>Ga0105237_10000221_pt1 | contig 80262 bp, 77 predicted proteins | sample KBSC24metaG_FD_81520 | JGI IMG/M metagenome (GOLD analysis project Ga0105237, IMG submission 81520) | Corn rhizosphere microbial communities from Kellogg Biological Station, Michigan, USA - KBS C2-4 metaG | ecosystem: Host-associated > Plants > Roots > Rhizosphere > Soil | place: Michigan, USA...
AAAAAGACGCGGATCGGCAGGGTTTTCCATGTCCGTAAGTTCGACAGGACAATCCCAAATGACTCCTACCAAGCAAAATAAAGAACGATCACATTATTGATAGGCATAAATGCGATTGCCCTGTTTCCACTATCCTTCTATATTGACTACCTCAGAATATGAGGTATAATCGGATAAGAGGCGACTATGGCATCAACCAGCGAGCAACAACTAAAAAAAGGCAGTACTCAGGTTCTGATCCTTGCCGTGCTTGAGGAAGCGCCATCGCATGGATATGCCATCGCCAAGCAGATCAAGAGTCGCAGCGATGATGCATTGAGCATGGGAGAAGGAGCGCTTTATCCTGCCCTCAAGGATCTTGAGGATCGCGGCTTCGTTGTCAGCGAATGGGAAACGGCTGGGTCAGGACCGGCGCGTAAGGTCTACTCCATTACGAAGTCCGGCAAAGGCGAGTTGTTCCGTCAACAGCAAGTTTGGACTTCGTTCGCAAATGCTATCGATCGCATTTTAGGAGGACGACGCGATGCAGAATCAGTCTGAATATCGCACCATTGCCGACTATGTGAAATTCTGCGATCTCGCATTCGGATGGATGTCCAAAAGCGAGGCAGCATCACGCCTTGAAGAAATTGAAGGGCATCTCGGACAGTTAGCCCACGAGTTCGCTTTACAGGGGTTGTCGGAAGGAGAAGCGGAATATCGTGCGATTCAAGAATTCGGATCGCCGCTTAAAGTCGTCATTCCAATTGTGTTCAAATCGATCGAGTATGCATTCTGGCGCCCACAGTCACTATTACTTAAAATTGCTTTCATTGTTGATTTTGCAGTTTTTCTTGGCGGTAGTAAATATCTCTGTCAAGGACCGCCTCATGGTTTACCACGCCTCGCCCAAATTGCCACCAACCTGACTTTTGGCGGAATTGAAGGATTTAGTTTTGGAGTACTGCTTGGAATTCACGTTGGAAAAAATAAAGCATTGTGGATGAAGGCAAGAGAAAAATACGCTCAAGTTCCTAACCCGGCCGATCTCCACCCCAGCATTCCGTTTAAGGGTATGTACCGTCAGAGCATGCTGAACAGTTATCGAATGCTATCTCTTCCCGCGCCCAGTATTTGGCGTGAGAACTGGCCGCACCTCATTCTAACCTTAGTTCTCCTAATTTGCTTGCCGACGCCTCTAGCTGATATGGCAGCACTTATCAGCGCAATGATGGTGACAACAAATTATGGTCAAGTTCTGGCGATGCGCAGGATACTGAAAGCTTAACCACAAAGCCTAGGCCGCGAGCCGCTTGACGGTTTCCAAAGCTTCGCGCACATGCCGCTGTGAGCCGGGATCACTGACAATGTGGCGCACGATACCTTCGCGATCAATTACGAACGTAACGCGGCTGGTGAAGAGGCCGAGCATTGCGGGGACGCCGTAGGCTTTCTGAACGGCATTGCCTGTGTCGGTAAGGAGTGAATAGTTGAGTGACTGGCGGCCGGCAAAAGCGCTGTGCGTACCGGAGCTTTCTCCATTGACGCCCAAAACTTCCGCACCTGCATCGCGAAAGTCTGCGTACTGATCACGAAATGAGCAAGCCTCACGGGTGCAGCTGGGCGAATCATCCTTCGGATAGAAGAACAGGACAACGATCTTTCCACGCAGAGCGCTCAGCTTAACGGACTTGCCATTGTGATCGTTCAGAGAGAAATCCGGAGCAGGCTGCCCAACTTCCAACTTGCCCGGCTTCCCCGCCACTGGTACCCCACCCATATCATCTCTCCTATATTCAATCTTTGCCGGTCTTTGTTTATGGCCCGGCTGCTTACCAATCGAACACAAAGCAGATGAGCCGAGTTCCATCTATGCCTATCCTACGTGGCAGGATAAGCGCGAAAGTGTTCCTAATGAACATAACCAGGCAGGCTGGCTTTATCGATCGCAAAGTCCCAGATGTGCGTATCCTGAGTCGCGACGAGATCGTTGTCGGTGGTAACAAACAACTGGATCCGGCCATCAGGGGTCTGCGGACCGAATGCAAGCCCCTCGAATTTCTCGGGCATATCGGGGGTGACAATGTGATACGCCGGATCGAGCAGGTCGATGAACGTCGTTTTGGTTACCGGCTTGATATCTCCAAGGTTGGCGTCTGCAGGAAGGATCTGAACGTTACTGATATCGGTTGCGCCGGCGATATCGATCAACGTGATGAGCTTTGACTTAGCCTCGGCGCCACCTTTGCCGTCGCGCTCGATGGCCAGGAATTGGTGATCATTGACGGCCAGCAGCTCGTTGACGCCGTTCTTAGCGCCGTCGCTAAGTTGATAAACGTACTCATGCGTTTTGCCGGTTGCGATATCGATCTGCAAGATGCGGTTGTTTACCCCTGCCCGCTTGCCCTTCTTGCTGAGCGCGCCGTCCTGCAGGAGCGGGCTCTGAAGGATCGCGAATAACGTCTTCTTATCCGGCGAAATCGCAAGCCCCTCAAAGCCACGGTTTGCCTGGCGTCCGCTCGTATTGCCCGTCAGCTCTGCATCGCCTTCGGCGCTCGGCGATTGGATTTGGAACTTCGCCGGCACAGGCAGTGTTCGAATGCGCTTGCCCTCAGCATCAAATTCATAGATCCCCGGACCGTATTCGTCGCTGACAAAGAGATGGCCATTTGCCGCAATACGAACGCCTTCGGGATCAAGCCGCAGACTGGAACCGTTTGGACCGAGGTTGAATGCGCGTGAAGAGCCGAGGAGTTGGCTGCCGGATTCGTTCTTGAACAGGTGGGTGGCGTCGAGATGAAAGGCGATCTTGTGGCTTGCCGGATCGACATCTAGAGTGAACGATTGAAAGCGTGTATCATAATCCACCGTGCCGTCGGAGTAACCGCGGTCGTTGACTGCTATGAAACGATAGCCTGTGCCGGTCCAGTCGATCGCAGAGCCGAATGAGCCAAGCTGAGCCTTGCGATCTGATGTTGCGCCGTAGTTGCCGGTCAGGCCGCTGAGATCGTCAGCAGAGCCGCTTACAGTCCCGGATGCTATTAACTCGATTGACGCTGATGCAGGAATCGCGAAGCACGGCGCCATAAACAGGCCGATAATCGCAAGAGGTTTGAGGGTTATCATGGTACTTTCCGGAGGAAGATTGTAGCTCGGCGTCTGCGGACTGGTATCTGTCACGGAGGAGCTAGGCCGTCAGATAGCGTACCCGTCACAACGTTAACGATATGTTAAGGCAGAGTCTGAGGAAGGTTAGAAAACGCTCGATATCCGGAATGCAAATCCGGATATCGAGCGTTGGAGACTGTAATTATTTCGGCAGCGCAGGAATCGTGCCGCCAGGCAAGTGGATCGGAGAATGGGGATCAGGAACCGGCAGCGTTTCACCGGGAGAAAGCTCGGAGTTGACGGCATCTGCCCCTCGTCCTTCATCAGGATGGCCGCCATTTACCGATGCAGGCATAGGGAGTGGCGACGCGGCGACAGGCTCGCATGGGATAAGTACGTTCATCCGGCCGTATGTTTTTATGATCGTTTGAGGTGAAGTAATCGATGGAGCAGCCGTAAATGCCGGCTTAACCGCAGCCGGCATCGCTACGGCATTGAGCGGCGCGATCGGATTGACCGCCATTTCTGTAACCCGATGCGTTTCAAGGGCGCTTGTTATTCCCGATATACGCACGACGATCGGCTTGGCCGCGACAATTACGGGGCGGTGTTTGACCGTTACCACGGCAATTTCCGGCTTAGACTTGGGCAGCGCGGCGATCGTCGCAGCCTTCTTTCGCGCGGCATGACGGCTCGCAATCTGCAGCAGCCGCGCCTGCTTTCGGTCTGCGATCACCTGCTGAAAGTGCGCTTCATATGGTGACAATTCGGACGCCGACGCTGTCCGCACGGTATTCGCGCGCTCATCAATGAGAGAAGCGCGCTGGGACCAGTTGCCGAAGGTTGACTCTCGGCACTCTCGGAACAGCGCATCCGAAAAAGCGCCGGGCGCCCATAGCGACGGATCATCTGTCGATGCTTCGCTGCGCGCAGCGCGTGCCGCATCGCCGATATACTGGCGGGCATGCCGGGGATTGTTGGTCCAGATGGCGAACATCAGCGCCTGTGTAAACGGGTCGTCTCCGGCGAGATCGGCGGGAGTCACGCCGTTTCGCCCGGCAACCCGATACGGGACGTTGTCCAGACGGCTGTTCATCATAGAGTCGACAACACGGCTCGCATACGCGATCTCAAGCCCCGCGATCTGCCCCTGACGTCCAGCGCGGGCAAAGGTCGTAACCCAGTGGTTCATCAAGTTGGGATCGCCCTGCCCTACCTTAATGGTGCCGCGTATCGCCAACCGCATGTCCTGAGGCGTCAGCATCGGTTTACCGTAAAGGACGATGTTGTCGGAGTTGACGTCAACGCCGTTAGCGACAAAGTATTTCTGCCAGACCTTACGGTCACCCTGTGAGATGAGATTGCGCTTGATGTATTTCAGGCATTCAGTAAGGCTGCCGGATCGCGCCGTCCACTGCATAAGCCCCCAGGAAAATATGCCTTTATCATAGAGGTTGACGGTATCGAAGCCGCCTTCGAGCGACTGGGTAGCATGCAGGATGAAGAGATCACGCGACCTGATATCAGGCCGCGTGATAAACTGTGTGCCGCGCACATACAGTCCATCCTCCAGGTTCATCTTGCGAACAAACGATTTTGCCACGGGTTTCGCCGCAGCCGTGACAACCGGCTTGGGCGTTTCGAAAGACTTAACGGCTACCGGCGTAAGGTCATGGTTATGGCGCTCCCACGAATATGCGGGGCGCTCAGGTTTGCTTGATTTATGTTTGTGGTGATGCCGCGCCTGTGCAGGCGCAACGGCAGCCATGATCAATGTAACGGTTAAAAGTGCTTTATTCGCCATTTAACCTCCTAAATAACATGAGGAGATATCGCCTTTTAGGGTACCCAAGAGAAGGGCGGCGCTAAGCACAACCATATGAATATTCGGTAAAAATATTGGATTAGCCCATCAAACCGTCAATGGAAGGATTCTCGACCGCATAAACTTATGCGCTCCTGCTTGACCCATTGCGGTCCGCTATGGTAAAGTTACCAGAACGTATGTTTTGCAGGACGGGCCGCATTTTGAGGTCCGTTTTTCTGTTGTCGGCGAGGAAGCAATGGCGGATTACATTCGGATTCAGGGCGCGCGCCAGAATAATCTCAAGAACTTCGATGTGCAGATCCCACGGGACAAGCTTGTTATCATAACGGGCCTGTCGGGATCGGGAAAGTCATCTCTGGCATTCGACACGATCTATGCCGAAGGGCAGCGGCGATACGTGGAATCGCTGTCGGCATATGCCCGGCAGTTCCTCGGTCAGATGGACAAGCCGGATGTCGACCACATCGATGGCCTGTCTCCTGCCGTCTCAATCGACCAGAAGTCGACATCGCGCAACCCGCGCTCGACGGTCGGTACTGTCACGGAGATCTACGACTATCTGCGCCTTCTGTTTGCGCGAGCCGGCATCCCACATGACCCATTGACCGGCAAGCCGCTGACGAAACAGACTATCGAGCAGATGGTGGACCGAACTCTTGAGCTAGAAGACGGCACACGCATACAGATCCTTGCGCCGATCGTCCGTGGGCGCAAAGGCGAGTATCGCAAGGAGATCGAGGACATCCGCAAGGAAGGCTTCGGACGCGCTCGGATCGACGGCACGACCTACGACCTGTCCACCGACGAGATCCCTACCCTTGAGCGATACAAGCAGCATACCATCGAGATCGTCATCGATCGCCTCGTCATCAAGAAGGAAGGCATTGAGAAGCGTCTGGCCGATTCCTTTGAGACGGCCGTTAAATGGGGCAAGGGACAGGCCGTCGTCGATGTGATCGGCGCGGAACCTCTGGAGTTCACTGAGAGCTTCGCCGCCACGGATTCGTCGTTCAACTTCGAGGATATCGAGCCGCGCCTGTTCTCGTTCAACTCCCCCTACGGAGCGTGCCCGGACTGCCATGGGCTGGGCCTTAAAACGGAGTTCGATCCCGATCTCGTTATCCCTGACCGCAGCAAGAGCCTTGAGGACGGCGCTATTCAGCCATATGTCAACTCAACGGGCGGACAGAACGAGTGGGCACTTGGACTATTTCGCGGCGTTGCCGAACGCTTCGGGTTCAGCCCCAAAGTCGCGATGAAGAAGCTGACCGACGAACAATTCAAGGCGCTTCTCTACGGCGTCGACGGCAACGTCACGGTAACGTACAAGAACCGCTGGGGCAAGAGCCGCAAGATCAATTCGGATTTCAATGGCGTCATCGGCATGCTGCAGAAGCGTTTCGATGAAACAGATTCCGAAGGCATCAAGGACTGGCTGCGTCAGTACCAGGCCGACAAGCCCTGCCCCGTCTGCAAGGGCAAGCGCCTGAAGCCGGAAGCCCTGGCTGTTATGCTTTCGGGCTGCAGCATCAGCGATGTCGCCGAAATGAGTATCGAAAAGGCGCACATCTGGTTCGATTCCTTGAAGCTGAACGCGCGGCAAGCATTGATCGCGCGGCAGATCGTCAAGGAGATCCAGACACGCCTGGGCTTCCTGCTGAATGTCGGCTTGGGTTACCTCACGCTTGATCGCGGCGCGGCAACTCTGGCCGGCGGCGAGGCGCAACGCATCCGCCTTGCATCGCAGATCGGCTCAGGCCTTACCGGCGTTCTCTACATTCTGGATGAACCATCTATCGGCTTGCATCAGCGAGACAATACGCGCCTCATCGAAACTCTCATTCACCTGCGAGACCTGGGCAACACGATTATCGTCGTGGAGCACGACGAAGAGACGATGGCCGCCTCGGACTGGATCATAGACATCGGCCCCGGCGCCGGCGAGCATGGCGGACAGATCGTCTCCCAGGGGCCTGTAGACAAGATCATGGCCGATCCGGAAAGCGTGACAGGACGCTTCCTCTCTGGACGCGACAAGATCGACGTGCCCGAAGTCCGCCGGCAACCAGGCGACCGTTTCCTGGAAATTCAGGGCGCGAAGGGCCACAACCTTAAGAACGTGAGCGTCAAGATCCCGCTGGGATGCTTCGTGTGCGTCACCGGCGTCTCGGGATCGGGCAAATCAACGCTCATTCAGGAAACGCTCTACCCGCGCCTCCAGTTCATGATCAACAAGACCCGAACTGCGTGGGAATCGCATGAGGATGTGCTGGGCATCGACTTGATCGATAAGCTGGTGGACATCGACCAGTCGCCGATCGGCCGCACACCACGGTCGAACCCGGCCACCTACACCGGCGTATTCGACATGATCCGTGATCTCTTCTCTAAGACGCCCGATGCGAGGATGCGCGGATACAAGGCGGGGCGTTTCTCCTTTAACGTCAAGGGAGGCCGCTGCGAAGCCTGCAAGGGTGATGGGATCATTAAGATCGAGATGCAGTTCCTGCCTGATGTCTATGTGCCGTGCGAAGTCTGCAACGGCCGGCGATATAATCGAGAGACGCTTGAAGTCAAGTACAAGGGCAAGTCCGTCGCCGATATCCTTGAGATGACGGTCGGCGAAGCCGTGCAATTCTTTGAAGCCGTCCCCGGTATCACCCGCCGCCTGAAGACTATTCACGATGTCGGCCTCGATTACATCCGCATGGGCCAGCCCGCCACGCAGTTATCAGGCGGAGAAGCGCAGCGCATCAAGCTTGCCACAGAGCTTGCAAAGCGCCCCACCGGTAAGACCCTGTTCATCCTTGACGAGCCAACGACCGGTCTGCACTTTGCCGATGTGAAAAAACTGCTGGTCGTACTGCAACGTCTCGCCGACACAGGCAACTCGGTGCTGGTTATCGAACACAATCTCGACGTCATCAAGACGGCGGACTGGGTCATCGACATGGGGCCGGAAGGCGGCGACAAAGGCGGCCATGTAGTCGCCGAAGGGACGCCGGAGACTGTAGCAGAAGTGCCGGAATCGCATACCGGACGATACTTGAAGAAGGTGCTGTCGGGACAGGGTTTGGTGGCGCGGAAGTGACCTACTCGCGGCATTGACGGTAGAATAATGATGAGGCTAAGCAATGACAACTCAAACATTAGAGGACCGCGTATCACGTCTCGAAGAGAAGCTTCAACAAGTCGAGAAGCAGCTTGGGAGATCCCCTGGCGACAAGTCTGAGAAAAAAGCAGGTTGGAGGTCATTCATCGGCATTTATGCAGATTCGCCGGATTTCGACGAAGTAGAACGGATTGGCCGAGAATGGCGCGAAGCGGATCGTCCTGCTGATTCAAATGATGGTGAAGCGTAAATGTTCGTCCTCGATACGGACCACATGAGCACACTGGAGCGAGGTGGCTCCAGTGCGCTAATGCTGGTTACAAAATTAAGTCCTGTTGAAGACGCTCTTATTGCAACAACTATTGTTACATGCGAGGAGCAATGTCGCGGCTGGCTCGCGAAAACGGCAAGAGAGACCGGCACAGCGTTAGTTCGTGCATATGTACAGCTAGGCCAGCATCTTGATATCTATGCAAGCATGAACGTCTTGCAGTACAACGAGCATACACACGAAATATTTCAAGAGCTTCAACAGGCTAAAATTCGCATCGGTACACAAGATCTCAAAATTGCAGCGATTGTACTCTCGAATGATGCCATTTTGAGCGAGTTCCAAACTTAAAATTTGAGGATTGGACTTGATATTAAGAGAAGACTTACGTTGTACTGAAGTCTAAGATAAGCGCCCAAATAATGTCCACAACTACCACATTAGGCCAAGTGCCTGCTGATACAAACATACGATCCCAATTGACATAATCGCCAACTTCCCTAGTCCAACCTCCGTTCGCCCCGAAGCTTCTTAACCATCGCCACAATTAGAGCTACCACTAAAAGTGAGCCGAGGATTTCGAGGATCAGCGGCATAAGCATCTCAAAAACGCCTACGGATATATCCACAGCTATTTTGCCTGTAGCTTTGAGGATACCTTTGTCACTCCTCTTCTGCAGCTTTACTTCCGTCCTTTTTGGACTAGACTCCATACTTTGTCTGTCTATCTTGAACAAAGATCCTGCCCCTGTCTGAGCGCTATCAGCTTTTCGTAAATCCAATTCGCTTACCCCACCGCTTGCTTTATCCTATATTTGACTCCGACAGCAAAGAAAAGTTGCCGCGGGCAGACCTCCGGAAATTTCTTCCATAGCAGGAAACCAAAGCCTCGCAAAAATCATGTGTCTACAGGTATACTCCTATCTACTATCAAACTTATGTTTGCTAAAGACAGGAGACTGCCATGTTCTACTACGATCCAAATCGGCCAAGTATCATGCAAGCTTACGACCTGTAAAAAGAATTGTATCCGCAGCGTATATTGGACATTCCATTCCTGGAACCATTGGAATTCCTGATATTCGCCATTCTATCTCAACGAACGCGCCATCATGATGCCGTAGCGGCGTTTGACAATCTGATGTTGGAGTTCGAAAGCCTGCGTAACGTCCTTCGCGCGCCGGCGAGGCTCGTTGAACGCACCGTTGAGCGAACCACCTGGCCCGACCTTAAGGCAGAACGAATGAAGTTGGCTTTAGGAGCAGTGCACTACTGGCGGAAAGGGCAGTTGAATTTGGAAAATCTGCGCAGTATGTCGGATTGGGAGGCAAGTTTCTGGATGGAGCATTTGCCCGATGTGGGCAGGAAGACTGCTTGGTGCGTCCTGCTATTCAGCACGCTGCGCCGGGCTGTTCTGCCTGTTGACACAGGCTTCAAGCGCTTTGCGATTCGATTTGGCACTCTCTCAATGTCGACGAACTGGGCGCAGGCTCACTACGTCCTGCGTAAACAACTGCCGTCAAATTGGAATGCGGATCAAGTGGAGATATTCCACAACACGCTCAAGCGGTTCATACAGGCATACTGCAAGGCAGAACCGGCTTGTTCTGTTTGCCCACTTCACGGCATGTGCGTTTTCGGTAAAGGTCAATGCTCCGGAGAAGCGGGGCCGCATATAGAACGACGAAAGAGGTCATCGTCTTTCCAGGAATCTCCGGATCAGTTGGAGTTCGACTAACGGCAAATTGGAACACGCGGCACAGATGGCGTAATCTGTGCCACTTACTATACACGGTGGAGATGCAGCGCTAAACGCCGGCCAGTACCTGTAGGCGTTCCAGACGGTTCTGATTGTCCGGCGTTCGCAGCGTCTCTTCGGCTTTCATGGCGCTGTCGAGCAGGAGCGCTGCGCGTATGCGGCTTGCTCGTGCTCCGGCAATCATGTTTTGCTCGGTTAGAAGTTGAGCGTATTCATCGAGAAGGACGGCTGCGGTATAACGGCGGGCGACGTCCAGGGAGGTTGTCCCGCCGAATACATGCGGAAGACTGTCTTCCGAAAGCGCCACCACCAGTTTGAGGCTCACGCCGCACTGCTGGTTGAAGAATTCCCCGATCTCAGTGACAGCCGCGGGGATGTCGCCGGCATCTTTGAAGCCGAGGATTTTTGCCATAACCCTGGCAATGCCCTCCATCTGCTCCTCGACATATCCTTTTCGTGATCGTTGAAACATCTGTGTCCTCCTAATCGGTGGCAAAGACGGTTATCTATCCGCCGATTGCCTCGGCGGATAGTGAATCGGTCAGTGAATTAGTCCTTGGGATGCTCTTCGACACCGGGATTCCACAGTGCGCAGATGGCGCCGGCAGTATCCTTGATGACGCAGAAGCGGCCCGCGCCCATATTGCGCGGACCGTCGACGATAGCGCCGCCAAGCTCCTCAGCACGAGATGCGCTGGCATCGACATCTGAAACGTGAATATACATCAGCCACTGCGGCGGAATAGCGGCATTGGTTCCGCGCGCATGGCAGACGCCGGCGACGGCGGTTCCTGTTTCGGGAGAAAGCATCATGTAATCGGAATAGTCTCCCACTGCCACTGGCTCCGGCTTCCAACCTACGACATCACTGTAGAAGTCGCGGAGGCTGTCACCCTCCGAAACAGTCAGATCTACCCATCCTATTGCGCCGATCGGCAACGTTCCTTCATTAGCCATTGCAAAGTCCTCCTGTCGCAAAGTGTACCGCAGTGAATGAGATAACAGCGGATACTGTACTACCCAATTACGGGGTCTGCAGAGGGCATAGCCAGTTCAGGAGCGATTACGACATCTGCCCACCACCAGATGCCTTCCGTATCGCAAATCGGCTCAGCGCCTTTCATGTCCTTCGGAGCGTTCGCGTATTCGATCGTTTTACCTGATTTAAACCGCCAGTCTCCGACTACTTCCGGATAGGCAGATCGTGAGGCGACCCAGGCGCGTCCTTCACGCTGAAGTCGTGGTTGTGGTGTCATTTTGATGCGCATGGATCCTCCAATGCGGCGAGTGCAGCCGGGCATGATCGCCGCGGCGAGGAAAATTGTTTGAGCGTGGTATCGACAAATACGAGATCGCCGATAAAAAGTGGGGGCTATCTATAGCAGAGGAAGATCACGAAGATGATACTCATCGCCAACACGATCATACCTGTCATTTGCAGGAGGGTGCTCGCAAGCATCCGCTTTCGCTGCAGCTCAAGCTCCTGACCATGCAATTCAATCGAAGCGTCGGCTTCCAACATATCTGAGGACACGGAATCCGTAAACTCGCGGCCGCACGTGGCACAATAACGCGCTCCTTCGATCAACGGAGATTTACATCGCGTGCACCGATACCCACTGAGCGTATCGGCTTTACGGTCCTGGGCAATCAGCACTCGTTCCACAAAGCGATGGCCGCAATACGGACAGACACGCGCGGCGAAGGGGGGGACTGCGGAACATTCGGGGCACGCACACGTATTTGACATGAGGTCGGTACTCGTCGCTAAAGGCGATGTCTTTAGCGGATTGCGGTTCGGCCGGCAATCATCATTCGTAATTACTTGAGATTCACAGTCCAGCGCTTCGGCGGTGAGTTAATATCTGCGAAAGGATGTTCAGCGAATGGCTGCCTCTACCGCCACAGGCAGAATCCGTATCGCTAATATCCGGCGATCTCATTTATTTTTGGCACACATACGCGAAAGGCTTGGTCAATTATACCTGAGCGAGATGGTTAGAAACTCTAATTCGAAGGCAGGTTGACAATTTTCATCTTGGCCAAAAATGTTACGTAAGATACTGTCAATTGTGGCAAGCAGACTTCTATATAGCCAGATATTGATGTATTCAATTATTCTGAATTCCATCAGTATTGCTGTTTGTATAATCCTGATTTCAGACACGGAAAAAGCCCGGCGACACGTGAGCGTCACTCCGGGCTGGCGGCATTGAAAACGGATTAATGGCGCATCAATATGCGGCAGTAAATCTTTGTTTGATATGCTTTGGCTGCTCAATCTCGTCGATCAGAGCTATTGCGAAGTCTTCCGCCGAAATGCGGCTCTGTCCCTCTGCGTCCGTCAGGAGCTGGTCGCCTCCGACCCGAAACACACCTGTGCGTTCTCCTGGCTGGATAAATGCGGCCGGACTGAAGTAAGTCCAATCCAAGTCTCCGGCTTCAGCGCGGTAGACCTCAAGCACATTGCGGTGGGCAATCGCGATAGGTTTCCACGCCGCCGGGAACTCCGGCGTATCGACAAGTTCTACCCCAGGAGCAACTTCGAGGCTCCCTGCCCCACCCACAATGAGAAGCCGCTTCACCTCAGCACTCTTCAGTCCCGTAATGAGAGAACGGGCAACATCGGTCACGACTTCCGGCGCATCATGCGCAGGGCTCGTCGCATTGATTGCGGCATCGTGGCCGGCAACGATTTTTGCAACCTGATCTGCATCGAGAACATCCCCGGCTACTGCCGTCACATTGGTATCTGCCGTCTGGAGTTTTGAAGGATTGCGCGCTACTGCCGTAACACTATGGCCGCGGCGAAGCGCCTCGCTAAGAATACGCTGCCCAATAGTTCCTGTCGCGCCGAAAAGTACAAGCTTCATCGTTTTAACACCTTTCTGTGTTTGCGTTTCGAAGTTGTAACAAACATCATTACAAGCTGGTTCCCAAACAAACCAGACAAATTCGGCGAATAATTTAACTACCGATTTGATGTCTGCAAAGCTGCAACAATATCCGTCAGGCTTGTCTTACCCAATTGTTCCTCCATTGCTCGCTGCGCATCACCGAATACATTCGTTAATGTAATGGATATATTGGAACCAACGGCGCAATCCGGGTTAGGGTTTGTATGGATACTGAATAAATCACGATCCGTTTCAACGGCCTGATATACATCCAGAAGAGTAATTTGGGAGAGTGGACGCGCAAGATGCGTTCCGGCAACGCCTTGACGCGCGTAGACAAGACCTGAGCGACGCAACAAACCGATGACATTGCGCACAATCACGGGATTGACGCCAATACTGCCGGCAAGCCATTCCGACGACTGCTCCTGCGCGTCCTCAGTCGCAAGCAGCGATAGAATATGCACGCCGATGGCCAATTTGTTTCCAACGCGCATCTTTCGCTCCCCTTAACCTCATAACGCGATCCCAAGGCCAATTCGTTCCAGCTATGGCCTCCATCAGACTACGCAGGCTGCTGCCACCACCTCAAGCACGATCGATGGGTCGCAACCGTAAATGCCCGATCCCCAGGAAGCGTTTGCTTCGATTACGCCCCACCCCATTCCGGATATCCAGCCGACATCGATCACGACCGAGCGAGGCAAAATATCCCTGGACACATCTGCAGCCTTCTCCGCAATTGCCTTTGCCCCATTCATCTCTTCATTGGGAGCTGGCCAGTCGCCTTCATCGTCCTGTGCTATATCTCCATTGCGACTGTAGACGGAAACCGCGGCGACGCGATTATCGAGCATAAAGCAGCGAAACTCGGATTCCCAGCGAACGGGATCGGACACCAGACATGGAAGCAGATCGTCAAGTTCTCCCTTCGACGGGAGTTCACTTCCGTTCGCGTAGACCCGAGCCGGAAAACATTTCTCGTCAGCAGGCTTTATAAATGCAGGCACGGTGATGTCTCGCGCTTCGGCAAGGCTGAGATATCGGACAACGCGATGGAGCAAGGAATGCGGGAGCTTGGTGAGCCAGTCATCGGGCGGTGACAGCAAACGCCTTGAAGTCTGGCGAGCGACGGTCTGGGCGAAAAACGGTTCGCCGTAGATAGCGATGTCGCCGTCTTCGATTGGCGGAAGGTCGGAGCGGAGGGAGGCAAGCCGCTCTGTCCTCCACGATGAGGCTAGAGCGGCTCGCCATAAGGCGATCGTGTCGTCCGTATGCCGAGGCGGCAGGATCAGGGTTGGCATTAGTGAACGTTGCTGCCCGGCGCAAGGTCCGAGCGGTCGGGCTGCAGAAGCACGGCCAGTCCTTCGGCGTCGTCCGCCGCAAGAAGCATGCCCTGGGACTCGATTCCACGCATGGTGCGCGGAGCAAGGTTCATCACGACGACGATTTTGCGGCCGATCAGGTCGTCCGGGTTGTAGCTCTCGGCGATGCCCGAAAGGATGGTTCGCATTTGCTCTTCGCCGACATCCACGGTCAGCTTAAGTAGCTTGTTTGCCTTCGGGACGGCCTCTGCGGACTTAATCTCGCCAACCTTGAGCTTGACCTTCATGAAGTCGTCGATTGTAATGTAGTCTGACACAACTGCGGGCTCTGCAGCGACCGTCTCTGCGGCGGCCGGCTTGGTTTCCGTCTGTACTTCTGTCACTTTCGTACCTTTCTGGGCCTGAATACGCGGGAATATCGGCTCCGGTTCCGCCATTTTCGTTCCTACCGGAAGCTCACCCCAAATGTGCGCGGACTGCCAGGCGGGGATTGAATCTGCCTCAATTCCCAGTTGCCGCCGAATCGCCGTAGATGTATAGGGCAAGAACGGCGCAACGAGCACGCTGATGATCCTCAGAGCTTCAACGGCCGTGTATAGGGCATCGGCAACGCCTTCGGTATCGCCTTCCTTGTTCTTCTTCCATGGAGCGGCTGTATCGATCTCTTTGTTGCCGGCCTTCACCAATCTCCAGATCGCTTCGATCGCGAGACCGGGATTGAGTGTTGCGAAATGTGTTTCCGCTTCCTGTACTACCGAAGGAACGAGCTTTGCAAGGTCCGAATGCTTTGTGCGCTCGGCCGATCCGGTAATGACGCCGTCTGTATACTGGCGAAGCATGTTCAGACTACGGTTGAGCAGATTGCCAAGGTCGTTAGCGAGGTCGGAGTTATACCGGTTCACAAGTTCCGCAAGCGCAAACTCTGCATCGCCAGTGAATGATATGCCTTTGATCAGGTAATAGCGAAGGGCATCCACCGCTGCGCCCTGCGACGCTCCGCCGAGGCTCACGAGGTATTCCACAGCCTGTTCTGAAGTCGGAATATTCCCCTTGGATTTAGCGCCCTTCTCGCCGGCGATCAGCCACCAGCCATGGCCCAGAACGTGCTTCGGCAGCGGCAGATCAAGCCCCATCAGCATGGCGGGCCAGAGCGTCGCATGGAAGCGCGTGTAGATTTCCTTGCCCACCAGGTGCACATCCGCGGGCCAGATAGTATCCCATTCTGGATTGTTTGGCCATCCACTGATGCTGAGGTAATTGATCAGCGCATCGAACCAGACATAGACCACCTGCGTATCGTCATCCGGAACTGGTATGCCCCACCCCGTATTACGACGGGAAACGGCGATATCGCGAAGGCCTTCTTTTATAAAGGAGATCACTTCATTGCGCCGCGTGTCCGGCAGCAGGAAGTCGGGCTCGGCTTCAATTTTGCTGAGCAGACGGTCGCCGTAAGCTGACAGGCGGAAATAATAGACGTCTTCGGTGACGCGCTCTACGGCTGCGCCCGACTCGATGGCTTTGCCGTTTTCCACTTCGGAATCGCGGAAGAACGTTTCGTCCGAGACGGAGTACCAGCCCTCGTATTTGCCTGCGTAGATATCGCCGGTGGAACGCAGGCGGCGGAAGACTTCCTGAACGACATCCTTATGCCGATCCTCGGAGGTCCGAATGAAGTCGTCGTTGGTAATCCCGAGGAAGCTCCATGTCTCTTTGAAGCGCTGGGAGATGTCGTCGACAAACGCCTGCGGCGTTGCGCCCACTTTAGCCGCCGCATCGGCGACCTTCTGTGCGTGTTCGTCGACGCCCGTCAGGAAGAAGACCTCGTCGCCGCGCTGACGGTAATACCGGGCAAGCGCATCGGCAACCAGGGTGGTTGTGGCGGATCCTACGTGCGGCACGCCGTTCACGTAGTATATCGGTGTGGTGATGTATGTTTTCTTATTTGGCACGTCGGTGTCCTGATTTCTTCTGGCCGGTATCAGGTCCCCAAACATGCAAAGAGCGTTCACATTCGTGAACGCTCCGGAGGAACAGGATAGCTCGGCTCGGGAGCGGCGGGAAAGCCCGCCGCGGCAACAGCCCCGGGCGGGCTAATCCATTTGGCAGCCCCCGCCGCAACAGCTCGGCGCGCCACAGGTAAACGGTTCGCTGGAACCGCCGCTGCGCGCAGCGTTCTTTGAAACGAAGCCGCCGATCAACGAAACTTTGCGGGCAATCCGCTGGGAACCGCAGCTCGGACAGTCTTCCCCGCCGTCATCACGCCGGCTGGCGGCAACGAGCGCTTCAAAGCTTTCGTTGCAGTCGCGACAGATATATTCGTACAGGGGCATTCTCGACCTCGCTCATTACCGGATGCAAATCATGAAAATGATCATCCGAATATCAACAATGCATTATGCCCGCTTCAAACGGAACATGTCAACCGTACGATGGTGTTCGCTTGCTCCGATTGACACCATTTGGTCGCAGTGGTACAATTCGGAAATGGTAACGTCGACCTTGCTAGAAGTACAGCGGAGCGTGGTACCCACACTTACTGCGGGACCTGGGCGCGAAGATTCCATCCAAACCGCCCTCTGGTTCGATGAGAGGCGTCAGCGCGCCGCGGCCATCGCGCGCGAATATGCGGCGGTTGCAACAGGCCCTGCCGGAATGATTGATCGATCATGGTCGGCAAAGCTGCGTCTCATCGGTAGCGACCGATTGTCTTTCCTGCAGGGCATGCTGACACAGGACATTACGAAAATGTCCGCGGGAGACAGCCGGCATGCGGCAATGCTGGACCCATCCGGCCACTTTGTCGCCGATGTGTACGTCCATGCTTTGGAAGACGCCGTATTTATCGAGACGGATTCGCGGTCTCTCGCCAAATTATATGAAATCCTCGATCGATACCTCATTATGGAAGACGTCGCGATCTCAGATGTCACTGAGGCGTGGAACATCTTATCCATTCAGGGTCCGGATGCCGATACTATTGTCGCAAATGCTTTAGTCGAGCCTGATCTCGCGGAACTGCCGCATGACAGCAACATCGCCGTAGAATACGACGGTACGGCAGGCTTTGCCTCAGTGCGTTCTCATTCCGTTGTAGGTGGTGTCGATGTATGGCTGCCGGTGGCCGCAGCCGGCGCACTCTGGAAAGCGCTGGCGGAGACGATAACTCCCGTAGGTGAACTCGCAGCCGAAATCCTCCGCGTCGAGGCAGGCATCCCGCGTTGGGGCACGGAGCTGACCAGCGCCGTATTGTTTGCCGAAGCCGGTATGGAGGATGCCGTGTCCTACAGCAAAGGATGCTATATCGGCCAGGAGATCGTCGCGCGCATTCACGCCCGTGGTCATGCCAACCGCAGCATTCGCGGCCTTCTATTCGCCGCCGACGCTCCCGTCGATCCCGACAACCGGATCTTCCCCGCAGATGAGACTGCTGAACGTGAGATCGGCAAGGTTACCTCGGTGGTCGAATCGCCGTCAACAGGAGCCTGCCTGGGGCTGGGCTATATCCGCCGCGAGTATTTAAATGACAGCACTCAGATCTTTGCCATCGCTTCCACAGGCGCCCCCTGCCCCGGCGTAGTTCGCACATTTCCCCTCTGAAGAAGGAACACGCCTCCCTCGCCGCGAAGTTAGCCTGCGAATTACGGGGAGAACCCGAACCAGGAGGACAGGGCGGCGCTTTGCCGCCCGGCAATAAATGGAGCGAGTAAAATACGAGGGATGGGATAATTGCGTCCGGCTGACTAACGGCACGGTTGAGGTCATCGTTACCACGGAGGTCGGACCTCGAATCATACGCTACGGGTTTGTCGGTGGACCAAATGTTTTCCAGGTCATACCTGCCAGCGCCGGCAAGACCGGCGGAGACGAGTTCGTAGGCTATGGCGGCCATCGCCTGTGGGTTGCCCCTGAGGCAATGCCGCGTTCCTACGAGCCCGATAACGGCCCCGTCGCGACCGTGAAGGAAGAAGACGGCTGGTTGATTGTCGCCAATGGCCCGGAAACGACAAGCGGCTTCTCCAAAGAGATGCGCATCAAGGTTAACGCCGAGGGCTCCGGCGTGGTCGTAGAGCATAAGATCACCAATACTCTGCAGTGGCCTGTCGCGGCGGCGTCCTGGGGTCTGAACATCGTGGCCAACGACGGTTATGTCGTGCTGCCGCAAGAGCCGTTCGTATCGCACGACGACGACCTTCTGCCGGCGCGCCCGGTGATCCTCTGGAAGTTCACGGACATGGCTGATCCCCGCTGGCGCTGGGGAACCAAGTATATCACCCTGAAGCAGACTGCAATCGCCGGTAAGCCGCAAAAGGTCGGGGTGTATAACCAGCAGGGCTGGTCGGCGCATGTAACCGCCGATGGTGTCTTTATCGTTCAGATCGATGTAGCCCCCGGCGGCACCGCAGCGCTCACCGACGAAGGCAGCAACTACGAGACCTATACCGACGGCCCCTTCCAGGAGTTGGAGACAGTGGGACCGTACAAGACGGTCGAACCCGGCGAATCTACCGGACACACGGAGTACTGGAGCCTCTCACGCAGCGGCGGCATTCCGGACTCGGACGACGCCCTCGACGAGCACCTGCTGTCCCAGGTGCGCTTCGCCAAAGCAGAGCACGGCAAGTAACAAAGACCAGCCATTAGGAGGCAGGCGGTTAAACGACCCACAAGCGGCTGCCCACTAGAGAGTACAACAGTTCGCCTCCGCGGACTGTTGTACTCTCTAGCCCGTGCCACCCGAAGAGTACCCGGCCGCCAGGGCAGAGGTCCGTTTAACCGTGTATCCTGCGGCGTTCACGAATGTTTCGAATTTCACGCCGAAACAACCATATTATGGGAAGCGAAAACAAGATGACTGCAATTGGAAGTCTTGGAAACCAGTGCGCGCCGAAATATGGACGCCCCCACAGCTCGACGCTCCGGAAAAACGGGATCGATAGGTCCGGCGGTCCCGCGTCAGAATACCCATCCCAAAAATGAGGGTCCGTATCGGGATGCCTTCCGGCTATCAGGCGAGCCATCATAAAAGCAGTTCGCTTTGCCTGCCACGCATCCGCTTCATCCCGAAAATGCTTGTATTCAGCCGTATCGTAGCTGTCGATACCTGCGAGCCTCTCCTTTTCCTGACGCATGCCGGCATCGCTGAGCGGCAGCATATTTTGACGCCCATTCGCCTCAAGCTCCCGCACTCGCAGCATACACCAATTGGTTAAGTGATCATTTCGATACCCCAGTAAATCCACCATAGCCCGGAAAACGTCAGGGCTTTCCCATGCGTTGCCAAGTACAAACAGCCCGCAGAGTCCCTTCCGTATAGTCTGCGGATTATCTCCCAGACTCGTAAGATTTTGGGCTAATCCATTTTGAGTATTACCCAAGTTTACAGGGGGACTGATGATGCACTGCATCACCATTTCCTGGTACTTCTCTCTCCCAAAATGGGCGTCAGGCTTGATCTTCAGGGCTTGGTCGATCTCCTTCTTAGCCTGTGCAACTTCTTTAAGATCATTACGGTTTGCCCCATTCCTGATCCATCGGTGCACGCGGCACGTTCCGATATTGGCGTAGTACTTGTACCAATCTTCCTGAATCCCTGGAGTATCCGTCCGCATCTGCGCCAGCATATGATGCTTCCGGGTCATGAACGCGATGCCTTCATCATCGCGTCCCAGGCGATCGCATGCCACGGCAGCGTCGTCGTAGTCCCCAAGAATATCATCATGAATACGAAGTTCGTCGCTCACCCGTTGCAGCCGCATCTCGTAGTACAGGGGTGGATTTCTCTCGAACCGTCCCGTTATGACGCGGGTGACATCGGGCAGGCCCTTAATTTCTTCCGCTAGGGTGTCGCGATCATTCAGGCATGCCGAAGCCTCGGAAACCAAGACAGCAGGCAGCACGATAATCATAAGCAATACAGACAAAAATGGCTTCATTTCGACTCCTCCTTAATTAATAGGATACCAGTCGAACAATGACGTTTCACAGAAAAAACTCCCCAGCTAACCCGTGGCCAGGGATGAATACGGCGACATCTCTCAATATCTCCCCCGGCCACATCCCTAACATACTTTGCCCATACCTGCACGATATGCAGACCCTAATTTATTGCAATCACTATAATATTTTCAATTTTAGAAATTGAGCAGAATTGTTCTCATGTAACACCACACATCCATCATACATTTAGGAGTATAGAATGGAACCGCTAGTGACACAAATACAAACGGAACCTAACTTAAGAATGGGAGATGTAGAATGGCGAATTTTTGGGATATTTTGGAAATTGCGGCAAATGTAGGTGTCGCGATATTGACGGCTAGTCATTTCCACAAGTTAGTGACTCTTGACCGGGCAGAAGCCATTGAGCAATTGAGCGCCAGCGTGCAGTCTATGTCGGCTAAGCAATTGGATGAATTCGAGTTGGCATTCCTCAGCTATTCGAACAGCATCATCGATCCAGCCCAGCGCATTCGGGCGATGGAGCTTTACGCCTGGCTAAAGATTGCCGAGCTCACAGCATATCAGAAGTTCCGCGGATTTGCCACATCCGGCGTTCCTCTATAGACACAGGTATTGTCAACCGCATGCAGGGTGGCGCCGCCCACAGGGTTCTCTTCTGGTTTGGTGGTATCACTCTGCTCGACAGCCATTATTTGTTGTGTAACGAATTATCTGGCGATATCTTCTAGATTATGAGAACGGCGATGGGACATGACTTTACTTGGTTAGCGCCGGAGTAAGGACAAAACGCCATGCGACCGATTTCGGATCCAATATTCAGTAAATCAGATCAAGAGAGATGAAGGAGATGAGATGGATAGCAGACGAAAGGCGTTTATGCGCCTAGCAAGTATTACATTTGACTATTTTGCAGAACGAACGAAGGAAAAATCGGATGCGCGCAGCGAGTGCCCGATACGCATGGATCGCGTAGGTACGCTGACCTTGCCGGCAGTAATTGAATACTTTACAGACAATCAGCCTGTTACGGATGCGCAAACCCGATGGGCACTGCTAAAGCAGACAGGAGAAGCTGGCAAGATCAACCTTCTGCAAATATACCTCGGAGAGGACGAAAAACCCGTAATTGATCAACGTGGCGCTGTCGCTGGACGTCAGATCATTGCACGGGCGATCGAGCCCGAACTGGAAGCCGCTTTTCAGGACCGTGACCTAATTGTTTGGGAAAACGCCGAAACGAAGAAAGAGTAAGGATGAGATCGTTCCGGCAGATAATATGGGATCTAAAGGAGAAATCAAATGATTGAACTGATAATTGGAGCATTTTTCTATGTTGTTGTAGCAATTGTAGCAGTTCTGACTATAGGAGATGTCTTAGGCTGGTTTGACCGGACACCATCGTCAAGCCTGGCTGAAAAGGGCTTTACGCTTGTCGAACAGATGGTCAGCAGCGGAGACTACACCGTATATCAGGGGCGGGTTGATATGAACACACATAAGCTGTCTGCTTCAAAGCGAAAAGTCCAAACTAAAGACCTCGATAGTGATCTTGAGAGCGCCGTGCGACGCAATAAACTAGTGATCTACGACCACTAATAAACGACAAGGCCAGGCCGCCAAAGCGGGCTGGGAAAGAAAGGATAATTGATGCTAGGATGGCTTATTGCAGCGCTCTTAGTGGGAGCAGTAGTCGTTTCTTTGACCGCTCTCACAAGCTGGGTCGATCGGCAGAAAACTTCACAGACAGATTATGGTGAACTCGTTCGTGAACGAATTAGCGAAGGAAATTACACGGTTTATGGCTCTGTTCGCAATGTGCATGGACACCGGGTCGCCTCAAAGACCTGGGAACGAGTCACACTCGACAACGACTTGAATGCTCGATTCGGAAAATCGGATCGAATTATTACTTAGGAGAACCAGAATTATGCCGATGTCACCAAAATCTTTATGCCGGATCGACGGCTTGCCCACCGACCTGAGCCCAGTCCAGGAAACACTTATGCGGACAAGACTTTCACTTGCGTTCGCCCAAATACAAAGTTCCACAAGAAGTAAGGCGGTCTCAATTGTCTTAAGTGCTGGCAATCCACCAGTTGACGCCCACGAAAACGCCGGATCACCGCGCCCCGGCAATGCGCCCAAGGATACGCAACGTAGTATAAGTAAAACGGACGAAGTGTCAGCCGAGGAACGCGCAGAGTGCTACAAAGCGATTCCCCCATCCTATGTCTTTGAGCAATTGGTGCTGCCAGACGGCGTGAAGTCGGACATTCTGGATGCCGTCAGCATTCTTGCTTTGCGGGAAAAGCTATTCGAAATTTGGAACTTGAATAGCATCGAACCATATCCGCGAGCGGCTCTAAACTTCCATGGGCCTTCTGGAACAGGAAAGACACTCGCGGCGCACGCCATTGCAAGTCATCTGGGAAAAAACATCCTTGAGGCGAGCTATGCGGAGATTGAGAGCATGTATCATGGCGAGGGACCAAAGAATGTCAAAGCAATCTTCGAAGCGGCAGAACGCGACAATGCAGTTCTGTTCATCGACGAGGCGGACTCCCTGCTTTCCCGACGGCTAACCAATGTCACTCAGGGTTCGGAGCAGGCAATTAACTCAATGCGCAGTCAAATATTCATCAGCCTGCAGCAGTTTTCCGGAATTGTCATATTTGCGACCAATCTCGTTCAAAATTACGACACGGCATTTGAAACTCGAGTAAGCCATATTGCATTCACGTTACCTGATCGAGAAACTCGACAGCAGATTTGGCTTCGACACCTCCCGGCCGAACTGCCTCTCGCATCAGATGTGACCGCCGATAGGCTTTCAGAGATAAATGACCTTTGTGGACGTGATATCAAGAATACAGTCGTCGCGGCGGCAATTGCGGCAGCTCGGCGCGGGGATGATCATGTCTCCTATGCCGACCTAGAACGGGCTGCCAATCGAATCAAGTCATCACGAACAGCGCCAGCCACAACTCCGGACGAACAACTTGCCCCAGCTGAGGAAGCGCGAATACAGGCGCTTGTCGAGGAGGCGCTTGGAGATCCGCCCCAGCCCGCTTAACGAAGGTTTGGCAAGTCCAGCCTTCAGCAGTCAATGTCCCGATGTCGGCCGCATCGGGATATTGACCGTCGGGATATTCAACAGCTGCCCCAACTACGTGCTGTTATATAGGATGTTCATTGTTGTTATAATAGTCATTGACAGATATTCCCGAATCTTTCGTCTTTGAGAAACTTGGCGTATTGCGCGGCTCAATTAGCGTTCATAGAGGCGCACCAGAGATTCGCTGGCTGCCAGTTTGACCTTTTGATCACTTTCTTGCGACATATCTATAAGGATGTGGATGATCGATTCTGCCGTTGGCGTGTTAAATACCAGCTTTATGGTTCCCAGTACTTGAGCGACACCAACACGAATATCAACCGATTCATTACGCGCGCATGCGAGAATCTCCGGAAGCAAAGGCTGTGCCAAAGAGTTGCCTGTTTCAACGATGAAACGAATAATAATCCCAAGTTCCTTCAATGACGCGTTGGAGAACCAAGAGCGAAGTATGTCGATGGCGCCGTCAATGTAGTCGTGCCCCAGACTTATAGCCGGCTTAAAAATATATTCAAACTTCAGCTCATCTATAGGAGTAAGTAATTCTAAAAAGAATTGAGCGGGGGCTCTACTTCCACGAATAAAGCTCATATATTGGGATAGCGCTCTTCGCCGGGCTACCAGTATTACATCATAAGTATCCTCTCCAAGATCCTGTGCCCATTTGTCAATGATATCGGGACGATCCGGACTCTCAAATGCAGCATATACCAGTACACCGGCCAACCCTGAAAGCTTATATTCACGAATGGCAAGGCTCTCCAAGGTAAGTCTTGCGTTTTCCCTCTCTTGAGCTGGTACCTGACAGAGACAGATCATCGCAGCTCTCGCAATAAAAAGAGGCGCCTCGGCGATCGCGTTCGCGAGATCAGAATGGTTTCCCGCTGCTCTGTGCGGCAGATCGAACGCAATCTCCAAGCATTCAGACAACTTGGTTAAGGCATGACCAGTCAAGTCGTCGCACCAAGAGCGAAATGCAGTGGAGAGCGTCGCGAATGCAACCGCAGCGATATTGCAATTTTTATCGTCGAGCTTCGACAGTTTACAAACAATCATGTCCGTATCGCCACCATTCATATTCTCGCGATAGAATGTTTGCAATACCTTTGCCACAGCAGCCGGATCCTTGGCATTGATAACAATGCTGGTAGCCGCCAAGGCTCGTACACCGCGATCGATGCTCGGATCCACCATAGCGTTCAGGAGATACTGTAAGTGAGTTCCCCTTTCGGGAACGTCTATCATTCTTAGTATGATAGAATTCAAGTAAACGGCTTCCCATGAATCACGGCTCTCTGCCGATTCTGCCCTCTTTAAAATCCCATCTCCTTGTGATTCACGAAATATAGTATCGATTTCGTCCGGAGATATGATATCCGGAGCTCTCGCTAAGATGCCGAGAGTCTGGCGATAACGCTGGAAACCTACACTGTAGTCGATCCCATTCCTGTAACGGCCATGATTGGTTTTCTTAACCATGCTCGACAGCCTGGATTTGATAATATAAAAAACATAACCCATGTGGCAAAATACAAGCGTCGTGGCTATAACAAGACAACGAAATGCGAAGGAACAGTATTGGGACAATAGCGCTAGATTTCTGTCGAGGCTTGCCCCATAGATAGTTCGGATATAAGGTATATGATCTATCTGTTGGCAATAGGATAGCAGCGCTAGCGCTATGCCGAGTACTTCTATACGTTCAGACCATCCGTTGCGGAACAGTCTCATGTACCACATGTTGTTAAACGGTCTCAACGTATGCTTACCTGACGCCGGAAAACGCATCCGCAGAACGTTTCGCGATCGATCAGCAATTGGTTTGACTACAGGCGTTCCTTGACAGTAGATCAGAAGCGCCGGATAGGTATTCGCCAGGAGTGCCGATCCATCCATATCACGAATAAAGTCACTGAATTTGCCGTTTTTGTAAGGAGCATCGAGCACTGCAGCTGCACGTAACGCCTCAATCAGGCTTAGTGGCGGGCCTCCCATCTCGCTTGTATAGTCCCAGAAGATTTTAATCAGAGGAGTAAAGACACGACTGCCAAGCAGCTCCCAAGCCTCACAGTTCTTTGGCGCTTCGGCAAGGCATCGCGCTGCAAGAGCGTATTGTAAATGCACATCATCACTTGCGCTCAGTATGCCTTGAATCAGCGGTAGACAATTCTGTCCAAGAAACCCGGTCAGAAAGACGAGTATTCCCCGATAATCAGGGTGGGACAGATGATGAGCCAAAGTGGGTGGAATTTCAATGGGAACAGATGATCGATTGAAAACTCGGCTGCTAAACTCGGCGCCAAGAATACGCTGTTTCCATCTGCGCGCAATAAGAAAGTCAACTATTTCCGGATGAAAAAACTGATATTTCGTTTCATCTATTGATTGAAAATCAGCATCTTTAATTTGCTTCAGAATACCCGAAGAAAGAACCCAACCCAGCCTGTCAGGGCCGATAGTTTTCTCAACCACCATGTGGCTGATTACTGAAAATGAGTTTGATTCGTACGATGTGTGTGCAAGATTAGATAGGCGTTCTATCAGAGATGCGATATTCGACGGATCCAGACTATCGCGCGTGGCACGCTCAGGATCATGATAGCTGCCAAGCAAGACAGTCATCAATTCTTCGTATAGCGCAGTACGAGTAGTTGGCAGTCGATGCCCCGGAATATTGCACATTATTCCAAGAAAGCGAGGGATACGCGCTATGTCACGAAGCTCACGCCGACTCATCCATTCCGTTAGAAATTCTTCAGCTTTTCTCGGATCGGAACGATATTGCTTCTTAACGTATGCGCAAATATCTTCGAAGCTAAAGGGTAAAATTTCAATACATTCGGCATCAACCAACGTAATATCTGACTGTTGCGCACTTCGAGATGTTAGGATGATTTGCCCGGAAAATTTTTCTGAGAAGTTGGCTAAGGACTCTGGGAAATCGCGTAAATGGCGATCTCGATATTGAGTTTCAGCCAAATGAGCCGGGAGGATCTCATCCCAACCATCAAGCATAACTATGCATCTGGCGCCGAGTTGCCGATACAAGCTCATGTTCTGATTCAGTTCACCACGATCCCCCGAGTGATTACGGGATCTGGTCGACAATTGGCGCACTAGAAAGCGAAAGAGAAACTTTCTAATGTTTCCCAATTTGAGACTTGCCACAAAAGCAATAGCCGCCGTCAATTTATCATAATCGTTGCGTCCGGCCTCATTTTGCCATGGCGATTCCGGAGCGATAAAAAGCGCAAATAGTCTTGGAAAGCGAAGTAAGACAGGAAGGCGTAAATCCGAAATAGGCGTTCGGGCCTGTATGGCGACAATGGCTGCATTTGCCAGGCTATATGCTTCCTGATTGAGCAGCCATGTTTTACCTGCGCCTGAGCTAGCAAGCAGGCAAATTCGTTCAATACCGTTCACTTCATGCCACGTAAATGTTCGCGGTTTTACGAGGGCCGCCAGTGGATCGAATTCGCTTTGATAACTTGATTCATATTCGGCTACGAGAGTGTTGCCGGCAGCATAAAGTCTATCAGCTCGACTAACGGCATCGTTGGTTACAGAGGTCGACTTCGACACGTATCGCAAAGGCTGACAGACAAATTCTTGTGGAATATCCGGCGACGCATTGTAATGTGAGGGCCGATCATGGACGGCAAATTGAGTTTTATCCTGCGTTAGCTCACGGTATGTTTCACTTCGGACCTGCTCAAGCCAGTCGAGCATTTCTTTGAGACGCTGTGAGCGAAGGGAATACAGGGTTGCCAGTCCTTCTGAATTAGCGAGTAGAACCTCAATGCAAATCGCCGCATCCTTGGAGATTTCTCTCAAGGCTTCTTCTTTGTTCTTCCTGTTTGCGACAACGATAGTGTCGATATCCGAATATGCATTCGCCAGAGCGCGCACTTTTTGCGATATTTTATCTACGCCATCGAATGTTATCTTATAATTGTCATCAGTCGCGATCGGCTTATCACCCAGCGCCACCATTACAAGCACTTCAGGATCAGGAACCTCCCGCTTCAGGGCATGCATCCAACCGCGTAACGCAGCGCCGCCAAGTGAGGGGCCTGAGGCGACGCTGATTATTGTATCGTCGCTTCGAGTGAGTTTCCAAAAGCCGTCGACGGCCTCAACACCTGCAGCTTTTCGCGCACAATCCCAAGCTATCTGCATGGCACGGAGGAACTCGCGGTCGCCAGGTACGGCAAACATATGCTCGGAGTGAGGAAAGAGGCGGCCGGTTCCGCATTGGAGGACGATGAGTTCAAGGCGATCAATGGCGCCGCCGACGGCGCTATTCGAGGCAATTGGAACCTCGACCGACCAGAAAGTATCCGGACGGACTATTGCTCGAAGAAGCGCAGCGCAGCCGGCCAACCACTGAGGCTGCGCTCCCCATTCCAGACTTGAAGCAGGAGGGATATCGTCAGCCAGGGCATAGTCCTCGCCGGCGACATTGATCGCAATATGCAAAAACCAGGAGGCTACAGACCATTCGACAACCAGATCATCCTCTTCAAACTTAGCCAGAACTTGAAGGAAAGGTCCATATTGAAACACTGCCGAGGCAATCTCATTGCGATTAAGCCATAGTTGCCGCGCACTGATTGGAGACCGAATAATCCCGGCAACTATGATATAGAGTTCATCCTTGATCGTTTGCCAGAGCGAATACACATCTTCCGTCTCAATACGTTTCAACAGTTGCAGGAGACTGGAGCAGGTCCAGATTTCGTCTTTTCGAGTCATTGGAGTGTTTGATCGTGCCGATTGACAGCGCTAGTTGCAAAGTGAGACGGGCCTAAGCGGGAGCAATCGATAACGCCATAGGGTTATCGGAAATGTTTTCTATGTCCTGCGCCGTCAGCATAATAACACCCCAAAGCTGATCATTCAGCTGAGTGTCCAAGTGGACAGAAGTCTGCCAACTTCCCGCTTGCAAGACAACCGTTACCGGTTGAAGCGGCTGTGCCGTCTCGTATCGGAGTTCGAGCCGGAAGGAGCCATCTTTGCGCTCCTGCAGCGAAAAACTGATTTTAGCATCGCCTGGAAGGTCAATTGTCTCCTTATAGATGACCTGCCTGGAGTAAGCTCGCGCCTCAGGCGTTGTCCTTATACGAATGGCTTCAGTCAGTCCTTGGGTGGTGTGGAACGTCAACGCAGGCTTTCGAGCGGATGTTGCCAAAGCAATCTCGCCGCGCAATGCGGTGATACGATCATCATCGCTACCCTGCCAGGAATCATTCATGGAGAAGAGTCTCTCAAGGCAACTGAGACAAACCTCGCATGATGTGATGTGTTGATCGAGGATATCCAATGTCTCTTCCGGAAGTGTCCCTTCGCAATAGCCGAGGAACTGATCCTCCGTTAGATGATTGTCATCGGCCGGACGGGCAGCTTGGCGGATCGCATTGACAATTGCCAGCGTTTGGTCGGCGAAAATGTCTTGCATGTTTGTCATTTGTAATCCTCCAGAGCTTTCTTTACATCAGGACAATTAGCCAGCTTGTTTTTTGCGCGCATGAGGCGAATTCTTACCGCTCCGGCCGGGTTCCTTCCAACTAAGCCGACCTTTTTTGCGATCTCCGAGGCATCAAGCTGGATTAAATATTTCAAAAAGAAGATACGAATCGTTATTTCATCACCTAAGCAGGACTTAATGGCATGTATAAGTTTCCGAGATCTGTCGGGTCTGGCCTTTAATTCTTCCGATTCAAGTATAGCTTCAAGAGGGCCAAGCTCTTTATCGACTTGTTCAATCCCCTCGGCCTCCAAATCAGTGATATAATCGTCCTGATTCTTGAATTGCCGATTCACTTCACGACAGGTCCACCATAATGGCTGAAAAACATAATAGTGCTCAGGATTTGAGGGGGTTAACTTTGTCCTAGCCACACGGGTTGGGAATCTCTTGAGGAATAGACTAACAGCATCGCCGGCGTCTGCCTGACTGCTACCGATATACATGCGTCTATCCGCATCGGCATACAGTGTGGAGTAGTTTGGCTGGGATGCGAGACATACCCAAAAGGCTGTAATCTCCACTTCAGTCCACTCGTATCCCGGACGCTCACAAAGCTTTTCTATCATCCGGGGCATTTTCAGTCTTTTGAACACTCTGGCATTCTCCTTCGCTTGCAGTGATCACACTGCTTGGCGGTTTTAGAGACCGTACACGCTCAGCTACCGATCACTCCCGAAGTGTCGTCGATCTTGGCGAAGAACTCAGACAGCGAAAGGCCAAGATGACTGGCTAAACGCTTGGCTATCTCAATAGAGATTACCTTTTCTCCGCGTTCAATGCTACCCATATAAGTGCGATGAATTTCGCAGTTATCAGCAAATGCTTCTTGGGAGAACTTTTGCTCCTTTCGAAGCCGGCGTACCGTTTCACCAACTTTAACAGCCAGTTCAGATTTATTTTTCATAGGAATATTACATAACAATCGAACATTGAGGCGCGCTGGACAATACTCCATCCCCTTTCTACACAAGGATCCGAAGATCAGACAGACCGCTTGTAACACTTCAGGACTTATCCACTTCATTCTAATAGATGACAAACGACAAGGCTTCCGAAACAGGAGTGGAACGGAGATGATTAAAGTCTGATAAAGCATACCATAGATCGACACTCTAAAGATAGCTATTTCGATACACGAATAAGGAGTTACTGATATGAATTGCTTCAACTGCAAAAAGCTAAATAGTTCTGATCGTGCCATATGTATATATTGCGGTACAAATTTGGCGGCCGGACCGTCGAACACGATATTCACCGAAGACGCTCCAGAGTCTACAGGCATGGGGAATACAACCGATCAATCGCGAGAAACCTTGTATCAAGAGACTGGTCGAGAAGTCAGACGCCACCCGTCCGCTCCTTCCGGAGGCGCCTCGGCGCCCCGTTCTTCGGGGCAATCTGCCATCGTTCATACAAGTGATCCCCAGGCCGCACTGAAGGCGCTGCTAGGTGATCGCCACTCCATGAGGCGCCAGATTGTTGCGACATCTGCGCTTACCCTGCTGGCGCTCAGCGTCCCCATAGGATGGCTTACCATGCCTATGCTACTCGGCACAGGCATTTTATTGTTTCTCGGGATGTTTTTGCCGGTTGGCTTCATGCTTACAGGCCGCCTTCCGTTCGCACGCATCATCGGAGGGATCCTTGGACCGGAGGCGTCCTTTCGGCGCTCCATTATTCTTTCGGCGCTGTGCTCGCTGCCGCTGTTTTTCCTGTATTTCCATTCAGACGGCATATCATTCCCGTCCGTGTACAGGTCGCTCGTGACATTCGGAGTAATGTATTACCTTACCGGCTTCGTCTCGGTTTGGAAGGGACAGGATCAGCAGTTTCGATTTGTCGGAGGGCTTGGCCAGGCTGCGGACGATGTCCTAAAGAAGATCTTGGGCGCCCTCTCTACTCAGCCCTTGCAGCCACTAAATGTTCAGGTCCGCGACATTCTTGAGGGGCCGAGCTTTTCGATGTCTAGCGACGATATCCGGCGGCGCACTACGCGCATCATAGAAGTTACTCAGGACCGCGCTCGTGTCGTAATTCGCTGCATTGACTATGGCGGTCACCTGTATGTCCGCTGGGACACCTTTGTCGATCTCTCCGGAATCCGGTTCACTCTATTTGTAAAGGCGATATTCTCGCTAATCAACAATTTTGTGCTCAGGTGGGGAGGCTCGGATCTGACGGTATGGTTTCGTGAGCTGCGCGACATCATGATCGGTTCGAACGAAACCACGGGAGGACAAGAGATGCAAACCACGCAGTTCAACATCGAGATGATTCCCTCCTACGTGCTGGATAATGCCATCGAGCTTGGGCAGCTTGCCGGACTAGTCGTTGTAGAGCAGGTTCTGAACCCGCTTCTGGAGCAAGCGCAACGCCCTGAACGGTTGGCTGTATCCCAGCCGGCCCTGCCGCAGGGACGATCACGGATATTGTAAGGAACACTATGGCGTCTCATGCATTCGTAGAAAAGGCCGTGCGTTACAGCGCGGCCACCATATACTATACGTATTTCGGCTTTCAAGTGCCGTTTCTGATCGACTTCCTCAGGTCGTATGAAGAATCGAGCGGACCTGAATTGCGGAAAGCTATACTGCTAGACGTGCTGGCCGAGCAAGTGCAATTCTTGGCCAGCTTCCAGGGACCGGAATGGAAGGAATGCACAATCGAGTTCCGGTTCATTAATCTGCCGGATCGGGGACGGATTGAAATCTTCATCCTTGGCAAGGCGGCCGGAGAAAGCCCGCAAACCTCACAGAGGCTGGCGAGCCGATTGATCTCCAATATTTCCTCGACATTCCCATCGAGGCTCTATGAATTGCGGCCGATCACACAGGAGCAGAACGGGACCGAAAAGTTAGCCGATCTTCTGTGCGCAGGGCATCCCGTTGGACATCAACCAGATAACCTGCGGCTTTTCGAATACCGGCGGTTTGAGGCCGAGGAAATAGTCGACGATTCCCTCGCCTATGTGGCCTATCCCTTCCATTCCAACGAGGCCACTCTTCAACGAGCGGTACATTTCCTGGCAGGATTGGACCAACCGGCAATGTTCTCGGCGGCCATCCGGCCAGTAACACTAAGTGCCGATGAACGCAATCTCCTTGGTCGAGCAGCATCGTTGTGCCGGGAAAACGAAAAGAAGGCGATTGAGCTGTTTGGGCGACAGTCGCAGAAGGTGGATGTTCAAGCAGGAGCGCTTGCGGATCTTTATGAGCACTATCTGAAGAGTCTGCAGGATCCATTTATTCTGCGCGCTTCGGTGGCCATTAATGGAGATACTGGGCTATCTTTGTTGTCTCTGCTCTCTTCAGATTTTTCACAGAATCCGGCATTTGCCGGCACAGGAAGGGAGTTTATCAACAAGCGCGGTGAGTTTGTAGAAGCTCTTGATGAGAAACAGCGCAAATCTGCATGGTTCAACCTGACGCAATTGGAATTCATCGATTGGGTTCCACACATTGTCGAAACGCTTCCACAAATGGCACGCCTGCGACAACTCGTGGACGCCTCATCTGCCAGCGGCGCGCTCCGCCTCCCACTCCCGACTGTCGGTGGGCTACCCGGAATAGATGTCCGGCCACCTTCACTGTTTGAAGCCCTGCCTGAAGCGTTGCAGCACCCGGCGCCTGACGCTGCGCATATCTCGCTTGGGGCAGCCAAGATATTATTGCCTGTACTTTCTAAGCATGCGCTGATAGCAGGCACAATTGGAAGCGGTAAAACCAACACGGTTTTTCAGCTGCTTTACGAGCTCTGGGGCAAGCATAAAGTTCCGTTTCTTGTCATCGAGCCTGTCAATGCCGAGCATAACGATTACCGAGCCCTAGGACGCTACTTCAGCGTCCCCGACGAGCTTCGTATCTTTACGCTCGGAGATGAAGACGCTTCACCGCTCAGGTTCAATCCGTTCGAAGTACCAACCGGCGTCATCCTAAACGCCCACCTGTCCGGACTCGTCGCCTGTTTCGTCGCTGCTTTGCCGTTCGGCGAGGATAGTCCCCTGCCGGCTCTGTTCAGGGAAGCAATTCGAAATGTGTATTTCGCACGCGGCTGGTTCGATCAAGATCGTGGGGGAGAGCGTGGGCTGGATATCCCAACATTAATCGACTTGCGAAACGAGCTTGCGTGGCTGATAGAAGATCGCTATGGCCGCAATACGGAGGTTGCTCAGACGATGATCGGCGCATCCGTTACACGAGTGAATGCACTGATCAACAGCAGCGCCGGAAGCATACTCCTCGCCACCAGATCCATTCCACTGAATGAGTTATTCAACAAACCGGCGATTCTGGAGATGCGGCACTTGGGAAGCGAGGAGGATCGCGCGCTTATGACAGGCTTTTTGCTTCTTTCCCTGCAAGAGTACTGCGATAGGAACCGCATGGTGGGATCGAAAACGCTCAATCATGTCGTCGTATTGGAAGAGGCGCACAACTTAATGCAGGAAGTAGAAGATCAGAATAGCCCTAAAGCTGGCGCTGTAAAGTTCTTTACAAACATGCTGGCAGAGAATCGGAAATATGGACAGTCTTTTATCGTTGTAGAGCAAATCCCAACACTACTCGCGCAAGGAGCCATAAAAAATACGGTAACGAAAGTGATGCACCGAATGCCGGGACGCGACGATGTCCAGGTTATGGGTAGTGCGATGAACTTTAAGGAGAGGCATGATGTTCGCGCCGTCTGTCTGAGCGTAGGCGAGGCGTTCTTTTATACGGAAGGAATGTCGGAAGCGGCGCTCATCCAAATACAGGAAACGGTTCGCAAGGATCAGCCGCTATCGGATGCCTCTGTTAAGGAAACCATGGAGGAATTTCGAAGCAGGCATGCATCTGTATATGAAACTAAGCTGCCATTTGCAGGATGCCGCCTTTGTCTCCGCCCCTGCCAATACCGACAGTCGTTCGCGCGGCATAGTTTTGACAGGAGCCTCAGCACACAGATCATGCAAATATACGATCAGGTCGACCCTGCGGCTAACCGGGAGAAAGCATTTCGGCTCCTGGCTGAGCCAATAATAAGCATTATTAAATCGGTAGGATCGCCGGCTGACCAAGGCGCTGGAGCGGCGTTCTGTCTCTTCTTGCATCTGACGGATCAGAACAAGAGATTGGCAAACATACCGGCTTCAGAAATGAACATTCATCTACAAAAACTATGGACAGGAGAAAACGAAGATGGCAGATGATAAGCAGGACTTAACTCAAGATGTTAAACGCCAGGCCGATGCAGTTGTCCAGGACCAGAAATGGGCCAAGGAAACTAACATGAAAGATGTAGATTCCGCGGATGCCCAAGGCGGATCAACAAGCGGAGACGCCGTTCCGAGCCAACAGCTAGAAAAGGGCGGCCGAGAACTTTAAAGGAAGTAACGTTTATGGATGAATCACAAGAAAATGAAGACAAGCAAGCTGAATCAGCTGAAGCAAAAAAGAAAGAAGCGCAAGACGCGGCATGGAAAGCAGGCAATGAAACGGGCGAAAAGCTCGCTCGCGACGGTGTTAATGATGGCGCAACCATCGCTGAAGCAGGCAAAAGCGCCGGGCGACGAGCTGCAGAAGGAGTTGGCGCGGAGGCTCAAGCCGGAGAAGAAGCTGGGCAGAATGGTGCCATCGAGGGCTGGAGCCAAGAAACGATGACGCAAGTAGATCAGTCTGTAGGAGCGACAGAGGAACATCTAGCGCGTCGGCAATTGGAAAGAGAGGGGTAAACCCAAAAACTCCCTGGCCAATCCGTAGCCGGGGAGTTTTTCAGTACTAAGCAAGGCTGTTCTGCGACTACTGACCGGTTCCGAATGTCGCTCCCGAGCCTGGTGTCGTTCCGGTTGCAGTTGATGTTGAGTCTGAACTGCCGCGGGGAGCGGGGATCGAAGTGGAACTGCGGCTCGAAGTCGACGGAACTGCAGGCGTAGGGACCGGAACAGTCGTCGTAGTCGACGTGCCGCTGCTTGAGCTTGGCGGCGTAATAATGGTCGTCGGTGGTGGCGCTACGGCCGGCGCGCCGGGCGCCGTTACGTTGATGGCGCTTGGCATCGTTACGGTATTGTTGTTGTATGTCACCAATGCGATCACGAAGGCCGCAACGACGATGATCACTACAATGATCATCGTGCCCCAATTTGCATTGCTGTTGCTCTCTGTCTGATTGACACTCATTTTACCTAAACCTCCACATGCCAAGGTAATCGCGATTCCATCAAGTCTGATAAGGCCGGTGCTACGCACCTATAGAGTTTTACGTATGCGACGTACTTGCCACCTGTAAATGCGATCCAAAACCTGGCCGGCCTGTTAGACAATCCGTAGCCGTTATCTCTATGCCCACGGGAACGACGGCGGCGGAACCTTGAACAGAATATACAGGATGACCCACACAACAGCCGATGCGAACTCCCCGATCACCAGTCCAAGGAAAAACGGACGCGCCTTAGTATACATGGTCATGCCGCCATAGCGCACCGTCAGGGCCTTAAAAATCCATGCCAGGAAGCACGGGAACCAGAATACGATGATGCTCCATGAACCCGCAAGGGCATAGCCCAGAGGGTGCAGCGGCCACCAGAAGAAGGCGGCGCGCATGGCAGTCAGAAAGATAGTTACCAGTCCCCCTACCCCAAAGAAGACCGGCATCTGCCAATGCAGGGAATGATCGAGCGGATCCGAAGCCTTGAAGTACTGCTGATAGTCGTTCCACGTGAGAGCCGGGCTCTGCTGCTCCATCCACATGTCCATCTTATTGGCGGACAGAGTATAGGCCAGACCAATATTCGCGACAACGGCCACGACCAGCGCAACGCTGATTGCAAGCACAAATGCGCCGAATAAGGAACGCCTCCGAACGTTGGCGCCGTCCGCAATCTTAAGGCCGTCCAGGAAGCCGGTCAGTACGAGTCCACGCTGATCTCGCAGGAACAGGTTGTCCAGGAACGCAAGCATGGTCAGGTTAGCCGGTCCAAGTCCGTGGATCGATCCGACCATCCGGTAAAGGTCGATCGGGCGGAAGGTGGTCTCCGTCATGAGCATGCCGGCTTCGGCCGTTGATCGAGCCATAACGACCGCAATCACACCCATAAAGACGACAAACTCAAGCAAGGCGAGCCACAGTGACATGCCCGCAATCCACATGAACACGGAAGAAAGCAAAACACTGCCGATCAAGCCCCAGAACGCAACACGATACGGCAGCAGTTCGTTGCTGTCGTCAACCTGCTCCTTGCCGATAGCAGCCCGCCACACGCGTTTGAGATGGGGAGAAGCTATTTTGATGAAGTACGCGACGAGAACGCAATATGCGCCGACCGTCTGGTAGCCGATGAACGCAGGCGGACCGTAGAGCGGCATCGCCGGCGCGGGCATGTTATAAGATCCCGCAATGACCTGCTGCAGAATGGACAGGGCATAGAAAAACCAGAGCGAGAACAGAATATCGGTAGGTAGTAGGAAGAAAAACCCAACAGCCGCAAACGAAAGAAATATCGTAACGCCTGCCATCGGCCCGTTCCACGGAGAGGTGGTGAAATACTGTCCTAGTCCCCACACGAGCGTGATTTCGGGAACAGTAGGAGCCAGTCGATGCATCTCGTTAACGAAGTAGACAGTCGTCGGAATAGCCGCGCCAAGCCACATTAACCGATTGTTGAAGAATGAGCCGGTCCCCTCATCGTTGGCGATCTCCAGAGGCAGCTGAGCTAGCGGGAACGAGAGCTTTTCGTTATCCACCCACTGCCGGCGCAGGATTGCAGCCAGACAGAGGAAAGCGAAGATTACAAGTCCAATCAGTATTCCAGTTGAAAAAAGCGGCACAAGCCACGCATGCCAGGGGATTCCCTCGCCTCTAGCCAGCTTTTCATAGAACGAGGTAACGACTTGCTGGGCAGAACCGTTGTGTGGATCCCACGGCACAAGCCAGGACTTTATGTATGGGTGATAGAGCGTGTGCCAGGCGTTGCTGTCGTTTGAAAAGTATTTCGGCGCGACAAGAAGCGGGATCCATTTCTGCACAATGCCGTGCGATGAAACCATCGCAGCCACGACCAGCATCGTATAGATAACCAGCTCATCGGACGACGACAGCGAAGCCTTTGCGGAAATTCGCTTAATTCCACGATTGATTGCGACGATCAACAAGAGAAGGCCAAGAGCCGCGGGCGGAAATTGCAGATAACCGATACGAAGTGATGAGAGCACCATCTCAGCTTGCGTTACGAGATATGCCGTGAATGCGGCCAGGAGCGCGCCAATCACAAATGCCCGGCCGCGTATCGCGGCCGGAGGCGCTTCCTCCGTGTCGATGCTGACGCGTTTGACGGGCTGAACTGCGTTCGTCATAAAGATCTATTCCTTAGTTCATTAATGCTGAGAAATCTGCCTGCACAGGGAAATACCCCGTCCGCGAGCGCGACATGCACGATCTTATCATCACGCGATATCACATGTCAACAGCGGGCAAGGACAGCGAACTTGAGATTAGGGTATATAGTCCGCGTGGCAGCTACGCCCTCATATTCGGCGTCATGCTGCGCTTTAGTATCCGTATGCTGAAAGGAAGACATTGAAGTACTTATCGCTTCTCCTACTGGGCGCGACAGCGTTCGCCACCCAGGCGCCCGCGCGCCCGGCGAATCGCCCTGCTGCTCCCACTGCCCCTCATAATCAGCAGCTTGGGTCACAATCCAGCCAGAAGTTTACATTCGTCGCCTATGGCGACACACGGTCTAACCCGGATGTCCACCGCCAGGTAATCGGCGCGATTGTAAAACAGCGTCCGGAATTTGTCCTGCAAAGCGGTGACCTGGTTTCCGATGGAGGCAATCCGAACCAGTGGAAGGAATTCGACGACATCACAGCGCCGCTTCGCACTGCTCATATCGCCTACTATCCAGCCCGCGGCAACCATGATTTAGGACCATATTACCCCGACCATGTTCGCGAGCCTATTCTGAGCGGCAATAAGTTCTATTATTCATTCGAGCGGCATAAAAACATGTTTATCGCGCTCGACGAATTCCAGGACTATGACCCGAGCAGCCAGCAGTACCAATGGCTTGAATCTCAGCTTAAGCGTGGTCAACAGAAAGACATTAATACGTGGATTCTCTTCCACGAGTCGCCATTTTCAGTAGGCCCTCATGGCCCTACCCCGGAGGCCCTTGCCTATCTGCATCCCCTCTTCATCAAGTATAAGCCGCGCGCCGTCGTCTGTGGACACGATCACCTCTACTACCGTACAAAGCGTGACAGTGTAACTTACCTGGTAACGGGAGGCGGAGGCGCTCCGTTGTATGATCCAACGCATACCGACCTGGCCATTCCAGGCGACGTCTACGTAAAGACATATCATATTATCCGGCTTGACGTCAACGGCAAGCACGTTGACGGCACGACACTCACGCCTGAGGGACAGGTAATCGATCGATTCACTCTTTAGTTATGCGCCGTGTCCCGCAGCGACAATTAACCCAACCAGCGCGCCGACAATGAGCAGTGTCACAGCCCCCAGAACAATATTGAAGCGATGGACCCGATCGAGCGCTTCCCTCTGATAATGATCGGCAGCATAAGCCATCGCGGCATCTATGTTGCCGGTCTCTTCCCCCGTATTCAGCATGGCTGAGGCGAAAGACGGCAAAACAGCTGCCTCCTGAAGCGACTGGAGATATGTCCGGCCGGCAGTGACACCCTGAACAGCTGTCAGCACACGAGCGCTGATGGACGCATTTCCACAGCCGGATGCGGCCAGCGTGAGAAGACGCGTGGGAGGTATGCCGGATGCATAAAGGATAGATATAAGGCGAGTGAGACGCGAAAGAGCGATAAACTCTGCAATAGACCGAAGAAACGGAGTCTTCTGCAAGAGATTCTGAAGGCGCAAGGGCGTATCTACGACTTTGGCCGCGAGAAACTGCATGAACATGGCCCAGGCAAAAAGGATCAAGAGAACCGCCGCGGCAATACCGCGCGATGTGCCGGACATGATATCTGCAAAGAGGAGGGCAACCATCGGGGTAGCGACCAGCATCGTAATCTTAGTCGTACGCAGTTCCCGGGCGAGATGCGCGCGGAAGCGCCATTCGTGTTCGGAGAGTTCGGCCATACAGCGCAAGACCGACACGACATTGCCCGATTCTTCGCCGGCCGATACCACCGCGCAGTGCGTATTCGGCAGCAAGCCGGCCTCCCGCAGTACGGCGCTCATTTTAGCGCCGCGTTCGAATGCTCCCGAACAGTGTTCCAATATCGAACGGCGCCCGGGTATTGACGCTTCGCGCGCAAGAGCCCTAAATGACGCAGCCGGGGTAACTCCGGCATTTGCCAGAGCTGCCAGCTGGCGATAGAATTGGCCGCGCTCGCTGGGCGAAAGGGACATAGTGATCTCCTTTCGCCTATAACGAAAAAACCGGCCGCTCGTTGCGGCTGGCCGTCACTTCTTGTCGTTAGGCAGGATTCGATCCAATTCCTTGCGCGCCAGTGTGCCCCAGGTATCCTTGGTAATTGTAAGGTCCGCCAGACGATTGACTGCTTCCTTCGTCTTCCCCATCTTCAACAGACAGCCACAGAGCAAATACTGGTACTCTCGCTTTTCCGGCTGGAGGCGAATAAGTAGCCGTAAGTGATGGGACGCGCCGGCATAATCGTTCTTTGCCGTGTCGATCCTCACCATCGCCAGCTGCGCCCCGACATTTTTCGGGTTTTGACGCACTTCCTTCTTTGCCGCTTCAGGCTCCGCCTGGTATGCAGCCGCGCGCGCCAGAGGATCCTGGATCTTGTTGAAAGCAGTAATTTCCAAATCTATCTTGTTAACATGCGCAATATATGCGCGTATGCCAAGATATCCGGCAAAACCAAGAATGACCAGAAAGAGCAGGCACGAAAGCTTACGCATCAGTTAAATCAGCTCCCTGAAGTTTCGGACCATCCGCGAACAATGGCGTCGGCCACCTTGACGACATGAACCATCTCCCGGACATCGTGCACTCGTACGATGTCAGCTCCTCCCGCCACGCTGAGCGCAATCGACGCGGCGGTAGCATCGCGCCGGCCGGCGGGATCCTCCACGCCTGTGATCTTTCCCAAAAAGCGTTTGCGCGATGGTCCGATAAGGATCGGATAGCCTAGCGCGCATAACTCGCGAAGACGGCGGATGAGTTCCAGATTATGCTCGGAAGTCTTGCCAAATCCGATCCCAGGATCGATCACGATGTCTTCCTGCGGCACGCCGAAATCGATGGCTGTCTGCGCCTGCCCCTTCAGGTACGCGGCAACTTCGACAACGACATCTTCATAATGCGGTGACAGAGAAATATTTCGCGGTTCGCCGAGAATATGCATCAGCATAAGCGGAACCCGGCGGCTTGCGGCAAGACGGCCGATGGCGGGATCGTAGGTAAGAGCGCTGATATCATTCAGGATATCGGCTCCACAGTCGAGGGCGACTTCGGCGACAGACGATTTATAAGTATCTACGGAAATGAGGGTATCCGGAAGCTCAGTGCGAACGAGTTCAATAACGGGCCGGATCCGCCGGATTTCTTCCCCAGGATCGAGGGGAGAGCGGTCTCCAAAGGTAGCGGGACGGGTACTCTCGCCGCCGATATCGATAATATCGACACCGGCGGCGGCCATTGCCTCAGCACGCCGCATGGCCGAGTCCATGTCGGCAAAAAGGCCGCCATCGGAAAACGAGTCGGGTGTAACATTGAGGACGCCCATCACCAGTGTTCGACGGCCCAGACCACGTTCAGTAAGGCAGTTCAATTATAGTATTTCGCGCCGCCGCGGTTTGCGGCCGTCTCGCGCGGCAAAGCGATATCCGGGGCATATTCCATCGAGAACTGGCGAGCGCGGCTGAGGCCGTCGTGCGTCAGAGCGTACCCGCGTCGGATTACTGCGTCGATCGGGTCCTGCATCAAGGCAATGCGGAAAGCGAGGTCCTCTGACGCAAGGACAAAGATTTGACGCAGCTGATACTCATCCATGACGTCGAGCGCCTCGACGGAATCCTCATGCAGTTCCGTGCCGGACAAAGCGAGATCTCGTGCGCGCTCGTATTCGCCGACAGCGCCGGCCACATCGCCTTGCTGCTGGAAAAGCAGTGCGCGCTTGAAGTGATGTCCCGGATTGAGCGGATCCAGGCGCACCATTTCCGTGGTCATGTGCAATGCGCGCTCCAGGTCGCCGGTCTGGAGATAGGCGACGCTCAACACATCACGCGCGAAGATATTCTGTGTGTCGTCTCGCACAAGAGAGCGAGCTTCAGCGATCGTCTCCGGATAACGGCCGGCCTCAAGTAAGGTCTCGATCAAGGCCTCTCTTGAATCGGAGAGGTCAGGGTCTAAGCTCGAAGCCCTGCGGAATGCCAGAACAGCATCCTCAATGCAATGGACCTCCCTGTACAACAATCCCAGACGCAGGAAAGCGTCGCCGTCGTCCGGTCGCAAGCTGACGACCTCAGACTGGCAGACGATCGCTTCATCGTAACGTCCGGCGTCGGCAAGGCTCACGGCCCGCCGCGCCAACCGCCGCGCGCGCGCCTGTAGCCGGCGACGCTCTGACTGAGGCGAGACTTCTGCGACCACCGATGCATTCATTAAGCGCTTTCCTTCCCTTAGGCCCTATCCCACATTATGAAAAGCTTACCCACTCTCAAGGCAGTTCAGAGAAAATGGCTCCAAACAACCTTACAGAATTGCTTTTTCTACTATTTTAACGGACACTGAAGCGCTTCAGCGCGCAAATCCGACAATTCCTATATAGATGACACGTACCGATACGGCAAAGGACCGCTAAGCCATCGGAAGGGCGGGACCGGTCACACTGCGGTCGCGCGTTGGAACGGTGCAATCGCTGAGCTCGCCGCTGTCCACGCAGTCCGTACAGCCACCCTCCGTGTGATCCACACACCCCGGCACCGTGTTGATGTCTTTCAATCGAACTTCCGCGAAAGCCTGTGTCTCAAGCTGAACCGTCACCATTTGCTGCAGCGCGTTGACTTCTTCCACCTTAGCGCGCCCCATCGGCGTCAATACCACCATGCCTACCTGCGGCATATTTGGGCGGTCGTCTTCATCCGTGCACTCGTAACGAAGGCAGCACATGAGCTTGCCGCAGAGTCCTGAGAATTTCGAAGGGTTCAAGGCAAGGTTCTGCACTTTCGCCATCTTCATCGACACAGGCTCGAATTCTCTGAGGAATGTCGAGCAGCAGGTCGGGCGGCCACAAGGTCCGATGCCGCTGATAACCTTGGCATGGTCGCGCGGCCCAACCTGATGCAGCATAACCCGGGTGCGAAGCACGCCGGCGACTTCCCTTACCAGCTCTCGAAAATCGACGCGCCCTTCGGCAACGAAGTGAAATGTTACCTGTGAATCGTTAAAGGCCCAATCTGCCTCAATCACCTTCATGGGCAGCTCAAGCGCGCGGACACGCTCACGGCATAATAGGATCGCCTCTGCGGCACGTTGCTGATGCTGCTCGAACAGCGCATAGTCTTCCGGAGTGGCCACTCGAATGACCCTGTAGAGAGGGTCTGGAATGTCGCTGTCGGCAATCATGCGTTCTCCGACTTTAACGGATCCAAACTCAGGTCCATTCACGGTCTCCGCAATCACACCGTCGTGCGGCTTGAGTTCAAGACCGCAGGGCTCATACCAAAGGATCTTGGTGTTTGGCTTAAAGGCCACCCCAACTACAATAGGCATAATATTCGTTGCATCCGTCCAACCCGTCGCTGAGCTTAAGCGGGCTGGCATCACCCCGCTTATGAATGCTGTCCTCATCCTTGAGCATAGCAAACGCTGCTATTTCGAGCCTCATTCGGCGAGTCTTAAGATTAATCCTTCCAGGCTGCCGGCGACTATTTTTTGCCGCGAAACAGCCCCTTGAACTTGTCCAGAATTCCGGGCGAAGCCGCCTTCTGATCTCGCGCCGTTTCACGAAGCTGAGAGACGACACGTTCTCGCGATTCTCGTTCTGCTTCTTCGGATGGCTTGGGCGTTCCCAGGGCAGCCTCGGCTAACCGAACGGTTCCTACAAGGTCACGCGTTTCAGGGTCAGTCGGCTGCGGCGTCGATGAACCGAGCGCCAAGCGTTCATCAATGTGTTTAGCCAGGGCGTCTTCCGACATGCTGTGTTACCTCAATAGTTGCGGACTGCGACGTCCTCTGGCCTATTCGCTCAGCAGCATCAACTCTCCGCCGGATTTCCAGGCGAAGACCGACGACGGCGCGGTGCAAAAGCGATTTAATTGCGGATTCCGAACGGGACATCTGAATGCCGATTTCTTTGAGAGACAGATCGCCAAGGAAGCGGTACACAAGGACATCGCCATGGTCCGCAGGAAGCGCAGCGATAGCGGAGCGCACCAATTGCTGAACCTCGTTGCGCTCGACGATCTCGTGTGGAGATAAGCTGGTATCTGCAGCGGCAAGCCGGTCAGCCAGTAAATCGCGCATGCCCTCGATAACGGGAGCATCCAGCGAAACGACGCCTGCAGGCGGACGCTGCCGGTTGGAGTCGACGATGAGATTTGTAGCGATACGATGAAGCCAGGGATAGAAGGAAACTGAGCCATGCCCCGCGGCATCGGCAAAACGGAAGCGCGGCAGGGACGCGAGCGCGCGTAGAAACGTTTCACCGGCAACGTCTTCAGCATCGCTTACATTATTAGTTTTCAGGTAGGCCAGCCGATATATCCGGGAGTAGTAGCGGCTATGCAGCGAAGCAAATGCATCGCTGTCTCCCCGCTGCGCTGCCAGCACCAGTTCGCGATCGCTGGGCTGCGCCGTTCCGGATATGCTTCCCATGCCTAGTATCAGAGATAAAAACATAGATGGGACCGTGGTTCAGTGTACCATAGCAGCGTCAGGAAATCCAAGAAGATAATCGTCCCACAGCCGGCAGCACAAAAATACCTGTTCTTACGGGCAGGCAGGACGACTAAATCAGGATGCAATGATTTCATGCGCCCACGACAAATCGCGGAACTCGCGGCAGCAGGCACGTCGTGAGTTCGTGCGGAGTTGCGGAAATCGATACGGCCAACCCGCCGGCAGTCTGCGTATTCGGACCGTCAGCCCCAATAAGCGTAACGACATCGCCTACGGAGACGCCCGGCATATCCGTGACATCCACGACAAGCTGATCCATGCAGATCCTCCCGCATATGGGAACGTGAGAACCACGAATAAGAACCGAGCCCAGATTTGAGAGACGCCGCGACCAGCCGTCTCCATATCCGATCCCTATCGTGGCGTAACGCCCTCCCCCATCCGGAACCTGGTATGTTCGCCCGTAAGAGATTGTCGATCCGCCGGGAAGAGCTCTACAAAGCAGCACACGCGCGCGCAAGCTCAAAACCGGCTGAAAAGGCAGATCCGCAAACATACCCGGTTCCGGCTCGATCCCATAGAGAAGCAATCCCGGCCTGATGAGTGAATGCAGGCCCTCAGCGCCAAGAACAATGACGCCAGGCGAGTTACTGCTGTGTATCTCAAGGGTGGATGACTTTGGGCCGAGAGCTGTCAGGACCTTATGGAAAATGGCGTGCTGTTCGATGGCATCCGCAGGATCGTCGTCTGCACGCGCAAAATGTGTAGCAATCCCTGTGACACGAATTCCGCGGATGCTCGTAAGGCCGGCAAGCAGCGCTTCAATCTCGGATGGTTGAGCGCCTGCGCGGCCGATTCCGGTATCGACATCGATATGGATATCCGCAATGACGCCACGATCCAGGGCCACGGCTGCAATGGCCTTCCCGGCCTCCACATCCGACACCAGAGGGATCAAACGATGTTCGATGATATCCGGCGCCTCAAACCACGTTGCCGCAGTGAGGAGGTAAATCGGAGCATCCGGCGCGAGGCCGCGCACGCGAGCGCCTTCGGCAGGCGTTGCAACAGCGAAGCGCCGAACTCCGGCAGCCATAAGCAAAGGGACTATGTTCTCAATGCCATGGCCGTAAGCATCTGCCTTCACAACGGCCATGATGCGGTCTTCACTGCCCGCGAAGCGCTCAGTGATCAGAGCGATATTATGACGAAGCGCCCGGGCATCGATTTCTGCCCAGGCGCGATAGGGAAATTTCGTTTCGTTCATTTACGGATTATCGAGCGCTGGATACCTGTCTATGCGCCGAAGAGAACCATTTTCCACGGCGGTATGGAGGCGGCACGAGTTGATCCAACGCCTTCTCGTAACGCGCCTTGCTTCCGTAGACAACAATCATGTTTGTAAGCCTGCGGCCGGGGCGCGCCAGCGTGGTGCCGTTATAGTAGAACCCGGTGCTGGTGCCGGCATCGAGGTTCATTGCCTCGGTGCATCCCAGACCACGCATTGCCTTGGCAAGCCGGCCAAGGTAAATCGGCTGGCGCGTCATGGCAAAAACAAGCTTATTGCTTTGAGTGATACCGACGGCAATTCGCGAGTTCGGCGCAAGCATGTTACGATCTTTAAAACGCTCCGCGTGCGGATCCAGGACGATACGCCCCCGGCGCAGGAGCCTGGGGCCACAGGCGACTACAAACTCGTAGGGGCTCCAATCGTGATGGCGTCCCCACTCACATGATACCATCTCAGCCTTGTTGTCGCTAGTGACGCAGAGCGCTGTTCCCATGCCGCCAAAGTGGACAAGCGAACCGTCGATGACAATATCACCGACGGGCTTGAGGTTATCGAGTGAAAAGAATGTGCCCGTAACCGCCACATTCGGGTTGGAGCGGTTGATCATCTGCAGGAATGGCTCAGATGTTCCATCACCCTGCCGGGACATCACGGCAGACACCTTAACGTTCGTGTTGTTCAGGTCAACGGTGATAACCTTGACGGGCACGCCTACTGCCATGGTCTGCGAGAAGGTAATGCTGCGACCTGCCGTATCATCGCCATGCATAGCCACGTAGCGAGCCTTCTGAGCCGCAAGGCGCGCATTGTGAGCGGCTTGGCGCTGCGCCAGGATCGAGTTGTGCCTGAGAGCAGCTTCAGCGACAGCCTTCTGATGCGCGCGGAGTCTGGCCTGGTATGCAGCCTGCCGCTGGGCCAAGCGCGCGTTGTGTGCGGCCTGCTGCTGCGCCACACGGGCATTGTGGGCTGCTTGCTGTTGCGCGATCACCGCATTATGGGCCGCCAGCTTGGCGGCAAGACGCTGCTCGTGCTGGAGACGCGCAAGGCTTTCCTTCCGGCCATGCCGGGAACCGGAGCGCGTAGTCGCGACCAGTGTGTGATGATGCTCAGCCTTGGCTTCTTGCGCCTTCTGCTCGTGCCGGATCTTAGCTGCGCGGGCAGGATGAGCTCGTTCAAGTTTCGCCAGGCGTTCCTCGTGCTGGCGCTGCAACACGGCCTGATGATGTTTTCCGGCCTGGATCTGGGCGAGGCGACGATCGTGCGCTTTAAGCTCTCTCTTCTCGGCCCGCGACATATGCTTTAGACGAACACGATGCTCATGTTCTTCGCGCAGAGCAAGACGCTTCTCGTGAGCGCGCTTTTGCAGCGCGGCCAGATGCTGTTCATGCAGGCGCACAGCCAGCCGGTGGGCATAGCCCTTGCCGGAAGCCGCTTCTTGCGATGTGTGATGCTTTTTTCCTGTCTCACTCTCGGCGCGGTGGCGCTTTTGAGCAGACTTTTCTTCTGATTTATGGTGAGAGTGTTTCGGAGTATCTGCCTGGTGGCGTTTGGCGACCGCGGCATTTGTCAGCGCAGTCGATAACGCAAGTCCTATAGCAAAGCTCGCTGCATTCCGGCGTAGATTCACAGGCATCCCCTCCCCTGACTTACGGGGCTGAACAAAGGATAATCAAATATATCATGGATCAAGTAGGAGCGTCAACGCATCGCGCTAACTCTACCGCTTCATACCGGTTGATTTAGACGCGACATCGGTACTGTCTGAGAAGTTTACCTGAGGCTATCCTCAATAATTGAGGAAGCGACCTTCCCTGGCCGTCTTCTACACATCGCCATGAATTGCGCGCCAGGCGGCGTCGAGAGCGGTTCTGAGCGCTGCGGAGGTGGCTCGCGGATCCTCGGCCCGCGCGATTGCATCGGTTACGGCAACGCCGTCAGCGCCCGCACGAATACAATCCACAACCTGCTCCGGCGTCTGGATGCCTCCGAAGGCGATCACAGGTATATGAACGGCATCTTTGACCTTACGCAGGAGGACCAGCTCATTGCCATTAGCGGCGTCATCCATGTAAATGGGACCGACTTGAACGTAATCGGCGCCTCCGCGCTCAGCGCGGCCGGCTTCGGCGACATCACGCGCAAATGCTCCGACATACTGTCCTTCGCCTCGCAGAAATGTGCGGGCATCAGACGGACGGTAGGACTGCTCAGGAAGCAGAACACCATCCGCATAGCACTTCTCGGCGAGCTCCAGATCGCCGGTAACGACATAGAGTGCGCGGCCTTCCGTAAGCTCTCGCAGGCGTAAACTAACGGCGAACAGGGCAAGTTCATCAAGCTCGTCTTGACGGACGCGCAGCTGAACAATATGCACTCCGCCTTCGATGGCCGCTTCGATCAGTGAAAGTGGATCGGTGTTCTCATCCTGACGGCGATATAAATTGCGATCTGTGACCAGCGTCAAACTGGGCAATGGGAGATTTTCCACGATCGTCATTGTACCCTCATAGGGGCCGGTGTATTCACTTTGAAGCATGCGGCCACAATCGATGTCGTGGGAAAATCGCTTTGCCAAGTCAATTCGGCGGCTCGGCAATCAGCCCGCGTGAATCACAAAGGGCGCTGCAGCGTTCCGCTGCAGCGCCCGAATAACCGAAAAAAGCTCTAGTGATAGGGATCTTCTTCGTCGATGAAGACCCTCTTAGAGGCTTCTTCGAAAGTCGTCTGGCCAGCCATGACTTTTACGGCGGCATCCATTCGCATGGACACCATCCCATGGCTGATGGCTTCCTTGCGGATCTCATTGGACGGTATGCGCTTGAGAATCAAGTTCCGCAGGTGATCGTCCATAACCATCAGTTCCTGAACGCTGCATCGCCCGCGGTAGCCGGTGCCTTCACAGTTCTGACATCCCTGCCCTACGACGAACCGCGCCATCTTAAACTCGTGCGAATTGGTATCGACGCCAAACGCCTTCACCTCTGCTTCGGTCGGCTGATACGGAACCGCGCACTGTGGACAAACCTTGCGGACCAGACGCTGCGCAAGCGCGCCTACAACAGACGAAGCAACAAGGAACGGATCGACATCCATGTTCAATAGACGCGTCACCGATCCCGCGGCATCGTTGCAGTGCAGAGTCGAGAATACCATGTGTCCCGTCAGCGCGGCGCGGAATGCGATCTCAGCAGTTTCCGAGTCCCGGATCTCACCGACATAAATGATGTCCGGGTCCTGACGAAGAATTGCCCGTAACTGCTTTGCGAAGCTCAGACCGGCTTTCTCGTTAACATTCGATTGCCGAATACCGTCAAGGTCGTACTCGATCGGGTCTTCGACCGTAATAATGTTGACTTCCGGCGTATGGATGGCCTGGATCGCCGAGTAGAGTGTCGTAGTCTTTCCGGATCCCGTAGGGCCTGTTGCCAGAAAAATACCGTGTGGCTTTTTAATGATATTGTGGAGCAGTCGCAGGTTGCGTTCGGAAAATCCAAGTTGTTCGAGCGAAGGCCGGGTTGCGCCTTTGTCGAGAATACGCAGAACAACGGATTCACCATATTGGCATGGAAGCGACGACACACGCATATCGACATTTCGGCCGTCGATAGTTACCGAGATACGGCCGTCCTGCGGAACGCGGCGTTCGGCGATATTCATGTCGGCCATGATCTTGACGCGTGATGTGCATGCTGCCTGGAACTCACGGCGAATGCTGTCTACATGGTGCAGCGTGCCGTCGATGCGATAGCGAATGTCCAGCTTGTCACGGCGAGGCTCAAAGTGAATGTCACTCGCGCGCTTATTGATACCGTCGGCTAAAATTCGGTTTACGAACTGGATGACGATCGGCTGATCTACCGCGCTGTCATCAAGGTTATCCGGCTGCATGCCTTCCAGAGATCGAGCGCGTTGAGGCGCCGAACCGGCGCCGAGAACCTCGGAAGCGCGCTTAGCTATCGGGGCGCCGCCAGGTTGTCCAGGCGCGATAAAACGTGCCGGCGCGGTGGTTCCTGGTGGAACGAGAGCGGGGACAGCGCTGCGCGGGGTTTGTCCCGGTCGGGGTGAATCGCCATTATCAAAGTTGCTGTTGGTCATGCGTTGTATTCCGGGGCATTGAAGCCCGCTACATTTTCCGGCTTTGGATTCTGATTCGGTGGCTTGCCGGCAGCCATAAAACAAATTGCAAGATATCGAGACAACGTGTATACGTGAGCGTTATGGAATTGTCCAATAGAACAGCCCAATGCCGGTGGCGAACTCGCCGTGTATTTTGCGAAGAACGCGCACCGACATATTAGACCATAAAAATCCACAAGCCTTCAAGAAAAGACCGGAATGAATCAGCGATCGCGCCTTCCGCCCCTGCCGCCGCCGCTCGGTCCATCCTCTTCATCGCCGTCGTCATCGTCGAATCGCTCATCGTCCATGTCGTCTAGAGCGCCTGAACTATCCGTATATGAGGAGATCTCTTCACCGCGGAAGACAGTAACCAGGAAATCTTCCCGGTCGAAGGAAGGCAGGTAGGAGGAAACGATATCTTCGTCGATCTGGGCGAGCAATTCTTCTTCCGTGCTCACCGGAAGATCAGCTTCGAGAACTAATGTCGCGTGAATGGTGTCGTGGGCAAAGTGGAGATCGAGTTGTCCAACTCGACGGTCCTCCTCCCAGACAAGGTAAATCTCGGAACTCTGGGTGCGCACCAGACGAGATAATCGGTATCGGTAGTTGTTTTCCATGCTGGAGGATCGGCGCAGGGAAGCCATGATGTTTCCCTGCGCGCTACTTTAAGTTGATTTTAAGCTGGTTCAGGCCGAAGATTGGGCAGAGTGCGTCGCTTTTCGGTCGCCGGCGCGGGTGACGTTTCCCCCGTAGTCGGCGGCGTCAGGGGCGCAGCAGGCGGCAGCGCGGATTCCGGCGCTATTGCGCCCTGCATGAGGGCCAGGAATTCCTCGCGCTCGATCGATTCCCGTTCGAGAAGGACGCGCACGATCTCGTCCACTTTCTCACGGTTCTCAGTAAGGATCTGTCGTGATCGCTCGAAACACCCATCGATGATGGCGCGAACTTCCTTATCGATCTCCACTGCGATAGTTTCGGAGTAGTTGCGCTCCTCATTCCAATCGCGGCCAAGGAATGGATTTCCATGCCGGTGGCCAAGAACGACCGGTCCAAGCCGTTCGCTCATACCGTATTCGCAGACCATAGCCCGGGCGATTGCCGTTGCCCGCTCGAAGTCGTTCGATGCGCCCGTCGTGCCTTCCTGGTATACCATCTCTTCCGCGACACGCCCCGCAAGCAACGCGCTGATGTCGTCGAGGAACTCCTGGCGAGTTGTCAGGTACTTGTCCTCAGTCGGATACTGCATGGTATAGCCAAGGGCTCGTCCACGCGGCAGGATCGATACCTTGTGGACCGGGTTAGCGTTGGGGAGAAGCTCTCCGACAACGGCATGTCCAACCTCATGGTATGCGATGCGCTCACGTGTGTGATCGTTCATAATCCGCGACTTGCGCTCCGGACCGGCAACGACACGATCGATGGACTCATTAAAGTCGACCATCTCGACCTTGGTCTTGTCCTTACGCGCTGCAAGAAGAGCAGCCTCGTTGACAAGGTTGGCAAGGTCTGCGCCGCTGAAGCCCGGCGTGCGGCGCGCCAGCGCCGGCGCATTCACTTCTTCGGTGATCGGCTTGCCGCGCAGGTGCACTGCAAGGATGGCCTCGCGTCCCTTGGCATCAGGAGTGTCAACCGTTACGTGGCGGTCGAAGCGTCCAGGGCGAAGGAGAGCCGGATCGAGGACATCTGGGCGGTTTGTGGCCGCAATCATGATGACGCCCGCATTCGGGTCGAATCCGTCCATTTCGACAAGCAGCTGATTGAGGGTCTGTTCCCGCTCATCGTGGCCGCCGCCAAGTCCCGCTCCGCGCTGCCGTCCCACTGCGTCGATTTCGTCGATGAAGATCAACGAAGGCCGGTTGGCTTTAGCCGTATCGAAGAGATCGCGAACGCGGCTAGCGCCGACGCCTACAAACATCTCAACGAAGTCGGAACCCGAGATGTGGAAGAACGGAACGCCCGCTTCGCCGGCAATCGCCCGAGCAAGCATCGTCTTGCCGCATCCTGGAGGTCCGAGAAGAAGAACGCCCTTAGGGATCTTAGCGCCCAGTGCCTGGAACTTCTTCGCGTTCTTAAGGAACTCGACGACTTCCTGCAGCTCCTGCTTGGCTTCGTCAACGCCGGCGACATCCTCAAACGTCACCTTCGGCACATTGTCCGTGAGGCGCTTTGCCCGTGAACGGCCAAATGACAGAGCCTGATTTCCACCGCTCTGAGCCTGCCGGACAAAGAACATCCAGAGCAGGAACATAACGCCGAGAGGCAAAAGCACGGATACGATGACTGCCGTCAAGTTCTCCGACATAAATGGACGCTTGTACTCGAAGACGACGCCGTTGTTGAGGAGACGTTCTTCGATCTTCGCCATTGCGACAAAATTTTCCGGGGGAATGTTTACTGTAAAATTACCGCCGGTGCGATTGTACGTCCCAACAAAGGTATCTTTGTCAAAGTAGCCATGGGCAACTTGATGCAAATCTACCGATTTGACGAACTCGCTATACTGGATTCGCTTCGCTCCATTGTCACCGAAAAGACCGTTTTGGTGGCTGGTAAGCAAGTAGGCAAACCCCGCCAAAACAATCATCGGGACTAGGATACGCAGCAATCGATTGGTGTTCAAGACAACCTCCCTCCGCACGTTTCGAACAACGTGGGAGAACCTTCTATGGCCCAGGGCTGGCTCCTGCAGGTGTTCGGCTAGTATACCATATTATCCCCGGGCCAGCAAGAAACTACCAGTGATACCGGCTGGTAAGCGGCGGGGGTTCCTGTAATCTCAGATTCATTCCCCAATTAACTCCAGAATCCACTTTTCTCCGCAATTTACTTCATTTTTCCCTTCCAATAGGGTTCCGGCACCAAGCTCTACCACCCCTGCCGCGCCCGGCGCGCATACCAAAAACGTCCAAGGTCTGATATTAAGCGCAACCTTAACCGCTCGTCCGTCCCGATCAAGAAACAGCAAGTCAAGCGGAAAGCGGACAAACCACGTATGCACTGCCGATACGCCCGGCAGCCACAACCCATGCCCAGGCGGCAGAGACGGCATTCCAATGACGCCGATCCCCTTAGACAACCAATTTTCAGCCGTTTCAACAGTTGCGAATGGACATTCGGTTCCACCATGCACCAACCGCATCTTACTCATAGCCGGATTCTGCCCGTGTCAACAATTGTCCCTGCTTGTTCCGCCGCACCGACGCGCGATTGGGCGAACCACATGAGGCGCACTCAATTATCTGGACACAAACAGGAACCGAATCGAATACATCGGGATCCAATAATATCGGAATTACCGCGCCGCAGCAAAAGCATTCTACTTCGGCTCGCAGCATGGGAATCGCAGCCGGACCGCGCGACGATACCGGCGCATGGCGGAAGTAGACAAAAAGCCGGCCCCAGTTATCGCTGTCTTTGTGAAGGCGGTGATATTTTGCCTTGACATCGGGGCGATCCAGGAAGCGCAATACGCTCTTTTTAAGCGCTCCTGAGCCTTTGCCCGGAATAATCTCGATCTCGTCTGCGCGTTTCTCGACAGCTTCATCGATAATCGCCTGCAGCGACCGCTCTATTCCCTGCGCATCGTTGTAGATAGGATGGAGGTCTAATTTCAGTTTCATAGGCGCAACCTTGACATTGTTCCATACCGCGCGTAAACTCTCGTCATGCCTCAACCCCGATTTTCCGCAGAAACGATCGCCGCGCAGGTGCGCGGCCGGCTCATTGTATCCTGCCAGGCCCTTCCCGGCGAGCCGCTGTTCGGCAGCGATATTATGGCTAAGCTTGCCATTGCCGCTGAACAGGGCGGCGCTACTGCCATCAGGGCCAATACGCCCGCAGACATCGCCGCCATCCGCAAAGTTACAGAATTGCCGATAATCGGCCTCTGGAAAGTGGATGTCGCCGGCTATGACGTCTATATTACTCCGCGAGTGGAACACGCCCGGGCGCTTGCGGATGCCGGCGCTGATATTATTGCCTTCGACGCAACCGATCGCCCCCACCCGGAAGGATCAACGGCAGAGTTTATTGCGGCCGTGCGCCGAGAGACTGGCCTGCCCGTATTCGCAGACATCGCGACATTCAACGAAGGCATTGCCGCCGAGGCTGCCGGAGCGGACTTTATTTCTACAACGATGTCCGGATACACTCCCGAAAGCCCGAAGCAGCCCGGACCGGATTTCGACCTCGTTCGGCGGCTCTCAAAACAGCTTCATGTGCCGTTGATTGCCGAAGGGCGCATTGCGACGCCGGAACAGGCGCGTGAAGCACTGGACAGCGGCGCGTGGTCCGTCGTTGTCGGCGGCGCAATAACGCGTCCGAAACAAATTACAGAACGATTCGCAGCGGCAATAGCGCCGGGAGGACAAATCTCATGACACATTACCTCGGCATAGACATCGGCGGAACGAAAATCGCAGCCGGTCTTGTAGATCGCAGCGGCCAGATCAACAATCAAGCTCAGTGCCCTACCCCACTTGAAGGCGGCCGTTCCATTTTGAACGCAGCGGCAGCGCTCGCCGAATCCGTTCTCAGCGCGGCAGTCGCAGATGTTGTGGGCGTCGGCATCGGCGCCGGTGGCCAGATCGATCCTGCGCGCGGCTATGTAGTATCCGCCACTGACGTCCTCCCAGGCTGGGCTGGAACACAGGTCAAGAGCATTCTCGGCGAGAGGCTGAACCGGCCGGTGTGCATCGATAACGATGTAAACGCCCTTGCCATGGGGGAAGTTCGCTTTGGTTGCGCCTGCGACTGTTCCAGCGTCGTATTTCTCTCACTGGGAACCGGAGTCGGCGGCGCATTGATCTGTGGGGGCCGTCTCCACCATGGAGCGCACTGGACGGGCGGCGAGTTCGGGCATATCCTTATCGACATCAGCCCCGGCGCGCGCCGCGACCTGGGCGGCAGCCAGGGCACATTGGAAGCATACGCAAGCGGGCCGGGCCTGCTGCAAACCTGGCGGGAGATTACGGGCGAAACCGATCCGAATGTCACCGCGCACGATGTGGCGGCTGAAGCCGAGCGAGATCCCGGCAGCGCCGGCGCTCTGGCCATCCAGAAAACAGGCGAGTATCTGGGTTACGGTTTGGTAAGCCTTGCCAATGCTATCGATCCTGACCTGATCGTAATCGGCGGCGGTTTGGCATCGCTCGGCGACGCCCTCCTTGCTCCTGCCCGAACGATCCTGCAGCAACGCGCCCTACCCGGTCCGGCAACGTGCCGCATCGTAACCGCGACACTCGGCCACGACGCTGCCGTCGTAGGCGCGGCTAGTTTAGCGATGGCGTAGAAAGCCCCCAGCACCAAGATTCCAAGCTTACAGGCAATCGCAGGCTCCCCTCCCCATCCCTCCCCCGAAGGAGAGGGGGGCAGATTTTAAGACTGCTTGCGATTGCCTCTCCTAAATCCGAAAGCCCCTCTCCTCCGGGGAGGGGTTTGGGGAGGGGAGCCTGCGATTAGTAAAAATGATCTTATGACTCAATCCTATCGAATTTGTCTTCTTCCGCTCGATGAGCGCCCCGTCAACACGCGTTATCCGCAAATGCTGGCTGCCATTGCCGGAGTCGACCTCCGGTTGCCGCCACGAGAGATACAGGGACTTGGCCGAACTCCGGCCGACGTTGAAGCTGTCCGCGAATGGCTGGCGGCTGAAGCTCCGCACGGCCAGGGAGCGATCGTATCCTGCGAGTTCCTGGGCTACGGCAACCTGATCAACGCCCGCATCTCACAGGACAGCGCCGCGGATGTCATCTGCCGGCTCTCCGTCCTGGAGCGAATCGATCCGTTCTGCCCTGTCCATGCATTTTCACTCATTACCCGAGTCGCAAACGCCGACGACTGCGTGGAAGAGCCTCTCTACTGGCTTCAGTGGGGAACACGTTTCTATCGGTTTGCCCGTCTGACTCACCGCGCCGAAAATGGAGACCTCTCCGACGAAGAGACGAGTCAGCTTGTGACCCTATCGGCGGAACTCCCGGCAGATCTCAAGGCCGACTGGCTGAACCGCCGTCTGAGAAACCACACTGTCAATCTTGCGTTGATGGACATGGTCGCCCGCGAACGGCTGACATCGCTGCTGATCACTTCCGACGACACATCCGCATATGGCTTCCCAAGCCGCGAGCGAGATTGGATGAAGGGATGGCAGGCTCTTGTGGGGCAATCGCTGGCGACACGGCTATCGATGTATCCCGGCGCGGATGAAGTGGGCTCCGCCCTAGTGGCGAAATTGGTAAGCTCTCGCGATGGACGCACGCCGCGCGTGTGGATCGACTATGCGATCCACGAAGATTCTTCATTGATCGCGCCATATGAGGATCGAGCGATTCGGGAAACGGTAGAAGGTCAAATCCACGGATGCGGCTGCGCTCTGGCATCATCGCCTGACACGGCGGATTTCGTACTCGGTGTTGCCACAGTATCTCCCCGGCGTACCGACTGGCGGCCGGAGTTCCTCGAAGAGGACCGTTCCAGCCGGACCGAAGCCTACATCGCATTTCTGGAACGACTCGCGCTATATCAGTCATCAGGCCAGCCCGTCGCGCTGGCCGATGTCGCCTACCCCAACGGCTCGGATCCGCTGCTCGCCGAGCTGATGTTGACAGATGGACATAAGCTGGACCTCGCGGGCCTGATCGCCTTCGGCGCATGGAATACGGCCGGCAATACCCTTGGTGTCGTGGTAGCTCAAGCCGTATGCGCGCTCAGTCACCCCGAAGCGCGGCACAGCGAACAGCAAAAGCTGTTCCTCACTCACCGCTACCTGGAAGACTATGCCTATCAATCGAGCATAAGGCGCGAAGCTCGCGCATTCGCACAGGAACAATACGGCCGCCGCGATCCCGATCCGGAATCCGACGAACAGGTAAATGGAGTGAGCGCCTTTATCGAAGCCGCCCTCCACAAACACCTGGCACAGCTGCAAGAGCGTGGTGTCGGCATCGGCGTAGAGATCGTCGAGGGCAGCACACGGCTGCCATGGCGGCGGACGTTCGAGGTGGATTTCGAGTTGACGATCAAAGCCTAAACGCAGCAGTACTCATATCACGCTCCAGCCCTAAAGGGCTTCGCTGACCTGGTAAAGGTTGCCCGCCTTCGCGGGCGCAGGAAGCGTTGTCGCTTAGCGTTTCTTTGCATCTTACGCCCGCGAAGGCGGGCAACTCCTTTAATGTCAGCGAAGTCCTTCAGGACTGGAGCCGAAATTAGGCTTTACCCCCATGCCGAAACACCTGCGCAAGGTATTTCAGATAAAGCTCATTCTGCGTAACCTGCTTGCCGGAGCTGTCGCTCAACTTGGCGACTGGCTGGCCGTCGCATTCGGTCATCTTGATGACGATGTTCAGCGGCTTGAAGCCCATATCGTTTGTCAGGTTGGTGCCGATACCGAATTGCGTGCGTATGCGGCCTCGGAAATGCTCGGCAAGTTCGAACGCCTTGGGGAAGTCGAGACTGTCTGAAAACACGGCGACCTTGGTCTTAGGGTCGATCGCCAGATTCTCGTAGTGCTGGATCAGCTTTTCACCCCACTCCGTCGGATCACCGGAATCGTGGCGGCAGCCGGCATAGGCCAGCGCAAACAGCCGGTCGAAGTCGCGCAGGAAGGCGTCCATGCCTACGACGTCCGACAGCGCAATTCCAAGGTCGCCGCGATATTCCTGCATCCAGGCTTCGAGGGCTGCTTTCTGGAACTTATGCAAGGGGGCCAGTGCCTGATGGGCCTGCAAGAACTGGTGGGCCATGGTTCCGAAGGGCTTTAGCGCTTCCGTTTCCGCCAGTCTCACGTTCGATGAGCCTATCAGCATCGCCGGAACTTCCTGTTTGAGCGTCTGCACAACCTCCCGCTGCCACAGCCTGCTATAGCGACGCCGTGTGCCGAACTCGATCAGCGAGAATGGCACGGCGTGGGTCTTCGCATATTCGATCTTCTCCCGGAGCCGCTTGCGCCCTTCTTCAACGTTTGCCGCATCCTCGGGATGTGTATGCCTGTAGTAGACTTCGCCCACAATCGCGAGCAAAGGCACTTCGAACATGATCGTCTCGTACCAGTTGCCCTCGACGGTCATGCTAAACGGATTTGTGCTGATGTGTACCGCCCGCGAATCGATCCGCAGATCTACCAGTGAACGTACATAATCCGTGTGAAGGAAGCGAATGCCGCCGAGATATTCAACCTCCGCCTCAGAAAACCGGAGTGAGCAATAGGCATCGACCTGTTCACGAATCTCATCCGCGTAAGGCGATAGATCGATGCTCTCGCTGCGGCAGCGAAAATCGTAGCGCACGGCAAGTTTTGGCTGACTGTGCCATACCACTTGCTGTTGGGTGAATGTATAAAGGTCGGTGTCGAGAAGGGATTCGATGATTGGTTCATCTGCGAGCTTTGTCATGCTGAACTGGTCCCGTCTTGCGATTGAAATTTGATTGCGATTCGGAGGGGTTCCGTTACGCTTTGGCGGATTATACCTGCGGTATAATCCCCGCGAGATGAAAAGAACACCGCTCTATACCGACCACGTCGCTGCGAAGGCGACCCTTGTTGATTTTGCCGGCTGGGAAATGCCGGTTACCTATGGGAGCACGGCGGATGAGGTTGCGGCGGTCCGCACACACGCCGGCGCTTTCGATGCGTCCCATATGGGCGAGTTTCGCGTCACCGGCCCCGGCGCGCGAAAGTTTCTCCAGCACGTTGCGACAAACGATGTGGAACGTCTTACTCCCGGCCGTCAGCAATATTCGCTCCTCCTGAACGAAGATGGCGGCATTGTCGACGACATCATTATCCGATGCCTTGCGGATGACGATTATCTATTGATCGTCAACGCAGGATGCCTGGAAGGCGACTTCATCTGGGTTGGCGGCCACGCCGGCGGCTTTGAACTGACCCTTACCGATGAAAGCCCCCAGACAGCCCTGATTGCCATCCAGGGGCCGGATGCGCGCGACATTGTGGTAAAGCTGGCGGAGGCGCCGGCGCTGATGGATATTCCCCGGTTCGGCTTCGCACCAGCATCGATTGCCGGCGCGGAAGTCGTCGTATCGCGAACCGGATACACCGGTGAGGACGGCTTTGAGCTGTTCTGCGCATCGGACGATGCTAGCAAAGTGTGGAATGCAGCGATTGCCGCAGGTGTCGTTCCTGCCGGTCTGGGCGCTCGCGATGTCCTCCGGCTTGAGGCAGCCTACCCGCTCTACGGCCATGAGTTGGACGGCGAACACGATCCTTTCGAATCGGGCGTAGGTTGGGTTGTCGCCATGGATAAGGGGCCATTCGTCGGCCGCGATGCCGTCGAAACCCGCCTTGCCGCCCCCGAAAGAGAGAAGCTTGTCGGTCTGCGAGTGGTGCAGCGCGCCATTCCCCGCCAGGGCTGTGACGTCTTCGCGGCAAACGACACTCCTGCCGGCAAAGTGCTGAGCGGAACGCTGTCCCCTACTCTCAAATATGGTATTGCCATTGCCCGCGTTCCGGAAGCGCTCTCCGAACCAGGCACAGAGCTTACGATCGATATTCGCGGCCGCACGGTAACTTCGGAGGTCGTACCGCTGCCGTTCTACAAGAAGTCGGTTAAGAGGACGAAGAGGCCTGTCTCCCCGGCATAGGGATCAGTCAGCCCTGGCGGTTAAAACTATAACTGTCGAAAGTTAACTCAGTGCTTGTTCGTCTGCCTGCCCCGGCGGTTAAAACCACGGCTAGGCTAAGAACTCCTTCGGAGTTAAGTCCACCTTCGTGGACTCCTGCAGGTATTGCTACGCGATTATTTTAGTATGCATCGCGCAGCGATACCGGCAGGAACCCGCGTAGGCGGGTTTGTCACCAAGGGTGATCTCAACGTAGGCGCGGTTTCAACCGCCGGCCGGGCAGGAACCCGCGTAGGCGGGTTTATGCCGAAGGCATTCTGCCACTAGCCGCGGTTTCAACCGCCTGGGCTGACCGCGGGAATAGATCCCTGGAATCCTTCACCCCAAGGCTTGCGTACACTTCCCTCGTTGCCGTCGAGCGATTGAGGGTGTAAAAGTGCAGGCCGTCGACTCCCATATCCAGCAGATCGAGGCACTGCTCTGTTGCCCAGTGCACTCCCACGCGTCTAACGCCTTCAGGGTCGCCCTGCGCGCGGTCTACAGCCTTTAGCAGGCGCGCCGGGAAACGGGTGCCAAGCGCCAGCCCGGCCATCCTCTCCAATCCCTTCAGCGAAGTGATCGGCATGATGCCAGCGACGATTGGAACGTGGATACCTGCGAGGCTGCATCGCTCCCGAAAGTCGTAGAAATCCCGATTATCGAAAAACAGCTGTGTGACAATGACATCCGCTCCCGCATCGACTTTGGCCTTCAGGTAGTCCATCTCGGTAAGCCGGTTAGGAGTCAAATGGTGTCCTTCCGGATACCCCGCCACGCCGATACCGAAGCCCCGAGGATCGGGATGACGGCCGCTGTCGTTGAACTTCTTGATGAAGGCGACAAGATCTGCGGCATAGCGAAACTCGTCTCGCGACCGGTCATATCCCGCAGCGGAACGCGGAACATCGCCTGCCAGGGCGTTGATGTTGGAGATTCCGTTGTCGGCGTAAGTTTCCAGTATCGACTGAAGCTCGCCGGAATTGTGCATGACGCAGGTGAGATGCGGAACCGGATCGCAGGTCGTCTCAGATTTGATCCGAAGCACGAGATCCTGGGTTCGCTGCCTCGTCGATCCGCCTGCGCCGTATGTTACAGAGATGAAACTTGGGCAAAGCGATTCCAGCTCGGCGACGGCGCCCAGCACCTGGTCATCCTCGGCCGCCGTCTTTGGCGGAAACAACTCGAAACTGAACGTCGTACGTTGACGTTTAAAAATATCTTGGACATGCATTGAGAGGGAAGACCTTTCCCGAAGATAATACCTGAGCTTTCTATGCGAGGGTTTCAAATCTTGCGAAAGGATGTTTGCGATATCACGAATCGGGGTATGTTCCTGCCCAGGCATGCCGATACTCAATACAATGCAGCTCACGGCAGACGTAGCAGTTCGTCCGGCGGTGGAGTGGGATCTGACGGATCTGGAATGGTTCGGCCTGTTCCGCACACACCGGCGAATGATCGCCGAAACCTTTGAGGCGGCCAAGCGCGGCGAGCAGATTATGCTGGTAGCCGATCTCAATGGATTTGCTATTGGTCAGGTTTGGATCGATCTGATGCTGAAGCCCGACCTGAAGTCAGGGTCAATCTGGGCGCTGCGCGTAATTCCATGTCTCCAGCGGCTCGGCGTAGGCACTCTGCTGGTCGGCGCGGCCGAAGAAGCGATCCGGAGACATGGCTTTCATACCGCGGAGATCGGCGCAGATATGGACAACCCGGGCGCGCGCCGCCTGTACGAACGCCTCGGGTATGGCGTGGTATCCACCTGGAGCGGTGAGTATTCCTACACCACTCCGGAAGGTATCGTTATTCGCGGCGACAGCGAGCAATGGATTTTGCGCAAATCCCTGATGCCGCCGGATAAAGAACCTTAATCGTGAGCGAAGTAACCAGTCTCTACAAAACCTCCCGGCTTACAGGGTTCGTCAGTTGACCAATATTCTCAATCTCGACAGTAACCGTTTCTCCAGGCTGCAGATATCGCGGTGGATTGCGTCCCATCCCTACTCCTTGAGGCGTGCCGGTCAGGATCACAGTGCCCGCAAGCAGAGTGGTACTGCCGCTCAGGAACTCAATCAGAGTTGGAACATCGAAGATCATGTCGCTCGTGTTCCAATCCTGAAGAACCTCATCGCCTATCTTCGTCTGGATTCGGAGAGCATTGGGATCAGGAATATCGTCCTTCGTGACAATGCAAGGCCCAAGCGGACAGAACGTGTCGAACGACTTGGCGCGCGACCATTGTGAGCCGCCGCGTTCCATCTGCCAGTCTCTGGCGCTTACATCGTTTCCGCATGTATATCCAAATATGACGTCAAAGGCATCCTCACGCCGGACATTCTTGCACGTCTTCCCGATTATTACGGTTAGCTCTGCCTCATAGTCGACCTTCTCACTCGGCAAGGCCATCGGTATCCGGATCGGATCGTTCGGCGCAAGAAGCGTGTTGGGGCCTTTCATAAAGACGATCGGATAATCAGGCACTTTGGCATTCGTCTCCGCAGCATGATGCCGGTAGTTCAGCCCGATACACAGGATCGCAGCAGGGAGGATTGGAGGGAGAAGCTTCTTCACCCTAACCACCTCATTGGTGAGCGCGAAATCGCCGAGCATTTCGCCCACGATTCTCAGGTACGATCCATCATCCTGCTGCGCTGCATACTGCGCCGCTCCGTCACGGCCCTCATATCGCACAATTCTCATCTCAGGTAACCTCTTGCCGGTTCTTGCTACAAGAATGATACCCAGACGCTGCCTGTATGCTCGAAATTAGTGATCCACCGATACTTTCGCCCCACTCGGCTTCGCTTTGGCATATAGGAGTACAAGCGGCACGGCAGCAACGAACACAACCCCGATCAGAATAAACGCATCGCTGAACGCCAGCATGAGCGCCTGCTGCTGCACGGCGTGCTCAATCGACGCAATTCCTGCCATGTGAGCGGAGGAAGGCGAGTATCCTCCTGCTTCAAACCGAGCAGATGCTCCGGCGAGGCGGGCCGCGGCGGGTCCGCTCCCGGAGAAGACATCGCCGACCAGATCGGAACGATGGTAAGCCGTCTGCTGTGTAATGTACGTGTTAATGAACGCGATCCCGAACGATCCGCCTAACTGCCGGAACAAGTTAGTAAGACCGGCTCCTTGCGGGATCTGCAGACCGCGCAGCGTGCTGAGAGATGCGACCGTTACAGGTGTCAGCAGCAAGCCCAGTCCTGCGCCACGGATCACAAGGCCGACTTCAGAGTCTGCCGTTCCCGACTGCGGCGTCAGGTGGCCTAACTGCCACTGCGCCAAACTGAATATAAGCATACCGGCTGCGATCAACCATGCCGGCGCAACCAGAGCCTTCTTGCCGTTCAGCAGCCTCCCACAGATGAGGGTGCCGATAATCGTGGCGGTGCCTCCGGGAAGAAACACAAGCCCGGTCTCAGTGGGCGTCATGCCAAGGATACTCTGAGCAAGGAGCGGATAGATAAACGTTCCCGCGTAAATGCCGAACCCTCCCACAAAGAGAAGAACCGTTCCCGTAGCCAGTTCCTTATTCTTCAGCACACGCAGATTCACGACCGGAGCGGAATTCCTTGGCGAAAGCTCCCAGAACGTAAAGGCAGTCAATGAGACTAAAGCGACAATGGTGAGCACGACAATGCTGGTGTCGGAGAACCAGTCGTACCGCTCACCTTCTTCAAGAACATACTGAAGCGCTCCCAATCCCGCTGCAAGGAGCGCAATACCAGGGACATCGACCTTCGGCGCAACCGCAGGCCGCGCTGTCTCGTTGAGATAGCGCATAACAAGCGCTGCAGCAACGAAGCCGAGAGGAGCTTTGGCGTAGAAGATCCATGGCCACGAATAGTTGTCCGTCATGTATCCGCCATAGGCAGGGCCCAGTGTCGGTCCGGTTACGACAACAAGGATGTACAGAGCCTGCACCATCCCCTGCTGCTCCAGCGGAAACACTTCACGAATGGTCGCCTGGGCCGTGGAGAGCAGCGCCGCGCCGCCGACACCCTGCATGATCCTCCAGAATACCAACGCCCCAAGGTTCGTGGATGCGCCACACAGGAACGACGCAATCGTGAAAAGGATAATGGAACTGGCAAGGTACCGCTTGCGGCCGAAAACCGTCGCCAGCCAGGCCGTCAGCGGGAGCACCACGACATTTGACAGGATATATCCGGTGCTCACCCAGGCGATTTCATCCGATGTCGCACCGAGATTACCCTGCATCTGCCGAAGAGCAACATTGACACTTGTGGTATCGAGTAGTTCCAGGAACGCGCCCGTCAAAACTGCAATGAGGATGATCCACCGGTGCGGGTTAAGCGTCTGCTCCGCCGGCTTCACAACCGGTGCTGACGGAGGCGTTTCGCGTCCCGCAACCGGCAGGTTTGCCGGAGGCGCTTTTACAATTTCAACTTCGCGCTCTATTGTCGCTGGCATGTCGTCCTCGCTTTCCAGTCACCGTCGCAACACTTGGTGTATATACACTCATCAGCCCAACGTTGGTCGCAAACCGTTGCTCGTTTCAGCCCCCCTTATTCCCGGGGGTGCCCTCTGGGCGAGGAGGGCGCGTTCTCAATATCGAAAAGGCTGTGGCCTCTTGACCATGCGCTAAGAAGCGAAACGCGGTGTAAATCGGGACGCGCCCTCCCTTCGGGAGGGGATGGGGTGGGTCCTAACGAGCTGACGCTTACGATCTGCTTATATTTACGTGTATATACACAGATCTGCCAATAAAAAACTCGATTCTGTTACTCTTCCTCAGTTGAGGGCCGCAATGCTGCGACCTCACGAAGCATTGAAAGCATATCGGTCCACCGTTCGTCTCCCATCTGCCGGCGAATATCGTCTTCGCCCTTTGCCCAGAGCGGCCTTGCCGCGCAGAGGAGGTCAATTCCGCGCTCCGTAAGCTGGATTTCGCGAACACGCCGGTCGCGGCCCTGCGAGACTGCAACGAGGCCGTCACGTTCAAGGAGGGCAAGGTTGCGCGTCAGGGTGGTTCGATCGATGACCATGTACTCTGCCAACGCCGTCATCTGGGTCGCGCCGAGCTTATCAATCGCTGAGAGTACGCCGAATTGCGGCGCATGCAGTCCAAGAGGCGATAGATAGTGGTCCAGAAAGTTCGATGCTGCCCTGGCTGCGCGCCGCAGGTTAAGTGACGAACAGTTCGAGACGATATCGCGCTTCGCCATCCTGCCGCTATCAAGTTGTTCTGTTGTAGACACCGTGTATATGCACCTAGTATACCGAAGAACATCATATTTCGCAGTTCAGTTCCGCATGGGTAGAATTATTGGGCAATCATCGCAGCTTTGCCGGAGGAAAACCGATATGACATTTGAAATGAATGACCTCACACAGGCAGCCCGTGAATCCCGCGAGAACTTCGTCAAGCTTCTGGATGGTCTGACGGATGAGCAATGGACGTGGAAGCCGTATCCGGAGTGCAAATCGATACGCTAAACGTTGGTTCATATGATTGGGAATGGACGCCTGATGAAGCAGGCGCTCCATGATCCGTCACAGCCGATCGATTGGGCAGGCTACTACGGAGCAGTCGCTACAGAGCTTGCAGACATCGCGAATATGGACCTGATTTCGCTGCTCCGCGACTCCCACTCTGAAGCGCTTCATGCATTGACGACTGTGACAGAAGGACTTCCGCTCGACGCCCCACTTGCTATTTTCGGACAACACCCACGCAAACTTGGCGTGGTAGCGGCGTCTCTGACTTCTGAGGATGAATACCATTCTGGCCAGGTCGCATTCATCAGAATGGCCACCGATCCCACCTGGGACTATTACGCGGCAATGTATGGCTTTTAAGCGCCGCCTTCCAGCTGCGGATGCTGATATTCACGCAAGACCTTGGATTTTGCGGCCACCCAGGCTACAGTGATAAGGCAGCCGATGCCGCCGATAACTACGGACCACGGCGCTCCTTTCCATCCAGCCAGTGCTCCGGCCTCAAGCTCGCCAAGTTGAGGCCCGCCCATAAAGAATATCATCGTAACGGCAGTCATACGCCCACGCAGATGATCCGGCGTCTTCAATTGCCGGATCGTCTGACGCAGCACCGTGCTGACCGCATCCGCTGCGCCTGTCAGCGCCAGGGCGATCCAGGAAATGAGGAAAATCTTGGACGCGCCGAAGATAATCGTAGCCAATCCGTAAAGCACGACGCTCCAAAGAACCGCCAGTCCCTGATAGCGAATTGTGCGGCCAAACGACAGCGCGACGCCTGCAATCAATGCGCCTACGGCCTCCGCGGCGGCAAGAGTGCCATACCCCCGAGCTCCGACATGCAGGATGTCCTTAGCAAAAATCGGCAGCAGCGCATTTGCTGATGAGAAGAAGGTAGCAAAGAAGTCAAGAGCCATTGTCCACACCAAAATAGGCGTCGAGGCGACGAATGCCAGGCCTTCCTGCAGCGCCGCGCGATTTACCTTTACAGGCTGTGTCAACGCCGGGCCGTCATCCGGCAGTGGACGTATTGCGAGAAGCGCAAGGATTACCGCAAGGAACGAGATCGCATTAAAGAAATAGGTGAATACCAGGCCGCCCGCTGCAATAAGCACACCGGCCAGCATTGGCCCACTGATCGTTGCGACACGAAACACGACCATGTTGAGCGAAACAGCGCTTGGAAGGTGTTCCCTGGGAACGAGCTTGGGGAGGAGCGACTGGCGCGCCGGATTATCGAATGCCGTTGCCGCCGCGCTGACCACCGTGAAGACATAGATGTGTACAGCTGCAAGTTGATGCGTCCACGTCAGCGCGCCCAGGACCAGTGAACTCAAGGCAAGCAGAGTTTGCGTAACCAGCATCACCTTTCGCCGATCCCAGGCATCGGCAACGGCTCCGCCGATCATTGAGAACAACACAATTGGGACAACGCGGAACAGGCCGATCATTCCCAGCGCAAGTGGGCTGTGCGTGAGCGCATAGAGCTGCCAGTTTACGGCCCACACCTGCATAAAGGTGCCGATGCCCGATATCCCCTGCCCTATCCAGAGCAAGCGAAAATCGCGAAACTTAAGCGCCGGAAATCGCGCCGGTTTAATCCGATCAGGAGGCAGATTCTGTGGCGGCTCAGGAGAGGAGTTCGAAGAGCCTGCGCGGGTCTCTTTTGTTAACACACATTAAATATACCCTTAAGCGCAGGAATATGACAGTTACGGAGTAGGAATTGAACCGATCGCGTCGATCAAAGCTGCGACGCAAATTGGATCCCATTGTGTGGAAGATCCCGCGATCATACGATCGACGGCCTCATCGGTGCTGAAGGCTCTGCGGAAGGGACGGTCTGAGACCATCGCCGTGTACGCATCGGCCACAGCGATAATTCGAGCAAGAAGAGGAATTTTATCTCCCGCAAGCTGCCCAGGATAGCCGCTGCCGTCCCAGTGCTCATGGTGATACCGGATTGCATCCAGAGCATCTTCCAATCCGGAAACCGACGAAACGAGTGTCACCCCCATATCAGGATGCCTCTGCATGGTGGCGTACTCTTCCTCAGTCAGCACGCCCGGCTTTCGCAGAATTCTGTCAGGCACGCCGATCTTGCCCACATCGTGAAGCAGTGAGGCCGTTTCAAGCCGTTCGCAGTCTTCCTGGGAAAGTCCCAAACGGCGGGCAATAGCGATGCTGTACGACAGGACTTCTTCTGCATGCCGCCGCGTGTAGCGGTCTTTACTGTCAACGGCGGCAATAAGGGCATCGAGCAAGTGGAAACCGGGATTGGATTTCAACTTGATTGCTGCCGAGGAGGAAACGGCAGCCTCGCGTTTGCCCCCCTTGTTAAAGCGCAGGGATTCATCGGCGCGCGCAACAGTTTCGAGGCAGTCAACACCAGTACCTTCAAACAGAGCAACACCGATAGAGACAGCAATTGGAATTGCAGTATCATGGTCGGAAGGCGTGAATGTTAAATCGTTCAGATGCTGAGCAATATGCGAACGAATGGCTGCAGTTTCCATTCCGGCTTTACTCCGGATAAACATCGCAAACTCATCACCACCAATCCGCGCAGCAAAATCGCCGTCACGGCAGGCCGACTGTATCCTGCCGGCAACGCTTCTAAGCACTTCGTCACCCACGGCATGCCCATAAATGTCGTTGAAGTACTTGAAATTGTCCAGGTCGAAAACGGCTACTGCCGTATGATGAGACTTGTGGTGACTGTAGATCACCTGTTGATCAAGCTGAACATAGAAAGCTCGATGGTTGAGCAGACCAGTTAGGGGATCGTGATCCGCACGATTGATCGCATCACGAAGAACTTGCTCCCGCTCGGCTTCAAGCGCCCGCCGATTCGATATGTCCTCAACGAAGCCTTCATAATATAGCAAGCAGCCTGACGCGTCTCGGACAGCCCTTGCATGCTCAGAGATCCAAAAGGTCGTGCCGTCTTTACGGCGAACTTCGGATTCGAAATTGCTAACGGTGTCGTGCACATGCAAGATCCGCTCAAAGTCTTCGCGGCGGCCCGGAGCAACATAGAGTTGTGTAGCGATGTAGCTGTGAGCATCGATGAGAGCGTCGGTCGACTCGTAACGATACATGTTCGCGAGGGCGGGATTGACCTTGAGGTAGCGACCTTCCGGTGTCGATTGGAAGATGCCTACCGCAGCGCGTTCGAAAATGCTGCTGTAGTCGAAGGCAGGCGTTTCGTTTTCGGCGTTTGAGCGCGATTGTTCGCTGCGCATATCCAGAGCGTCGGGCTGCCGAGTAAGTGGAGCGCCATACCTGTCTTCCGGTAAATGGTGTGGCTTGGACGTGTCTGCGGCGGCTTGGATCAGAGTATCCTGCGTATCCAGGCGTTGCGAAAGCATGGTTAATTCACCATCACGCTCGTTCAACGCCGAACAGAGCCTGTTACTCCTCGTGCGCCCAAGAAAACTGGGGGCAGATTTTTGTACATTAATTATACACCAGCTTGCCGGGTTTAAATCCATTTTAGCAAGCATACTTCATGAGGAATTGCAACGATTTTCAGACAGACGTATTCGCGCCTACATGCTTCATGTCGGCAACAGGCAACACATGGATTTATCCGAACCATCCAACTGTAAACATCAGGATTGCCCTTAACCACTTTGATAATCGCGCGATCCGTGTCACAATGACGCCGATATACCTTCATCACTTCGAGGACGATATGACTACACGCACTGATGTTCCACATCGCCGGTTCAACGCACTGAACGGTGAGTGGGTGCTGGTCTCTCCACACCGCACTCTGCGGCCATGGCAGGGAAAACAAGAGACGGCCGCCCGAGAAACCCGTCCCCAGTACGATCCCAAATGCTACCTTTGTGCCGGTAACGAGCGCGCTGGCGGCAGCCAAAACCCACCCTATACCGGCACTTACGTCTTTGACAACGACTATGCCGCGCTTCTGCCTTCGCCCCACGATGCGGCGGATGCAGTCGACCAGGGGCTCTTTCGCAGCGAAGCCGTTGCGGGAACATGCCGCGTCATTTGCTTCTCCCCCCGCCACGATTGGACACTTCCTGTTATGCCGGTGGACGCGATTCGAGGAGTTATCGACGTATGGGCTGCACAGACGGAAGAACTGAGCGCGAGGTACCGCTGGGTGCAGCTGTTCGAGAATAAGGGTGAGATCATGGGGTGCTCGAACCCACACCCTCATGGCCAGATTTGGGCGAGCGATTTCCTGCCTAACGAACCGGCCAAGGAAGATGTACGGCAGCGCGCCTACTGGCAGGAAAACGGCCGGCCGCTGCTTCTCGATTATCTTGAGGGAGAGATCAAGGACGGCTCACGGATCGTGGCGAAAAACGAGGACTGGGTTGTGGTGGTTCCGTACTGGGCGATCTGGCCGTACGAGACGCTCCTCCTTCCCCGGCGGCATGTGCGCAGCCTCCCGGAACTTACCGATGCCGAGCGCAACAGCCTGGCATCGATTCTGAAGGAGCATCTGACCCGTTACGACAACCTTTTCGAGGTTTCATTCCCCTACTCTATGGGCTGGCATGGCGCTCCGGGAGGCGAAGAAGAGACCTCGCACTGGCAACTCCATGCGCACTTCTATCCGCCGCTGCTGCGCTCCGCAACGGTTAAGAAGTTTATGGTCGGATATGAAATGCTGGCCGAGTCCCAGCGCGATCTCACGCCGGAGCAAGCCGCAGGCACTCTGGCGCAGCAGTCCGATACGCACTATACGGAACGGTAAACCTATCGGTAAACCTATCTACGCAGTCGCACAGAGATTCTGTGCGACTGCGTAGATAAGGCCTACTCCTCATCCTCATCGAACTCTTCTTCGTCTTCCTCATCAGGACCAGTGTATCCGAGATAAAACAGCTGCTTGTCTTCAATCCACGCCTCAAGCCATGTCTGGAGAGAAGGGTTCTCAATCCAGCAGGCATCCTCGACATGTGACGCCCTCACGTAATGCATCCCGACGGGCACGCGCGCAATGACATCGTCCTTCGGCATATTGGCGTCGACGCGGATCACGGGCGCATCGGGCAGTGTGCAATCCACATACGACTCGATACCGTGTCCCCAATCACAGATGGGAATCAGTCCTACCGGCCAGCGGAAGGATTTGCGCTCCGCGCGCAATTCTTCATAGCGCGCAATTAGCGATTCCTCTTCGTCATCGGTGGTGACTCCGAAAAGCCCATACCCTGGCCCAAATCCGCCGTCGCCAACTTCGAGGTATATCTCACGCAGGACGGCAGGCAGACGAAAACCGAGACGGCTTTCGGCGTCCACAAGCTCTTGTTCGGTGGCGGGCGGCGCTGCGACGAACACGACAGGCTTGCCGCCACTTGTGACATCGTTTCCCTCATCCGTGGCACGCTGCGGGTCATGTGCGCGCTCCTTCAATCGCTCGATCAACATACTCATAGGTTTGCGGATTCTCCTTAAACTTAATCGGCTAACAGCTCAATAGCAGCGCAAAGCCATCTTAATAATCACAACAAAAAACACCCATCTTTCCAGGACGCGCCGGGGAAAGTGGGTGCTGAATGTCAATCTGGTGGGCGGTAAGGGATTTGAACCCCTGCCCCCTCGGTGTGAACGAGGGAGTTATTTTCCATCTAAGATCGCCACCATCTACTCTAAAACTGAGGACGTCCAACCGTCCATTTCCTCGATAATGAGGTTATGAAATTATACCCGGCATTGAAGCAATTATCGGCGGGATGGCTGATTTGTTTCAATGACTGGCATCTGGACAGAGAAGAACACGCTGGGGCTACGAGCGATCGATGCCAAGTCGGGATTCGCACTTAACAGTATAGTTTTAGTTGCGAAAGTAACAAGTGAATTACATTATGCTCGTCGCTTACCGCGGGAACGGCGAGACTGTGCGTATCACTACCGCGCTGCAGCATAGTGTCCGTTGTCCGCAGGTCCCCCCGGCACGCGGGGTTCGATGCACCCTAGCCCGTATCCGTGCATTGTGTGTGCGCCAGCAGTCTTCCCGCATGCGACTGCAGTGCTGGATCGGCAGACGGCCGGGATCTTCAGCGCGACGGACTGCCTCCATTAGGCGATGCCTCAATTTCCGCAGGCACGAGCGACACCAAGCCTGTCTGGCCGCACTGGCCGTCAAACAGGAGCCGACAGATACCGGACTGGCGAGGACGGATTGACCGGCGATCCAGAACCGCCGCACGGCCTCTGGGAGGAATAGGATCTACCCTTTCCGTGCCTCCCCTCCTTCAGGCACCGACTCGAGATCTGGCTCTAGTGCGGAGCGAGAGGCAATCCCACGGCCGATACAGTCACGAAGGCGCAGCTACGCACTTCCATCCCCGCTTAACCAAAGCCCTATTTTCCAAGCAGCAGTACCATGGAACGATGTAGCGCTATTGCGTGTCGATCTGGGCACGCACCAGTTCGTTCGAATCGCTGTAGTTCACGTAGACGCTTTTCCATTCCGTGCAATAATCCATTGCCATCCACCCTGCCTCACGATGGCCGTTGCCAGTTTGCTTAATTCCGCCGAAGGGTAATTGGATTTCCGCTCCACTTGTCGGCAGGTTTACGTATACAAGACCTGATTCTAGCTCCTGCATCGCTTGGAATGCCTTGTATATGTTGGACGTGTAGATCGAAAGCGAGAGGCCGAAGGCCGTACCATTTGCGATCTCAATTGCGTCTTGAATATTTTCGGCAGAAATGAGGGCGGTAACAGGCCCAAAGATCTCTTCTTGCGCTATCCGCATCGTGGGAGAGACGTTGCCGAAAATGGTAGGCGCGTAATAACAACCTTCGCGGAGCGAGCCGTTGATGAGAGGCGTTCCGCCCGCAAGCACTTCCGCTCCCTCTTCCTTGCCGATCTGAACGTATTCGTGAATGCGATCCAATTGCTTTCGATTTACTACCGGGCCGATTTCGTTGCGCTCGTCGAGGCCATCGCCGATACGAAGTGCGGTTGTATGCGCAACCAACCGATCTCGATACTCCGCCATAACGGACTCTTGGACGATGATGCGGCTTGCCGCTGTACATCTTTGTCCGGCTGTGCCGAATGCGCTCCAGAGCACCCCCTTCAGTGCAAGGTCGAGGTTCGCGTCATCCAATACCACGATGGCATTCTTGCCACCTAACTCGCACGACACACGCTTCATCAATGCGCCGCATCGTGCTGCAATCTGCCTTCCGACTTCCGTGGACCCGGTAAAGGAAATTGCCGAAACCCCCTCGGCTTCGACCAACGCCGATCCTGCCGACGGTCCATCGCCGGTTACGAGATTGATGACACCGGGTGGAACTCCGGCTTCCTCCAACATCTCGGTAAATACAGTCGCGAGCGCTGGTGTGTCCTCCGCCGGCTTGAATACAATGGTATTGCCTGCCAGCAATGCCGGGAATATTTTCCAGCTTGGAATGGCAATGGGAAAGTTCCACGGAGTAATGACACCCACAACACCAATCGGGACGCGCCAAGCCTGGCAAAATACGTTCGGCCGCTCGGAAGGGACTACCCTGCCGTTTGGCATGCGTCCGAAAGCGGCCATATAAAACGCCATATCAATGGCTTCTTGCACGTCGCCGCGCGCCTCCAACAAGACTTTGCCCATCTCGCGCACCATGAAACGGGCCAGTTCTTCTTTTCGTTCCTCTAGGATGTGTCCCATACGAGTGAGCACGTCGGCACGGCGTGGCATGGGCATTCGCCGCCATTCGGGATAGGCATCTGCAGCTGCAGCCACAGCAAGAGTAATGTCTTCGCGCTCGGAGTAGGAAAACCGTCCGATGACATCGGACTGCCTAGACGGATTCAGAGATGTGAATGTTTTGCCAGCGCGCGCTGGCTGCCAGCAACCGCCGATATAATTTGTAATGCCATCGTAGTCCATAAGTGCGTTCAGGTTAACTTTTCTGTCGCGAAGCGACAATATTTACAGTCATCCTCCTCGAAATTCATTTCGAGGAGGATGACCTTTAGGATAGTCCCTACGGGACAAAGGGCCGCTTGCCTTGACGAGTGCCTCATTGTAGCAAAGAGACTGTTTATATCTAAGCTACGGACCTGGTTCCGGTCTCCCAAATGATGATATCGATCGTGTTAAAGCCTTGAAGCCTCTCGTCGTGTAAGCCGGCCCTACACAATATTGCCATGTATCTATTGGGGGACTTGTGTAGGTGTACGGGCCAGTATTAGCCACACAATGTATAGTCGAGCAGACCGGCGTGATCGTATCGCAGGTGTTGTCGGATTGATTGCGTGCCGTCCAGAATCAGCAGGTGCGCCAGCTCAATTGGCAATTGGGATCTCGTGCTCCTTCCGGAGGCGAACGTAATCGCGCTTCGACTGCGCCACTTCCGGGTCCACCAGGTTTCCTTGGCTAGGAAAAGGAACCTGCTCTCCACTCTGGAGGCGTTGCTTCCAGTTGTGGAGCATGCTTTCGGAGATCCCAAGGTCTCGAGCGACGACGCAAATGTTGCCTCGCTCTTACGCTACCCGGACGGCTTCGTGCTTGCACTCTTCACTGCAAGACTTGCACACATCGGTAACTTATTCTACTAATTTGCTTACTATTCTATAATGGCAAGATCCACCAAATGTCCTCGTTGATACTAACTATTTTTGCAACTGGGCTTCCTTATCCATAAGTTTTCTAAGGCTTAACGGTCGCATATCCGTCCAAACGTCATTGATAAAGGCAAGGCATTCCTCTTTGGATCCTTCCTTGCCCACCTCGTTCCATCCTAACGGATTCGCTTTGTACGCAGGCCAAATTGAATATTGCTCCTCATGATTTACTACAACTTTATAAACTGTGTTATCGATTACATCATCAATCGCCATTTACTATCTCCTTCAGGAATGAGAATATACAGGAATTCGTTATTAGCAGAGCGATAGAAGTCCGCATACAAATCCTGAATTAATCCAGGCTCGAATAGGCCAATACTCTATCGCATATGTTCCGGAAACCATGATTTATGTTATATCTAACGTTAGCCTAACTCCGATAGTATCCTCCACTTGCTTGCCAGCTGCTAAATTTTACCCGTTTCTATATAGTGCTTTTGACACAGATGTAGGCGCGTTGTCCTGACAAAAGCAGGACGACGGAGGCAAAATTACCAATCAAGGTTATCAACATATCCGTATTCGATCAGGGCTTCTCCGGCGTAATCCTTGAAATATGTTTTTTCCTCTTGCCCCATATAAGCTATCCATTTCCCGCGTGTATCGTGTAGTGGCTGCTTCGAAAGCCACGTGCGGTAATTAACCCAACCTGCCTCGCCAGAAACTTGAACATGCGACTTATACTCGTCTGTGTCGTTCCGATTGTAGGCTGTCATGTTAGGATCATATTCTTCGGTCAGAAAATCGCAAATTTCTCGCATCGAGCTTTCAAAATTCGTTATAATATCCTCAAATCTGATACGAATGACATTACAGTGTTTCCAGTACGGCTCGCCTGCCTTGTTATCGTGCACCCAACGCTCCACCCCACTTTTAAATGCTTCAAAGGTACCGGATTGGCGTAAAGCCAAGGAGGTAGCGACATCGCGCCCGTCTCTCGTCACAATAATTATCCTAGCGTCAGGCATTGATTCCAGAATTATTGGTATCCGTAGAATATGACGCGGAGTCTTTTCAGACCATCGTATTGCAGATGTTGCAACGGCCGTCATATCCGCTACGTGGCATACTTTGACGATATGTTTGTCATTGTTAAGAACATATCGTCCATGCCAGTTTAACAATGTATGAAGATCTACCGGCGCCAGCATATCGACGGCACGCTCTATCCTCTGAGGCTCGGCAAGGAACATACTCGTCTCGAACGGGATCGCATAGATGTTTTTATGGAGACCCAACAGTGAGTTTACGAGCGTCGTACCGCTATGCCCACAACCTACCACGAAAATCGGGGCCTTAACCTGTTCCCACAGTGGTGATTGCAGCAATTCGTCCAGACGAAGATTACGCAACGGGTCCCAAAATGGAGAAGCTCTGAGATTATCGAGTGAGTTTATTTCATTCATAGCAAATCACGCAAGGAAACCATTAGCTTTAGCTAGGAGAGGAATGCCGTCGGTTATTGTTATGGAATAATTCTTCGAAGGCGATTATGCTCAATTGGCCTGCAAATGAATTGCGGTCATGGGCGCAGTTATTATGCATTGCGACTCAATGTGTTCATGTCATTGAAATTTCCAGCTTTTCCCGAAGCTCGCCAGCACAGATCGGATAATATGCATGGCTTCGTCTATCGCTTCGTATGTCACGCACAAAGGCGGTCTGAAACGGACGGAACGGCTTCCACATCCAAGAACTAGTAAGTTACGTTCCATAACCATTGCAAGGAATTGCCGAGAGATATCCGGGTTGGGCAAGTCAAAGGCACACATCAATCCTCGTCCGCGAGGGTTTGAGATGATATCAGGATAATCTTCAGCTAAACTTTCAAGTTGCCTAAGAAGGAACAGACCGGCCTCTGATGCGTTGTCGAGAAGACAGTCTTCCTCGATTATTTGCAGAATTTTTCCACACCGCACCATATCGACAAGCGCTCCACCCCAAGTGGAATTTATACGAGATGACGTCTCAAATACATGGCCGTCAACTTCATCTAATCGGGTTCCAGCCATTATTCCGCTAACCTGCATCCGCTTGCCGAAAGCTAGAATATCAGGTGCGACGAAATGCTCCCACGCCCACATTTTGCCCGTTGCTCCTACGCCCGTCTGCACCTCGTCAAAAATCAGCATCACGTCTGATTCATCACAGACTTGACGTAAGGCCTCGAAATAGCTTCTCCGAAAATGATTATCCCCTCCTTCGCCCTGGATTGGCTCCAGGATGATGGCAGCGATCTCTTCAGGGGCTTTCAGAATTATGTTTTTTATTGCGTCAATCGATCTTTTCTCAAGCAGTTCTACATCTAAAATAGCCTGCTTATCTTGAGGGAACCGCATCGCAGGGTTTATCACTCGCGGCCAATCAAATTTCGGAAAGAATTCCGTTTTGACGGGATCTGTGTTGGTAAGAGACAAGGTATAACCACTTCGGCCATGGAACGCTTGTTCCAGATGCACGACCTTAAGCACGTTTGCCTCTTTGCCGAATTGCCTGTTCTTTCTAGCCTTCCAGTCGAATGCCGTTTTCAAGGCGTTTTCCACGGCCAACGCCCCGCCGCAAATAAAGAAAAGATAAGGTAATTCAGCCCGCATAGCGAGTCTAGACATCAGTTCGACGGATTCTGCCATCTCAACGGTATATATGTCCGAATTCGAGGGCTTATTAATGGCCGCCCTCATGATCTTCTGTCTAAACCTGGCATCGGAAACCAGCTTAGGATGGTTGACTCCCAACGGTGCGCTTGCAAAGAACGTAAAAAAATCTAGATATCGTTTATTGTGGTGGCAATCATATATTATTCCCGGTTCACTCTTATTCAGATCGAGCACTATGTCATAACCATCGACGAGCATATGCCGGTTAAGTATCGTGTGAACATCCGCTGGGTCGATGCAATTTGTTCCTTGAAATGGATCAAGCGGCCTGACGTTATTACAATATTTTGTCATCTGTCTACCTCTAATGGGCATGCAATCTTTGCCCTATAGCCGCGGAAACACGACCGGCAAGAAAGTTAAGTGTCGGGTTGATGAGGAACTCGGAAAGATCAATATTGACTTGATATACGTTTCGAATGCTGTTCAGCAAGCATACGCAGGTAAACGAATTGCCGCCACAGGCAAACAAGTTGTCGTCAATGTGGCACGGCGGTTCATCAGTCATTGAACACCACATTTCCGATACTGTCTTCACAATCTCAACAGGATATTCGCTGCTCGTATCCGTGCCTCGCAGAGACACAGGTTTTTGTTCTCCCTCCCCGACCTGGCTAATATCGACACGTTCGTTATTCTTTATGGGCAATTCGAGCAATGTAATATATTCAGAGGGAACCATGTAATATGGTAAGTATTCAATTAACGCTCTTGAAACAAGCTCGTTCGATATGTCCTCATGGTTGTTAACGAGCAAATAGGCTCGTAGCGATCTGTGATCATCTTCATTTTTCTGCACGACAAAAGCATGCCGCACTCCTGGCACCTGCTCCAAAGCAATCTCAACTGTAATTAAGTCGAACTGGTAGCCATACTGTGTGGTTTCTCTATCTGGCCCATAAGCCAGGATGTCGAATCTGCCTTCCGACGTGAATCGGGCCGACATATTGGTCACCGTAAGCTTTTCTTCAAAGCCAGGTGAAACGTATTGTGACGGGAGCTTATCCGGAAGATCATCCGAATTCATTGCAGTGGCAAAATGGAGGCGCCCACAGACCCAGTCAGGGCAATCTTCCCCGAGTTCATTTACGATTACGGGAAATCGCCCGCCGATAGGTCTATCAATTGTGATGGGTTCAGAATAGAGATAATTGTACTCGATGTCACGAACGGCGGACCAGATTCCTAATTCCGGCACGTTAACCAGATATGCAACGCGCGTTGCCGCATTCAGACGCCCGATCCTATCTCGCAGCAATGAAGGCATTCGCCATTTGCTCATCATAACAAATCGTACTGAGCTCAGCCATGGGATTTGGGGGTTCTCTAGAAGATTTACTAGGCACTCAATGACTACTGGAACAGCATTCCAAAATGTCACAGAGTGTTCTCTGGTCAAGGCAATAATTTCTTCAGTACTAATCGCATGAGAGCTCTTAGGCAACACAACGGATCCCCCCACTGCGAACATCCCGAACAAATCAAACAACGAGAGCTCAGAACCTAGGGGTGATATAGGCATTGATATATCGTGTTGATCGAGTTCGAAATAGTTTACAAGATCCTCAACTGTCGCAATAATGTCGGTATGGGTTACCGGTATAACATTTAAATCAATGTCATTATTGATGTATGCAATGTTATTGAGGGTTTCAATGTACGGAAGGATCCGGCTATTCCGAGGAAGACCCGTGGAAGGATGACTTGACCATGAAACGTACATATCAGAACAAATAACATTCATAGTCACATCAGGCAAGTCTGTAATCTTGACTATACAGCGATTCGCAAAAAATGGATCAAGGTCTTTATTCGCATCTAATGAACCGGATCCGTATATTGCTCTACACTTCATCGCCGCCAAGCATGCAGCTACATGCTTCCAGCAATTCACGACATCGACTTGAACGATATCGCCCGGGCATATTCCAAAGTCAATAAGTGCTTCTGCAATATCATGCACACAGCGATAAAGCTCCTCATATGTTAAGGAGAATCCGTCATAGCAGACTATTGATCGGCGGGTTCCAAATTGTTTGACGGTTCGTTCAAATAATTCAATCAGTGTGCTGTTCGCGGTGGATTTTCCCTGTGACAACGAATGCATGACCGTCACAGGTCGCTCGAATAAGCTCTTGGCTGTTTCGTTACGGTGTTCGCGCCAACTGCCTGGCTCCGTAGCAAGACGGTAGACCATCTTTTGGAAAGCTGTCAACATCTGCTCGAGTATGCCAGGAGTAAACACATGTTCCACGGCACGCCATTCGCACTGCAGTGCACCCTGAGCTGTTTCCTTTATATTCGGACCGAGCAGAACTTGAGGGGGGCACAATTGGAAATGCCGTTCACGAATACCCTCGAAAGCGGCATTGTACCGATTGCTCACATTAATGCGATCGTGGGAAGGATGGATATATTCAATCAAGCAATTTATAAGGACCGGCATAGCTGCCCTAGTAGTACCACCCGTAAGCTTATTCCGTTCCCGCAGAACTTCGAAACCAGTAAATGCGCACATGTTTATGTTTTCAATCAGTTGCTCATGTAGACCATGGCATCTCTGCTCGAACGATCCGGACATACTGTCGACAGCCAAAAGATATATCGTCGTAAAATTGCCAACGACCTTATTTATATCAGGATGCACAGGCTGGCGATATGTGCTAACCAGCCCAATCGTGAATTGAGAATTACGACTCCATGTACATAATGTCTCGGCTAACGCGCATACAATTAGAGAAGAAGGCGTAATTCCATAGCTGATTGCCGTCTTCTTTAAAGAAGCCCACAGTTGCGGCGGCAGCAGGGCTACGGGACGAGTCACTAAAATAGACTTTGTATCAGGGCTTATGGGTTTTTGGAGGGGAAATCTAGCTCCTTCAGGAAGTTGAGGAAGACGGCTCATCCAGTATTGACGCGCTGTCCCATATTGTGTCGATTCGTGCCGGCTTTGCTCAATTACGTAATCACGATAAGTATATCGAAGCGGTTCGAGAGGCTTTGCCGGGTCCAGTAACAGACTAAGCATTTCTTTCGTTAGGATATGGCGACCAAGACCGTCGATCAGCAAGGGAGAAAAACGAATTTGAAGCACTAGTTCGGCATCATTCAAAATTGAAACTATGACTTTGAACAAAGGCCATTCTTCGATTTCGACAGGCGCGTACTTCAAACTCGAGGCACAAGATTCCAAATGCTTAGCAACATCATCTAGCGCGAACTCCCTTAGGTCAACAATAGAAATACCTGTTCCTGGGGTATCGGAAAGTATACGCTGCCTACCGTCCCATTGAATAACGGCTCTGAGCATATCGTGACGTTCAATCAGATGTTGAAAAGCAAAGTCAATCTTTGGGAGAAAATCAACGTGATTGACAGATAGCTGAAGTTCAATGTAAATATTGGTTCCGTCAGCGCTTAAGTCAAAGTGGCCTGTCTCCCCTAACCAATAAACCTGTTGCACTTCGGTGAGAGGAAATGGTTCAGAGGCTCTCGCGGCGTCGGTATCGCGATGCGCCTTATTTGCATTTAGTTGTCGAAGACGAGCAATTAGCTGATCCCTTTGTTCTGATGTCAATTTGGAATGTAATGAGAAATTGTCGTTCATAATCGTTGTTTTGACTATCCCAATAGGAACAATATTAACTCGACAGATCAATAAAATTCAGGATGTCGCGTTGAACTGCGCTGAACACCAACTCTTCATTCTCCAATATAAAGAAATGGCCTCCTGGGAACAGACGAACAAGGCATTGCCCGGTAAAAAGTTGCCCCCAATCAGACAGAGTGCTTGTCTCTATTTGGTCCGATACTCCGCCATAAACAGAAATGCTGCACTTATATGGTTCCTCGTGCACATATTGGTAGTTGTCACAAATGGCAAAGTCCGCCCGGATAACAGGCAACATCAGCTGCATCAATTCGCTATGGTTAAGAACTTCCGGTGGAGTGCCATTCATTGTTCGTAATTTGGCAAGCAATTCGGCGTTCGACAGATCGGCGTATCCTTGTTTGAGGCCGCGCGACTGAGGCGGTTCGCAAGCAGACAGGATAAGCCCGATCGGCATCTTATGATCGAGATTTCTTATCTTTCGGCAAAGATCGAACGTTAATAGAGCTCCCATGCTATGTCCAAAAAAAGCATAAGGGACGTCCATCAACGGCAAAATCGCCTTCAGTATTCCATTGACTACAGGTTCAATTTGATCATATGGCTCTTCAAAATACCGTTCGGCCCGTCCCGGTAACTGAATGGCGATGATCTCATAATTTGGATCAAATGCAGATTGCCAAGATCGAAATACCGAAGCACTGCCCCCAGCATAAGGTATGCAGATGAGGCGAAGTTTGGGGCAATCAGAGTTACCATAGCGGATGATCCATGGAGAGATTTGTGTTTCTTGATGAGCTTTTTTCATTCAGGATACTGATCGATAGGCATACGCCGCTTAAAGGCCGTAGGTGAATATTATATAACGAGATCAACCGGATGCTAATGCGGCATATGTGTCAGGATCGAGGTTATCGATTAAGTGCTCTTCAATCAAATTTGCTAGCTCATTCAAATTATTCGCCTGAAATATGAACTTAAGTGGCACTACACTGTTGAACAGCTCGTTTATTTTTGAGATTGCACGTAAGGCGAGAAGAGAATGTCCTCCGAGTTCGAAGAAATTGTCATAAATGCTGACCCGATCGATCCCTAAAACCTGCTGCCAGATCTCAACCAGGACCTGCTCCACAGCCGTCGTGGGCTCGGCATGGACGGGCCGCGCAACA
>Ga0105237_10000223_pt1 | contig 79892 bp, 65 predicted proteins | sample KBSC24metaG_FD_81520 | JGI IMG/M metagenome (GOLD analysis project Ga0105237, IMG submission 81520) | Corn rhizosphere microbial communities from Kellogg Biological Station, Michigan, USA - KBS C2-4 metaG | ecosystem: Host-associated > Plants > Roots > Rhizosphere > Soil | place: Michigan, USA...
CCCAAACGCCAATGGCAGCACATAGGAGCACTGAGTTCCACTGGTGTACGCGCAAGTCGCCGGATCATAGAAGCGCGTGAGGAAGGCTTTGGCCAGGGCATCTCCCATCTCCCGCCACATCTTCGCATCGTCTGTTTTGCCGAAGCGTTCGGCAGCGTGCTGGGCGATCCGCACGTTGTTGTAATGATAAGACGATGCCACCAGATCAAGCGGCGTCTTGCCGTTGTCCGGGATCTTGCCGCCGATTGTGTAACCGTCGCACCAGTCTCCCCAATCGACACCCTGCGTGGTGCCGTCGGGAAGCGCATGGATTTTTTGCATCGCGAGGACCCAGCGTTTCAGCGATTCGTAATGGCCCTCTTCGAGGCCCGTATCGCCGTAGAACCCGGTGTACCAGTCAGGAATGATCGAGTAGACGCTTGGCCACTCCAAACCGTTTCCAATTTTCCAGTACATGGACACGGATGGCAGACTTCCGTCCTCGCGCTGTGACCGGCGGATATCTTCCATCCATTTGGTGTAGAAGGCCCCGACATCGAAATTGTATGCGTCGCTCTCGCTGTCCTTGGCCGGATCTCCCTCCCAAGGCATCCGTTCGTCCCGGTCCGGATCGAGCGGCGCGCCGCGCAGGAACATTGGCATTCCCGTAACCATTGCGGCGTGAACTTTGTTGGCGATGTCATTGGAGCATGAGAAAGTCCCGACAGGCCTCACGTCCGTGTGAATGTCCAATCCCTCGAAGTTGTCTAATGTGGGCGTGCCTGGGAACCCTGTCACCTGGAAGCGGCGGAAGCCCTGCCCTCGGAAGACTGGGTTCCATGTCTCCACGCCACTCCCTTTGAACGTATAGTGATCGGTTGCGAGGGCCGACCGGTTGTCGGCGGTTTTGAGCGTGCCGTCGGGGTTCAGGGCATAGGCGCTGGTAATTTGAATGGTGTCGCCGCGTTTTCCGCGCGCCTTCAGCCGGACGCTTCCATAGAAGGTGGTCCCCATGTCCAGGACATACACGCCGGGCTTGGGAGACGTGATCTTTATGGGCTTTACGATACGCGTCACACGCATCGGCTCGATCATCTGCGCCACAAGCGCTCCGCCGGGAGGGGGCATAATATCGGGCGTTTTCCAGAGCTCCGGGGAAGCCGAATATCCAGGAGCAGACCACCCAGTCAGTTCCATGCGGGCATCGTGGATCTCGCCGTCGTACTCGTTGTTGGAACGGATCGGCCCCTGATCGGTCATCTTCCAGCTTCCATCGCTGACAATCGTCTGCATGGCGCCGTCCGAATAAGTTATCTCAATCTGCGCCAGCAGACGGGGCGCGCCGAAGTTTTGAGAGCTATAAGGCTCGCGCATTCTCGGGGTGTGGTAGCGTCCATTGCCGATGACGATGCCGACGGCATTTGCGCCGGTGCGCATCAGCGGCGTGATGTCCGTGGTCACATAGTAGTCCGCTCGTTCAAAATCGGAAAGCACGGGATCCATCATATGATCCGTGGCGGGCTTGCCGTTTACGAACAGTTGGAACAGCCCAAGGCCGCAAACATATGCCGTGGCCTTTACGATCCGTTTGCTCGCCGTAAACTCGCGCCGCAGGTACTCGGCGGGCAGCAGCGGGTATCGAGAATCTCCAGCCGCAGAAAAGTCTCCCCATGGCTGCATGCCGTACGCGCCAAGATCCATCGCGGGTTTCCACGCGCCGTCCTCAAAATCGGTCGCGTTCCAGCCCGCCCCGGTAGCCTCGGCCCCCTTCCACTGCGGGCCGGTCTGTATGAGGGTAGTTTCTCCATCGGCGTATTCAACTTTTAGCGCTCCGAGGAAGCCTGCGGGAGTTGGACTTGTATCGCCAGGATTTTCACCGGGATTATTGCGCGCTTCCACGGCCAGTATATTCGCGCCTTCGTGAAGGAGAGGAGCCACATCGGCCATTTGCGGCATACGCCAGTCGTCGCTCTTCTCCGCCTCTTTGCCGTTTACATACAGCGTGAAGGCATTGTCTCCCGTGCCCACAAATCTGGCTCGCTTGATTGTTTTTCCGGCCGGCAAATTGGCGGTAAATCGGAAATACGCGTTGCCAACCGGAGCAGCGGAACTTGGCTGAGGCGCATTCGGAAGCCAGATCCACCTGGCGCCCGAAAGAGCGGCAATCTCCGGATGTGACGCCTGGAAATCCTTGCCGATCCAGGTGGCCGTCCAGTCCTTCGGGGAAAGCAGGCCCAAACTGAAGGTTGCAGGCGTACTCCAAGGGGATATCCGGCCCTGCGTATCCCACACTTGCACTGCCCACCAGCACTGCATTCGCGACTTTAGACTAGCTCCGTTGTAGGAAATTAGCGTACTATTGGCGCTTTGAACTTTTCCGCTATCCCAGAGGTCCCCTTTTCCGGACTTCAGCAACTGTGGCGATGAGGAAACAATGATCCTGTATGCCGATTGGATAAATCCCTTCTCCGAAGATTTATCCTGCCAGCTGAAACGTGGCCTGGCTACATCAATTCCCTGAGGATTTTGCAGATACTCACACGTAAGACGATCAAACGAAACAGGCGGTTGTGCCGCAGACGCGGCTGGCAATCCGGCTATGGCTAGCGAGCCAAACAGTGCGGAGAGGTAAGGCGCTATTCGACAGGGGTTATTGGACATTTTAATGAGATCTATTTCCTGGCAGCATAAGCTGAAGTGCGGGTCTTCGAGCCCTCCCAATGAACAGCCGATCCGCATATCATGATGGGTCGAACAGGGCGAAAGCCGGCAGAGGGAGCAAATTTGCCATGTACTTAAGACTTGTATTATAAGTCTTTTCAGAGGGGCAAACCATGGCGAAATTGGCTAAGCACATGTCTATTGTGGTTAAAGGGGAGAATCCTCTCCCCCCGGCGCTGTCGCGACTTACCCCTTTCCCACAGAGGAAAGAAGCGCGATGTGGGTGCAAGCGTCCCGGCTTGCATGTACTTGAGGGAGAGGATTCAGAGAGGATTTTGTGGCGCGGTTACGCTGTATCGCCGGGAACGAGCGTGACAGGGAATGTGGTAACCGGCGGCGGCGCAATGCCGTCGAGTTGGCGGACGATCATATGGACAGCTTCGGCCGCCATGTCCTGCCACGGAACGGCAATCGTCACCAGATTGCGCGCCGGCAGTAGCGTGTCGAGGAGGCCGTCGAATCCGACGATCGCGAAATCTTCGGGAACTCGAATTCCCGCCTCAAGGCAGGTCCGGATCGCCCTATATGCGTAATAGTCATTCCAGCAGCACAGGGCGGTGGGACGGTCAGGATCCTTGAGCATGGCATTCCATACATCGGCCTCAGGATCTTTCGGGAATTTCATGACGGTGCAGCGGCCTCCCCGTTCACGTAGCAGCTTCACGACCGTCTGAGATCGCGCTTCGATCGATGCCAGGGCGACATGTGATGACAGGTACGCGATATGCCGGTGCCCACGCTCCCACAGATAGTCGACCAATAGCGCCATCCCTTCGGCGTCTGCGGCTATTACCGAAGGCAGCAAAGGCTGGCGGTCGGCGATGGCGACGGCGGGAAGTGTGCCGCGCGCAAGTTCGGCCACGACGGCATCGCCCGGCTTTGCATGAACGACAAGCCCCGAAGCCTTGCCGTCGCTCAGTTTCATGCGGATCTCGTTCGGAGTGCTGCCTTCGATATCCCCATGAACCATAAAGTCATAGCGCAGGTCGGCGCAGGCCCGCTGGATGCCTGTATAGACCTCCGCCAGAAACGGGTCATGGAGGCTGTGGTAGCCATAACCGGTATATAGCCCGATCATATTGGTGCGCTGTATCTTAAGCGAACGCGCAATGGCATTCGGCCGGTAGTCCAGTTCCCGGGCAATCACCATCACCCGGTCCCACGTCTCCTGCTTGATCTTTGAGCCGGTGTATCCACGCAGCACATGCGAGGCGGTCGTTACGGATACGCCCGCCCTCTCCGCCACATCTCTAATCCTGGTCGCCATACGTGAAATCGTCCATTCCTGTCTGCCCTATCGCGGCAATTCTAGCACAATGCCTACTCCATGTCAAACGAGCGCAGGCAGCTGCGCCATGCAGCAATATCAATAGCATATCACGTAATTGAAAATAAATTAACACCTGATTTGAGAATGCCTGTTGACAACGGATAATCCATGTGATAGTATAACTACATCGACGTAGTTATTGTTTCGGAGAACAAAAAGCCGAAACGTTTGCGGCGGCCGGCGTCATTATCAGAGGCCGCAGAGATCAGGAGGAATGAAATGATAGGTACTAAGAAGTCAGGGTTTACTCTTATTGAATTACTCGTAGTTATCGCAATCATAGCGATTCTTGCAGCAATCCTTTTCCCCGTATTCGCTCAAGTGCGAGAGAAAGCTCGCTCCATCAGCTGCCTGAGCAATGTCAAGCAGCTCGGACTTGCGATCACCCAGTACGAACAGGACTACGACGAAACCTGTCCGAATGGCGTTAACCCCTATGGCGGCGGCCAGGGCTGGGCGGGCCAGATCTACACATATGTAAAGAGCACAGGCGCATACAAGTGCCCAGACGACGCGGCGACAGGGCATACCAGCTCCTATGCCTATAACTCGAATGTCACCAAGCCGTCACCCACCGCTCCCACCGGTTTTGCCACGGCAATGAGCATTGCGCAGTACAACTCGCCCTCAAGGACCGTCCTGCTGGCAGAAGTTGCGAATGGAGCCGGTTACGATGTCTCCACGGAACTCACCGATACGGCCCCGTTCTTTGGCGGCTCGGCGGCCGGAGTAGGTCTCGGCGGCGCATGGGATCCTAGCGGCTACAACTCCAATACGGGCATTGACGGCGGCACGGCGACCTCCCTCAAGTGGGCGACAGGCTATCTTCGCAATTCGTTGACGGGTACAGCGCAAAAGGACTTCACCAACGCAAGCGGTCGCCACCAGAACGGCTCCAATTTCCTGATGGCGGACAACCACGCCAAGTTCTTCCGCCCATCGGCCGTTGCCGCCGGTTACGTCCCATCGGATGCCAACTCCTGCGGCTCTCCGTACACCGCAGCAGGCACGGGATGCTCGGATTCCACAATTGCCGCCACGTTCAGCACGCTCTAAAGGACAACAGATGACAAAGAGGCTCGTGTTACTTGCAGCGGCTCTTGCTTTATCTGCCGGGTGCGGATCGAAACCGCAGGAACCGTCCCCTCCACCCAGCCAGGCGACGGTACAGGCAGCAGTTGCCTCAACGGAGCAGAAGATCAAGGACGTGCAAAACGATGCGTCGATCCCGCAGCAGGATAAGCAACAAATAATCGCCCGCCTGCAGGGCAACATCGCTAGGACGGTACAGGCCAACAAACCGACCGCTCCCGCTCCACCCACGGCTCCGGCTACACAGTAGCAATCAGGCCGGCGGCAACCTGTGCCGCCGGCCTGATTTATGTCGAGACAATAGTACGTTCAATTCTCTCCCTCTTCCCTCATCAAGTTACGCAAATTCTGCGCAAATCACCTGATTTAAATAAATGAGCTTTTGTAATCGAGCAAGCGCAATGATCGTGTCACGATTCGCTCTAGCTCCTGTTAGCAAAGTCGTTCAATCTCAAACCAAAGCAAATTGCGCATATTTTACGCAATTTGCATACTTTAAATTGACGCAAAGCTATGCAAAATTAATTTGACAGACGTAATAGGCAGTGTTATAATGCCTCATCGGAGCAAGGACAGCGGTTTACAGAAGACGATTTGCATCACATGTACTATTGCAATTATCGCAGCACAAAAAACTTTCAACTGACAACGAGGCAGTACCAACATGACACCAACATTCCGTTCGCACATGAGAAGGCTGGCCGCTCCGGCCGCTCTGCTAGCACTGGGACTTACCTGCATCTCCGGCCACAAGGCATTTGCCGCCGCAGATCCTAACGCATCGCCAGCCGTTCAAAACGAGATCGGCTACATTGCGTCGATCCGGAACCAGAACCTCGTCCTCTCCATGCAGCAGATCGGAAATCCGTGGCATGTCGACGACATGCAGACAAATCCTCCCGGAGAGAAGATGTCGGAGATCACCCACGTCAATCAAATGACGGGAAAGTATCCGGCAATCGTCGGCGAGGACTGGATCAACTGCGATGCCTACAGCGACCATCAGACATCTATCATCAACCTTGCTAAGAACTACAAAAACCTCGGCGGTTTGGTTGAATTCTCCTGGCATGAAGGCAGGCCGAGCGCCTATTCGCCCGACGGCGCCGGAGCCAGCTCCGCCCTACTCTCCTCAGGAGAGTGGAACGACCTTCTGAATGTTCCTTCCTCAGCGACACATCAGAACTGGCAGCATCATATGGACCTGCTCGCCGGATGGATGGGCCAGCTGCAGAGCGCGGGCGTAGTCGTGTTATGGCGTCCCTATCATGAAGGCGACGGCAACTGGTTCTGGTGGGGCGCAAGCCCTGCGAACTACCGGGCTCTCTGGCGCATGCAGTTCAACTACCTCACCAACACCAAGGGCTTGCATAACCTGATCTGGGTTATATCCACCCCGAACGCCTCGTACTACCCCGGCGTTAATTATGTGGATATCGGCGGAATGGACATCTATTCCGGAAGCAAAACGGACTCAGTGTACAGCACACAGAACGGCATTGTCGTGGGCGCGGCTCCGGGGCAACCGGCTGCTCTCACGGAATGCGGGTTGCTGCCGGACACCAACTATATCCACACGATCAATTATGCATGGGCGAATGTGTGGTGCGGCGGCTGGCTCGATCCCGGCTACTACGGCGCAACCGGCGGCACAAACAACAGCTTGACGGACATCCAGAACTTCTACAACGACGGCCGCACCGTCAATCTGAACTCTGTCGCCATCCCTACCCCGGCTTTCAGCGCGAATACATGGTATCGGTTCGTCAATAACAACAGCATAAAAGTGATCGGTGTCAGCGGCATGTCCACAACTGCGGGAGCCAGCGCGGTTCAGTATGACGACAACGGCACTATCGATCATAACTGGCGCTTCGTCCAGCTTCCGAACGGTGGATACCATATTATCAATCAGAACAGTGGTCTGGTTCTGGGGGTAGCCGGAGCATCCACGGCCAGCAATGCAGGCATCGTTCAGTGGACCGATAACGGCGCCATCGATCACAACTGGGACATCGTGCCGCAGGGCAATGGGCGCTACCATATCGTTAACCAGAACAGCGGCTTGCTTCTCGGGGTAGCCGGCGCATCCACGGCCAATAATGCAGGCATAGTTCAGTGGGGCGACAACGGTTCCAACGACCACAACTGGGCAATCGTGCCTGTCGGCAGCCCGATCGCATCCGGCCACCGCTATCACATCGTCAATGCCCACAGCGGCCTGTTCCTGGATAATCCGAACGGAACCAACGTCGCCGGAACATGGCTGCAGCAGTTCGTGAACACCTATTCCCCTGCTCAAGAATGGGTCATGACAAACGTCAGCGGCGACCTCTGGACGATCGTGAACTACGCAGGCGGTCTGGCAATGGATGATTACGGCTGGAGTACCACTGCCGGAACCCGCATGGACGAGTGGACCTTCAACGGCGCAGCCGTACAGCAGTTCCACATCGTTGCCGTCGGCGACGGCACTTACAAGATCGTCAGCGCCGTCAGCAACCTCCCGGTGGAAATACAGAGCGCAAGCGCAGCAAACGGCGGCGCGGTCGGCCAGTGGACCGACAACGGCAATGCCTGCCAGCACTGGACCTTCCAGTTCGTCAATTAAGCGAGCAAAGTGCCCGTGTTCACCATGAATTACGGCCTCCGGTCCAGATTGGACCGGAGGCCGTTCTAAATTTTAATTTTGTGTTGCAGGCAAAGAATTCCGCAGCAATTGGAATAGAACGGGAATGTTTATAGCTGGGATACTGTAGTACCCAGTGGGTAACGCGATCATGAACTCATGTCTTAACCATCGATTCATGCCGTGTATCCACCATATTTCTGTGGCGCTAGCTCTTAATGAGCAGCCTGCCACAGCCAAGGAACACCATGCAAAAATACTTCCCAGCGATAGCCGTCACAACATTGCTTGCAGCCGCCACCGCCGCATCGGCACTTCCACCAGCTCCGGCACATGTGCGGGGCTCCATCGCAAGCCTGAAGGGCCAGGACCTCACCGTTACCACGGCAAGCGGCCCCGTCCATGTGCATCTGACACAGCCGGTAAACGTCGCGACCGTCATTCGCTCCAGCCGCACGGCAATCAAACCCGGCAGCTTCGTCGGCATCACGTCGATCATCCTGCCGAACGGCTCGCAGCGCGCCACCGAGATCCATGTCTTCCCAGAAAGCATGCGCGGTTCAGGCGAAGGCAGCCGTGACTGGGACTGGCCGGGCTCCGGCGGCAAACGCAGCCGAATGACCAACGGCACAGTCAGCGCCGGCAACGCCCCACGCCCGAAATCACGCATGACAAATGGAACCGTAAGCGGAGCCTCAGGCGCTTCGTCGCTGACGCTGCAATTCAAGAGCCCAACAGGAACTGGTTCGCAAGGCATCATCATCCCGCCCGGCATCCCCGTTGTCACATTCGACAAAGGATCGGCTGCCGATCTCAAGCCCGGCGTGCGCGTCTTCGTGATCGGGGCTAAGGGACCAGGTAATACCGTTTCCGCGGCGAGAATAGTAGCCGGCAAAAACGGCGTCGCTCCGCCGATGTAGGCTTAAAACACAGGCAAGAAAAAAAATCTTGCCAACGTTGGCATAGTATGATATATTAGTGCCAACGTTGGCAAGGATGCCTTTAGGACACTCAGTATGGCGGAAGTGACAATAAAACAGGTTGCAGAACGCACCGGCCTATCCATAAGGACGGTGGGACGCATCCTGAGTGCGGGAGGCTCCGGCGCAGGTTCAAGTCCGCACTCGACATCAACTCGCGAGCGTGTCCTGGCCACTGCCCAGGAACTTGGCTACCGCCCCAACGCGTCGGCAAAATCCATGCGCACCGGACGCTTCGGGTGCATTGCTCTGCTCAGCAGCATTAGCCGCCAACGGAGTAACCTGCCAAGCAGCCTTTACGAGGGTATCGACGACGCCCTCACCGAGCACAATCTGCATCTGACTCTCGCTCGCCTTCCTGATGAAAAGCTGAAATCTGAGGAAGCGGTTCCCAAGATCCTCCGCGAGTGGATGGCCGACGGCCTGCTGCTGAATTACAACTCATTCATCCCGCAGCCACTTCTGCAAACAATCCGCGATCCGCGCATCCCATCCGTGTGGATCAACACAAAACAGGATTGGAACGCCGTTTGGCCGGACGACTTCAACGCCGGCCGCGCAGCGACCGAAGACTTGATCGCGCGGGGCCATCGCCGGATTGCCTATGCCGTTCAAGAGGGAGCAGATTCACACTACAGCGCAGCGGACCGCTATGAAGGCTACGCAGCCGCCATGCAAGATGCCGGACTTACCGTGCAAAGACTGCTGTTGCCCGAACCCAAGGTTCGCCAGGGACTGACCAGCCTGCTGCCCCCCGCAGGTTGGGAAGATAACGCTGCGATGTGGCAACCCGGCTCCCCGGCAGCACAACAGCGCCCCACGGCAGTCGTCACGTACATGAGCAATGTTGCCCATTTCCTCCTGTTTCTGGTGGCCTCTCATGGTTTGCAGGTTCCGCGGGACCTTTCAATCGTTACATTTGAGGAAGACGTTTTGGAATCCGCAGGATTGCTGGTTACCACCTGGCGCATCCCGGCATATCGGATGGGACAGGAAGCGGTTCGGATGCTGTTGGCGCGTCTGGCTGATCCGGCGCACGAAAACCGGTCGCCGGCCATCATACCTTTTGCGGTTCCCGAAGGCGGCGGCACTGTAGGCCCCCATCCCGGCGAATAGTCCATCCGTTAAAAGAAATCTGCGTAGAGCGGTTCGCAGGCAAAACATGTTGTTACCAACTATTGTTTAAGAGGAGAAAGAAAAATGCAGTCATCTCAAAATCGGCATCATCAAGGGTTTACTCTTATTGAATTACTCGTTGTCATAGCTATAATAGCTATCCTTGCGGCAATATTATTCCCTGTCTTTGCAAAAGTGAGGGATAAGGCACGCCAGGTGGTTTGCGTCAACAATCAGAAGCAGGTTTCGATGGGCTTCCAGATGTATGCCCAGGACTATGAAGAGACCCTGCCCTATGCAAGAAATTACTGCACGGGAACCCCTGCCAACGACTACACGCAGCTGCTTTCGGGCTACGTTATGAAGACATACGGAGCCGATGCCCAGCGCCAGGCGATCCTCTGGTCATGCCCGAACGACCACACTCCACGCAATTCCTTCAGCGGATCGAACACGCCGAATACCTACGCGGCTGCTTTCGGTTGGGATCTGAACACAGATAAGTCAAAGGCATGGACATGGGATCAGCCCTGCGACGGCGGTAAGTTTTTCCCAGGACGAGCGCTTGCCGAATTCCCTGCGCCGGCAGGAACGATCCTGCTGGCCGAAAAGCCTGCCAGGACCAATGTCATCGGCCAGAACACATCCTATGTATTCCGTCCCCACGGCAACCTCGGACAGGACTGCACCAGTTCCGACGACTGGTCAGGCTGCGCGGCATCTGAGACAATCAAACCGCTGCACAGCGAAGGCTGGAACTATCTCTTCGCCGACGGACATGTGAAGTGGTTCCGCCCGGAAGCAACAGTCGGCACCGGCACGGTGGATGACCCAAACGGCATGTGGACTCTAAAAGCCGACGATTAAGCGGGCGCAACAAAAATCGTACAAGTGATTCGTGGCCGGCAACGTCGATTGTCGGCCACACAATGCGAAGCCTGCGTAGCCGATTTAACCTTCACGGAGCCAGCCATGAAATTACGAACCCCGGCATGGAAAAATGCCGGATCAGCTGCAGCGATCGTGCTCATCGCGGTAGGAATTCTCCCCGGGACCACGGGGTGCGGCAGCAATAATAAGAAAACTGCAGCCGAAGCCGCTTCGACACCAACCGGCTTGACCAGCCAGAACCTGCAAAAACTGACGCCACAGCAAGTGGATCAGCGCATCCAGGAAGTTCAGGCCAACACCTCCATTCCCGAATCCGCAAAACCGAACATTATCGATTCCATTCGCGCGCAAGGCCAGCCATAATTCGATATATAATCGTGAAAACTCTTCCAACAAATCAAAGCGTCTACTTGCTTATCGGGCTTGCAGTCTTTCTCTTTGGAGATACAGGCTGCGTCAGGTCCGAGCCTTCACAGACGATCGCAATCACGGTAGCGCCTGGTGAACGGCAGACATTCGACGGCTTCGGCGCAAGCCTGGGCAACTGGTCCAAGGCATATCAGAAGCTGCCAGCCGAAGACCGCGCCCTGTTGTCCCGATCTCTCTGGCGCGATCTCAAGTTCAATACCTTGCGCCTCTGGTTCAACACAGATAAGTACGCTCCCACTCTCGGCGCAAAGGATATGAGCGAGTTCCTCGGCTGTTACGTAGACTCCGGCATCATTGCGGATGCGCGCAAGTACGGCGTGACAACTCTCCTGCTGGCCCCCGATGCCGTGCCGCCGTACATGGCAGAGAAACGAACCGACGGAACCGGCAGCGATCAGACCGGCATGGCTCTGAGGGAATCGGAGACAGACAACTACGCTGTCCTGCTGGCGGACTTCATTCAACAGCTCAGGCAGAAAACCGGCGTTACGCTCGACGTCACCGGAATTCAAAATGAGCCAAACAATCTCGAACGGTTCGCGCCATCGCAGATCGTTCGGATCACCAGGCGGCTGCGCACGGAGCTTGATGCCCGCGGGCTGCGCCAGGTCAAGATCATCTCTCCCGAAGGTGGCAATGTCGACGGCATCTATTACGAAACCGTCGATGCCCTCAAGGCCGATTCCGCGGCATGGAAGGCGCTGAGCGGTGTGGCGTCACACTCTTACAACAACTCCACGACCAAAACAAGTTCAGATCAGGTAGCAGGAACCGGCAAAGAATACTGGATGACGGAGGCAAGCGACAATGGCCCAGAAGCCCCCGGCAATGCCGTTCGCGCCGCCTCGCTCGCCTCCCGTTTCCTCAACGACATGAACCACCGCACGACCCGCTGGATTCACTTCCTCGGCTTCGAAGTGGACGATCCGAACGACAACGCAACACGCATCTTCGCTTACACCAACAATCCATTCAAGCTGACGCGCTTCCAGAAGCAATCATATTACAAGCAGCTTTCCCAGACCTTCGATGCCGGCGCTATCTTCCGCCTGAGCACGAGTGATCGTGAAGGCGACATGACCTACACTTACGGCAAGAAGCCACGCATCACGGCCGCGGCTGCCCGCAACAGAGATGGCTCATGGGGTATCGGTATTTCAAACTTCACATCTCCCACCTTCAGCGATGCTGACGATCCAAAGGACTTCGACTTGCACAACAGCGGCTACGCCTCGCAAACATTCACGGTCACAATACGCGTTCCAGAGCTGGCGTCCCAAAAAGATGTTCCCTTCACCGTCCACAGAAGCAACAGCAATATAAACGATGCAGCAGCCGGCGCCATTGTCATGCATAACGGCATGATTACCGTCCCCAATGTCCAGCCCCTCGACCTCATCACCCTGCGCTCTGCCGCCAGGTAAATCTTATGAAGAGATACATGCCGTTTGTTACGCAGGATTGCATAACAGTCGTTGACGCTCCTGGGCTACAATATGAACGATTATCAAATGAGAAAGAACTATTCAAAGGCAGTGATATTTACTGTAGACCAATGATTAGGATGTTCTTGGCCATACGACTTACCCATCGCCTACTCCACTCTCCCAAAGCCGCCAACGCCCGATAGAGACTGGTCTGATTGTAGCGAGTTCACTGCCAGTGTCTCCAAGGTATACTACAAAAGTAGTCAATTCATTGGAGACCTTTATGCTTAAATCCGCCGTCCATCATAGGCGCTTTGCTTTCTGGTATGTCACGCTCCTACCAATCAGCGTAGTGCCAGCGCATGCCAGGCAACCGCGTCAGGCGGCGCAGCAAGTATCAGGCGTTGCGTACATGCGGTGCGAAGGCGGCATTTTGTGCTTTACTCTGGGAATGGACGGCAGCGTGAAACTTCTCCGCTTCATTCCTATGAGGGACGCCTCCTCCCTTACCCTCTCGCCAAACGGACAAAGGCTGTACGTCGTTAACAAACGCTTCAACCGACACTTCGACCAGCATGTGTTTCACACGGTCACAGATGTAACATCCACGATCTTGACGCTCAATATCGGAGAGGATGGTTTACTTTCCCCTTCGGCTTCGGAAAAGATCGAGCTTAAGCGAAACCTAGGGCAGTTGCTGGCTGATCCTAAAGGCAGGTATTTGTTCGCCTATACGAATGGCGGTAAGGTCATATCCTACGGCATCGGCCGTCAGGGCAAACTCCACCGCCTCAGGACAAACACCATCGAAGGCGGCACTTTCGATGAAGTCCTCGACTTTGACGGACGCGAAATGACCGGCGCAAGCAACGACGGCTCAATGTCAATCGATCCGTCCGGTCAATACGCCTTCCTAACTCACACAAACGGTTTCGTGGATCATTCAGAAACTGCGACAGTCGCATATGTGATCGGAGACAAAGGCAGTCTGCAGCAGCCGAAATGCGTACAGCAGGATCGCAGCTCCGCGCCAATGCACTTCGCCTTGCCGGAAACCTCCACCCTCATGAAGTTGCGCCGCCGAGCCGACTTCGCCCATGAACACATCGGTGCCTGGTTCGCCTTCGACAAGCCATCCTCATCGACCGACATTGAACAAGTAGCCTGGATCGACGGCTACCGCCGGCTCGTCTACTCGTTTGTTGAAACATCCACCATGGACAAACGCTTCAGCATCCCAATGCCACACAACTTCATCAATCTCGTAGTGCGTCACGCTGGCGAAAAAGGAAAGCTCGCCGTCTGCTGTCAGATCGGAAACATAAAGTCGAAGCGGCAGCCCAAGATGTTCCTCTCGACCCAGGGAGACTACCTTTACGGCATTACAACCGACAAAACATCAACGATCCATACCTTTTATGTGGGAAAGAATGGAACGCTGCATTATCGGTCGAGCCTTGTGCTGGATAAATTAGTCGGAGATGTGGTGGTTTGTACGATCGTAAGGCAAAGATGACATCTCAAACTATCCCTTGCTTGCGCCGAACTGTAATCGAACAACACCCGTTTTCTCGGTAATGGAAACGCTCTCGCATCAAACCGGCAGCCGTCCGCCATTCCGCAGCCAGGTCAGTCGAAGCATCACTGAGCTTTCAAGCCACCACTCTCCGAACCTTCTGGTCCAGACATCGCGCACTTTCCCGTCTTCATGGAAGTTCTCTATGACTCCCTGCTCTGAGTTCCAGGTGCTGTTCTGCATCGTGTAGTCGTGCTTAAACGTAGTCACCACAGTCGCCGTGTTGCCAGCGACCTTGATATTTACAATCTTGGATGTGTCGTGGAACTTGTTGCCGTGGAAGAGCATTCCATCCAGACCGCCGTTTTGAAGTTCTGAGACGTTGCTGACAGTGCCGTGAATATCGGTTTGCGTACCACGCAAGTCGACATGATAGAAGATCGCGTCACGATCCTTCGATGCCCAACCAGCATCTTGATGATCGTAAATCTTTTGAATTGCACTCTGCGCGACGGCAGGCTGCTGCGGCACCAGCATCCAAATAACCCCGCCGGCCAGCAAACCAACGGAGATCGTAACGATAAAAGGAAGAGCTTTCATAGCGAGGAGATTACCTGGTAGTCGAATCTTTGGCTGTCTGCTGTAAACGTGATCGATAGAGTGACGCCACTCACGCAGCAGACTTCGAATGATAGCGACTCTCAATATCTTTGAGATAGCGTACGGCCAATACGCGCGGCGTCAGGACTTCTGTGTCACTAAGCCGGTATTGGTACAGGATCGTGGTGAATAGAGTCCATGAACATGGATCGCCAAGCTCGTCGACGGCTCCTGCGATACGACGATAACTGGCCTCGAACTCCATGTCGTTGGTAGATCCCGCAAGAGCGCGGGTTAGAATATCCCGAAGTCTCACAGTATCATCTTCGTTGCCGGCTAGGCCATAAATCTCTCGAAGAGCTCGCTTCCCATGGCCGTCGCCAAGAAGGGGGAAGGTTGCGGCGGCGCTTCGGAAAATCAATATCATAATCACTGCGCTACTAACTAATAAAACAGCATCCATTACGATAGTCGTGATAACCTTGCTGCCCACTAAGGCCGCAAGGATCCTTTCTTTAACAGTTATGACAAATCGCCGCACATAAAGTTGCTCTCCAACGAGACTTAGCATTACATTTTAACCACTTTCTAAATTCTTCTATATCTTTCCGGTAAAATCATCAACACGGTCAGGCAACCAGCCTGCCAGCGCATCATCGCGAACCAGGAAGCACCGTGAAACTTATCTACATATTCGTTGCTGTAATTGCAACCTTACCTATGATGTCCGCGGCTGCCGCGCCGCAGCGACAGATCAAATCGTCCGCAGCCACTATAGAAGGTCAGCCGGTCATACCTGACAATGCCCTCTTGACTCAGCTGGTTGGCGGGCTGGGTAACACGGACGCATCCACGGAAATCGTCCCTGTCATCGGCGCATCTTTCACGAAGGCCCTCCATGTGGCGATCCGCAAGACGAGCGCTGACACGAACGTTACTCAACTCACCATCCCGATCACCACAGCCGTGGCAAAAGGCGATACCCTCCTGGCAACCTTCTCCATTCGCGGCGAAGCGACGGACAGCCAGCGGCCGGGGCAGGTTCAGTTCCTCTTTGAGAAGATTATCGATCCCTGGACCAATTCCGCCAGGCAGGGCGCATCCACACGCAAAGATCCCAAACAGTGGAAGGTCGTAACCGCCATTTTCACATCGGCGGAGGACTACAAGCCTGGTGAGGCTATGGCGTCGTTGCGGCTTGCATTCGGTCCGCAGACCGTCGAAATCGGTGGATTGTCTGTGGTGGATTTCGGCAAGTCCGTATCGATGGACGCCATGCTCAACCAGGCCGCAGCCATGACGTCCCTCGGCATGGTTCATGTCTCCGTAAACCGCTCCGACGAAGAGCAAACCATCGCCGGGTTTGGCGGCAACTTCTGCCAGCCGAGATATGGCTCCAAAGAGGCAATGGATGCCGTCGGCCGATACAACCTCGCCCATCTGAATGTCGTACAGGCCCGCATCGGCATCCCTCTCAACAACTGGGTTCCCGCCAGAGGCGATTACCATGACGATTCCCAGGCGCATGCATGCTTCCTGCAGATGCAGGAGATGTCTCGACACAAGATCCCGATCATCGGCACAGTCTGGGAAGGCCCGGCATGGATGCTCGGAGGTCAGCCCGAACAATCAGGACGCGTCCTCCCTCCTGAGAAGTATTCTGACTGCATCGATGCCGTCGCTCAGTTCCTTGTTACCGCCCGCGACAAGTACGGGGTAACTGTCGACGACTTCTCGTTCAACGAACCGGACTGGGGCGTCAACTTCAAGTTCACACCGTCGACAATGGCCGACTTCATCCGCCAGGCCGGTCCCCGCTTCGCAAAGCTCGGCCTCAAGACGAAGTTCCTTGTGGGCGACACCACCGGCGGTCAGCCCTTCGTGGAGTATGCCCGTCCCCTGCTTGCGGATCGCACCATTACGCCTTACCTTGGGCCGCTCGCATTCCACGCCTGGGATGCCCTGGGCACATCGGATGCCCGCTACACCGAGATCGCCGAGTTCGCAAAGGCATCCCACAAGCCCCTATGGTGCACCGAGGCCGGACACAACTCCGCCCTCTGGCAGCAGCCCGATCCCTGGGGCACATGGGACAACGCCTTACGAACGGCCGAAGCCTACATCAAAACGCTGCGTTTCACGGGCGCGAACACCATGGATTACTGGACCTATCAGGACAACTATCCCATCGTCACACGCGACGGCATGCATCCCTATCCTGTCTTCGATGTCATCAAGGACCTCGGCGATGCCCTCCAGCCCGGCTCAAAAGTCATCGCAACAACTGTCGACAGTGATGACCTCTATGTCCTGGCCGCAACCGGTCCAAAGCCCAGCCAGTTCTCCCTGATAATCACCAATCAATCCGGCAACGGCCAGGCCAACTTCAACGGGCTGCCGCCTCGTGCAAGGGTGATAATATCCACACGCACCGCAGCCGGCAAAACGACATCAAAGGCCATAATAACACCAGCAGGGGCGCTAATTGTCACGCTCCCACCGCGCTCGATTACAACAATTGCGGGATCACCAATATGACCAACAAATCCCCATCGCTTGCGAGCATCTATGAAGGCTGGGACGGATACCAGCGCAGCCTGCTGCATGCAGTAGAGCCTCTCTCCACCGATCAGCTCGCGTTCCGTCCCGCGCCGGATCAGCGCTCGGTAGCCGAACTAGTCCGGCACATCGCCTGCGGACGTCTTGGCTGGTTCCTCCGCATGGATGCCCCCGGCAGCGCCGAACTGGCTGCCCTAGTTTCTGAGTGGGCGCAAGATAATGACGGCAACCGCCATATCGTCGAAGGATCGATCTCGATGCAGCCTGAAGACCTCACTCGCTGGCTTGAAGCGACATGGGGCATGGTCGAGGCAACTCTTACACAGTGGACGGTCGATGACCTGCAGAAGACCTATCGCCACACCTTCTGGGGCAAAACCTACGCGGTTTCCCGCCAATGGACCATCTGGCGCATCCTCTCCCACGACATCCACCACGGCGGCCAACTCTCGCTCATGCTCTACATGCAGGGCATCGACATCCCCGAACTCGGCAGCCTGGGCGGTCACCTAACCGAACCACCTCTCGTTACAGACTGACCTATTCTAACCAAAATCCGCGTCCGGCTTCCTATCTTCAGTGTCCGCAGGTGGGCGCCCTCTGGGCACTTGTGACCTTACTAGCCGTGACTTTAGCCGCCAGGCAAAAGGACACTTTGTGACCTTACCAGCCTGTGATTTTAATCGCTAGGGCAGGGCCGGTTCTCACGAACCGCCGCTTGCCAATTAGCAAGATATATAGCTTTGAAGGTATACTGAGGCGTTTGAATTATTGACAAGGGAACGTCTATGAGCAACATTCTGCAGTCTCTCCCGATTGGCGAAAAGGTCGGGATTGCTTTTTCGGGTGGCCTCGATACCAGCGCCGCGATTTACTGGATGCGTGAGAAGGGAGCAATCCCCTATTGCTACACGGCCAACCTCGGCCAGCCCGACGAAACCGATTACGACTCGATCCCGCGCAAGGCGCTGGAGTACGGCGCGGAGAAAGCGCGGCTGATCGACTGCCGTCCACAGCTCGTACGTGAGGGCCTCGCCGCCCTGCAGTGTGGGGCGTTCCACATCACCACCGCGGGCGTCCCCTACTTCAACACAACTCCCATCGGCCGAGCCGTTACCGGCACCATGCTCGTGGGCGCAATGAAGGAAGATGACGTCGACATCTGGGGCGACGGCAGCACCTACAAAGGCAACGATATCGAGCGGTTCTACCGCTACGGCCTCATGGTAAATCCCGATCTGCGCATCTACAAGCCCTGGCTCGACCAGACCTTCATCGACGAGCTTGGCGGCCGCAAGGAAATGTCCGAGCTTCTCGAAAAGGCCGGCCTCTCATTTCACATGAGCAAGGAGAAGGCTTACTCCACCGACTCCAACATCTGGGGCGCAACCCACGAAGCTAAGGACCTGGAGTTTCTCAACAGCGGCCTGCGGATAGTCGAACCGATCATGGGTGTGGCGCACTGGCGCGAAGATGTCACCGTTAAGCCTGAAGAAGTCACGATCACGTTTGAGGAAGGCATGCCGGTCGCCCTGAACGGTCAGACCTTCGCCAGCGATGTCGACCTCGTTTTAGAAGCCAACAAAATCGGTGGACGCCATGGGCTGGGTATGTCCGACCAGATCGAGAACCGCATCATCGAAGCCAAGAGCCGAGGCATCTATGAAGCCCCCGCAATGGCCCTGTTCTTCATTGCATATGAGCGTCTCGTCACCGGCATCCACAACGAAGGCACGATGGAGCAGTATCGCGACATGGGCCGCCGCCTCGGCCGCCTGCTCTACGAAGGCCGCTGGTTCGACCCGCAGTCGATGATGCTCCGAGAGACCCTGCAGCGCTGGGTGGCAAAGGCTGTCACCGGCTCGGTCACGCTGGAACTTCGCCGCGGCAACGACTACAGCATCCTGAACACCGAGAGCCCCAACCTCACCTACGCTCCCGAGCGGCTCACCATGGAGAAGAACGAAAGCGGATCCTTCAGCCCACAGGACCGCCTCGGTCAGCTCACTATGCGCAACCTGGACATCAGCGACAGCCGCGCAAAGCTTTTCGTATACGCCAAAGTCGGCCTCCTCTCCTCGCAGTCCATGGAAGGCCTCCGCCTCCTGGACGCGCCCGGAACCGGCGAAGAAGCGAACGAGATTTAGCTGCTGAACGGCCTTGTTCAACCAGCCAGGCCTGAAGGCCGGCGTTATTCCATTGCAGAGGGAGATTCTCTTTGCAATGGAACGATCAGGCGCAACTTAACCTGAACATGCAGTGTCCTAACAAGTAAGACATTGGCGGCCGAATCAAACTCTCTCACATTCTGCTATTGGCCTGCCGGTCATTGAAAGGTATCGACGATGAGGCTCACAACCATACCGCTCGCTGCGCTGACTTTCCTTGCGATCTTTGCCCTGCCTGCCTCTGCGGCAAATAACGTCGACGGCATCTGGGTTGGGAAACTTAATTTTGGCGCAAACGGCACTCTCCGGGTCGTTGTCACCGTGAACACCGATGCCGCAGGGAAGCTCAAGGCTTCACTGAAGAGTCCCGATCAGAGTCCGGCAGCTATTGCCCTCGACGGCATTACGCTTTCGAACAAAACGGTCGAGTTCCGCAGTAAAGCCCTCGACGCCACCTACACCGGCACTCTCAACGATACGGCAACCGAGGTCAAGGGTACGTTTACACAGCACGGCGCAGATCAGCCCCTCGTGCTGGACAAAACGGATAAAGAACCTGGCCCTGAAGGCACGAAACTGACTGCGGATCAGGTCACCGAGTTTGCGGGGAAATGGAAAGGGAGCATTGATGCAGGCGGAACCACACTGCATCTGATCGCCGACATCTCTAAAGGATCCGGCGGCGATTACTTCTCCCTGATCACGTCAGTCGACCAGGGCAATGCCCGCATCGCATCTACGTTCTCCGTCTCCGGCGATGATCTCGAAATCAAGGCGACTGGTATCGGCGGCAACTTCCGCGGAACGGCCTCGGCGGATCATCAAAAGATCGTAGGAACCTGGAACCAGAACGGCGCAGCCTTCCCACTGACATTTACGAAGTCGCCCTAGCGTTTACTCGAGATGCTCCTCTTTGAGGATCCGAAATACGGGGGCGCTGGTGCGCAGCAGCATGGCGCCTTCTCTCCAGGACTTGCGGGGCAGTACGAAGCAATGTTCCCGGCTGCAGAGTATTTCCTCCTCACACCATCCATCGGTAATGATCATGATCGGAGCGCCAGGCGGGAAGTCTGCCTGGCGCTGCAGGTAATTGACCGCCGGCTGCAGCTCCGTTCCACCACGCCCCTTAATTGAAACCGCCGACCGCAAGTCCTGCGGCGCGATATATCCATGATCGTACGGCGCGGCATCACAAAAGACGAGGCGAACCTGGGGCACATCGCGAGCATCGGCGTACGATGCGATTGCTCCGAGAGCCCGGCCAAGCAGCTCACGATCCATTGAACCGGATGTGTCGAGAACGACACCGAATGTGCAGGCATCTTTCCATTCCTGCGGCACATATCTGGCCGGACGGGGAATATCAGGCGTCGATGCCTGCCGCCGGCTTGCGCGGGCATAAGACCGCAGCGATTCCCGCACGATAGGCACATGGTTCTCCATCCAGCGCGCAAGTTCCACATCCCACGGAGGCGGCGGTGAATGGAGCGCCCGGATCTCCTCTTCCAGGCCGGCAGGAAGCGTTCCACGCGCCATGAGCGAGTAGCCGTGCGAGAGACACCTTTTTAGGACATCGTCCAGGGTGGAAACGTCGCCACGGTAGATCCTCTGGTTGGCTGTATCAATGAGAACGTCGCCAAGAGCGCCACGGAATCCCCGCGCATTCTTGCAGCGACCGGGCTCCCGCAACAAAAGGTCATAAACTTCGTCGGAAGACATTCCCGTGAGACGAGGGTCGTAAAGCAGTCCGATAGAAGGCGTCTGCCCCACTCCCATCTGAATCAGCCAGTCATTAATGACGAAATCGCAAGCGACATTCCAGAGCCATGGATCGCGCCCGCGTCCACGCGAATGATGCAGCAATGCGGCATGCAATAGTTCGTGGCAGTAGATAAAGATGATCTCTGCCGGGGAAAAATCGTGGTTCGTCCTGAAATAGATCTCTCCGAGATACCCATCGACCGCGGCGACAGAAATGTCATACCGGTCGCACATGGCATTGTTCGCAATAATGCGCATCTGCGCAGCCACCGCTCCGAGCAGCGGAAAGTTCTGTATAACCCAGCGCCGCGCATTCTCCCCGGGCAGCCAGACATCACGCCGAGAAGCATCCGCCATACCAAGGGTGTCGGCAACATCCTCCACGGTTTCTATCACGTGTTCCCGAATGCCTGCCGCGAGTAAGCTCTGCCAATCCGGACGCTTCTGGTTCTGATAGGCGAAGCGGGAAATATGCGCCTCGCCTTCCGTCTTCACCAGGTCGAGACGGCTCTTTCCGGAATATGTATCCAGAGACATCTCTTCACGCGAAAAGTCATACAGACGCTCATAGATCTCTTCTTCGGTCTGTCCGGAAAAGAGGCCGCTGTTCAGATGAGAATCAGGAGGGCGGCCAAGGCCAAAGCTTATCGCCAGTGCATCGGCCGCGAAATCGCAGGCGATATTCCACTGCGCGGCATCGCGCTGGCCCCGGCGATTCTCATGGTCCAGGCCGATATGCGAAAGCATGTGGGCTAGAATGAACGTCCAGTGCTCCGTCTTCAACGTCAAGTTGCGATGAGGATTGAGCCAGATATAGCCCAGCATGGCATCCACGCATGCGATTGCGGGGTCGGATTCCACACCGCGACACTCGATGATTTGCGCTTTGGTGAGAAGCGCCGAGAACGGCGAACGGTGCATGCGTGACCGTGCCTGAGTGATCATCTTACGGGTACGATCGAGCGGGGATTCTTGTTTCTGCTTCTGTCGCTGACGGCTTGCCATAGTTCTCTCTTCGACGCCGCTTACTTGCCGGAGATCCTCTGCGCCAGCCGCGGCAGATCGCGAACAACCTCGATCAAATACCAGGACGGCAAATTGCGCGCATCGCTTCCTGTCTCCTCGGCAATAAGTACAGTCGCCATTTCTACACTTATCTCACATAGCTCCACAAGCACACGCTTCGACTGAATCACCATTTGCCGGTGCTGCGGCTTGATATCTTCGCGCGCAGGCGGAAGGGTTTTGGCCAGCTGCGCTCGGATCGATTGCACGATGAAGTAGAGGACGTCTCGATCCTCTGCCGCACGCGGCAGAGGCTGCTCGCCGCTCAGGATATGCTCGATCCGCATTTTACCGTTCAGCTGTTTCACAAATGCGCCGAAGCTGCGCGCATGGTTCGGACTGAGTAGACCGGCTGCCAGGATATCGATCTCCTCTGCAGTGATCTGTGGACCATATCCCTGCAGCGCATCGCTGAGTATGTGCCACGATCGAGGCGTCGAGAACGTTTCCTCCGTTTTAGGCGGGCTGACCGCCAGGTGATCGGGACGCGTCTCCACATAACGGATCACCCACTCATGAAGACCCGCTGCGTAAGCCCAATCGAGCCATTCGCGGACACTTGCCCGCAGTTCGACATGGAGCATCCGGTTCATCAGGGCAGACGACATCGGCTTCACGATCGCCTGGTCCTGCGTCCGATTTCCCGCACCGACTACAACCGAACCGGCCGGTAGCTTGTACTCTCCCAGGCGGCGATCATTAATAAGGCTGTAAAACGCCTTCTGAACCTCAAAGGAACAGGCATTGAGCTCGTCGACAAACAACAGATATGGATCATCACGAGCAATCATGCGCGGCGGACAGAAGATCGACTTGCCTTCCTCAATACGGGGAACGCCGATAAGGTCCTCGGGCGCAAGCTGCGATCCCAGCAGCGAAACGCAATCGATACCCACATCGTGCGCGAACTGTTCGATCAATGCCGACTTGCCGATACCGGGAGGCCCCCAGATAAAGACTGGCCGCACAGTGGCGACATTGAGCAAAAGCTTTGAGAGCTGTTTCGGAGTGACTGTTTCCATATTGCATCCAACTGAGTCGTTATCGCCTGAATCGGCCGATTTACTCAGTGTGCCGGCGATAAAAGTGGCCAAAAAATCACGTAAGACAAGCAGACATAAATACGCGCGAATATGCAGTCAAACGCGTCGCAACTTACCTTAACAGGTATAATGTTGATATGGACGAAAACTCAGTGAAGCAGCACAAGCGGCGTGAATTGGTCGCCAGAGTCACCGCGATGTATATATCTGGATGCTTCAACGAAGCTTTCAATGCTTGCACTGCCCGATTTGCAACAACGCAATCTCTGTTTTTCTGGCTCCATCTGACCGCCCTGATTCTAAGCCTTTGCGTTTTAGCCACGCTACTGTACTGCTTTAGACGGCCTGGCAGCTACTTCAATCCGTAAGGCGGCTCCGAAACAACGCCATTTGAAGCTTCTTGCTCCTGCATGGTCCTATCCTTAGTGTTTGCCGCCTGTCACTGCAGGCCACTGAGGAAGATCATGCTATTTCGTGAAACCATATCACCCGTCATCTATGCCCTATTCTGCCTGTCTCCCATCGCGATTTCAGCCGCACCTGTTAACCATAACGCCGTCACCATCGCAAGCACAGAAACGCTGCCTGGGCTAGGCCTGACCTTGATAGCTGCCAAACAGTCCTTTGCCGTCGGCGAGCGCATCCCTATTACGATGCGGTATGTCTATACGGGAACGAAGTCCCTTTCGGTTGAACTCATCAACTATGACCGTTCGGGACGCATCATGGACTTCAGTTTTAAGGGGACTGGCGACGATGGCGTTGCGGTTCCCGATCCAACTCCCTGGTACGGTGGCATTTGCGGAGGCATTCGATCGGCGAAGGCGCTAAAGCCCGGTGAGCCTTACGAGCAGGAAGTGGACCTGAACGAATGGCTCCGATTCGACAAACCGGGAACCTATACGATTGTGTCGAGCTCGTCACTGATCCGCGCCATTCAGGGCGGCGATCTTTATTCCGGCCCCGTTATACCGCTTACAGGTACGCCTCTCAAAATCACGATCACCTCTCGCGATCTGCAGAGCGAAGCAACCAGAATTGCCAAAGATAAGCTCGACCTTGCCGGAAACCAGGACGATAAGCGTATCGCCGCGATCCGCGATTTGCGCTTTATGATATCGCCGGGCGCCACCGATATCCTTGTCGGCTGCCTTGAAGACACTCAAAGCAACATCGCCTACAATGCAGAATGGGGCCTGCGCAGTTTTCCAGACATGGCTCCGGTGAAGGCATCGGTTCTTCGGGCCATGGAGGCAAAACACTACGAGATATCCCCGGCTAATCGCTGGAATTACGTCGACTTGCTCTCGGAAGCCGACATGAAAGCGGCCGGCAATACGGGGAAGCTGGGAGATTGGACGGTCAAGACTCGATACGCAAAACCATGGCAAGATTTGCTGAATTCCAAAATGATGACCCAGCTCGGCTCGTTCTCTCCAGCAAAAGCGACACAGGTCACAATCGAAGGAATTGCTCAGGCGGGATGGCCAAGAGAAGATGCTAAGAACTGGCAGAGGATATTTCAAGGGATAGAAGTCGTCACTCCAGATCTACAGGAGTATGCAGCTTCCGAAATTATGCTCTGTCTGTATGGATGGCGAAACGAGGCCGCCATCAAAGCGATCGGTCAGCAGGCTCCAGACCTCCGGCGCATTGCGGCAAATACGAAGATGAACGCAAAGCTCAGATCGGCCGCGATCTGCGCGCTGCATGCGACGGGAGACGATTCCCAAAAGACAATCGTTTTCGACGATCTTATCGCACCCCATTCGTTGCTGAGCTATGAAGCACATTTGACGATCGGCTCGTATCGCGCCGGCGATGTTGCAACGCGTCTGCTGTCGCTCTTGGAATCTCCAGACCAGGAAATCGTCAATTCGGCCGCCGAGCGTCTTCGCGACAACGGCCAGGCTGCCCGGACAGAGAGGCTCGTCGACGCATATTCGCAAATGGGTAAGAGCACTGCCGAAGCGCGCGGCGCACTGCTGCAGGCTATCGCGTTCAACGATCCATCGCAGGCGCTTCCGCTCATTCGAAAGGAATTGCTTCTTCCCGGTCGTGGCGCATTCGGTTCGGAAGATCCTGCAATACAAACCGCATGCAGAATTGATACGCCTGAGTATGCCAGTTTTGTCGACGGGCATTTGCGATCGAGCGATGCCGGCGTACGAGCATCCTGGGCATATCAGGTTGTGGAAACATGGCGCGCCGCTGTCGCTCCCATGCGTACGGATGAGCAGTTTCGCCGGACAATCCATACGTCGAAGCACACGGCGCTGGTCCACATCCCTCTCCTTCTGACACTGATCCACGCTGATCCCGATCAGAAGGTGCGCATCTCCGCAAGCAGCACTCTCGCGGAGATATCCCAGATACCAAAGTCAGGGGTATATGGCGCGACGGAAGAGCAATTGACATCTTATCGACCGCTCTGGCAGGCATGGTGGAATACACATAAGGCCGAGCTTCTGACTACAGCAAATGCCCGGTCATAGTGATGGCCCAGAATAATCACTGATAGATCGCTTCAAAATAAGAAAACAAGAACGCCGGACATGCATGGAGCACGTCCGGCGCTCTTATATCTCCCCGGCATTCACAAGGAATTCCGGATCAAGCGATTACTGAGGAGTAAGTCTCCATTGCTGCGGAGTTGCGCCGTTGGACGGCCACAGCTGCAGCTGTGTGCCGGCCGTAATGCTGCCCGATGGATCGTCAAGGCAGAGGCCGGTCGCAACATTTGTGAGCGTGTATGCGCCGTTCGAGGTGGCCGTTATATTCCATTGCTGGGCTGTTGCCCCGTTGGCGGGCCAGATTTGCTGCAGCGTCCCCTGCCCCAGAGCATTGGGATCGTCCAGGTTTAAACCACCGGCCTGGTTCGTCAGGGTATATGATCCGTTGGCCTGCTTGGTCAGCTTCCAGTTCTGCGCTGTAGCGCCGTTCGCCGGGAAAAGCTGCACCTTCGTGCCCGCAACATTGGTTCCGTTAGGGTCGTCCAGGTTCAGCCCGGCGGCAACATTCGTCAGCGTGTAATATGCCCCGGATACGATGGCGGGCGGAACGATCGGGGTAAAGCTCCACTCCTGCTGGCAGCCACCGCCTCCCCAACTCCACAGAATGACATGTGTGCCGGGTGCGCCAGAGCAGCCGTTGCCGTCGAGGACATCCTTCGTGCCGTCCGCCTTGGGCTGGTTGGTGCCGATGCTGAAGAAACCATCCGGCTGTTTGTTGATATTCCACTGCTGGCAGATGCCGTTGCTGTAGTCCCAGAGTTCAAGTTGAGTGCCGTTGTTCGGTGAGCAGCCGGTGGCATCCAGAGAACGGCCGATGCTGCCGTCGGCGTTGATGTTGCGGATAGAATAGTAGCCGCTGCCCTTGTTGGAGATAGCCCACTGCTGGCCATTGCCTCCCCAGGCGGTATAGAGCTGGATCATCGTTCCATTGGCATTGCTGCAGTTGATACAGTCGAGTACGGTGCCGGTAGTCTTTGCGGCGATCTCGTAGACGCCGTTCGGGATGCCCGTCGAACCGGCATTGGGGTCGCCGGACGGCAGCGGAATTTGCTGGCCGGGGCCGATCGCCGCGCCGAAGACGGGATTGTTGCTGGCATCGAAGCTCATTGGCTGCGCAAGAATGGAACGCTGTGAATCGGGCGCGCCCTGATACGGGTAGTCCGAATACGTGAAATAGGTCTGGGTTCCGTCGGGAGAAGAGAATGGACTGGCGACGCCGGCATCGTAAACGCCTGCACTGGGGTTCTGGGTAAAGAGCGGCCCCGGCAACTTGGAGAACGATGCGGCGCTTGTGACACTCCCGCCGTTGTAACGGAGCGATCCGACTGCATAATTGCTCGCATTGTAGCCGCCCGATGTATAGATAATGTTCAGCTGCCCATTGTGCCAGACAGGATTGGGCGCTTCGATGACACCGCTCTCCCAGGGCTGATTCATAACCGCCAGAGTAGTCTGGCCGCCGCTGACTGTGTAAGGGTTGGACATGGGCTGGATCACGATACTGCCGTATGTCGAACCAAGCAGATAGAGCGCGCCTCCCGGCATCTGCAGAACGGACGCGTCGTATGTATTGGTGGTCAGTTGAGCCTTGAAGTGGTAAGTGCCCAGCGCATTGCCGCTGTCGCTCTCCAAAACCTCGATACTGTTCGGATACTGAGTGTAATAGATGTACCAAAGATTGTTGAACTTGTAGAGTTCGGGGGACTCGAAGAACCCGCCCGCATTCCACACATTCACCGGCGGCGCGCCTCCAAGAGTGGCAAGGGAGTTCGATGCCTTGATGGTGACCGTGTTGGACAGATTGGTATCGAGTAGATAGTAACTGCCGCTCTGATACGTAATGTACGGATCAGCTGCCCCGGTGACCAGCGGGTTGCTGTAGGTCTGCGCCCGGGTTTGTGTGGGAGCCGCAACAACTAGAGACAGCGCTAACAAGGGTGGCGCAACGGCGCATAAGAGCCTGTGGCTCAGCTTCGAATTCATAACGGTCCTTCTCCTGCGGTGGATTTCTGAAACGAATTATCTGTATTGCAAATATAGCATTAAATCTTATATAGCACTATGGCAAACGCAATCTGCCATGAGACAGGGATTGCCTGCTGAGGCTTTATAGATAGCAAATAAATCTTTTAGACATATTGTATAGTCTGACCTCCCAACGGTTGCCTGGCGTTTTGCGAGTTCACAAAACGTTTTATGTTTACATCAACTCACTTTATGTAATTTCAGTATAAACGATTTGAATTAGTATGTCAATAAGTAAAAACAAATGTAAATTTAACAAACCCGAATGTAAAAAGATGTAGGCGGAGGCGTACCAGATGCAGTATGCAAGGATCAAATCTCAATGCCGGCAAATTTGTCGAGGCTCTTGCAGTCGAGAAACATCGTTACAGAGGCGATGCCGCCTCTTTCCACAACGATCACATGCAGGGAATGCGGCCTCCATTCAGCGCCTTCCGCACGGCCGCGAGAATAGACAGCGAACGCCGAAGCGCCATTTGCGGCCGTTGGGACGAGACGAAACCCACCATAGGCACTGGATTTCCAGGCGTCAGCGAGGAAGCTGCAAATATCTTCCCTTCCCAGATACCACTCACTCCACGGAGGCATGCTCAGCACGGTATCTTCACGGAGCAGGGAAGCAAGATGTACAATGTCCATTGCCTCCCAGGCGCGCAGATAACCATCGAGCAACGCGCTTTGCCGTTCATCGAGAGCAGGCTTTGGCTCAGAACGCCTATGCTGGGAGAGCGTTGCCCGGGCGCGCTGCAGGGCGCTATTGACTGAGGCCGCCGAGCTTTCGAGTATGGAGGCGGTGTCTGCTGCCGTCCACCCAAGCACGTCGCACAGCAAAAGGGCAGCTCGCTGGCGCGGCGGAAGCCTTTGTATCGCGGCGACGAAAGCCAGAGTCACGGATTCCCGCAACTCGTACAGGGCGTGCGGCCCCGGCGCGCTATCCGGGATCCCCTCAAGGAGCAAGTCGGGATAAGGTTCCAGCCACGCGATTTCAGTCGAAGGCTTGCCCTGTGGCATGCCGTGGGAAGGTGGTCCCGTATCCTCCGGCAGCGATCGATATGCGCGCCTGCGCCGGGAAAGGGTATTCAGACACGTGTTCGTGGCAATCTTATACAGCCAATTGCGTACAAGCCCGCTTCCCGCATACGTGTCAAAACCGCGCCAGGCGCGCAGATAGGTTTCCTGGACGCAATCCTCGGCGTCTTGAAACGACCCAAGCATACGGTAGCAGTGTACAAGGAGTTCGCTTCGATGCCGTTCGGCCAGCTTTTGGAATGCGTCCTGAGTGGTCATCGTCTAATAAGGCTTCACGCCTTCTCCTGAGACAACAAAGACGCTTCCCTTTATACCGTCAGGGTCAGCGGCGATCGATACCAGCGCATTCGCCATGTCTTGTGGCGTCTGTGCAGAGGCGCTCTCTTTGATGAACTCAGCGATGGGTATTCCCAACCGTTCCGCGTATGCGGATACTGCACTATGCCCGAGTTCAGTATCTGGCATAATGCGGCTTGGAACGAGGGTTATAAAGCGCAGTCCGAGGTTATGTCGATCGGATTCACTCTGGCAATACTCCGCCATGAACATCTGCATCCGTTTTGAACCGGCGTATCCACCCGAGATTGCGGAGCCGCCAATTCCCGCGCCGCTGGAGATCAGCACAATTACTGTGCCGGGAGCAAGCGGCATTTGCAGAGCCGCCTGACAGAACAGGAACGATGATCGGACATCGTTATTCCAATTTTGAGAGAATTCGTCCCAGGTCTGCTCATGAATGGGACGCAGCGGGGGGCGGGCTCCGCCGCAGAGCACCAGCACATCAGGCCGGAGAGCCGCAAAGACCTCGCCGGGAGCATTGTCCAGAGTAGCATCCGCGTTCAGGGTTTTCAGTCCTGGAATGTGACTTTCAAGTTCCGCAAGCGGTTCCGGCCGCCGCGCGACTGCCAGCACATGTGCGCCTTCGTCACTGGCGGTCTGAGCTATGACTCGCCCTACCCCGCCTGAGCCGCCGATTATGACGACATTCTTGTCTTTAAGCTGCATTGAAGATTGTCCTTTCACACGAAGTGTGTTCGAAAGTCTAGGACAACCTCAGGTGAGCAAATTCATCGGTCCGGCAGAGCCCAAGTGAAAATAGTGATTCTGAAAGGAATGAGCCTTATGCGCCGCTCTCCCACTCAGGCGCGGATATCGCATCGGCGGAGCCCCAGTGGCGGACGGTGGACGTTTCGCCGAGCTTGCGCAGAACGCGGCGCGCTGCGAGGCCAATTGCAGATGTGAAGGTGGGATAGGCATATTCGAGGCGAGCAAGGTCGTCGATCGGGACATGAGACTGCATCGCCGTGGCAGCGACCTGCACGATCTCCACAGCCTGCTGTCCCACAACATGCGCGCCCACGATACGGCGCGACTGGCGGTCGACAATAAGCTTACAGAAACCTGTAGGGCGGCCGTCAATTATGGCCCGGTCCAGGTGGCTGAACGGAACGCTGGCCGAGATAACATGGCTTTCCGCCTGAGCCTGAGGTTCCGTCAAGCCGACGCTGCCGTACTCCGGATTGGTAAAACCGCCATGTGGCACAACTTGATGGGAATAAGCTCTGGTCTCCTCCATCAGCGCGTTTTCTACAGCCGCAAGCCCTTCCTCGCCTGCCGACTGCACAAGCATCATTCGGCCTGTGATATCGCCTGCCGCATAGATATGCGGCGCAGTTGTGCGCAAAGTGCCGTCCACGACAACGTAGCCCCGGGCCGTTTCCACTCCGGCGACGTCGAGGTTAATGCCTTCGATATTTCCCGGCCAGCCTACGGCAGCGATAACAGCATCGAACTCGTCCTCCGCAGTTGCGCCGTCCACAGTGTACTGCGCCAGCCTTGCGCCGGACGGCGTCGATTTGATGCCGGTCATGGATGCTCCGAGCAGAACTTCAATCCCTCCGGCTTTAAAGGACTGCAGAAGCTCCGCGGAGACATCGGGATCTTCGCCAGGCACAATTCGAGGCGCCGTATCCATCAAAGTTACTCGTGAACCGAATGCAGTAAAGACCGAGGCGAGCTGGCAGCCTGTGGCAGCGCCGCCGATGACCAGTAGACGCTCGGGCAGACTTTCCATATTCCAGACGTCGCTATGGGTGAGCGCCAGTTCGCCGCCAGGGATTGACAACCTTAGGGCATGACCGCCGATGCATAGCAAAATCTTATTGCCGCGCAGGGTCCATCCCCCACCGAAGGTTATCGTATGCGGATCCACAAATGATGCCGCGCCGGCATGCTCGTGAACGGCAGCGCCCACTTCTATAAGGTGCTCGCGAATAGCCTTCTTTGCGTGGATGCGCGAAACCATTGCCCGCGCCTTTTCCATGATTTTCGCCACATCGGCGACAGGCGCTTCGCCTTTGAGACCGTAATCGGCAAACTCCGCGGAGTTCCGGATGAGGCGAGCCGTGTGCGCAAGAAACCGGGTCGGGACGCAGCCGTCATTGGTGCAAGCGCCGCCAAGCGGCCCCTTGTCCACAATGGCCACGGTCGCTCCCAACTCCCGCGCCCGTAAAGCGGCCGTGACGCCGGCAGGGCCGCCGCCAAGAATAAGCAGATCGTAGGTCTCTTCGATCATTAATGGCTCTCTTTCAGTTCTAAAGGCAAAACTATATGGTTGCCACGAGCAAAATCAATTGGGCTACATATTACCATGGTACGAGCGACAGTAAAACGAGAACACATGAAGCAGTTGCGAATCGGAAGGCTTTAAGCATGCAACTCGTGACGTTCTGTGGGCTGCAAGTGAATATATCAGAGTGACTATCATAGGCACTAATTGTCATTTTTTGCCGAAAATTGCGAATTTCTGGGTATAATTATAGCGAAATATCAATAATTGTTAGAAGTGCTATCACGTCATACGCGCATAGCAAAACAGCGTTCAGAGCGCAGAATCGACTCGACATGACCGACATCGTTAAGACAGAATCTACCCCGGACACCGAAGTCCGCGCCTTCGCAAATCAGGAAGCTGCCCTTCTAGTTCGCGGCATTAGCCCGCGCACCCTCGCCGACGCCGACAAGACCTTGACCGACGAGCAGGTCGTGCTTCTCACCCGCATGCGGGACAATGGATCAAAGGTCTGCGTGGCATCTCTGCCAGTAGCCGGAACCGACGAGCCGGACTCATTGAACGCATTCCTGAGCGCGCGCCTCTCGCCCGGCCGTGATGTTACACGCCCCAGTGATGTCAGCAAGCTGCCACGAGTTTCCAAGACAGCTGCCGTACGCAGTTTCGCAGGCGGTCAGATCGCGTTTTTCGCAGCCAGCACAGACAGCAAGAGCAACTTCTACAGTGTAACCGAGCTTGGTCTCAAGCAGCTGTCGGATTTTGAAACCGCAAGGCGGAATTCAGCGCGCAAGATCGTGCTTAGAGCCGCAGGCACAACTACAGCCGCGTAACGCTTCACTCACGAACTTAACAGCCCCGGCGTTCCATGTGAACACCGGGGCTGTTTTTGATTCCGTTAACATCATTTATAAAGGAAATTTAGCAGACAAGCACGAAATATTTCCGGATTTACGCGAATAGCGCGAGTAACGGGACTATGAAAAACATAAAGCTCATTGTGATAATTGCCGCAGCCAGCCTATGCGGGGCAACCTCATCTATCCCAGCCATGGCCAAACGCGCGCCGCAAGCCCCGGCCGCGCAGTGGCGCGATCCGCGTGTGGATGTCGGTATCGTCAAAATAGCAACGGGGCTATTTGCAGCTCCCAGCGCAAGCTCCGCAAAGATAAATGGGCTTGTCCCACATGAATGGACGGTCCTTGTGTCACGGCAGCCAACCGCGGGCTGGTATCCCGTGATCCAGTTCACAACGGGGCGGCAGGGTTGGGTTCGCGGTGACCGGCTGATTATCCGCTACACAAATAATCCTGCCCAAGGCGTTGATTTACAGACCGCCGTAACCGGCACGCAAGACCCGCCGACAATAAATGTAACCAATGATTCCTCCAAGTACCTCTTTCTGCATCTGCAGGACATGGCGGAGACTGCAATCGAGCCGCACGGCAAACGGACGATAACTCTTACGCCGGGATTCAGCAAATACAACGCTGCCTTTCCGGGGCTCGTCCCACTATTTGGTGAAAAAGTATTCGTCAACGGATCGGCGTACACCTGGAGATTCTACGTGGAAACCGGAGCGTCGACCAGGGCAACACACGTACCGGTCAATCCTGCCCTCAAGGCAGAAACACGGCAGCTACAGCAGGACATAAATACCGGCACGATCGACCTGAATGTCTCCAAACAGCTCCTTGAAGCTAGGGAGGCGGCATTCAACAGCCAGTTGGCAAAGCTCAAGGCCGACGAGGACGCACTGTCCACCAAAAGAGCGACGCTGGACCATTCCGACCAGGCAGCCGTTAATGCGTTCAATGAAATTGTAGACGCAACGAATGCCGAAAAGGAAAGCGCACGTGATGCACAGGCAAAATATGATGCTGCCATCGCGGACTACAATGCCAAACTACACGCTCTCAATAAAAAGCAAGAACGGCTTGAAGAAATTGTCAAAAGCGTAAACTCAAGGGAATAGTATCACGATATGGGGCAAGCCGCGCCACCGAGATTTCATCGTGGCGCGGCGCATTTTACGCACGCTCCTTCTTCATGACTTTTCGTCAATCAGCGCCGCAATTTCCGGTTGCCTTGATGCCAGTCTTGGGATACTCATGCCAATTCGATTGCGAGCTGCCACATCGGCTCCCCGCTCAATCAGTAGACGCGTCATTTCCGTATCACCGCGCATGATTGCTTTCATTAGCGGCGTGATCCCCATCGGATTGGAAGTCTTCCTGTTGACGTCAGCTCCACGATCCAGGATCACTCGCGCAACGCCCACATGGCCGGCTTCGACTGCAAATTCCAGCGCAGTGCGTCCGCTGGCATCGGTCGCGTCTATAGCCTCGACACTGGTGAGCAATGCACGCGCAGTTTCGACATCTCCGTTCCTGGCAGCTCGCATCAAAGGTGTCCAGGAAGGATTCTCTGTCTGCAATTTCGTGTCTGCATCCATGAGACGCCGGATCAAACTTGAGTCCTCTTCATTCGCATCCTGAGGCTGGCCTGGAATGTCAGTCTCCGTATGACGGTGATTTTCCATGAGCTCTTGCATGGATTTTTCCAGACGTGTCTGTCCCATTGCAGTGGCCCCGGATGCTCGCAGCAACTCTGCGATCTCAGAATGCTTGTGATCAATCGCCAGGCGCAAGGGGGTCTTGCCGTCACCGTCGGTGAGTTCCAGGGATGCGCCATGAGCCGTCAGTTTACGAGCAGCGTCTGTCCATCCCATGAATGCTGCGAGATGCAGTGGAGTTTGTCCCTTATTATTTCTCGCATCGATGTCTGCTCCCCATGTAAGCAGCAGATCAAGAACCTCATCATTTGCCTTGAATGCCCAATTGTGCACTGGGGTCCAACCGCGTTTGTCAGCCAAGCGTACATCTGCGCCCCGCTCACACAGCAGCCTCAGCATGATCATATCCTGATTAGTGACTGCGCTGGAGATAGGCATGCACCCGTCGTCGTGCGCGGTGTTTACATCTGCCCCGCTATCTATCAGTAAAACTGCAACTTCGTGTCGCTTCTTGGAGGCTGCCAGAGCGAGCGCGGTGCGTCCGAACGTATCACGCAGTTCGAGGTCCGCCCCGCGATCCAGCAGGTATGAGGATAGATCTCTTCGCCCGATGACTGCCGCCGCCATAAGCGCTGTCATGCCGACAGCGTTCTGCGTGTCGATGTTGCGGCCCCATGCGAGCCGCTTCGATACATCTTCCAGATCCCCGAGCAAAGCGGCTTCCACGATTCCTACATTCGCCCCTGCCTGCGCCAAGATGGAGGCAAACTCGGTATGCCCGCCTATTGCCGCGGTAACGAGGGCGGTCTGCCCCCATTTATTGACCGTATCCACCTCCGCGCCGGCGCCAAGCAGCAAGTCCGCGATATCGACGTGTCCCTTGGAGGCGGCGGCCATGAGCGAGGTGCGCTCCCATTTATTTTTGGCGTTCGGATCGGCCCCACGTTCGAGGAGCAGACGGACTGCGGCAAGCTCTCCTGATTCGGACGCTGCGATAATGGCGGTGTTTCCAAGCCTATCCGTGGCGTCGAGGTTCCCACCGCGGTCCAGAATAGAGCGCATGCCGTCGATGTCGCCGGCCTTAGCCGCGTCATGCAGGTCGCTTCCCTCGGCGCGCTTGAGCATGGCAAGGATCTCAGGGCGATCTCCAGCCAGGAGAGTGGCGGATATGCCGCTCACAACTCCATTAGGCGCAGCTCCCCGCTTGATGAGCAACTGAACCATCCTGGCATCGTTCATGGTTGTTGCGAATCCCAGTGGAGTGATGCGTCCCTCCGGGTCCCCGTTGACGCTGGCTCCCGCATCAAGCAACGCCTCTGCAGTGTCTAGGAAACCTTTCATGGCGGCCATGACAAGCGCAGAATGGCCTTGCTTGTCGCCGGCGTTGACGTCCGCGCCGTGGCTCAGAAGCAGGCGGACCATCTCAGTATTCCCGACACTCGATGCCCAACGCAACGGGCTAAAACCGCCATCGTTCTCGGCATGGACATCTGAGCCGGCTGTCAGCAGCAAAGCAGCGATCTCGCAATTCCCCTGCATGACGGCATCCATGAGGGGAGATTGTCCCCGCGGTCCCGGCATCTTGACATCCGCACCGCACTCGATGAGCAGCCTGACAACCACCGCACTCTCCCCTTTGATCGCCGAACGGAGCGCTGAGCCGCCCAAATTCGAGCGCCTATGCGGATCCGCGCCGCGTTCGATCAAGAGCTGCACTATATCCAGATGAGCTCCTCGGGCAGCGTGCATGAGTCCGGTTACTCCATCAACATTGCGGGTATTGGAATCGAAACCGGAGTCCAGCAGTGTGCCGATTCGGTCCAGATCTCCTGCTTTGACCGCCTGGATCAATTCATCATCTACGATGGCTTTACTCACATTCCACCTCTATGCGCATCACGCAGTTCAAATAGAGATACCAGTGTAAGAACGGCTTTACCGAGGAAGACGTTTCGCGAGCAAGTCAACAAGAACCTAATATACAATGCAAACTTTGAAGCCTTTGAGCTGAGTTGGATTCTGAATACTAAAGAAAGAGGCTAAATTAATGCGACATCTCACCTTCTTATCACTCATATTGCCCCTGACGCTGTTCCCCCGTGCGGGGCAATGCCACGTTGCCCACGATGACGTCGATAGCCTGCATGGTCTCACACAATATTCAGTAAGGGCAAGTCTTCAAGGAGTAATCGGTACGAAGAAGTCGGTCTTGATGACTGATGACCAAGTAAAACAATTTTCACGTGAAACGGAAAAGCAAATATATGACCAGCTCAAGAAATCAGGCCTGAACGTTCCCAATCAAGGCTCTTCGCCTGCCGGCGCTCTGCGCATCGACATCAACATTGTTGGGACAGACGAAGCTAAAAGTTGCTACTATGTCGTATATCAACTGCATGTTTACCAGCCGGTAACGCTGCAGCGAGATAAATTTTCTCTCATTGCAGCTACCTACGAAAGACAAGGAATGGGATCGATTACAGATTTCAAGCAAATCCCTGAAGGGATTACAAATATGGTATCCGTGTTCATAAATGAATACAATCAAGCGAACCACATTGAAGCCAACAAGATGCAAAAGGCCGCGCCTTGAAATAAGCTCAATATCATTTCTTTGAGTCCCCATGTTCGTCTCTTGAGGCTGCAAATGATTTTATCGCAGCCTCTCCGTAGACATTCTTGCGGCAGCACTTCTTTCTCCTGCTGAATGTGTGGAGAGTATGTCCTTAGAAATGTCTGCCACGAATACTGCGGCCCTGAGTTAATGAGAGGGTTAAACCATGTGGCCGCATCAATCATAGCGGGCTGGTTTCGAGTCAGCCCGCAGCACAGACTAGCCGCCAGAAGATTGATGTCACCGACAGAACACTCAATAGAATCGTTTTAGTTGCTTCCGTTTTTGGCAGGAAACTCATGATCGCGTGAATAACTGGCTCTCAGTCGGAAACCGAGGAGGGTTGTAACATGGACATCTCTTGTTTGGATAACAGACTGACGGACGAGGAACGCAAAACGTTCGAAGAAACGGGAGTGCTGGTCGTTGAGGACGCGCTCTCGCCGGAGCAAGTGGCATCTTTAACGGAAAAATCAGATGCAATTTACGAAAAGCGTGTTGCCGAAGGGCACAGTTCCACACAGGCGCTGTTTTACCCGAACTTCATTCCGGACGATCCGCAATTCGCCGATCTGGTGGACTATCCCAAAATCCTGCCTAAAGTGTTGGGACTGCTTGGGTGGAACATCTATCTGTATCACGCTCATATGATCGTAACGCCGCCGTCCGGGAAACCGCAGGACGACAAGACGTTCGGCTGGCATCAGGACAGCGGCCGGGTCAATCAGGAGATGGAAAGCAGTCCCAGGCCGCGCCTTTCACTCAAGGTCGCATATTTCCTGTCGGATACGAGCGTGCCGGGACGAGGTAATTTCTGGGTTGTGCCGGGCAGCCATCTTCACGACAATATCACAGTGCCTCCGGATGGAATGGGTCAGCCGGAAGGGGCGAGGCCGGTCCTGGCAAAACCGGGCACGGCAGTGTTTTTCGATCGGCGTATCTGGCACGCCGGCAGCCCGAACTGGTCGGACACCACCCGCAAGGTGCTGTTCTATGGATATGGCTACCGCTGGCTGAGGACAAAGGACGACATGACGGTTCAGTCACTATGGGAAAAGAGCGATCCAATTCGCAGGCAGTTGCTTGGCGCGGGAGTCAATGCAAACGGCTACTACTCCCCTACCGACGAGGATGTGCCGCTTCGAACCTGGCTGCGAGAACATTGTCTGGGGAGTGTACGCTGACCGAAGAAGAATTGTACTAACACGACGACAGCCGTCCGCTGCATGCAGTAGACGGCTGTCGTCGATTATTTCAACCTAGTTGACTGCAACCAGCTCAACATCGAATACCAGGGTTGCGTTCGGTGGGATCGCGGGGGTTGGCGACTGCTCACCGTAAGCGAGGCTGCCGGGAACGATCAGGCGTCGCTTGCCGCCGACTTTCATTGAGGGAATGCCTTCGTCCCAGCCCTTGATCACTTCTCCTCCACCGATGGTAAAGTCGAACGGTGTACCGCCATGGTCATAGGATGAGTCGAACTTGCTGCCGTCGAGCAGTGTGCCGGTGTACTGCATAGAGGCTCGCTGACCAGACTTCGCAACCGCTCCGGTGCCCACTTTGATATCGTAATACTTTACGCCGCTTGGAAGCGTGGTGAGTTTAACGGTTTTGCCTTCTATGACTGTCGTGTCGGGAACCGAGGTCACGTCAACCGGCGCAGCAGCAGGAGGTCCCATAACCGGGCCGGTTGGAGCCGGCGTAGGATTGGAAGTTGCCGGGGGAGTATCCGAGGTCGCAGGCGTCGTGGTCGAGGTTGCCGACTTGGCATCGCTGTCGTTCTTACAACCGGCAGCCAGCGCCAGCAGGATTGCCGATCCGGCAAGGAGCGGTAAGCACTTCATTGTTGGGTATTCTCCAGATCTCACGTTTTCGCGTCGATAGCATCGAATGACGCTGCGGCAATTGTACCTGACCTATTATTTTTTCCTATTCGCGGCCGCCAACGCGGCGACGATGCCGAACTCATCAATGGGATCATTTTCCTTTGCAACTTGAATCAGAGACTTGCCGTCCTCATTCTTAAAATCCGGATTGGCTCCTTTTTCCAGAAGAAAGCGCACCATTTCGAAATCGTTATTGTTTACCGCACTGCCCAAAACACTGTTACCACGATCGGATGCGTTTACATTGGCGCCATGGGCGACGAGCACTTTTACCGTCGAAAGATTGTGGCATTCAGCCGCTGTAATAAGGGCCGTACGATTATCTTTCAGAGTGTGACGCGCCGAGTTGGGATCTGCTCCATGATCGAGCAGCCAGTTCACACATTCCAGTCCGTTCGTGCTACCTGCCGCAATTGCCAGCGGCGTGTCGTCCGGGGCGGTTGCGTTTGGATTTGCGCCTTGTTCGAGCAGATTTCGTGCAATAGACCATCTACCGGATGCTTCAGCTCGCATGAGTGGAGTGTATCCGACATCGTCACGCGCATCGATATCCGCTCCCAGAGATCTCAAGGCCGCTATAGTTCGCTGGCGGGACATGTGAAACATGACAGGACGTCCACGCGGACCTTTGACATTCGGATCTGCCCCCAGTTTAACAAGCAAAAATACTCTCCCTTCGCCATCGTAGCCTCCAGCATCGCTGTCAGTCCAGGAATCATAATAGGTTTGAAACAGGTTCAGCATCTCCGCAGTAAGCGCCGCTCTATCTGCCCTGGGATGTAGAAGCGAGTGTCCTTTGAGGTCCTTGAAATCCGCTCCTGCTTCGATAAGCAAATCTACAATGTCGCCATGTCCCTCAGTCGCCGCCAGTATCAACGCGGTGGAATTGTGTTCATTGCCAAGGTCGAGTTGGACATGCCGCGGAAGCAAGGCTTTCACCTGGGCAGTATCTCCGAACTCGCTGAAGAACATCAATGGGCTGAGTCCCCAGCCGCCCTGCGTATTGGGATCGGCTCCGGCGGCAATCGCAGCCGTGATCGCGCTGCCGATCTTCTTCCGGACATCGTCATTGAAGTACATCCGGTTGTCGCTGAGAAGAGAGCTAAGATTGCGCGCATCGACATCCCCACCGTTCGGCGGCGTTTCTAAAGGAATGCCGGCGTCAGCGGGCCACAACTCTCCGGCAATTGCGACGGGCGGCCTTTGTGCCGGCACAACAGCGGAGGCCTGTACAGTATGAGTTGGCCTGGCCATAGTCAGGGATTTTTGCAGCCGTGGTGCCGGCCTGTTTCTGCCGGTAAGCGCCGCACGAATTGCGGCGGGATTATAAAACCCGGTGAGGATATCCTTATCGACGATAGGTGTACCATCAACTTGCCAGCTCAGATAATGTTCGGCTCCCGGGGAACCTGAAAAGTATCCGTCCGGTGTAAACGCCAGCCAGTGGACGGTTCGGGCAGGCAGGGAGCTATCGCCAAACGCCTGTAACGTCGCTCTGATCCTTCTTCGGGCGATGTCGTAAATATCGATCGCCCCGTAGTCATTCAGAACGGCAAGGCTGCGGCCGTCGGGAGATACGATTGCAGGCAAATTGTCGTCGATCAATTCACTGAAGAGACATTGACGGCGGCCGTCGGCAACGTTCCAGATACCGACATCACCGCTGCTCGATGATCCCGCGAGTAAGGTAGACTTTGCCGCAAATTTCAGTTCCCAATAGGTATCGTCACCGCCTTGCACGGGTTTCGAAGGCTCGCGGACGGCTACATTCCATATCGTCGTGTCTGCGACAATCAGTCCTGTTTCAGGACTGATATCAACTCGGTTCGCAGATTTGCCGGTAGGGATAGTTCGACGTACTTCTCCCGTTGCGACATCCCAGAAGACGGCTTCGCAGGGTTGCTCCGAGTGACTGATCAAAGTCGCGCTATCCGGGGAGAAGGCAAGCGAATCGCAAATCCGAGCAGCTATATGTAACTGCTTTAATATACGTCCGTCATTCACGCTGACGATCTGTAAGTCAGCTTCATCCCTGGGAAGATATCTATTTTCGAATGTTAGCGGAGGAAGATTTGCCTTTTTGTGCGTATGAGACACAGCGATAGACACCCCATCCGGTGAAATCGCAGCCTGTGTACTGGAGCTTGATGGATCTTCTCTCAGCACGCACCGGATTTTCTTCGTCTCGATATCTTCAATCCACAGTGCTCCACGTTCATCCTGAATCAGAAGCCGATCTCCTTTGGCATCTGGCTGAACACTCACGAAGGCGGATGCCCCGGCCAAGAGCTGCCCCGTCATTTGCCCCGTCCGAAGATCCCACTCGATGACCTGCCCCGAAGTATCGTTTGCCTTACCTTGCGTTTCATTCGCCGGCGGATCTGAGGAAGAACTTGAGGATTGATAAACGGTCCGTCCGTCGCTGGCGGAAAATGTGCTGGTGTGAGGCTGCACCGGAGCATTGCTCAAGGCGAATTTGCCTACCTGATAGAGTGTCTTTCCATCAACGGAAAATGCGATACCGTTCGGAGTAACAATATCGCTATGGGCAAGCAATATCTTTTCACCGTCATCAACGGAAACGTTAAGAGAATTTCCCTCCCCCATTATGCTGCTGCGATCCGGCGCCTTGGGCAACGAGGCATCAGGATCCACATCGACGATGCCCGACCCTGCAACCTCCGGCACATTGGCAATAATTTCGGGCGCGGCCGGTTTACAAGTGGCGACATTCCAGAATTGCGTCATTGTGCTCTCGATCGTCGCAATCTGTTTGCCGTCTACAGAAAATACCAGCTTTCTCAGATCATCCTTTAAGCTGAGAGTATTGTTGTTAAGTAAACCGGATTGAACGCTCCACAGCTCAACTTCCCTGCCGCCAAACATTCTACCAAAACTTGTCGCGAGGATCGACCCGTCCGGCGAAAAGACGACGATCTGATCGGAGACGGTATCAATATGCCGCATGATCGAGTGCAGCCGCCGTCCGGTTCGGTAGTCGCAGAGCATGATATCGCTCTGAGCGATAACCGCTAGCGTGTGGCCGTCCGGAGAGAAGCGAAATGCCTTAATAAAGCCTGATTTCGGTATGGCGCTCAGGCATTTCCATGTCTTGAGATCGTAAGTGCATATTGTCTGGACGCCGTCGTGGACACCGGCGGCAATGAGGGTCCGATCATCCGGAGCAAAAGCCAGCACGAATGCGCGCAGAGCTTCCGAATGAATCAACCGGCGCGACTTCAGATCCCAGACATCGATGATGCCTGAGCTGCGAAATGCAGGACCATTTGCGCTGCGGACGATAGCCACCAGTTTGCCGTCGTGACTGAATGCCGTAAATATGGGAGGCTGACGCAGGCCGATCTGCCGGATAAGCTGCGGAGACGCCTGAGACGATGCCCCGAGGGCTCTGATCTGTGGCGACAGAGCGGTCAAGCTCAGCGCGAGCAGGATAGCAAAGACGACCTTATTGCGAGTTTTCTTCATGGCCACAACTCCCAGATGAACATATCCGCAATAGCGTGCAGGCATAAGCCGATATTCGATTTTACATCAATACGATCCGCGAGATCCAAGGGACTCACATCTATTTTGAATGTATGCTGTCACGACAAATATGAGACACGATCCAGCCCAAAATCCTTCAATCTATCACCCGTCCACCCAGGTTTACCACGCTTTCAGAGCATTTATATACGTTTACTACGCAATGCGGCACGGCTTTACTTATTGTTCAGAGGTAGATTTCCGGTAAATCACGGGGTAATATGAATATACCGTTGACGCGGGGTAGAGCAGTCCGGTAGCTCGTCGGGCTCATAACCCGGAGGTCGCAGGTTCGAGTCCTGCCCCCGCTCCCATAATAAGATCGGTAAGCCGCCTTACAGAAATTAATTTCTGTAAGGCGGCTTTTTGTTTTGGAGGTAAACGATACTTAAGTACTATCAAGTGGCAGAGCGCTTACTGCGGCGTGAGCGTGAACTTGTGCGCAACAGGCTGAGCCGTCTTGGCGGCAGAATCCTGGGCGATCGTCGACGCTTTGTGCAAGTCGGCGATCACCTTCTTGACATCGTCATTGACTCCCGGCGCGTCGTAGTGCAAATGCCAGATCTGCAGGTTATGAACGGCTTCCGACTCGATCTCGAACTGAGCACGGGCCAGTTGAACCAACTTCATCGACTGCGCCAGCATCGGTGTTTGCAACGTCGCCAGATTAATGCCGCCGGATAGCTGGCTTGCGGTGAAGGCTCCGATCGAAGCGCCATCGATGGCCAGCACGTAACTCGAACCGGTCAGATTGGCGACTTTCAGATTCTCTTGATCGAGATTATCGACGATATCCGAAGACTTGATCACAAGCGCGGTCGCGGGGTCGGTGAAGTCGATCGGCAACGGCAAAGAGCCTTCGGTTTCTGTCCAGGCCAATATGCCCTTGCGTGATGTCATCATGACCCTGGCATTCTCACTTTTCGTCACGACGCCCACGGCGGCGTCGATCGCGACATCACTCACTGTCGAAGCCATGCCCCACTTCTTGACGATCTGCGATGCGATGAACACATGCGCGCCGGCATTCGGCTTGGAACGGTTGTCGTCCATGATCTTTTTGGACACTTCGGGATCGAGCGACCTTGCCTTAACCAACATATCGGTCATCGGGCCATGCAGATCGACCGCCACTGCGCCGGCCTGGCGAGCCACCTCTCCCACCCGTTCCGCGTACTTCTCCAGCGTGCCGTTATAACCGCCGGCGAAATCCGGTTTGTGGTTGACGTCGTCATAAGCCGCCGGCGTGATCAAGGTAAATTGCACCTTATTGTGGTCGTCCAGAGCGGTCTTGTCCAGAATGTGCTGGTATCCGCGTGTAAACTCGCCTAGCTTGTCTGCATTGAATTCCTTGTTGCCGCCATCGTTATTGCCCAGGAGCACGGTCATCACGTCAGGGTGGAACGGCGTGACATCGCGATCGAGTCGTGTGTTCACATCGCCCCCACCCCACCAGTAGGGATTCCCCGTCGCCGAATCGCCGTCCCAGCCTGCGTTGTGCCAGGAGAGTTTTATCTTTGGAAAACGGCTCTGGACGAACGCTTGCGTGTCCACCGTGTACAGGCCTTGATTTGTGATCTCATCGCCGTACATCACGACAGAGTCGCCATCATGCAGAAAGAAGGGCGAGGCAGACTGCGCATTCGCAAGCGATGCTGCTCCAAGCGCTACGCCAGCGGTGAGAATTGCTGCAAAAGACTTACGATATTTGAACATGGTTCTCTATGGTCTTTCATCTGGCCCGCTACAGCGCCGGCGTCAGGGTGAAAAGATGCGATGTCGTAGTGCTGGCGGCCCGCTCAGCCGCGAACGTATCGTGGTTTGCCTTTTCCATATCTTCAATGGCCTTGGATACGGCCTTGTCGACTTTGGGGATATCGTAACGTCCGATCGTCGCTTGCATGTTGTGCAGCACTTCCATATGGATATCCGCATGCTCGTGGGCCAGCTTCAGCACCTGCATCGACTGCTTTAGCATAGGCGTATCGAGAGTTGCGAGGTTGATCCCAGCGGCAAGATCGAAGTTGCTGAAGTCGCCGATATCGGTTGTATCGATCTTGAGATGATACTTGGCGGCCGTCAGGTTGGTCACTTTGAGGGTTTCCTGATCGAGGTCGGCCACGATATCGGAGGACTTCAGAACAAGCGCGGTAACATTGTCTTTTATGTCGAGCGGAAGCGGCAAAACGCTTTCAAGGGATGTCCATGTGATGGCTCCCTGAGTGGAGATGCCGGTGACCTTCGCATTGGCGGCTTCCGTGACCTTTCCCAAGGTTGCGTCGATGGCGACCAAGGATACCAAAGGCTTCATGCCCCATATCTTGGCGATCTCATAAGCCATGAAGGCATGGCCGCCGGGCGATGGGTGGACACGGCCATCGATGATCTTCGGGGCAAGCTGCGGATCGATATTCTTCGCTTTGGCCAGCATTCCGTTCATGGTCGAGTTGAGATCGACGAGGTTCGTCTTTCGTTCCGTGGCGATCCGTCCGACTTCCTCGCCGTACCGGACCAACGTGTCGTTGTAGCCACCGGGCGCCGAGACGAAAAAGTAGCCCGGCGGGTAGGTGACGTCATCCCATGGCGAAGGCTTGATCAGTGTATATCGGACGCCGGGAACACGCTTGGACACCTCGTCCAGAATATGCTGGTAGCCTTTTGAATAAGTGTCGAATCTTTCCTGCTCGAACGGATGGTATCCGCCGTCGTTCATGCCGAGCATCAGTGTCATGACCGTCGGCTGATAGGGAACGATGTCGCGGCTGATGCGGGTCTCGATATCGCCGCCTGCGCCGCCATTGACGGTATCGCCGCCCCAACCGGAGTTGATCCAGGAAACGGCAAGTTTTGGATAACGCGTTTGTATATAGGCTTCCAGGTCGACGGTATACAGTTGTTGCGCCGTAATACTATCGCCGTAGGTGACGACCCGGTCTCCGTTATGAAGATAAAACGCGGAGGGATCGGCGCGAGAGGCGCCGGCGATCAATAACGCGAGACCTGCAGATAATAGCGCCGTCGCACATCGATGTGGGAAGTTGCTCATCATGGATGCATTAAACACGCTGAAACCTTTTCTCCTGCGCATATGAAATCTTTCGGTCTCCGGCAGCTCGAAGCCGTAATGAGTAGCTTCGGATGGGTCGATCCTCCCAAAGTCGCGACGCTCGCAATGGCTCCGGCGGTCCAGAGGAAGTCGCCCGGACGCGAGAACGCAGTTGACCAAGCGTCGCGTCCATGATATCTTGTTATCGATAACATTGTCAAGAACGCAGATCCTGGTTACCCTGATATTTTATGAGTACCGGTGGGGCGCACTTAAGTTAGCTGTCAATTCCATTCTTTCCTGTGCTCCCCGTTAATGCAAAACTGCTTCATTGCCACGGGTATAGTGTAATCGTTATGACCCGGCTTCGAAGAGATCGATCCTCAATCGGCGTTAGCTAACTTCGTATTCAAAGGTGTAAATCGTGAATCCATTTGATCGGCAAGCAATCGCCGGCGCAGAGGAAACAGGCTCGATAGGTGTCGTTTACCTGAAGCGTTACTGGTCACATATTGTGGCGTCTCGATCAGGCGGCAGTCCGAGCACGATAACGCAGGACGATGTAGTAGCGGAGACTGTGCTGCTGGCCGGGCTGCGTCTTGGAATTCGGGAGACGTTGGACTTTCTGGTGACGGCGATGCCGTCATTCGAAGCTTTCGAGGAATGGGTTCTGGCCAAGAACGGCAATACAATCGAGCCGGGACGGCTGCGGCGATTGAACGGCGCGTTGCGCGGAAACGGCACGTTTGCACTGGAGACCATCCTTCCGGAGCCGGTGCTGTCGCCGTCGGACCTTGCATTTTGGGACGAGCACGGCTACGTTGTCGTGAAGCAGGCAGTGGATCGTAAGCAGTGCCAGGCAGCGGTAGACGCAATCTGCGATTACGCAGACATGTCTCTGGACGAGCCCGACTCCTGGTACAAGGACCATATCTGGATTGCGCTGGCGCACAGCCCCGCACTCTGGGCAAACCGCAATTCGCCGCGGATCCACACGGCCTTTTCGCAGATTTACAATCGATGCGATCTCTGGATGAATGTGGATGTATGCGGCGTGAATCCGCCCATGCGGCCCGGATACAATTTTCGAGGCGCGCCTCTGCACTGGGACATGACCCTGGCGCCCCCGCACTGCTTTGGTACGCAAGCGATCCTTTACCTCACCGACACCGCCGAGAATCAGGGCGCTTTCAGTTGCGTCCCAGGATTTCACCGGAAGCTCGAACGATGGCTTGCGGAATTGCCTGCCGGCGCCGATCCGCGCGCACGCGCGACCGCCGAGCTACAAGCGACGCCGATCTCAGGTGATGCCGGCGACCTGATCATCTGGCATCAGGCGCTGCCACACGGAGCGACACCGAACCGAGCCGCCTTGCCACGCGTTGCTCAGTATCTCAATATGTTCCCTAGCCGATTTGAAGTCAATACAACTTGGATCTAAATCGGAAACGTATAGAACAGCCATACGGTCGCCCTCGATCCCGCGTGCGTACCTCGTAGCCGGCACGCTAGAGCCGTTTCTCCTTAAGAACGCGACCAAGGCTAGAGTTCCACCTGCCTGTTTCGGCCTTGCTGCACCGGCCGCGAGTGCGCTTGCGAAGCTGCCCACCCATGCGAACTAAGATCGGCACGTCGTAGGCAGCGGGGTTAATTGCCGAATATATGTAGACAGCTGCCGTTTGGGGCCGAAAGCAAGCCACCTTATAGAATTTAAAATTTGCAAGGTGGCTTTTTCTATTCTCCTCTCGCTAAAGGGGGCTGAATGTCGCTGAGAAGTTATTGCCCTGTCCGAGTGCCCCGACGCCGGCGGCAATACCTAAGCTTTGGCCTTCCGTGGTGGAGTTGGGTGGATTACCAGGCGATACAGACGCGCGGCGGAGATATTTGACATGACCGTCGGCGAGAGCGAAATTGCTTCCTTCGGTATGCCTGCCGCTAGTTTCGCTGCTGTACCAGCCGGCGAGGTATACTTCCGGAACCCCCATCGCGCCCGTCGCGTATTTCGGATGGATCGATCCATTTCCGGAGAGATCGAGATAGCCCGCTCCACTATCGCCACCGTTGCCGCCTGGCGAACTGATGTAGTTTCCGAGCGAAGAAATATCTGAATTCGGAGCGTTCAGCCATTGATAGGCTCCCTCGACTTCAAACAAAAGCACTGTGCTCGCGGGAGCTGTGCTGGTCGCTTGTCCGCCCAGCGCTCCGGAACCGGTGAGGTTTCGATTGAAGCCGTATGAGACGACATAATCTACTTCATTGGGCAGACCGTTCAAACCGGTAGTATTCGATGTCGGGTCGTCAGGACACTTGTAAACGCCGGTGCTCTTTACATACGGGAAGATACGCGAACCCCAGCCGCGTCCGCTCTGGTGATTTGCGCCGTCGTTGTCGCCATCGGGATAGAGCTCGTCGTTATCCTGTATATATTGCAGAAAACCCAGTCCCAGCTGCTTCTCATTGGAGATGCAGCTGATCTGCCGGGCCTTTGCGCGCACCTTGGCGAAGACGGGAAATAGTATTGCTGCAAGAATAGCAATTATTGCTATAACTACTAGTAATTCAATCAAAGTGAATCCTGAACGAATACTTCCTTGTTTAAATACTGTTTGGGTATGCATGTTTTTCTCCTTTGAATGGGTCTGGCGTTGCGCCTAATTTTGATGTAAAACCATTATATCGAATATACCGTGACTGCAGTGTGACAATCAGGCTTGAAAACGTGACGGAAGTAGGACGACACAAAAAGTCAGCGCTTGCCGTCCATCATTGTCCTTGCGTTCACCATTGCCCAGTCGGCGCGCAAGGCGGCGAGCGAGACGGGGACCGGGCCAATGTCGGGGTCGATGTGGCTTCCGGACAGCAAGCGTGCGTACGCCTGGAGTCGATCCAGCGATTCCGAGGTTGCCGGCAAGCGCCAGATGTCTGCCTCATTTTTGGAGGACACCACTAAGTGGCCGCTGACGAACTCGATATCGCGGCCTGTAAACTGCCCTTGGGGCGCTGGAAGCAGACTCGTGAGCGCTTCTCCTGTGCTGGAGTCCCAGATGCGGCATGCGCCTTCCGCGCTGGCCGTGATCGCCATTGCTCCATCCGGACTGAACGCGGCTTCGGTGATTCCGTTCTGATGAAGAGGCGCCGTGACCGGGTGTCCGCTTCGCGCGTCCCAAACGTTCGCGGTTCCGTCAGCGAGTACCGTCAGCACACGGCTGCTGTCCGGGCTGAATGCGGCGTCGACCGCGGCTGTGCCATAGTCGATCGAGAGGGGAATCGGGGTTAGCGTGGCCGCATTCCATAGCCAATCCTTCCTGCCGGGAGCGACGAATGTCTTGCTATCCGGGCTAAAGATGAAAGATCGGGGTTGTATAAGTGCGAGAGGGATTGGGCGAACCGTGTGGGAGCCGTCGAGACGGCAAAACCAACTGCTTTCGCCCCCCAGAATAACGGCATATTGCCCATCGGGACTGAACTGCAGTCCTCCTTCGGTAAATAGCCGATTTCCATGGGCAATGTCGAATGCGGCCGTGGTGTCCCGCGTGTTCCAGGCCTGAATTGCTCCATTGTTCAGATATACCAAAAAGTAGCGTCCGTCCAGAGAGAACGCCCACTGTCGCACGCTGTCTTTCAGCGCCATGCTTGGCGTGAGCGGATGGCCGGTGCGCGCGCTTATCAGGCGGACACTTTTGCGAGTGTCCTGAATCACAAACGCCTGGCTGTCAGGAGTGAACGGCGAAATGAGATCGTGGCTTGTCACCGCGTCCGGGATCGCCGGCAATAAAGATTGTCCACCTGCCGGCGAAACAATTCGGACAGTTCCGGGCGCTCCTGCTTCATCCCGAAGCAGCAGCATGCTGCCGTCAGGGCTGAGGCACGCCTGGGCGGCATGGAAGACCGGTGAGATTGGATCTCCGGTTTTCTCATCCCAAACCTGGTAGCTGGACATCCCGTTTTGATCGGCAGTAAATCGAGCAGCAAGAATGAAGCGCTCCGCAAATGGGGGAGGATCGTTGAACCGGTTCAAAGTGGTCGGGCGCGAAGATAACTGCTTTTCCGTTTCCAAATCGTAAATGCTCAGGTGGTTGGAAAGGACCGCCAGATGGACGCCATCCGAGAAGAGAGCCCGGCTTTTAATCGGGGTGAGGCGCAGGGCCGGCTGGGGCTCCGGCGGAGGCAGTGACCACAGCCGCGCCGTTCCATCGCGTCCGGCGGTGAAGAGATGGGAGCCATCGGCGCCAAACTGCGCCGTCACGAGCGGACCGGCGTGGCGCAGGGGCGCGCAGACGGATTCTCCGGTTGTGGCGTCCCAGACACGCGCCGTGCCGTCGTCGCAGGCGGTCACGACCCGCTCTCCATCGGGACTGAACTCCACCTGGATCACGGGGCGCGTGTGCATGAGCGGTGGGGTGATGGGCCGGCCGGTGGCGGCGTCCCAAACGCGGGCCATCCCGTCCGCGCCGGAGGTGGCGATCCTGCGCTCATCCGCACTCCAGACAGCGTCCAGGGCTAGCTGACTGTGTCTCAGTAGAGGCATCAGCTGACGGCCAGGACGTCCGCCATTTGGCTGCGCATCGAAGACGCAGGCCCCGAGGTTTTCTCCCTGTCCGCCGAACTCTCCCGCAACGAGAAGCCGGCTTCCATCCCGGCTGTATGCGGCGTGATGCCCGACGTAGCATCCTCCCAGCGCGCCGGAGCCCAGAACGGTCATCCTTTCGCCGCTGGGAATGGAAATCTGCTGCCCCAGAAAATTGAAGGCGGTTACGGCCAGACGTTTCCCATCGGGGGAAAACAGCACGCTGGCCAGACGCGCGGCCGGGATGTCGAACGGCGGTGTGGCGCGCGTTGCTTTGCCTGCCGCGCTGATGTTCCAGACGATGATGGAACCGCCCCACACCGTCGCGATCTGCCGGCCATCCGGACTCCATGCCACCCGTGTTGTTTTTATTCGCCCATCCGTCTGCGCCTGGCTGCGTTGCTCCGGCGGATCCAGAGGCCCCAGAGTACAGAGTAGACAACGCGCGTTCAGGTCCCAAACGCGGGCAATAGCATCCTCGCCGCATGTCACCAGCCGCCTTCCGTCCGGACTGAAGGCGGCGTCCGTGATTGCTCCTGCATGTAAGATTTTCAGAGGCGATTCCTGCCCCGTCGCCACGTCCCACATATGGGCTTGACCGTCCTCACCTGCGGCGACGATGCGTGTTTTGTCCGGCGAAAATGAGGCCCAGCGCAGAGGACCGCCCGCGCTCCACAACTGGTTGATGCGCGGAGCGAGCTCCAGAGCGGCTGCGAAACGAAAGCGGTGCCGAGCCATCCGAATTGGATCGTCCTGGTCCAGCATCATCGCCTCCGCAAGCGGCGCCAGCGCCGCGCCGGCATCGCGCGCGTTCAGCAATCGGGTGGCGTCTTCCACATACGCGCGGCTCAGGCGCGCGCGCGCATGAATTTCGGCCTGCGCCGTCAAATTACTCTGCCGCAAGGCGCGCGCCGTGGCGTTGCGCGCGACGCCGGCGCGGTTGAGGGCGACGCCGGCCAGTATCGCGACCAGCAGCAGGATCGCTCCGCCCGCCGCTGCCGTCCGCAGTGCGCCGCGGAGATAGGCTTGACGCTGGCGGCGCACCTCCTCCCCGGGCAGGCTGGATTGGACCCAGGCAGGGTCGAACACATGGTCATAGATCCGGTTGCGTACGGCTAACCGGTCGCCCTTTCGCGCCACGATCCCGGACAGCAGCAGCAAGGAACAGAGGGGGTTGGCGGGGTCGTCACGTACCCGCCTTCCCTGCCGGATGGTCAAGTAAAAATCCAGCAGCGTCCCGACATCAGTCTCGCTGCGGAGCAGGCGGTTGCGAACAAAAGCGAGGTTGTCGTCGGTCTCCTGGGCCGCGTGCGTTAGAAACAGATCACGGCATTGACTGTCCACCAGCGCATCGTCGTAACGCGCCCCCATCGGTTTGCCGTCCGTGGCCAGACGCTCCGCGATGCTCCGGCACAGACGTTGCGTCATGTACGGATGCCCGTTTGTCCAGGAAAGAACGCGTTTGATCAAGCGGCGAGCGCGAGATTCGTTTTCCGTCAGCCCTTTAGTGAGCGGTTCCGCCTCATCGGGGGTAAAGTCGCGCAGTTCGATACGCCTGCCGATATTAAACGGGCTGATCCTGGTATCGCGCACCAGATCCGTGGGCGCGGCTACGCCCAGTAAGCAGAAGGTCAGGCGCTCGAACGCCGGGTCCTCCGGACGCCGATTGTAACATTCGCGGATACCGGCGAAGAACTCATCGGCGGAGAACGGCAGGATACGCACAGCGTCGATCTCGTCCACGAATAAGATCAGGTCGGCGACGCCGTCAGCGCCCTGGGGCGCAGTGAGCAGAACCTCGCGCAGCGCTTCCAAAAATCGCTGCATCGGTCCCAGGTCTTTGCGCTCCTTCCAGAAGGCCAGCAATTCGACCATCCGGCCCATCTGCGCGCCTGTCCGGCTCAGCAGTCCGCTATACCACTGTTCGACCGTGAGATTTTGTCCGAGCGCCGTCAGATCCAGCACGGCCACCCGCCGTCCTTCTTCGCGCAGACGCTGCGCCGTCCGCACCATCAGGCTGGACTTGCCCATCTGCCGCGTATCGAGGACATAGCAGAACTCGCCGGCGCGCAGGCCGTCGAGAAGCTCCGCATCCGCCCGGCGCACGACATAGGATTCGGCGGCCGGCGGCAGCGTACCGCCTGTGATGTAGAAGTTGTCGCTCATGAAGCTGATTGTCGCCCTCGTGGCAGTCATTTCGCTACTGGGGAGATTCTAACATGCCATTCGTGACGGCGATGTGACGATTAGGCCATGAAACGTGACGGAACGCATCATTGTTCCATCATTCATTCCGATCATGCCCCGCCAAGGCGCTGTGCGAAGAATGTTCTGTAAAGGGGGCAGCGGAACTGGGCTTCTTGTGAGGAGGAGCCGGAAAGAATGCCGGCGGCGCGCAGACGGAAGAAGGAATCCGGCGATGGACGTCCTTGCCCAGTCAGCATGGCTCGGAGGGTGTCTTCCTCGCCCGGCGCGCGAGAGAGTGACATCAGCAGACGCCGCAGGTGCTCGCCGAACGGACCATCGTCACCAGCGCCGTGCGCCTCGATCTGTTCGACACGCACGCCCTGCGCCGCCTGGTCCAGGCCCAGACGTACGAGGTAAGGCTGACCGCCGACCAGCGCTCCGAAGCGCGATAGATCTGTCTCGGTCCATGGGCTGCCGTAGCGCCGGTTCAGCTCGGAAATTTGATCGGGCGTGAAGTCCGCCAGCGCCAGACGCGTGCCGACATTGAATGGAGATTGGTTGGGATCGGTGATAAATAAATGCGCCTCGGTGGCATATGCGATGGCGAGTGTCAGCCGGCAAAGCGGGCTGGATGGGTCCAGGGAGCGTTCGTTATGCCAGGAGCGAAATAATCCGAAGACTTCACTGCCGAAAGGACAGGTGAACAGGCGATCTACTTCATCCAGCCCCCAGATGAGCGGCCCTGGGAATGCGGGCAGAATGTGCAGGCGCAGGAACAACTCCATGTTCATGTTTGGACCGAAGTCTTCATCCCAAACGGCGCGCGGCGACACGGCGATGCCCAGTTGGCGTGCAATGTCTGCCGCGAGCGCGCGGTAGAGCGCGTCGGGAGCCGAAAGCTGATCGGCGTTGAGTTTCTGAAAATCGGTTGCGACGACACGCGCTCCCGCCGTGCGAGCCTGCTGCAGTCCACGCGCTAACAAAGATGTCTTGCCGACCTGGCGCGCGCCTTTGACCAGGACGATGCTGTCTCCGCGCGCCAGAGCCGCATGAAACTCCGCGTCCGTTGCGCGTTCGATGTAAAACGGCGATTTGATAGGGACCGCGCCGCCGGGCGCATCGAGCGTGAGCGCCTCCGCCTCTCGCGCTATTTCCACCGCAGGCGCAAGCGTCTCCACTTTTCGCGCTATCTCCACGACAGGCGGCAGCATGGGAGATTGGCGCGGTGGAGCGGTTTCCCGCGCACGCCGCAACTCGTCCGCAAGGTCCGTCGTGTCCGTCTCCAGTACCCGGCCCGCAGCTGCCGCCGCCTGCGAAAGCCGATCCAACGTTCCAAGCGCTTCGGCGTGGCGTCCGCCCGCAGCCAGAAGCCGCAGCAGATCACGTCCCGCTTCTTCGTCCGCCGGGCGCGAGGCGAGCAGGAGCCGCAGCCACCGCTCCGCCTCCTCCGGTTGCCCATCCTGACGTGCACGGAGAGTCAGCCGGCGCAACACGTTTTCATACTGAAGGCGTCGCTGTGTGCGCGCCTCTACGGCCCACGCCTCGCGCCAGCCGTCCAGCAGCGGTCCGCGATAAAGGGCCACCGCGTCCTGCTCGGCCTGTGGAGCGGCCGCCCCCTCGACACGAACCAATCGATCGAATGCGAGAAGATCGGTCTCTGTCCCGGTCAGGTCCAGACTTACCGTGGCCCGGCTTGGACGCGTCAGGCGCTCAGCGTCGGCCCCCAGCGCCTGTCGCAGCGACCGAAGCGCCTGCCGAACACTGGGAAAGTCCCCCTGACCGTCGGAGCTGCTCTGTGCCTCGGCGGGCCAGAAGCGCATCGCCAAATCTCGGGAGGCAACAGGCTCGCCGGCATGCAGCGTCAAGTACGCCAGCAGCCGCTCGCCTTCGCGCAGGTGCAGACCGGGCAGAGGAAACCCGTCGCGGCCTGCCTCAAATTTACCGAAGAGGCGAAGCATAATAGGAGAAGATTGGGTCATTGATAATAGCAAGTACAGATGGGGACGACAAATCTGCTGACGATTTCCACTTCGACGCGCAAGAAGGGTTTTCCTGCCGCTGTTATGAAAACAGGGGTAACTGATAATTGTTAATCGCGTGGTTTCCTGTCCCACAACGCCCTTCTGACATTCCCCCCTTCCCGCCTCTTCGTATTTCCGCATTCAGAGAAATCTTCACCCGAATGGGCTTAACAGGGACGGCAGGGTTGATGGGCGGCAATGTGGCGCTAGCTCTCGCCACTCAATAAGCAAGCTACATTACATAAATTGATTTCTGCAAGGTGGCTTTTCCTTTGCGAGGTATACTTAGGCGAATAATCTAACTTCACATAATTAAAGTGTCACTGAAAGAATTATCGAATGGGATTTAAATGCGGTATCGTAGGGTTGCCCAATGTCGGCAAATCCACTCTTTTTAATGCATTGCTCTCCACCGCGCAGGCGGAAGCGGCCAACTATCCGTTTTGCACGATTGAGCCCAATGTTGGGCGCGTTGGCGTGCCGGATGATCGGATCGAAAAACTGGCAGCCATCGCAGGATCTGCCACGCTCATCCCGACCCAGCTTGAATTTGTCGATATCGCCGGCCTAGTCCGTGGCGCCAGCAAGGGCGAAGGGTTGGGCAATAAGTTTTTGTCCCACATCCGCGAAGTTGATGCGATTATTTATGTGCTTCGCTGTTTTGAAGACGGCAATATCACTCACGTGGAAAACAGTGTCGACCCGACGCGCGACGCCGACATCGTCGAAACTGAACTGACGCTGGCAGATCTCGAAAGCCTGGAAAAACGCCTGCCTGCTTTGCAGAAAAGAGCGAAGACTGAGAAAGAATTGGCTGAGCAGGTCGCCGTCATGGAGCGTGTGCTGAAGGTCGTTGCCGAAGGTCACCCGGCACGCATGACTGAAATTCACGACGCGAGCGAACGCCGCCATCTCGAAATGATGCAGTTGCTCACTTCCAAACCGGTGATGTACGTATGCAATGTCGATGAAGATAGCGCCGCCGATGGCAATGCGCTCTCCGCTAAAGTTTCAGAGATGGCGAAGCAGAAGAATGTGCCTTGCGTGGTGATCTCGGCGCGTATTGAAGCGGAAATTTCAACGCTGCCAAGCGCCGAAGACAAAGCAGATTTCCTGTCGTCACTCGGGTTGGCGGAAACCGGCCTCTCACAGATTATCAAAGCCGGCTACCGTCTCCTTGATCTCGTCACCTATTTCACCGCCGGTCCAAAAGAAACCCGCGCCTGGACGATCGTGAAAGGCATGCAGGGACCCGCCGCCGCCGGCGTTATCCACAGCGACTTTGAAAAAGGCTTTATCCGAGCAGAAACCATCGCGTATGACGACTACATCGCGTACAACGGCGAACAGGGCGCAAAGGAAGCCGGCAAGTTCCGTTTAGAAGGCAAAGAATATGTAGTACAAGATGGAGACGTACTGCATTTCAGATTCAAAGCGTGACGGAATTTGTCGCAAAGCGTTGTTGAGGTAGAGCGGAGGCAGCGGTAAGAGACCGGCATGAGACGCAGACTGTCCGGCACGTCTCTTCCCGCAATTTCGCGACCACAGGAAAAGGATGACCGCGATAATCACGATTGCGGCCATCCCGACTAGCAGCTCGACCAGCATGGATCCTGCGCCGCAGCGGATTATGGTATCAGGGCATCTAATCTCTGACAGCGCATTTCCTATCATTCCTCAGAACCAATTACCGCCTTCATACGTATAACAGATAGCAACCACGGGTAAAGACGCTGTATACGGCGCGAAGCCCGTTCTCTTTGCCTGCTGTGCTATACTCAAATTCACACGACGGCGAGATTTACAATCCGCCATGGCGTCATGGAGAGACGGTAATCCTTGGGAAGCCCACTTCCCGCTGCGTCGCGCGGCGCCACCCAACTACAGGGCAAAGCCCGCGTCGACAGGCGCACAAAAAGTATGGTCAGCCGGCTTAAGCCGGGCGATATTGCCGTCATCGACCACCGCGACCTCGACGCGCTGGCGGCCGATGCGCTGGCGGAGCGCGGCGTTGCGGCTGTTATCAATGCGTCTCCCTTCATCTCAGGCAAATATCCGAACCGCGGACCTTCCGTTCTCCTCGCCGCCAATGTCCCCCAGTTTCAGCTTTCGGAAGGCACAGGGCTCGTCGACATCCGCGACGGCGAGAATATCGCAATTGCCAACGGCTGCCTGATCCTTGAATCCGGCAAGGAGCTTCCGCTCGTCCTCTGGGACGACGACCTTATCCGTGAACGAACGGCCGCGGCCCGGGCAAATCTGGGCACGGAACTGGAACGCTTTGCGCGGAATACTCTCTCGTATCTGGACGGCGATAAAGACCTGCTGCTCGACCCTACCGACGTGCCTGACGTCCGAGAATTAAAGATATCAGGCCGGCATGTGCTGGTTGTGGTGCGCGGCGAGCATTACAAAGACGATCTGCAACTGCTGCGCGCCTATATCGATGAGGTTCGCCCCGTTATTTTCGCCGTTGACGGCGCAGCCGATGCGCTCCTGACAATAGGATTCAAGCCTCATGTCATTCTGGGTGATATGGACAGCATTACCGATGATGCGCTCAAATGCGGCGCTCGGATAATCGTTCATGCGTATGCGCGGCGCGGCGGTGAAGCTCCCGGACTAAAACGGGTCAAAGACCTTGGCCTAAACGCCGATACGTTCGCCGTTCCAGGCACCAGCGAGGACGCCGCCCTGCTGCTTGCCTATGAACATAATGCCGAGCTGATTGTGGCAGTAGGAACACATTCGAACCTTGAGGACTTTCTCGACAAGGGCCGAGCGGGTATGGCGAGCACATTCCTGGTTCGCCTCAAGGTAGGCTCACGTCTTGTGGACGCCCGTGGCGTCGCCAAGCTCTACCAACCACGGCCGACCTTGATTTCGTTCCTGGCGGTAATTCTCTGCGCAATGTTCCCGATTATCGTTCTCGTTAAGTATTCTGTACTATGGAGGAACGTGTGGGTGACGCTGCGAATCTGGTTCCAGCTGCACTGGCCATTCTTCCATCACCACTGACGCTTATGCTTGACTCCCGCTATTTTTTTATTTTCCTTTGTGTCACTTTTCTGATGCTGGGCTTTGGCATCGTCATCGGCCAGAGTGTCACTCTCCCAGCCCAGATTACCAGGCAGCAACATACACTTCAACTGCTTCAAGCTCAGGTGGACGGCGCTGTGCAGGAGGGCCGTGTCGCCAAGGTGCATCTGGCTCAGGTTGAGAACGCGATGAACAAGATCAGACCGCGCCTTGTGCGCAATGCGCTCGCCGGTCAGAGCGTAGACGTGATACAATGTTCTGACTATCCGCAGGCAACTTCGGATGCGAAAGCGGCGCTCATGGATGCAGGCGCTAATGTAACGGCCGTAATTGTAATCAGCGATCAATTTGTTGACCTGTCTCCTGAGAGGCGCGACAATATACGACAGCAACTCGACACCATTACAGGGGCGGCGGCACAGCCGTCTCCCGAAACGACAGTATCGCTTATTACGCGCCTTGCCGGCGCAATCGCTCACGGCGCGCCGGAAGGCAGCCCGACGGCCTCTGTCTTAAAAATGCTGGAAAAGAACGACCTTGTCATCATAAACGGCAATGTCACGCAGGCTTGCTCTTCCTTTGTTCTCGTAGGTGGTCGCAATGATGATGGGTATCCTGACCAATCGGACACGAGTGAGCTCGAAGGAGAGCTAATCGAACAGCTGGCGTCAGCTGCAAACGGATCTTCTACAGTCGTAGGATGCGAACCGTTGGATGTTACGACATCTTCGATACCGCAGTACCAGAAGGAAAATATCGCCACAGTGGATTGTATTGACCACCCTATCGGACAGATTGCGCTCCCCTTTGCCGTCCGAGGCGAGCATGACGATTTCGGCCTTAAGAGCACAGCGCGTGTCACCCTGCCTGAATCGCTCGAACACGAGGCCACGCCGTGAGTTCATCCACTCTGCCGGACACCACCGGCATTAGAACATGCGCGCTCATTCCCGCCTACAATGAGGCGGATCGTATCCAGGCGACAATTTCTTCGGCGCGCTCTCGCCCGGAGATCCATTACATCATCGTTGTGGATGATGGAAGTAATGACACCACAGCCGAACGCGCGCGTGCGGCAGGCGCGAACAAGGTCATTTCCCAAAAAAATCAGGGAAAAGGCGCGGCACTCGCGGCTGCATATGCCGCCGCTCCGGCAGATACAGAGATATTTCTTCTGCTCGATGCCGATCTTGGCGCATCAGCCTCGGAAGCTTCGAAACTGGTAACTCCTCTGCAGCGCGATGAGGCCGATATGACGATCGGTTTGCTGCCGCCCGATCCGGAATTCGTGGAGTCCGGCGAATCCGGAGGCATGGGATTGGTCGTCCGGCTGGCTAACTGGGGCATCCACAAGGCGACGGGCAAACAGTTCAAGCAGCCTCTCTCCGGACAGCGCGCCGTGCGCCGTGCCGTATTGGAGCGCCTCGGAGGCGATTTTGCCGGTGGATACGGAGTTGAAGTAGCCCTCACGATCAATGCCTTACGAGCAGGCTTCCGCGTTAAGGAAGTCGAAACCCATTTTCGGCACAAAGTTACCGCCTCCGATGCGGCCGGCATACAGCATCGCGCCCGTCAGCTAGCGCACGTCGGCAAGACGCTCGCGCAGGTGCTGCGCACAAAGAATACGTGACGTCGCGACATGAGTCTGCAGCTCCGCTCACTTTATAGCGCCCTGATCGGCGCAGGCGCCGGCTTATTTGTGTGGATCATTGCCGCAGCGACCGGCTTGACGACCAGCGCAATAACGGTGAGCCATATTGCCGGCGTGGGCCGATTTCCTTTCTGGCCCGCCCTTGGCCTTGCGACATTGTTCGGGGCAATCATCGGCGCCGGCCTTCAACTCATCGAAGTTCGCCATGCCGCCAGGCGCTGGCGCATACTTTCCCTGGGCTTCGGTCTTGGTTTTGGCGGCGCTTTTGCAAACGTGCTGGCGCAGATCGTTCTCTACCACTCGCTGCCACGGGGACAAGCATATGTTCCGCTCGATCAATTCCTTGCCGGAGTATTCGGGACAGGTTTAGCGTGGGGCCTGGGGACTATGCCCATCGGAGCAGCATACGGCATCGTGACCGGCGCGAGATCGGTGGCTCGACAGGGAGTGATGGGCGCTCTTGCCGGGGGCTTTATCGGCGGAGCATTGCTCCGCATCGCGCAAGAAGCCTTCGACAACGATCCCATAACGGCCGTATTCGCTCAGATGGTGGCGCTTGTCTCCATGGGCGCTCTCACCGGCTTATTCGTCATTTTCATGCCAGATCGTTTCAAGAATGCATGGATCGGTATTGAAAACTCACGGAAGTTTTCCACTGAATATATCATCGCGAGCGCCCTTACGACAATCGGCAGCAGAGAGGATTGCGATGTCGTTCTTTCCGGCGAAAGCCGGATCGCTCCCGTACATGCCGTCATCGAAGCTCTTTCGGATTCCAACCGGCACCGCCTGAGGCATGCGGCGCGGAATGCGCCCAGCGCGCCCGACCGCTATCCCGCAACACTCCTAAACGGCGAATCGCTGACGTCGGAGAAATGGCTGATTGACGGCGATGTCATTGTGATTGCCGGCAAGAGGATCACATTCCGGGAACGCGCAACGGAGGATGAAGGGCATCGCCGCCGCGATGCCGCGCGTGAAGAACAGGCCGAGCGTTTCGGGGAAGAGCGTGTCTACGGCCTTCCGGCACAATCAGGGCCGGAAGCTCGATTCGGTTCGAATGCCCCGGGAGGCGCATCCCGCGGTCCCCAGATCGGGGCAGCTGTCTCTCCCAGTCGCCCCAAAACAAGCCGGAGATCCGGCGCATACGAACAGCCGCCTGTCCAGCATACATCCACCGGTTCAGCCTCTATCGGCACTCGTCTGGTTTGCACAGCCGGCCCCTACATGGGACAGGCCTTTCCCGTCACCTCCGGGCGAACCACCATTGGACGCGATATGCACAGCGCGATTCCCCTGCCCGCCGATACAAGCGTATCGCATCAACACGCCACAATAATCTATGAGAACGGCCGTCATACGATTGTCGACGAGAAGTCGACCCACGGCACGGTCGTCAATGGCGCAGTGATTTTTGAGCCGCTGCCCCTTCATCCCGGCGACCGGATCGAAATGGGAGATACCCTTTTGCGCTACGAGTGATCTCTGTTTACGCGATCTCATTCCTGGGGAACAAGAAGAAAGACACACTTTTGCAGGAGGGTTGACCGATGACACAGACGCAAACCAGTTTCCACACGGGACGCACACAGAAGCCGGAAATACTTGAGTTGTTGAGCGAACTTGAGAAGCGCGATAAGGCCAGTAAGGGCGATATCCAGAGCGGCGCTGTCGCAGGGGCAATCCTGGGCGATCCGAGGGGATTTACAGTTGTAAACGCAACAGGACACGATGTAGGGAAAGTTGATGATCTTTATGTGGATCCAAACTCGCGTGTGCCGTATTACGCTTTGCTGCAGCTTGGAAACAATCCACTAGGAATCGGCGACCGCCGGATACTCGTTGACATCAGCGATATCGAGCTGGCCGCCGCAAGTCAGGTTCGCGTGAGAGTCGCCCTTTAGACTGATCACGCGTACAGATATGTGATCGGCGCATCGACGTCCGGATGCAGGCTGGCGTGAACGGGGCAATGATGACCAACACGCTCAAGTGTCCTGCGCATATCTTCTGGAACCGAAGATGGTAAGGTAACGGTTAAAGGCAGGTGTCCAATCCGGCGAGGATTGGACGCCATTTCTTTGCCGACTGTTGCTGTGGCGCCTGTAATATCGATATCATGCCGGGCGGCGAACATCGCAATCGTGGTCAGCACGCAGCCTGCCAGAGCCGCGGCAACGAGATCAGTCGGGCTGAATGCGCTGGCATCGCCGCCGATATCCTTGGGAGCGTCGGTCTTGAGGATAATTCCCTCCTCATGGGTCAATGAGCACTTGTTGCGTCCGTCGTAGCGAGCTTCTATCCGTACCATTTTATTCCTTCTTACTGCCAGGCTTCGATCGGAAAGACGAAGTTGACCGTAGATTTCCCCCGGGGAGTCACATCCACGCGCAGGTCATATTTAGCGGCGATTCCAAGGCGGATCGGCACTTCATACCGGCCTCGGCCCTTGCTCCGTCCGCTCACAGCTTGCCCGGCAATGCGAGGCGCCAGCATATCGGCAGTAGCCGTGATGTTCGCGCCGTTAAGCGCCTGCCCCGTTGCCGTATCCGTGATATCCAAAACGACGACGTTGTCGCCGGAATGCGGCGGCGCTTCCACCGATGTCGATCCTTCATTCGTCATGGTCACGGAAATACCGGAGACAGTTTGCGTTTGGATCGTTTTCTGTCCTGTGGGATGCGAGCAACCGGCTGCGAAAGCAAGGAAAAATGCAGCGAGGCCGGCTGTGCGGAAATGACGGCGCGGAGTGTGAACAGTAGCGCTTCGTTGTTCGTCTTTTAGCATATAGGTTGTGTTATCCGCGGCGAAGCGCCACTTGTATTCGGTGTCGCTCCACTCGCTCTTATCAACGGGCTTTCTGCGCAAGTTCTCATTTTTCCTGCGCGGGGCGCCACGATTTGAGTGATTTCAGCGTGTAATTATACTGGATTACGGGTGTTACCGCGACTGATTACAGATGTCGTCATAGCAGAAAGGGCTGCTGTTATGATATAATATCGGCAGTCTTTTTAGGAGCTACCATTCTCGATTTATGGACACAAGCAACTTCCGCAACGGTATTTCGATCGTCATGGATAACGACATCTGGACGATCATTGACTTTCAGCATGTAAAGCCCGGCAAGGGCGGCGCCTTCGTTCGCTCCACTCTTCGCAATGTGCGCAGCGCTAAAGTCATTGACAAAACCTGGCGCGCAGGAGAGCGTATGGATCAGGCTATCCTTGAGCGTAAACCGATGCAGTACCTTTACACCGACGGTTCAGAGTACTTCGTCATGGATCCGGAAACTTTCGATCAAATCGGCATCAGCAAGGAACAGATCGGCGATGGCGTCAAGTATTTGAAGGAAAACATGGATCTGAGTGTCATGTATCATAAAGACACAATCATTCAGATTGAAGTTCCCAATTTTGTAGAGCTTGAAGTTACTGAGACTGCGGGCAACGAACGCGGCGATACTGCGGCGGGCGGCGGAAAGCCGGCGACCGTGGAAACCGGCGCAGTCGTAAACGTTCCGTTCTTTGTAAAAGTGGGCGACAAAATCAAGATCGATACGCGCAACGATTTGTACTTGGAGCGTGTCAAATAAAACACAGACAATACCGCCAAGTAGCGCAACAGGATACGGCCGACAATGCCAACTACGTTTGATCTTTCCGACGCTTCCCGTGGAGGCCCCAATTTACCTACACCGCAACCCTCAAAGGGAAGCGGGAAGGGACGGGGCACGGGACTCCCTATCGATGACTTTGCACGGACGCTGTTGTATCTCTCTCTGGCGGTCACGAGCCTTTGCCTCGTGTATACGCTTTGGGGCTTGTTTGGCGGAGCCTGGACAAATCCGGCATGGGGCGTGCTGTCGCATGCGGATCGAGTCCGCCATCTTTCGAACATCCACCTCATCGGCACCATTCTCACGATAGCATCGTTTGTAGATGTTATCTGCCTCAGCATATGCTGCTGGCAGGATGAGGGCGTCGGCTATCTCCTCTTTGGAATTGCGGCGGTTCTCTACGCCGGGATGCCGCCACTTACGCAGGCCGTACTCGACGGCCGCGGGTTCAAGGCGACCAATGCCAGCGGCGAAACGCTGCACATGCTTTCCGGCCTGGCATGGATCTACCTTGTGCCAAGTATCGGCTTTGTGATCGCGGATTTCATCCGCCGTCTTAAAGCCATGTCCGAGAGGGCGGCAATTCAGCGAGCCAACATGCGCTATGGGGCCGATGCTCAGAAGGTGCGAACCGGACAGCAGCGCAATGTCTTCCTTGGGCGCTGTTGGGAGCTCCCCTACTGCCGTGACCAGGTTCGCGTGAAGTGCCCGATCTATATCAAGCGGCGGGGACCATGCTGGTGGCACAAAGAAGGCTGCATGTGCGAGGAGCGGATCGTGCTCCAGGCAGTCATCGACACCGACTGGCGCGACAAAACTGCAGGCGCATCGCAAAAGCTTGGTATGGGTCAAACAGGATCCGCAGCAGCCGCGGCAACGCCGCCGAAGCCCACTCCTCCCGGAGCGCACAAACCGATCACACAGAGCGGCATTCCTAACCCAATGGCGCCCGATTCGATGTCGCTAGGCGGTATGGCGCCTGCGGCGGCCGGGCAGCGGCTCAATTTGAGCGGAGCGTCTTCGGCTCCTGAATCCAAAGGCCTGGGTATTACTGCTCCGCTAAAGCAGCTACTGACCCCCGGACAGAAGCGTGAACGATGCCGGAATTGCATCATCTACAATGAGCACCAGCGGCAGAAATACAAGGCTGCTGTGTGGGTTGCGATCATTGTAGTGCCATTGCTCATGATAATGAATATGAGCTGGATGGGCGCGATGGTCAAAAGTATTATCCTTACGGCTGCCCATCTGACTTCGCAATTCTCCCTCGGAGGACCGAACCAGGCAGGAGCGGCTCTCGCCGATGCTACGAATGTTGCGGCAATCGAGTACATCATGATCGGTTGTTTGGGACTGGTTGTTCTTTCCCAGGTCATGAAGTTCATCGAATTCTGCTGCTTCAAGCTGAAAATATAACACCAATGAATTTAGAAACAGTTGAGCGCGTAGTTGCGCTTCTCGATGAGTTTCCGGTGTCCGAGATTGAGATCTCGGACGCCGGCAGCAGGATTTTGGTAAAACGAGGGACGCCGGTGATAACACTGCCGGCGTCCATTGCCGTTGCTGAACCGGCACCTGAGGACCAGCCTCAAACCGGCGATGCCGCTCATGAGGCCCAGGACAATTCCGGCATACTTGTCGGCGCGGAAATCGTGGGAATATTTCACCATGCTACGCCTCCGGTCCATGCAGGCATCCTTGTAAACGAGGGGCAGCCTCTCGGTCATATCGAAGCTATGAAGCTGCTTCACGAGGTTACTGCCCCGAGCGACGGACGCATAGCCGAAGTGCTGCAGGAAGATGGGCGCGCCGTGGAGTATGGATCGATATTGTTCCGGATAATTCCGGAATAAAGGAGTCAGCGCCATGGCAAAACCGCCCCTTCGAGTACGTGGACAGTGGTCACTCATCGGCCTTCTTCTGGCAATGGCAGTTGTAATGATTCTCGCTGCCATTTATATGCCGAGAGTCGCAGTCACTCACTCGAAGCCGGGCGAGCCGCGCACGCCGATCGAGCGCGGCTATGGCACGGCCTGTTCCGAGTATACGGGGCAGTTCAATCAGGCGTTAACCATGTATAAGATGGATCACGACGATCATCCTCCCACTGATATTCTAGAACTGAAGAAATACGGCGTGACGGATGACATGATCCACTCAAACGGATGCTACTTCATAATGGATCCGAATACAGGTCAGGTTGTGGATAAGGGTCTCAGTCAGGCACATCCCGAGGCCGCTCCGCAGTCGTATTATGCGCCAGCGCCGGTAAATAATCCCTCACAGTCTCCACCAACTTCCGACGATAGCGCTGATGATGGCAGCTCGTCGGGTATAACCCCCAATACGAATCCATCGAACGGCCAATCTGGCCCCGGTGGTATCAAGATCCCAACTATTCCGACATCCGGGATGTAGCGCAACGCGCCGCACGGTGAGCTGACCCCCTTTATGGTCTTCGAAGGACGGTACAGCGCACCCGCGTCGCGCCGTCCCAGTCACATCGTTAGCCGGCTGCTGCCGATTGGCATTGAAGCGGCCAGGCTATGATGTCACAAAGAAAGGACTGCGGTTCCAGGTCACTGGACTTTCTATGTTCAAGAAGATTCTCATTGCCAATCGCGGCGACATCGCCGTTCGCGTGATTCGGGCCGCGCGCGAACTGAAGATCCCGACGGTGGCTGTCTATTCGCAAGCCGATTCCGAGGCCATGCACGTCAGGATTGCCGACGAAGCGGTTTGTATCGGACCGGCAGACAGCAAAGGCTCATATCTTAACGCGCCCAATATCTTAAGCGCCGCCGTCATCACCGGCTGCGATGCCGTTCATCCCGGTATCGGCTTCCTCGCCGAAGTGGCGTCGTTCGCCGAAATGTGCGGCGAGTTGGGTCTCAAATATATCGGCCCATCCGTAAAAGCCATCGAAATGATGGGCGACAAGATCACTGCGCGCTCAACCATGGAGAAGGCCGGTGTTCCAATCGTGCCTGGCACCAACATTGCCATGCGGGACCCGCTCGAAGCAGCAAAGATCGCGGCTAAAATCGGCTACCCAGTCATGATCAAGGCGTCCGGAGGAGGCGGCGGCCGTGGCATCCGGGTCGTCCAGAATGAAGAAGAGTTTCCAAAAGCGCTGAAGACGGCGCAAACAGAAGCTGAGAACAGCTTCGGCAACCCTGATGTCTACATTGAAAAATTCATTGAGACGTTCCGCCACGTGGAAGTTCAGGTTCTCGGTGACGAACACGGCAATGTCGTTCACCTCGGCGAGCGCGACTGCTCTATTCAAACAGCTCGATACCAGAAGATGGTGGAAGAGGCCCCTGCTCCTAACCTGCCTCCCGCCGTACGACGCCGCATCTGCGACGCCGCCGTTCGTGCGGCAAAGGCTGCCAACTACGCAAATGCCGGAACCGTCGAGTTTATCGTCGCTCCAGACGGCCAGTTCTACTTCATGGAGATGAACACCCGCCTGCAGATCGAGCATCCGGTTACGGAAGCTGTTACGGGCATCGACCTTGTGCAGTCGCAAATTCGGATCGCAGCCGGTGAAAAGCTGAAGTACAATCAGCGTCACATCGAATGGAAAGGGCATTCCATCGAAGTGCGGATCACAGCTCGGGATCCAGAGCGGGACTTCACACCGTCGGCCGGGCGCATTCAGTCGGTTCGACTTCCGGGAGGTCTTGGAGTTCGTGTCGACACGCATGTGTTTTGCGGATACGACGTGCCTCCCTATTACGATTCGATGTTGGCCAAGATTATTGTTTGGGGCGAAGATCGCAACGCGGCGATCTCACGCATGTTGAGCGCGCTGCATGAGACGGAGATCGTGGGTGTCAAAACGGATATTGAGTACCACAAGAAGATCCTGTCAAATGCGTTCTTTAAAAAAGCCGATCTCAGCACCAGTTTCCTCGCGCGGTATATGACTGAGTGAAGCGTCGCGTCCCTATTAAGGTCCCCTTTCATCGCTCTCTACTCGCATTTCGACTGGTCCTGGCCGGAATTCTTGTCCTCTCCGGCTGGGGCTTCGTCTCACTGACGATCACCACTCTTCACATTCAGGCAGAGATGCCCGGCAATGAACATCCCTATGACTACGAGGCAACGGGCTGCTTGCTCGTTATCCTTGTGACATTGATGTTCTATTACCTCACACGCGCCGAGCGAATCCAGCCCAAGAAATGGATCAAGGCGCGTTCACGCCGCGCATGGGCAGGCGTACGTCCCGGATCACTGAGAGCGCAACGCATCATGACGATTTCCCGCAGCCGCCCTCGCCGAAAGAAAAAGCCCTGGATAAGACGCTGGGGTTAGCGATACATAACCGCAATCTGCGGTTCCTCTGCGCCTCGCTTCCGGGTACAATGGATCAAACTATGTCATCCGATTCTCAGAACTCAAATATCGCGCAAAAAAATACGCGCCGAGATGCGCGTGAGCTTGCCCTGCGTATCCTTTACGAGGTAGAGCTTGGCCGTCAGCCACTCAAAGAAGTCATCAACGCAGCCCTTGAACAATCGCAGCTCGACACAAAGAACGCAGCGTTCGCGCGCGATCTCGCGGAAGGCGCTGTAAGCAACCGGAAAGAAATCGACGCAAAATTGTCGCAACTGGCAATCGATTGGGCCACAGAGCGGCAGGCAGTCGTCGATAGAAATATCCTGCGTCTCGCAGCATACGAAATGCTTCACCGGCCGGATTCTCCGGTCGCGGCAGTCGTCAACGAAGCTGTTGAACTCGCCAAGAAGTACAGCACGGCCGAATCGGGACGCTTCGTCAATGGCGTCCTGGGCGCCCTGGCACGGGAACCTCGCGGAGGCGAAGACACTCCGATGAACGAAACAGGCGCTCAGTAAAGCGCGCTATGCTGGTGTAGGAAAGTCCACTCCCATTACTGAACCGGAACAGGCGATGCAGTTTGTTTACGAGATCCGTCCCTTCCACCAAGGCGAGGCGGACAGCATTGCGCATTGGATACAGTCGGAAGACGATTTGTGGTGCCTTACGGGGCAGCGAGATAAATCTGTCACGGCGCTGGATGTGGCAGCATGGCCCATGGAGGCTAATTTTGCCTTCACACTGCGCTACTACGGCGATCTGATCGCATATGGCGAAATCGTTGAAGATGATGTCGAGGGCGATGCCGAGATCCAGCGACTGTTAGTTGCGCCTGACATGCGAGGCGCGGGCCACGGCCGGGCAATGCTCGATCGTCTCTGCGCGTTTCTGGAAGAAGCGCGTCCCTGGCCCCATGTTTGGGTTAGAGCGCCCAGGACCAATCCTGCAGTCGAACGCTGCGCAAAGTCTGCGGGATTTGAAGAGCGGCCTGAAGTCTCCGGGCCGCGCTTCGTCTGGCTAAAAAAACAACTGAGACAGCCCGCTACATGACCTTTTCGTTTTGCGCCGGATATAGTGCGCGCCGATAGTAGCCGCATACGCAATTTCGCGCGGATCAACTCCCGCTAAATCATAAAATTCCCAAAAGCATCAAGGACATCGACGCCATGACCCTGCACGACTATCAGGTACTGCAGCGCGACCAGGACGGTAAAGCGCGTGTGACACTTTCTGACGGCTCCGTGAAAGAGCTTGAAACAGGCGGCCCGTACGAAATCGACGGCGCCCGCGAAGTCTATGTTGGCGACCTCTGGATTTTGGCCGGTCAGAGCAACATGGAAGGCTGCGGCGACCTCGTGGATCTTGAGGAACCTGCTCCTTATGTACATCTGTTTGGCATAGAAGAAGCTTGGTCGATTGCTCAGGAACCGCTGCACTGGTTGAGCGATTCTCCGCGCAACATCCACTTCAACCTCTGGGGACTTTCAGGCGCGCCCGCAGTTCGCCCGCCGCACGATCCTAACCGCACAAAAGGCTCCGGATTGGGCCTCACATTCGCCAAGGCATACTATGCTGCCACGGGAGTGCCCGTCGGTCTGATTTCCAGCGCCCATGGCGGCACATCAATGACGCAGTGGAATCCTGATTTGAAGGGAGAAGGCGGCGATTCGCTCTACGGTGCAACATACGAGCGATTCAAGCTGGTCGGCGGTAAAGTGACCGGGATTCTATGGTACCAGGGCGAGAGCGACACCGGCACGCCAGATTACCCGCTATTTACCGAGCGTTTCCACAAGCTCATTCAGGCATTCCGGTCAGACTTGGGTCAGCCTGACCTGCCGTTCTACTACGTTCAGCTCGGCCGATTCACAATCCCTGACCAGAAAGAATCCGTAGACGGCTGGAACGCTGCTCGCGAAGCGCAACGCCTGTTCGCCGGCACACTGCCTAACACGGATGTCGTGGCAGCCATCGATCTGGGGCTAGACGATGGCATCCATATCGGCACTCCCGGCCTGAAGAAGCTCGGTGAGCGCCTGGCTCGTGTCGCTACCGGCAATTCCGCTCCCGCTTTGGAAAGCATCACTCTTGAGAGCAATCCGCAGCGTTTGCGCGTATCCTTCAACAATGTCGACGGCGCGTTGACCAGCCAAGGCCGGCCATCCGGTTTCAGCTTCCGCGACGCCGACGGAAATGAGCCGCATCGCCCGTACAAGGTCGTCCTGGACGGCAATTCCGTCCTGCTGTACTTCGATACCAATCCCATTCCCGCCGATGTGAGCGTCTTTTACGGATGGGGACTTGATCCTTATTGCAATATCGTCGACGGTTCCGGAATGCCGATACCGGCCTTTGGTCCCGTTCCCTTCCCAACTGAGTAACCCATGAACCCAATCATTCTCGACGGTCTCGCGACATCAAAGACGATCCGGCAGGAAGTGCGCGCCGGAGCGATTGCCTTAACGGCTGCCACGGGCGTCGTTCCCAAGCTGGCCGCAATCCTGGCTGGCGACGATCCCGCGTCTCACAAGTATGTTGAGATGAAGCAGAAAGCCTGCTCTAACGCGAAGATCGATTCGCTGACATTCCCATTTGCCAACGACGCGCCGGAATCCCAGGTACGCGAGATCCTCGCTCAACTGAACGCAGATCCGTCCGTGCACGGTATCCTCATCCAGCACCCCTTGCCAAAGCATATGGATGAGAAGGATATTCTGGCAAACCTCCTTCCTGAGAAGGATGTGGATGGTATTGCTCCTATCTCTCATGGACGGCTTGTGTCGGGTCTGGAGTCGTTCCACTCCTGTACACCGGCTGGCATGATCGAGCTGCTCAAGCGTTACAACCTGCCGATCAGCGGCAAGCATGCCGTTGTCATTGGGCGCAGTGTGATTCTCGGCAAACCTCTGGCATTGCTATTGCTCGAAGAGAACGCCACCGTTACGATCTGCCACTCGCGGACAGTGAACTTGGCCGACGAAGTGCGACGCGCGGATATTGTCTGCGCCTGTATGGGCAAGCCGGAGTTCATCACCGGAGACATGATCAAACCGGGCGCTGTGGTGCTGGACGCCGGTTATAATAAAGTCGAAGGCCGCACCAAGGACGTCGGCGATGTGCACTATGAATCGGCAGCAGCTGTGGCATCGGCCATTACTCCCGTTCCGGGCGGCGTCGGCCCAATGACGATCGCCATGCTGCTGCGCAACACACTCACAGCCGCCGAGCGCGCCGCGGGAAAATAGATCGGAATGCGTCAGTGACCTTTGACCTGGTTTCATATCTCGCCGAGCGGCGAAAGCTCATAGACACCGCGCTCGGCGAAGTTCTGCCGTCCACCAAAATAGAGCCGACCAGGCTGAACGAATCCATTCGATATTCGGTCTTTTGCGGCGGAAAGAGGCTCCGGCCGATCCTTTCCCTTGCAACGGCCGATGCCTTAGGTCAAAACCCTCTCGACGCGCTCCCTTTGGCATGCGCTATTGAGTGCATCCATACGTTCTCTCTGATTCACGACGATCTGCCTTCTATCGACAACGACGATCTGCGGCGGGGCAACCCGACAAATCACGTCGTGTATGGCGAGGCAATGGCGATTCTGGCAGGCGATGCGCTGCTGGCCATGGCGTTCGAACTTATCGGACAATGCCGGAAGACCCGCCCCGATGCCCTCGTGCTCGATGCCATCATGATGGTGGCATCGGCATCGGGAACACACGGTATGGTCGGAGGTCAGGTGGCAGATATCGAAGCGGAAGGCGCGCAGGATGTCGATGAGGCCGTAGTTGCGTCGATCCATGCGCGCAAAACAGGCGCACTCCTGATGACATCTATTTTGGCGGCGGCTCGAATTTGCGGTGCAGATGCAGACCAGGAAGCAGCCCTGCAGCGCTATGGCGAAGAGGTAGGTTTAGCCTTCCAGATCACAGATGACATCCTGGATTTGGAAGGCGATGCCGAGAAGATTGGCAAAACGGTAGGCAGCGACCTGAAGCAGGACAAGGCGACATACCCGAAGGTGCTCGGTATACCGGCCTCACGACAACTCGCCATCCGTAGCGCAGACGCCGCCGTGGCGGCGCTTGATGCATTCGACGAACGAGCGGAACCACTGCGCGCCCTTGCCCATTACGTTGTCGAACGCGAGGGGTAGCGAAGAAATAGTCAGCATCATGTTCTTCGCAGGCTCCCCTCCCCAGCCCTCCCCGTAGGGAAGGGAGTCAGAGATTAGGAAAAGAACCTTCAGATATATTCCTTACTTCTTGCCCCATCCCTTCGGGAGGGGGTTGGGGGTGGGAGCCTGCGCCTCTCTCCTACGCCTCATATTGAAAATAAATATCGCCTATCCGCACTTCATCACCGCCCTGCAAGATCGTCTTGACAACGCGGACGCCGTTTAGAAACACACCGTTGGTACTTTCCTGATCTACCAGATAGTAACGGCCCTTTTCCGTACGCTCCAGACGAGCATGTTTGCGCGAGACGGTGGAATCCTCGATCACGATCTCATTCTCGCCGTCGCGACCGATAACGACGATCTCCTGCGTCAGGGCAAATCTGGTCCCTGCGACAATTCCCTGAGTTCCAACAAGATGTGGCACGTGTGTAACCTCCTGCATCGCTTGCGCCGTTCAGGATACTGCCTCCAATCGGAGACCGGCTCTCAGTCCGGGCCGCAGCGTATGGTTCTCTGCGGCTCATTATCTCGGCCGCTTAGAGGCATTATACCGGCGATAATGGCCGACTTGGTTAGTGGGAATACAGAGAATTGCGCTGCAATCACTGAACGGCGTCTCCGGTGCATTGCGCAATCGCTTCCGGGAGCGTTTCAATAACATCCGTGGCCAAAAGTCCCCCGGTTCCCCTATTTCGCCGAATCGCCAGATCGCCCGCTACGCCATGCACGTATGCCGCGGCGGCTGTCGCGTGCAATATTGGTATCTTCATTCCAAGGAAGGCCGCCAGAATTCCCGTGAGCGTATCGCCCATTCCGCCAGACGCCATCCCTGTATTGCCGGTCCTATTGATCCAAACTTCACCGCCTGGATCAGTGATCAGTGTGCTCGATCCTTTGAGAAGCGCGACACACCCATAGCTTTGCGCGGCCTCTCTAACGGCAGTTAGCCTGTCTTCCTGAACTTCGGAGTTTTTCTTGCCGAGCAGACGCGCCATCTCACCCGGATGCGGTGTCAACACCGTGGCGGCTTCCCGCTGTTTCACGATCGAAGCCCCCCTACCTGGCTGCTCCGAAAGGATCGTGAGCGCATCGGCGTCGATTACGAGCGGCACGGGACACTGCCTGACAAACTCGCAGGCAAACTTGATCGTTTCTGCGTCGTGACGGCCTATACCAGGCCCGATAGCCGCCGCAGTGCCCTTCCCTGCCGTTTCCAGGGCCTTATCGAGAGCCGCAGAGGAAAAAGCGCGTTCTTTAGTTTGAGGCAGCGGCGACGTCATAATTACGTAGTTTGTCATGGCCATTGCGGCGTCAAGTAGCCCTGCCGGAACGCAAAGTGTTACGAGGCCGGCGCCAGACCGGGCCGCCCCCACAGCAGCCAGATTGGCAGCGCCAAGAAAGCCGGCGGAACCTGCAAAGATGGAGACATGCCCGAACTTACCTTTGTTCGCATCGCGACTAGCCTTGCGGCTTGGCAGCCACACGGAAATGTCTTCCGGCCTAGTCAAGAAGAACGTGCCACCCTCATATAGAGACCTTGGGAACGCGATATCACCTACCACGACGCGCCCGGCACAATCCACTCCCGGGTACACATACAGGCCAGGCTTGCCGAGCGCAAAAGTTACCGTGATTGACGCATGGATCGCCGCGCCTTCGGCAGCGCCGCTATCTGCATTGACGCCCGACGGCACATCAATTGCAACGATAGGATTTCCTGAAGCATTTGCGGCACCGATCATTACGGCGGCAGGTCCGGATGCCTTGCCATGAAAACCTGTGCCGAACAGAGCGTCGATAACGACGCATGGGCTGGCCAGTTCTCTGGTGAGAGCTGCCGGCACGTCACCTGTAACAGTCGTTATCGAAACGCCGCTTCCGGCCGCCATCGTATAATTCGAGGCAGCATCTCCGGTGAGGTTTCCGGGATCAGCCGTAAGCCACACCGACACCGGCGCGCTGAACCGGGTATGGAGATGCCTTGCAATCGCCAGTCCGTCTCCTCCGTTGTTTCCTTTGCCGCAGAGGACAACAAATCGCTTTTGAGCAATAGGCGTGAATTCGCGTTCCAGAACATCGACTACCCGCAGAGCCGCGTTCTCCATGAGTACAATGCCGGGAATGCCGAACTCCTCGATAGCGCGGCGATCCATCGCCCGCATTTCGTCTGCAGTTGCCAGTCTCACTCGCTGAATACCTCCGCGATTTGGGTCCGTTCCGCCTTGGTGATGGGTGAAACCGACACTGCCCCGATATTCTCCTCTACCTGCTCGGCGGTCTTTGCTCCCACAATCACAGAAGCAATACCCAGCTCGTCCAGGGCAAAACGTATGGCGGCCTGGGCTGCCGTGCGTTGGCCATCCCCTGCCAGGAACTTCAACTGTTCGCCCGCGTGCGCCATAGCTGAGATATACTCTGGCGGCAGCATGGATCTCATGTCGCCTTCCGGAAACTCTGCGTCAGCGCCGTATTTGCCCGTGAGGAACCCATTGGCAAGCGGTTCACGCCCCAGGATACCCACCCTGTGCTTATGCGCCATGGGCAAAAGATCGACGATAGCGCCCTGGTAGAAAATGCTGTAGGAAACCTCTATGACATCTACCGGTATGCCGTTTTCGAGCAGCCACACGCCGTCTTCCGGGCCTGCTACGGACACACCCCAGTGCCTTATCTTTCCAGACCGCTTAAGAGCCTCCATCGTATCCCAGGCGCGAAACCGCTCAACATCGTGCACAGGCGGACTCATCAGCAGAAAGACATCGATTGTTTCCTGCCGCAGCCGCGCCCTGGAACGCTCCACGGCGTTGGCCAGCGCGTAGGGGGTCCAATCAGGGTCCAGAGTGCCGTCGTTACGGTAAAAGTTGATCCCGCCTTTAGTGACGATTACAGGCGGCTTGGCGGACCATTCGGCCAGGACTTCTCCTATCAACGCCTCGCTATGTCCATGTCCGTAAATGTCCGCCGTCTCAATCAGCGTGACGCCCAATTCCAGCGCCCTCAAAATAGCGCGCTTGGACTCCGTGTCGTCCGTCGCTCCGTAAGAGTTGCCGAAGGTATCGCCCCCGATCGCCCATCCGCCAAATCCGATTTCAGAGACTTTAAGTCCCGTTCTTCCCAGGGTACGTCTTTTCACTGGCCGAGGGTCTGCCCTGGATCAAGCACAATCACCTCGGTCTTCACGTTCAGCTTATCCAGTTCGGTTTGAAAGGCTTCCGGGGTTCCTGTAAGCAGTGGGAAAGTCGCGAAGTGGATTGGAACGATAGCGGGCACGTCGAGGAGGCGAGCGGCATAGGCGGCCTCTCGCGGTGACATGACAAACCGATCACCGATGGGCAGCAGCGCCAGGTCAGGCTGGTAAATCTCGCTGATCAAGCGCATATCGCCAAACACGGCGGTGTCTCCCGCGTGGTAAATCTTATAGCCATTCTCAAGCTCGATGATGTATCCTGCCGCCTCGCCACCGTAGATGATCTGGTCGCCGTCGGTGATACCGCATGAGTGGTCCGCATGCACCATCGTGACTTTCAGCCCGCCGGCGGCCACTGTGCCCCCCTTATTCATCGGCTGAAAGCTTTTGAGCCCCTTTGTGCCCAGCCAGGAGACCGTCTCAAATACGGCATGGATCTCCGCTCCTGTCTCCTTGCCGACCTCCACGCAGTCGCCGATATGGTCGTAGTGCGCATGGGTAACGAGGATTCGATCCAGAGGGCCGACATCCTTCTTGTCAGCGGGGCAGCGCGGATTGTTCTGTATCCAGGGATCGATGACGATCTTCTGACCGCCGGGAGTAACGAGGTGGAAAGTAGAGTGGCCAAGGTAAGTGAGGGAAACGTCGGAAGGCGCTTGAAATGACATACAACAGCTCCTGATTGAGTTTCGAAAAACTGCGCCGATGCGCGGCGCGAAAAGTTCATCTGCATGATACCCAGGATTACGGGAGTGGCAGCTTCTCAACTATCTTCATGCATAGCGAGCGCACTATTAGGGTAAGAGAGAGGCATGATTACCGATACCGCCGTCAAGCCTTCCTCCACTGAAACCGCCGTTAAGGATGTCCCCAACGAGGGCGCAAATAACGCAAAGAAAACCGTCTCGATTATTTTCAACCCTGTGTCAGGTAACGAGGACCCTGAGCAGCGTAAGAAAATTATCTCCGATGCGCTGGCGGAGCATAACTACGGCTGCCAATTTATTGCGACGAGCGAAAAAGAAGGCGCCAAACAGCTTGCCGAAGAGGCACTGAAAAAGGGCGGTATCGATCTGCTCGTAGTTGCCGGCGGCGACGGCACTGTGATGGAAGTGCTGGAAGCCGTGGCGGGAAAGGACATTCCGGTTGCCGTCATACCTTCCGGCACGGGCAACCTCCTGTCAGTAAATCTGGGCATTCCCACCAAGGTTCCTGATGCGGTTCATGTTGCTCTCTCAGGCGAGGTCTATAAGCTCGATCTCGGCTGTACCAGCCTCGGCACACGATTTGCCATCATGGGCGGTCTTGGCATTGACGCTCAGATGATCCATGATGCAGATAGAAAGGCCAAGAAACGTCTTGGTGTCCTGGCATATCTTTGGGCTGCCCTCAAAAATCTGCCACGACGACGGGAATATGTCGAGATTTGCCTTGATGATCAGCCGGCAATTTCACGACGTGTCAAAATGGTCATGATCGCCAACATGGGAAAAATCACCGGCGGCATGGAGGCAATGCCCACGGCATCGCCGAACGACGGCAAACTTGACGTGGGCATCGTGACGGCTGAAACCCTTGGGCAGTGGCTGCGCCTCGTAACCTATGCGCTCATCGGCCGGGCAAACGAAGCGCCCGATATGGACGTTCACCAGGTCAAGAAGGTGAAAATCCGAACACGCAGCCCACAACTCGTACAGTTCGACGGCGAGGATGCCGGCGAGCATCAGGAATGGTCGGTGGAAGTCGAACCGGCGGCAGTGCGCATCTTGCTGCCGACCGACGGTCCTGCAGCCCTGGATGCGCAGCATGCTGCGCTGGCAAAGGCTGAAACACGGTCTATGAGCACAATCCGAGCCATCGCCCTCGTCGCAACGGTCGTAGCGGGCATCGCTGCCCTTATAATCCGCAAGCGCCGCGGATCAGGCTCGTAACACCTTCAGTGTCAATTCACGGCGGCGAGGAAAGAAGTCGTCGCCGACGGCCGGTATTGCATCCGCCGTGGAGAAACTCTCAGCCAGCTCGATCCATGAACGGCATCCGCCATATTCCTGGCGTGTCGAGATAATACGCGGCTCGGCAAGCCTGTAAGCGCGGACAACCAGCGCGAATACAGGCTTGTAGGGCTCCCACTCATAGCGGCCGTCGATAAACTGACGGCTCCAGACATGCTGCGGCATGAGCCTTACGAACGTCTCCCGGTTTTCGACCTGCACCACATCGGTCACGGCGATAGCGGCCTCAATGCGGATGGTATCGCGGTCCGGCTTGCGCTCTTCCTCTTCCCAAAGCCACCGCGAGAAGCAAGGCTGAATATCGCCGAGGCGCTCCGTTTCATGCTCATAAGTCGGCATGAGCAGCGTATGAGGCGCTTTCAAATCAAAGTCGCCCGTCTCCTCGATCAGCCCACCCTTGCGCAGCAAAATAATCTGGTGGCCCTCAAGCAGCGACCGCTGCACAACCGCCCATTCCTTGAGCGCGAGTGTGAGAGATGATGGCAGCGCGGTGGCTGCGGTTTCTAATGACATAGTCTTTCTCCAAGCTTGTTATACCCGCGTTCGCAGGCCCCCTGTCTCCAGGCTCAGGGTACAATATTGCCAGCGACTGGAGGGACGCAATACGCTTTGTCCCGGCGCTATGAACGCGCCCGCTATCCGCTGCGCGCATTTGTGATTTCGGAATTGACGTCAACCGCCGCCTCAGGCCGCCCCTCTGGCAATGGCGCGCGGCGCAAACGATATCATTCACCGGCAGCGAAGCAGGAGAATATACCTTTATGCAATATCGCAATTTTGGCGACACCGGTTTGACCGCGTCGGCAGTCGGCTTCGGCGTATGGACCGTGAGCACCCGAATGTGGGGCATCACCGATGAAGACTTCCGGCAGCTTTTGCTCCGCAAGGCATTCGACCTCGGCATTACCCTCTACGATACCGCCGACGTCTACGGTGACGGCCGCGGCGAAACGATCCTGCGCGATGTCTTCGGCGACAAGCGCGACCAGATCGTGATCGTCACGAAGTTCGGCTACGACTGGTACACTGCGCCCGGCGAGCAGCCCGACCAGCGTGAGCGCCCGCAGGACTGGTCGCCCACATTCGTGAAGAAGGCTTGCGAAGAGAGCCTGAAGCGCCTCGGGACCGACTACATCGACGTCTACCAGATGCATAATCCGCGCGTCAACGATATCGTGGACCGCGACGACTGTTTTGCTGCGCTTGAAGAACTCAAGGCTGAAGGCAAGATCCGCCATGTCGGCGCATCGCTCGGACCGGCCATCAATGAGCGTCAGAGCGAAGAGGGCGTCGAATGCTTCCGCGCACGCCGCATGTCTGCGATTACGATCATCTACAATCTTCTTGAGCAGCAGCTCGGCGCGCCCATCTTTGCCGAAGCCAAGAAGACCGGCGGTGGTTTGATGGTACGTGTCCCGCACGCGTCCGGTCTCCTCGAAGGCCAGTACACGGAAGACACCCAGTTCGCGCCGGGCGACCATCGCAACTGGCGCGTGACGACAAATGAGAAGCGCAAGCTGTGGCTGAATGACGGCCTGAAGAAAGTCGCAATGTTGGACTTCCTCGCGGGCGAGACCGGCCGCACACTCGGCCAGGCAGCCCTGCAGTTCATCTGGCGCGAGCCGAGCATTGCCAGCGCCCTGCCGAACATCTACGACGAGAAGCAGCTCGAAGAACTCGCAGCTGCCGCGGATGTTGCGCCGCTCAGCGACAGCGAGTTCAATGCCGTGCAGGAGCTTTACGCGGACAACTTCGGATTGGAGTTGGCGGTAGCGTAAGCCTCCCCTCCCCGAAGGAGATGGGCAAGAGAAGTAAGAGGCCCACTGGTGGGTGGGGGAGTCGAACCTAAGCGAGACAGGGGGCCTCTGGCTCCCTACCCTTCGGGGAGGGCTGGGGAGGGGAGACTGCGACTTTAGATATCCGCCTGCGTTAGACGTATACTCCAATGCCCCATCCTCTGCTGAACATTACAAAAATCGACACGCTGCCGGAAGCCTATTTAGCACGGATTGGCGACATCTTCACCACGTTCTCGCAGCAGGATTCGGGCAACGTCGCATATGGCGTCAACGTCGGCGGTGAGCGCTTCTTCGTTAAAACCGCCGGCGCGCCGGACAATCCCCTGCCCTACCTCAATCATCCACAGCGCGTCGAACTGCTTCGCAACGCCGTCGAACTGTTTCACTCATGCGACCATCCTGCACTCGTTCCGCTTCGACACGTGATCGAAGAGTCGCCGCAAGGCCCGGTACTTGTCTACGATTGGGTGGACGGCGAACTGCTGGGTGTTCCACGCGAAGAGCGGAGCTTACCCACCTCATCCTACCAATGCTTCCGATCGTTGCCCGCGGGTGAAATCGTCGCAGCCCTCGACGTGCTCTTCGACCTGCATCGACATCTTGTAGCAAAGGGCTGGATCGCATGCGACCTCTATGACGGCTGTCTGCTCTACAACTTCCCGACGCGACAACTCCGTATCATCGATCTTGACACATACCACCGCGGCCCATTCACAAACACGATGGGCGAAATGTTCGGCTCATCGCGCTTTATGGCCCCCGAAGAACACATCCTCGGCGCTCCCATCGACGAACGCACAACAGTCTTCACGCTCGGCCGAATGGTTTCCGAGTTCCTCTCCGACGGAACGCTGCAGCGCGAGGCGTTCCTAGGCAGCGATATGCAGTTCGCCATTATGACGCACGCATGTCAAGAAAAGCGGGAGGAGCGATTTGGAACGGTTGCCGAGATGTGCGACAAGTGGTTTACGCTTCGACGATAAAAATTTCTTGAAATAGCTTTCCGCATTTGCTTTCGCCACGCGAGTAGCTTATCTGAGCATCAATAGCGACAGGACAATGCCCGCCGCACTGCTCGGGGAGCTATTCACCATGAATCACGATCGTCTGTTCAAAGAATTGATCGCGAGCTTCTTTATCGAGTTCGTGGATCTTCTGCTGCCCGACCTCTCTCCATATATCGACAGAAATGCCGAAATCGTTCAGCTCGATAAGGAGCTCTTTAACGACCTCACCGAGGGAGAAAGTCTCATTGCCGATTTGGTCATGAAACTCAAATTCCAGGGAGAGGACATCTTCTTCCTCATTCATGTCGAAAGCCAGGCAAAGGTTCAACGACACTTTCCAAGGCGCATGTTCATCTATTTTTGCCGTCTCAGCGAAAAGTACAACATGCTCGTGTATCCGGTTGTCGTCTTCTCCTACAAGTCGGCAAAGCGTAACGAACCGGACTTCTACGAAGTCAAGTTTCCCAACAAGAGAATATTACGTTTCGACTACACGACTATTCAATTCGGCCAAGTCCCATGGCGAACATTCCTCAGCAATGACAATCCTATCGCGGCAGCTCTGATGTCCACAATGAAGATGGATAAGTCGGAGCGGCCTCTGGTAAAATTAGAGTGTCTTCGCCTTTTGGCACGATTGAAGCTTGATCCCGCCCGCTCGAAGTTAATCGGCGGCTTTGTGGATTCTTATCTGAACTTGACCGCTCGTGAATTGAAACAATTTGAGCGTGAGCGAGAAATGCTGTTACCGATAGAGAGGGAAGAAACAGTGGCATTAGTATCGAGATGGGAAAAAACCGGAATTGAGATTGGCCTCATGCAAGGCCGGCAAGAAGGCAAAGAAGCAGGACTTCTGCAGGGAAGCGAGCGCGTCGTAGAGAGGCAGCTTCGCCGTCGCTTTGGCGATCTGTCGCTGGATCTTGTGTCGAAGTTAAATCAACTGACTACAGACCAGATTGAGGATCTTGGAGAAGCCTTGCTCGACTTCGCGAGCCTTGATGACCTCGACCGCTGGCTATCGATACACGAAGACCCAGCCCTATAAATCGTATGGTCTCCAGGAGGTCTGCACTGGACCTCCTGGATAAGTCTGGCGCCTCCGGCGTTTCCACTATCAGGGGAATCGCATTTAAACCTTTTGGTTAGTGAGTAGTTCTGTCAGAAAGTCTGGCTCCCATGCGGCCATGTTGCGCTTTCGATTGACGCTGGCTTTGCGTGTGGTGTTGGTCTTGCAGA
>Ga0105237_10000224_pt1 | contig 79854 bp, 83 predicted proteins | sample KBSC24metaG_FD_81520 | JGI IMG/M metagenome (GOLD analysis project Ga0105237, IMG submission 81520) | Corn rhizosphere microbial communities from Kellogg Biological Station, Michigan, USA - KBS C2-4 metaG | ecosystem: Host-associated > Plants > Roots > Rhizosphere > Soil | place: Michigan, USA...
AGGATTAGCCCGTCCTTCAGTTTGCCGCTGGCTTTATCAATCAACTGGCTCATGCCGTATGATTTAAGGATACCGCCTGACATCATCCACAAAACGCCGGTACCAGCCCAGGCCATACATCCTAAAAAGCCCCGGCGGTTAATGCCATCGTCATTAGCTTCGGGAGCTGCATGGTGATGATGGTCATGATCGAAGTGATTTTTCATATTCTTTATCTTAATGGTTTCGAATTATGCTACCAAGTAAGGCAAAGTATTATAGATGATATAGTATTTTACGTGAACGCTGGTGATTACTTGATGAACTGCCTTTTTTAAAATTTGACAATCAGGTTTTAGCAATTTTATGCTGCTATTATTATCTTAGCAATTCCCCCTGCATAATATAAAACTATCCAACATTTAGTCAATGTTTAAAAATTTTATCCTTTGTGTAATGCTATTGATTTTAGGTGTCACCACTGCCCTGTGCCTTAGCCCGACTGATACCATAACCATGGCAGCAAGGCGCGAGGCCAAAAACTTCAGGCTAAGCGACAGCCTTTGGAAGGCGAACCGACAAGCTCAATTCTCATCGATATCCGATTATTTTAAGCCGACTAAAACAAATGTAAAAGACACAGCACTTTTAATCGATTCGGCTTACGTACAGGCATTCCGCTATTATGCGTATAAACAAAACAAACGTCGCCGTACTGCAGGTCACCACATATTGGTTGGTGTAGAAGTTGCGGCCGGAATTGCCGTAGTGCTGCTTGCAGCTATAATTATTTTTGTAGCCCCAACTATGGGTAATTAGGTAATTTAAACGCGATTCCCTAATTTACAACCTCCAAATAACTGCCCCATGCCCAATTTCCATGTTGATCCAAACATCGCGAAAGCAAAAACTATCAATACTGATATTTATACCAGTACCGAAGTTTTTGAGCTATGTAAAGAAAAGATATTCGCTGATACCTGGCAATTTATAGGAAGCGAAGAATTGGTGGATGACACTGGTGATGTGCAGCCTCTTACTTTACTGCCTGGTTATCTTGATGAGCCGCTGCTTATAACTAAAGACAAAACAGGTTCGGTTAACCTGTTATCAAACGTATGCACGCATCGTGGCAATTTAGTGGTTGATAAAGCCTGTAAGCTCAATAACCTGCGCTGCCGTTACCATGGCCGCATGTTTGGGCTGGATGGAAAATTTGCTACCATGCCTGAGTTTAAGGAAGTGGAGAACTTCCCCACTGCTGATGATAATCTCCACAGTTTGCCTTTGTTTAAATGGGGCAATTGGCTTTTTACTTCATTAAATTCAAAATACTCACATGAGCTTTTCCTGCGCGATATGATGGAGCGCGTTAATTGGATGCCGCTAAATGATTTTAAATTTCAGCCTGAATTATCAAAAGTTTTTAATGTAAAAGCACATTGGGCGCTGTATTGCGAGAATTATCTGGAAGGCTTTCATATTCCTTTTGTACACGCCGGGCTTAACGCAGTGATAGATTATGGAGAATATGCTACCGAATTATTCTTTCCGTATTCAAGTCTGCAATTAGGGTTGGGTAAGCATAAAGATGATTGCTTTGATCTCCCCGCCTCCTCGCCCGATTATGGCAAAAGCGTTGCGGCCTACTATTTTTGGGTATTCCCTAACATGATGTTCAACTTTTATCCCTGGGGGCTATCCGTGAATGTAGTTGAACCGGTGTCGGTTGGTGAAAGCCGGGTTTGCTTTTACTCATTTGTGTGGGATGCCTCAAAAATGGATAATGGCGCCGGTTCAGGCTTGGATAAGGTTGAAATGGAAGACGAAGAAATTGTTGAAAACGTACAGCGCGGCATACGCTCAAGGTTTTACAAACATGGCCGCTATTCCGTTACCCGCGAACAGGGTACCCATCATTTTCATAGTGTTTTAGCCGAATTTATGAATAAGTAATCCTTCTTTTCTATTACTTATTCAACGTTCTGTATAACATACAATATCAGCACAAGTAAAAGCCGGGCGAATATTTGTACCCAATCTTTTAATTAGGCCTATTTGCTTTTAAACCACATTTTAGCGAAAAAAAATTAACCTATTTGATATTTAGGAACGGTTATTGCAACTAAGTGTATATTAACCAAAAAACAACACTATGAAAAAGATAAAAGTAATAGCGGCTGCTTTAATAGTATCATGTGCTTTTGAATATGCCGCAGCAAACGGTAACCATGAGTCCACTGTACCAACTTCGCATAAAAACATTTATGCCGTACGTGATACAGTGCCAACTAAAAAGAAAAGGAATAAGAAGGATACGACCCGCACACCAGCACCAATGCCGCCGATGCCAACACCGGCACCTACCCCTACACCAGTGCCAACGCCGAGTCCAACTCCGACGCCGACACCAACCCCGGTTCCGCCTACACCGGCACCGAACCCATCACCTAATCCAAGCCCAACACCGCCAACTACACCTCCGCCACCGGTTAGGTAATTAAGTAATATAAAAATGCCCCGGCAATTACCGGGGCATTTTTATATTAATATTAGGCTATTGGCTTTTGCTGTCACCTATTGTGCTTTTATAATCGTCAGTATTCCGAATATTATCAAGGTCTTCGTCGGCAATTGCATATTTCTTTGCATAACCGCCATCAATAGCCTTTTTAAGATAGATGTTTGCCTCTTCGGGCTTATTCATTAACGAATATAAACAAGCCAGGTTATAATAATCGCCCAAAACCAGGGCATTATCGGTTGTATTGAGTACCTCATCCTGTAATATGGCAACTGCTTCATCGCCTCTGCCAACGTAAAATAAAGAGAAGATATAATCGATAGTTTTTTTCGTAGTATCCAGTTGTATTACTTTATTAAAATCATTTATAGCTAATTGCTTTTCATCTTTCTTTTTCAGGTACACCTTAGCCCTGTAATAGTACGATGAGGAATAAGTTGGGTCAAGCTCAATGGCTTTAGTGCAATCATTAACTACTTTATCAAACTGGTTTAAAAAGTATTCGTTGTTAGCAATGTTAAAATATAGCAAAGCCAATAAATTATTTTGTTTGGGGTAAAAAGTTTTAAGTTTATTGAATACATCTATGCCTTTTTGGTAATCAGCATTTTGTGTATAGGCGTTGGCAAGGTTAAAATAAGCTATCCTATTGTTTGGGTCCATAGCAATAGCTGTCGAATCATCGGCAATAGCCTGTACATTTAAATTCTGCCCCAATTCATTAATGGCCCGGTCATCATACAGCTTTGATAAATTTTCATTATTGCCTTTGTAAAATTCCATGGCTTTGGTATAATCGGCGGTGGCCAGTTCATAATCACTGTTTAGGTGATAGGTAGCAGCTCTGTTCCAATACGCTATACCATTTGCCGCAAAAGCTTTAATTGCAAGTGTATAATCATTTATCGCGTCTTTCAATTTTTTAGAGCTCCTTCTCGCATCCCCGCGTTTGGTAAACAATATCGAAATCTGCTGATCGTCGGCATTTTTTAAATTTACCATGGCGTTGGTATAGTCAGTTTCAGCGCCTGCAAAATCCTGGGTTACCATGTGTATATCACCCGCCAGGTCATAAGCTCTGCTGTATTGCTTGTTAGATGCAATAGATAATGAATCGTCAGCTAATGCTTCCGGATATTTTTTTAACATAAATTCAGCCTGCGCGGCATTACAGTATATTATTTCCATTTCGGTAATCCCCGGTTTATTTTTCAATATCGAAATAGCTTTGTGGTAACTGTTCAGGGCCTGCGCAAAATCACCCTTCCGACTATATATTGTGCCAATGTCCCAATAATTATAACCATTTTGTGGGTCGAGGCTGATGGCCATCTGGTCATCCTTTATCGCCTCATCATATTTCTTCAAGCCAACATAATTTGTGGCACGTTTGGTGTACAAGTCGGCCAAAAAGGTTTTTGTACCGCCCTTTTTTATCAGCTTTGTATAGTTCTCAATAGCTATCTGGCAGTTCTTTTGGTATGAATTTTCCTGTGCAAAAATGCGGGTACATGGAGTAATAAAGATCAACAGGGAAAAAAGGAAAAATATTTTTCGCATTAAAATAAACATTAAGTTAATAGTAACAATCCAGCTTTAAAGTTATCAAATTAAAAAAAATTAAGCTTATAAAATCGGCTTTATTATAAAGCTATATTTGTTTAAACATAAATTAAAACGGATAAAAATTTATCAAATTATGGAAGCTTCACTAATTACCACAAGTACAGGTTTAGAAGGTTATAAAATTGTTAAACATTTAGGCGTAGTGCGCGGCATAACCGTACGCAGCCGCAGCGCGCTGGGCAATATTGCAGGCGGCTTTCAGTCACTTTTTGGCGGAAGGTTACCCATTTATGTCGAGCTCTGTGAAAATTCGCGCGAGGAAGCCTTCCAGCTTATGGCGCAACATGCCCAAACCGTTGGTGCAAATGCTATTATTAATATGCGTTATGATGCTAACGAAATAATGCAGGGCATTACCGAAGTATTAGCTTATGGTACCGCTGTTGTGGTTGAAAAGATATAATGCAAAAAGCCATTTGCCTTAGGCAAATGGCTTAAATTCTTATCCAAGCAATATCTGTTTATGTCAGGCCCTGCGGATCAACCCTAAAAGTAAAGCTATAATAGCAATTACCAGTAATACGTGTATTAACCCGGTTGCCGAATAAAAAAACACTCCTAAAGCCCATCCTATTATAAGGATAACAGCAATAATGTACAATAAACCTCTCATTTTTGTAAAGTTTTAGTTGATTAATAGATGATCTGTTTTATGTATATACTAAAACCATTCCAAAAAATTGGGCATATAAAAAAAACCCTGTTTTGCAGGGTCTTTTTCATTCAAAATATCTTAACTAATATTCGTCTTCATTAAAAAAGAAGTCGTCTTTAGTCGGGTAATCCGGCCAAATTTCTTCAATGTTTTCGTAAGGTTCGCCGTCGTCTTCAAGGGCCTGCAAGTTTTCTATAACTTCAACAGGTGCGCCGGAACGTATGGCATAATCAATTAATTCATCTTTTGTTGCAGGCCAGGGTGCATCTTCAAGGTGCGATGCTAGTTCAAGTGTCCAGTACATATCTTATTTTTATAATAATTACACTAAATTACTTTTTCGCAAAAGTATAATATTTTTAAATTGATTATTAATATTTTTTTGTGAAAAATATTAATTTCTTGGTATCCATTTATTTTCGGGGATTTTATGCTCATCCCCAATTTTCCGTGCCAAAGTGAATAGGTAATCGCTCAACCTGTTCAGATAAACACTCACTTTTTCGTCAACTGTGCTTTCTTCGGCCAAATGCACAACAATGCGTTCGGCACGGCGGCAAACACAGCGGGCAATATGGCAAAATGAAATGGCATTATCACCACCGGGCAAAATAAAATGTTTTAATTGTGGCAATTGCCCGTCCATTGCGTCCATTTCTTTTTCCAGCAGTTCAATATCAGCCAGGTGCAGATCAGGAATGATCATTTTTGACTTTTCAGGATCAGCAGCCAGTGAAGCCCCTATAGTAAATAGCCTGTCTTGTATGTGTTTTAATACATCCTTAGCGTGCAAACTAATATCCTGATCGCGTATCAGGCCGATATATGAATTCAGCTCATCAACTGTTCCATAACTCTCGATACGCAAATGATGCTTAGGTACACGGGTGCCGCCAATTAATGATGTAAAGCCCTTATCGCCTGTTTTTGTATATATCTTCATTAATTATACTGTTGGATTTAAAAGTACATTTAAAATATATTTAATTTTAACCTGTTTAATAATTTAGATATTATAAAAATTATATCTGCCATATAAATAATGAAAACTATAAAATTAACGATCGCATCCATACTATTGTTATCAGCTACACTTTTAGTAGGCTTCAATTATCCGCATACCACCTCAAAAGCCAATAATGTAGCCCAGGCGCAAAAACTGATAAGCGAGCAGCAATTTAACATGTTGTTTCCTATGCATGATAAGTTTTACAATTACAACTCTTTTATAACAGCGATAAAGCAGTTAGGCTACATAAACATAAAGATCAGCCAGCGTAAGGGCCAGGTTTACCAGTTTATCCGTACCGATAAAGCTACCGGAAAAACAATTACAGTAAGACAGGATGAGGGCTGGAACGATGCAAATCCTAAAACCAGTTTGTCTTATACCATTGATTATGGCAATTTTTGCACCGGGAAAGATATTCAAACCAATAAAAAAGAGCTCGCGGCCTTCTTTGCACAAATAGCGCATGAAACCCGGCACGGACAGGATGGGCAATATAATGACGGCCTGATGTTCACCCATGAGTTGAATACATCGCTAACTTATATATCAGATAATGATGAATATCCTGCCGTTAAAGGGAAAAAATATTATGGCCGCGGCCCGATGCAGTTAAGCTATAACGGTAATTACGGCTATGCTTCGGATTGTATCTTCGGCGATAAAAAAATATTGCTCAATAATCCCGACCTGGTGCAAACCGACCCTGTTGTAGCGTTTAAAACAGCTATTTATTTTTGGATGACGCCACAAGGTGACAAGCCTTCGGCACACGATGTAATGACCGGTAAATGGCAGCCTAATACCGATGACAGGGCCAAAGGACGCATCCCCGGCTTTGGTATGACCACCAACATTATTAATGGTGAAGTAGAATGCAACAAAGGCGATAACATGCAAAGTATGAACGACCGCATTGGTTTTTACAAGCATTTTTTAAAGCTGTTAGGGGCTGCCGATAATAATTGCGCTTGTAGTTGCGGAAGAATGAAGCCATATGCCCCTTAAGCCCTTGAAGGTAAGCGGGATGTGGCGTTTACCTGTCAGTGGTTCAATTCACTCCGATTGTGCTAAACCGCTTTCCGACCCTCTTTGCGCGATGCGCAAAGAGGGTAAAACATTTATCACCCAAACTCGACAATTTCATATATCACACTAAATCAAACGTTTGCGCGGTGATCATAATAGCTTTTGTTTAATTATCCGGTTACTTTCGCCGACCAATTAAACACAATATCTGATCACCTATGAGAAATTTAAATTTACTTTTTGCATTCCTTTTTATTGCCATTATTGTTTTTAGCTGCACAAAAAATAAAGCAGTAAAACCGGCACCGCCCAAACCGCTTGATGAAACTTATAACGATGGCGCAAGCTATACTTCTGCGGATATACCTTCGGGAGATACGATCAAATCTTTTTCTACCAGTTGGGTAGTCCCTTCCACCCCTCCGAGAGACTCGACAATATTCTGGTGGAATGGATTGGATGGCGGCGCGCTACAACCCGTATTGCAATGGGAAAATGGCAGCTGGACAATAGCGAACTGGTATTTTAATGATGACCTTGACGGGCAAGGGCCAACTTATCATCATGGCACATTCGTACCTGTTACACCTAGTACACACCTCACAGGCGTTATTGAATTAGTTTCGTTTACTGCGAATTCTTTTACTTATAAAGAATCATTTGTTGGTTATCCTGTCGCTGATGTAACTTTTACACGCAAAACGCTAGCAACAGAATTAGTGGAAGACCAGGAAGCCTATACAAATACCTATCTCGCTTTCCCGCCAGACCCGGTTGTAAAAATGACCGGCATTAATTGTATTACTACAAAAGGCACCCATCCACCCGATCTTAACTGGATAGTGAGAGCCCCACTAACTAAAACCCCAACAGGACATTTAGCCTTCCAGATAATAAACCCAAGTTCATCAAACGGCGAAATTGACTTTTTTATAAAATAATGAAATAGCCTTTAAAGCTTCGGTTGATTAATTGAAGCTTTAAAGGCAATGCCGGCTTACAGTAATCATTCTAAATAATAGTGCCTTATCCTGTTCAATCCCTCATCCAGCTCATATACCCAAGGCACAGCGGTTGGTATTTCCAGCTTTATCACTTCTTCGTCACTAAGGTTATCGATATATTTTATCAGCGCGCGTAAGCTGTTATGATGCGCGCAGATGAACACTTTTTGATTTTTGCGGATAGATGGTACTATTATTTCATTCCAATACGGCAGTACCCTATCCATTGTTTCGCTCAAGTTCTCAGTTAACGGAAGCTCGCGCTCTGTAAGTTCTTTATATCGAAGGTCATGGGCTGGATAGCGCTCGTCTTCTTTTGTCACTGCAGGAGGATGTTCATTTGGGCTTCGGCGCCATTTTTCTACCTGTTCTGCCCCATATTTAGCTATCGTGTCAGCTTTGTTTAAACCCTGTAAGGCCCCATAAAAACGCTCATTCAACCGCCACGATTTTTGCACCGGTATCCATAAATGGTCCAGTTCTTCCAACACAATATCCAGGGTCTTTATCGATCGCTTAAGGTATGAGGTAAAGGCTTCATCAAAATTATAACCATGCTTTTTTAAAAGCACCCCCGCTTGTTTAGCCTGTTCAATGCCTTTAGGAGCCAGGTCGACATCCGTCCAGCCGGTGAACCGGTTTTCTAAATTCCAAATGCTTTCGCCGTGGCGCATTAATACCAGTTTTTGCATAGTAAATGTTTAACGTTAAAGATACTCATCAGTTTGTAAAAAAATTTGCTAAATAGATTTAAAACGATAAATTGCAGTATAAATCCAATTAAAAAACCTTTAAATCATGATCCCAACCACACCGGCACCAGTTACCGTAAAAGATAACATCGCCAACCCCGCACCGCTGGGCCTTTGCGCCTTTGGTATGACAACCGTATTACTAAATTTTGCAAATGCCGGTTTCATTGAAGTAAGCCCTATGATATTGGCCATGGGCATTTTTTATGGCGGCCTTGCACAGGTAATAGCCGGTATAATCGAATCGAAAAAGAATAATACGTTTGGCTTAACCGCCTTTACTTCGTACGGCTTTTTCTGGCTGTCGCTGGTCGGGCTGATCGTGATGCCGTCAATGGGCTGGCTGTCTAAACCATCAGATTGCTCCATGAGCGCTTACCTGGCGATTTGGGGACTATTTACCTTCCTGATGTTTTTTGGCACGTTGAAATTAAACAGGGCATTGCAATTTGTGTTCGGATCATTAACCATCCTGTTTATCCTGCTCGCTTTAAAAGACGGTACAGGCAATAAAGGCCTGGGCACCATAGCAGGCTACGAGGGTATTATTTGCGGCTTATCGGCCATATACACCGGCATGGCAGTTTTATTGAACGAGGTTTACGGAAAAACGGTGCTACCTATCGGTACGGTAGCGTAATTTGGTTAGCTTTGCCCGGTGAAAGATTATAAAAAATATTACCTGCTGCCGGCAACGCCCGAAGAAATATACACGGCGCTAACCAACCCGCTTACCATTGAGTTATGGACAGGCGAACCCGCTGAAATGACAACTGAGCCCGGCTCGGAATTTTCGATGTGGGGTGGCAGCATTGTAGGAAAGAACCTGGAATTTGAAGAAGGCAAGAAGATTGTACAGCAATGGTACTTTGACGGGCAGGAAGCTGAATCGATAGTCACCATAAAACTGCACCCTGATAAAAACGGCACCTCGGCAGAGTTAAGGCACACCAACATACCCGACAGCGATTATGAGGATATGGTTGAAGGCTGGAACGATGCTTACTTTGGTTCGCTGTTTGAATTTTTTAGCTTATAACATTTGGTTTCAGCCGATAAAATACTCGCATTGTAACAATAGCGATAGGAGACGGCCCAGTAGAAAGTAAAAAGCCCTGCTCTTTTCAGAACAGGGCTTTAATATTTTCAAACCGTACTGATTACTCAGCGGCAGGTGCTTCTTCTTCAGTATCAGCAGCTTTTTTCTTTGGAGCTGCTTTCTTTTTTGGAGCAGCTTCTTCAACAGTTGCCTCTGCAACTGGTGCAGCCTCAACAGCAGGCGCTGCTTCAGCTACCGGTGCAGGCGCTGCCGCTGGTTTTGCTTTTGGTTCAGCTTTTGCCTTTGGAGCAGGTGCTGCTACTTCACCAACAGGTTTAGCTTCAGCAGGAACTACTGATACGTATGAACGGTTATCTGCTTTCTTACGGAAAACTACAACGCCTTCAGCCAGTGCAAATAAAGTATGATCTTTACCAATACCTACATTTAAACCCGGGTTGTGCTGGGTACCGCGCTGGCGAACGATGATGTTGCCTGCGATTGCCGGCTGACCACCGAAAATCTTGATACCTAAACGTTTGCTATGCGACTCGCGGCCGTTCCGTGAACTACCGGCCCCTTTTTTGTGTGCCATTTCTTATATCTTTTATTAGGACTGCCAAACAATCCTGGTTAAAATCCTAAACTTATAAAGTAATTCCTGTGATCTCTATCTTGGTGAATTGCTGGCGGTGGCCATTTTTCTTTTTGTAACCTTTTCTTCTTTTCTTTTTGAAGATGATCACTTTATCACCCTTTAAATGAGACACGATCTTAGCCGATACCTTAGCGCTTTTCAAATCAGTACCTAATTTGAATTTGCCTTCGTTTTCTGCTAACAATACATTGTCAAATTCAATACTAGCGCCTTCATCGCCTTGTAACCTGTGTACAAAGATCTGCTGGTCTTTTGCAACTTTGAATTGCTGTCCGGCTATATTTACTATTGCGTACATTGTTTGTTAATTAATTATTGTTTTAAAATTCGAGGTGCAAATATAGGGGTTTATTCTATAATTAGCAACAGCGTATTTTATTTTTTCTCCCGCGCTTCTTCGGTATTTAAAATGCCCTCTATTAGCTTTATCATTTCTTCGTTTGCATCTTTCAGCTTAGGGTCACCATCGAAAGCTTCATCAAATAGCACCTTCTTACTTTTATGCTTATAATTAAACACAATAAGATAATGCGGCGTTTTTTTGCCACCGGCTTTTGTGGAGTCACCCTGCTCAACGTTCGGGAAGTTCCAAAACCCCAGTTCTGCAGCTTTGCGGTGCAGGTATAACAGATCATCGTTACGCACATGTATTTTCATTTTTACTAATGAATCGTGCGCATTTACATACTGGTAATCCTTTGTTGCCGAATTCCATTTATTTACCAGGCTGTCACCGTTGCCATATTCAAATACGATAGACTGAAAATCGCTGAACCTGTATGGTGCGTTCCCTATCATCATAGAATAATAATACACGCAATACAATAAAAATGGTACTGCAATACATAGGATGACGAATGTTATTTTAAGTTTTTGATTCACTGGGGAGTTATTTAATTATTGAGTTAATGAATTATTGAATTATTGATTTACCGTCACTAATTCTTATTTTGAGATACTGTTTTTCGTGAAGCTGATACAATTTTTAATATTTCGTTTCCTTCAGTGAGTAGATAAGAAATTTCTACAGGCTTTACAATTTCTGCCTCAACTGATATTTCCATCCAAAATACCGATTCATCTGATTCCTCTACTACAGTGGATAACTTAGCGTGAAATTCCGCTTTTGACCGCGCCCTACAGGCTGCCCTGTAGTTAGCGCCAACAGATGATGATGAACGAAGCAATTGCCTGCCAATTATTTTGGCTTCTTCGGTTTTGGGCAAAGTAATGTTATCTATAACAAATTTTTTAGTCCGTTTTTTTAATGCCTCAGCAAAATCTATTCTGTCTAAATTTTCCATTTTCTAAAAATCAATAACTCAATAATTCATTAATTCAATAATTGGTTTATCAAGTTCTCCTTCCCACTTGCTTACTACCGCCGTAGCCATGGCGTTACCTAAAACATTGGTGGCCGAGCGCCCCATATCTAATAACGGGTCGATGCCTAATAAAAGTGCAAGGCCCGCTTCGGGAATATTAAACATGGATATAGTACCCGCTATTACCGCAATTGAGGCGCGTGGCACCCCTGCTACACCCTTACTGGTAAGCATTAATATGAGCAGCATGGTTAGCTCGTGTGATAATGATAAATGAATATTATAGGCTTGTGCCAAAAACACCGAGGCAAAGGTCATATACATCATGGAGCCATCAAGGTTGAAAGAATAGCCCAACGGCAATACAAAACTTACTATTTTATTGCTGCAACCGAAACGCTCCAACTCTACCAATACTTTAGGATAAGCCGCTTCACTGGTTGATGTGCCAAAGGCTATCAGCATCGCATCCTTAATGCGGTTGATAAGTACGAATACTCTTCTCTTCAATACAAAGAAGCCTGCTAACGCGATGATCAACCAAAGTATAATAAGTGAAAAATAAAACTCGCTGATAAATATGGTATAGGTTGAAAGAATGCCTAATCCCTGTTTAGCTACAATAGCGGTTATTGCGCCAAATACTGCCAATGGGGCCAGCATCATCACATAACCGGTTATCTTTAATATCACATGGGCTATGGCATCCATCGCTTTAATAACTATCTCGCCTTGTTTACCTATTGAGGCTGTAGCTACGCCGAAAAATATAGCGAATACCACTATCTGCAATATCTCATTATTGGTCATGGCCTCAAAAAAGCTGCGGGGGAAGACGTGATTAGTAAATTCTCTGAACGATAAGCCTGTCGCTTTTATCTCGCTACCTAAATGGCTATCAGGCAGTGGCAAGTGCATGGCTACACCCGGTTCAAAAAAGTTAACCATCAGCATACCCAACAATAACGAAACCAATGTGGCGCTTAAAAACCAAAGCAGGGTTTTGCCACCTATGCGCCCAACCGCTTTAATATCGCCCAATTTGGCAACACCAACAACCAGTGTGGTAAACACCAATGGTGCCACTATCATTTTTATCAGCCTTAAAAATATATCGCTTAACAGGCTAAAGCCTTCTAGTTTGTCATCGCGCAAGCTATTATTTATACTGCTGATACGTACCTGTGCAACTTTTTGGGCCTTGAGTAGTTTATAATCAGCGCCGGTGGTATCTTTTAAATTGATAAGTTTAGTGCTGATGCTTTGAATAGCTGCATCGGCGGTGTTAATTTTGCTGTTGATACCATCAATAACCTGCACATTGTAAATGTACCCCGCTATAACCCCTAAAATAAGGGCGGTGAAAATATATAGCGTTAATTTACTTTTCTGCATGTTGTAAAAGTGGGCGCAAAGCTACTAAATTTAGTTATTTTGCTGAAATATATAACATGAGCGTACCAACATACGGTTTACAGGATATTAAAAAAGAGATACAGCACTTGTCATCTGTGCAAATAGCAGAGCTGTGCCTGCGCCTTGCCCGTTATAAAAAAGAGAATAAGGAATTACTGGCTTATCTATTATTCGAGGCCGATAATGAGCAGGCTTATATTGAAAAGGTAAAAGCCGAAGCCGGCTTCATGTTCAGTCAGCTACCGGTGCGTAGTTATGATGCCGCTAAAAGTATGCGCAAAATATTACGATTGTTGGGCAAATACACCAAATTCACCGGCTCAAAAGAAGTGGAAATAGACCTGCTGCTCAACTTCTGCAACAATTACATCCATTATACTGATAGAAAGGTATCATACAAACCATTACGCATGATACTTTCGCGCCAAATGCTTAAAGTACGTACGCTGATTGGTAAGCTGCACGAAGATTTGCAAAGCGATTACACCGAAGAATACAACCAGATGCACTTAGCAGCCGAAGCTAAATTTCCATGGTTATATTAGTATAAATACTTTTTGTAACATATCTTGCGCCAAACAATCTAACTGGTAAATTAACTGTTAAGTGGATACTAAAGAAGCGGCATTTAAAAAGATATTTGAAGCTAATTCAAAAAAGATATTTCACTTGTGCTATGGCTATACGGGGGATGATGATGCTGCGAATGATTTATTACAGGAAACCTTTTTAAAAGTTTGGCAAAATTTGGATAAATTCCGTAACCAGGCGCTCATGTCAACCTGGATATACCGGATTGCCGTTAATACCTGTTTAACATATTTACGATCAGAAAAACGACAGGGAAAAGAGGAGCTTACAGAGCAGATAAGCGAAGTAACCAAAGAAGAATTTTCAGAGAAAAATGAGCAGGTAGCGCTGCTTTATAAGTGTATATCGAAGTTGGAAGAATCAGAAAGAATTATAATTACACTGGTGCTCGACGAAGTACCATACCCCGAGATAGCCGAAGTATCAGGCATATCAGAGGGCAACCTAAGAGTGAAAATTCATCGTATTAAACAGAAACTGACAGAATTATATAATCAATATGAAAGACTTTGATCACATCATGTCTGTTTGGCAGGGACAGCCAAAACAGGATCAGCTTTCGGTTGACGAGGTGCTGAAGCAGGTTAAAAAAGGGATAAGGAGCATTACCAGCCAATTATATTGGGGCATTGTTTTTATGGTTGCCGTACTGGCACTTACCTTCCTTATACTTTTCTTTTTCGTGTTCCAGTCGTGGTTAACTTATGTGGGCATATGTATTATGTTGGTTACCATGCTATTATATGCGGTTATGATTATCCGTAATTACCGCATCCTCAACAAACACGATGCCACCCAAAATCCCACTGGCTATTTGCAGGATCTGAAAGACTACCAAAAGAACCGGGCCAAAGTTGTCGGCTGGTTTTATTACCTGTACGTATTGCTGATTAGCCTTGGATTATCGCTTTACTTTGTCGAAGTGCTGAAAAGCGCGAGTATGTATTATAAGATATTGGTTTACGGCCTCACGGTTGTATGGATATTGTTCCTCACCTTCTATTATAAAAAGCGCATATTTAAAAACGAAGAAGAAAAGCTGAATTTGATAATTGAAAAGTTAGAGCGCTTACAGGGGCAATTTGAATAAATTTAAGCATGTTTTCCATTCAAAAAGTTAGCTCTGCCGATATTGAAATACTTATGGACATCGCTGGTAAAACCTTCCGCGATGCCTTTTATGATTTGTGCGACCCAATTATTTATGATGCTTACGCTTTTAAAGCATTTGCATATGAAACATTATTATGCGAGTTCAATAATCCCGACTCCCAATTTTATTTTGCCATTACCAATAATGAGCCATCCGGTTATTTAAAGCTAAATTTTAATACAGCGCAAACCGAATTGCGTGAGCCGGAAGGCATGGAGATTGAACGGCTTTATATATTAAAAAATCATCAAAACAAGCGAATTGGTTCACGTTTAATTGATTTTGCTGTTACCACCGCAATTGAAAAGCAAATGAAATATGTATGGCTGGGTGTGTGGGAAAAGAACCTTGATGCCATGCGACTATATGAACGCAATGGGTTTAAAATATTTGGCAGGCATACATTCCATTTTGGCGACGACCAGGAAGAGGATTGGTTGATGAAACGGGAATTGTAAACACCTTGTCCGTCCTTTCCCTGTGTAACTATTGGCGGAAACAATAACCAATTTGTCATTTCGACGAGGTACGAGGAGAAATCTTATAAAAGCGATTTGAATGAATTGTATGCCGTATAGGATTTCTCTTCGCCCTTTTCACAGCCCAACTCAGGCTCATCGAAATGACAAGGTTTGTTAAGTTATGCAATGTGTCCGTCCTTTCTCTGTGTAACTATTTGCGGAAAATCTAATCCTTCAAAAACGGATTAAAATTCCTTACCCCTATCTCCATCCCTACAGCCCTGCAAACGGTCTTATCGCCAAACTTAAAGTTTATCTTATCCATGGCCTGGTAAAGTCGGATGCGCTCCTCATTATCTTCAAACAAATTTATCTGGTAACTGCCGGTAGCCAGTTGACTAAGCCTTACCCCTATTAACCTTATCTCGCGGTGCTTGTTCCATGCGTTTTTCAGCAGGTTTTTTATACCGGGGATAAGGATATGCTCCGCCGCTGTTAAAGGTATCTTTTGCTGCTGGGTATGCGTTTCAAAATTGCCGTAGCGTATCTTGATAGCCAGGCACGATGCCAGCTTATTTTCCCGGCGCAGCTTACCCGCCAATTCCTCGGTCATGGAGGTGATAACGGTTTCCAATGTGCGGGGGTCGGAGACATTGGTGTCGAATGTATGCTCGGTCGATATGGATTTACGTTCAGAATGCGGTGTGATCTCGCTGTGATCAATACCCCTCGCCTTTTCCCATATCCAGATGCCCGCCTTGCCGAAAACCGTTTCTAAAAAGCGAAGCTCCACCCGTTGCAGGTCACCGATTTTTTCAAGGCCGTATTGGTACAGCTTATTGCAGGTACTCTCGCCCAAACCGGGGATGGCGCTGATAGGCAAAGGTGCTAAAAACTGCATCTCGCTACCATGCGGTACAAATAGCTGACCATTAGGCTTGGCCTTATTCGTCGCCATTTTAGCTACGGTTTTGCCCGATGCCATGCCGAATGAGATAGGCAATTTGGTTTCCTTCATCACCCTCTGGCGTACTTGCGAGGCCAGTTTATAAGGGTCGAAAAAGCGCTCCGTGCCGCTTAGGTCGATGTAAAACTCATCAACTGACGACTTTTGATACAAGGGCACCATTTCATCAATAATTTTAGTAACCTGTGCAGATGCTTCCGAATATCGCCCATGACTGCCATGTATCACAATAGCATCGGGGCATAACCTCAACGCTTCTTTAGTTGGCATAGCCGAATGCACCCCAAACTTACGTGTTTCGTAACTGCATGAGGCCACAACCCCACGCTCGGCAGAACCACCGATAATAACCGGTTTGCCTATGAGCGATGGGTCAAATAACCGCTCAACCGACACGAAGAAGGAATCAAGGTCGATATGTACGATATACCGTTTAGAAGCCATGCACAAATATTGAAAAAAGATTTGGTAATTTACTAATTATTTTAGCAATTTTACATCCCGCATAATTGAAGCAATCATGAAATACACCACCGATTACCTGCTCATGTTGTCCGTCCCCGAAAGGATAGAGAATCATATCCGGCTGTATAAAAAATCGTGTGCAAAGCACATTGGCAAGTTCAAAGGGCTATACTCGCAGGCGCATATTTCCTTCGGTATTTTGCGCGATGAGTCGGATAAGCCCCTGCAACTTTCATTTGGCATGGGCAATTACTTTAATGCCATCAGTAAAGTATTTGACGATGTTGAGCCACGCAAGCTGTACATTAAGGATTTCGCTTATTTCTCGCACGGGCCACGTTTCAGGTCGATATATGCCAACGTGATAACCGATAACCACACTAAGGATTGGTTCACCCGTATCGACCGCAAGTTGAACCTCCATAAGCAAACCGTGCCGCATATTACCATCGCCAAAAATATCCCGGTTGAGCAATTCGATATATTGTGGCCGCACTTTAGCAAGTTGAGTTATGAAGAGGCGTTTTACAGCGAGGAGCTGAACATCTTTCAAAAGGATGTGAACAGCCCCAATGCCGTTTACCGCCCCTTTAAGCGCATTGCCTTTGGCGATAAAAAACCCTCACCCGTTAGTAACTCCTATTAAACACTATGGAAAGCTATCGTGATTATATGTTCATCCTTTCGCCGCCTGCGCATATTGCCGCACAGGTAAAAAAGTTCAAGCTGGCCAGTGAGCGGCTCATCGGCGATTTTGAAGGGCTGCACAGCAAGGCACACATCACCTTAAAAAATCTTCGCCGACAAAAGCCCTACTTCACCGAGCCGCAATTTGAACAGATAGGCAAAGAAGTATCGCTTATTGAACCCTTTGTGTTGCAGCTCAACGGCTTCGCGCATTTTTTACCTACCGATTACACCACCATCTACGCCGCCATTAAATCCACCCCGGCAATGGAAGACTGGTTCAAGCGCCTGCGCAAATGCCTGGAAGAAAAGAAAGCCGTACCCCACATCACCATAGCGCGACAGGTTCCCGATCATCAAGCCAAAAAGCTATGGCCCAAATTCAAAAGCCGCCACTGGGATGATGAATTTGAGGTTAACCACCTCACCATCCTCTATCGCGAAACCCTCGGCGGCAGCAAGCACTGGCAGCATTTTACCGATATGCCCTTCAAAGGCAACCCCGAATTGAATAAGTGGGTAGATAAGAAAAAGGAGAAAGCTGAAAAGTTTATTGATCTGGATCAAACCAGTTTATTTTGACATCCCCACACTACCGCCGCCACGTCATTGCGAGGCGCGCGCAGGGCGGTGTGAGCACAGCAACGAAGCAATCTCTTTTGACAGGTAGCCGATATGCAATGTTGCCGACTTAGCTTAAAGAGATTGCTTCGTACCTCGCAATGACGCGTGGTTAGTTGTCCGTCCTTTCTCTGTGTAACTATTCTTGGAACACCATATGCTATAACGAAGGATTTTTATGATTGTAATTTCGTTTTTCGCTTTATAATAAACAATGTAATAAAATCAGCAATAAAATAGTAAACAGCCAACAATACCGAAATTATGGTTAAAATGGTAGTAATTGAGAAGTAAGAAATTTGAGGGTCGATATGAGCAAAAGGAATTATTATTAAAGCAATTAGCAAGTACGTTAAACAAATGATGTAATACATTGCTGTAAGCATTATTCGTTTGTTTTTTATCTCGCGTATACCATTAGCTACCATGTAAACCATAAAATTGGTTATAAGTACCAAAAGCGCTATTGTTCCAACCTTAGCACCATAAGTCATGGTAGGAAAGCTTTGAAAAGTTTGAAGTTTATTGCAATTGTTATAAAATGATACTCCGGCTGTTATAGCCAGGAAAATCCTCAAAATACCAGAAATGGTTTTGTACATACGTTTACGATAAAGTTGGATAAATATAATTTCTTTTAGCAATAATTGGAATGGCATTAACGGTTATACTCTCCGTTCGTTCTTTACCTGTATAACTACTAACAGAACACAAAAATTTACCCATTCATCCTCAATCACTTACAAATCAATATCAAAGATTATTCTTTATTAACAAAGATTTATCTGTATATTTGTAATGAACATATCCCTCCAACTGTTCAGTTAGCTCTTTAATTCCGTTCTCTTATTCAGTAACTGTGTTACACCTGTAAAGAACGGACAACATCAATACATAATCTACACAGGTCTTTCTCCAAAAAAAGATAAAAGCCTATTTATATAGTATATATATAAATGGCTATAGGGGGGATATTTTCTAAATCTCATTCTTTTATTAACCAATTATTTATGTTAACCAACAATCAATCTGCTACTTACAGCAACCAACCAACAACCTGCAACCAGTCATCAGCTGATGATAGTGACTTCAATCACGTTTATTACACTGATGATGATGAACTGCTAACTATTCGCACTGCCAACAGCTGGTTACAGCAAGCTAATAAACGTGCTATACCAAAAATGCTATTTGGTAAATTCTGGTACCAGGGCGAGTTATGTATTTTATTTGCTGATAGTAACCTTGGCAAATCCATATTGGCAGTACAAATTGCCGATGCTATCAGTACCGGCCGATCGGCTGTACCATTTGAATTTGAAGCTGATAAGCAATCTGTATTATACTGCGATTTTGAGTTGAGTGAAAAGCAATTTGAGGCAAGGTACTCCATTGACTATGCCGACCATTACCAGTTTAACGATAACTTTTACCGTGCAGAGCTAAATCCCGATAGTGAACTGCCATCCGGATTTAAGGATTTTGATGAATACCTAAGCGCATCGCTTGAACGCACTATTGTACAAACCCGTGCCAGGATAGTAGTAATTGATAACCTTACTTACTTAGGTAACGAAAACGAGAAAGCCAAAAACGCCCTACCACTCATGAAGCAATTAAAGGCACTAAAAAGCCGCTATAACCTAAGCATACTGGTACTGGCACATACGCCAAAGCGTGATATGAGCCTGCCTATAACCCGCAACGATTTGCAGGGCAGTAAAATGCTGATGAACTTTTGCGATAGTGCCTTTGCAGTAGGCGAAAGCACAGTGGCTCAGGATTTGCGTTACCTTAAACAAATAAAGCAGCGTAACACCAGCCAAATATATGGCGATACCAATGTGTGCATATGCAGGATAGCAAAACCCGGCAACTTTTTAATGTACCAGTTTGAAGGTTATGCCACCGAAGCCGGGCATTTACGCAGGCATGCAAGAAGCATTGACCCCGCCGAAGCCAGGGAAGCATTAAAGCACCGCGAAACTGGCAAAAGCCTGCGCCAGATAGCCGCTATAATGGGTAAATCATTCCAGCAGGTTGACCGTATGATAAAAGCTGCACATGCGCATAACACGCAGATGTAACACCGTGTCCGTTCTTTAGTAGTGTAACACACTTTATTATAAATCAGGACGGCAAATCACCATCAGGTCATGACGAATAGATTTTAGTGAACAAACCGTTCTACGGCGTTCCTGAAATAGTTACACAGGTAAAGAACGGACGGGAATACACCACCACGTCATTGCGAGGCGCGAGCAGGGCGGTGTGAGCACAGCAACGAAGCAATCTCTTATGATAGGTAGCCGACTTAGCATAAAGAGATTGCTTCGTACCTCGCAATGACGCGCGGGAGAATCTGCTAATCAACCCGTTACCCTTTTTTAACAATTTATTAACCGTAAACAAACCCTTTTTCTATCTTTGCGGCGGGATAAGTCTTTTACGGCCAGCTCCTCTTGAACTCCCCCAGGGTGGGAACGCAGCAAGGGTAAAGAGTTGTAGCGGCGCGATAAAAGTAGCTTATCCCTTTTTTATTTTCTTTTTTTTGCTGATACGCTTTTACCGCAAATCACCTTATATTAGCCTCAAAAATTTCATTAAACTGACTCTTATGCAATTGATTAAAAAAATCAGCATGGCGCTAACCATGTTGCCTTGCCTGGCTATGGCGCAATCAGCAATGCAAACCAACCCCTTGCTGGTACACTCCAATTCACCCATCCCTTTTGATAAAATAACCCCTGCCGACATTAAAAATTCGGTTACGGAGCTAATTAAGGTTACCGATGGGCGCATAGCTAAAATTGTGGCGGTACCTGCGGGCAAGCAAACCGTTGCCAATACATTGATGAAGTTTGATGAATTAAACTACGACCTTACCGACCTGAGCACAAAAATTGGCGTAATAGCCTCGACCTATGCCGATGATGCCATACGTAATGAAGCTAATGACGATGTGCAGAAGCTTGGTTCATACGGCAGCGACCTGTATTTGAACGAGCCCCTGTACAAAGCGCTCAAAGCTTTTTCAGTGGCATACGCGGGTAAATTATCGGCAACGCAGCAAAAATTCATACATGAAACCCTGATAGCCTTTGAGGTTAACGGCATGAAGCTAAATGCGGCGGGCCGTGCACGGTTAAAAGTGTTGAACGATAAGCTGATAGACTTCGGCAACCAATTCGACAAAAACATAGCCGAATACAAAGATAGCGTTGAATTTACCGGGCCTGAACTGGCGGGCGTACCTGATGTATATATGAAGCCCTGGAAACGTGCCAACGGCAAATACATGGTAAGGGTAAACGGCCCTAACGAGGTTAACATTACCACCTATGCCGATAACAGTTCAACCCGCAAAACCATGTTCAAAGAATACTGGAACCGCGCCTACCCCGCTAATATGTCGGTTTTGGATAGCTTATTTACCTACCGCTTAAAGTTTGCCAATGAACTGGGTTATAAAACCTATGCCGAATATGCGCTGGTTACCAAAATGGCCGGCAAGCCCATTACGGTATGGAATTTTTTAGATGACCTGCAAGCCAAGCTAACCCCACACGTAGGCCCTGAACTGGCCACACTAAGAGAGCTGAAAGCAAAACAGGAGCCGGGCCAAACCGAGGTTTATCCATCGGATTTTGCCTATTACAACAAGAAATTATTAGACACCAAATACAAGCTGAACACCGACGACCTGAAGCCTTATTTTGAAATGAATAATACCCTGCGCGGTATGTTCACGGTTTATGAAAAGTTGTTCAATTTAAAGATAAACGAGATAAAGGGTTTGCCTTTGTGGGACCCGAAGCTAAAAGCCTATGAGCTATATATGGATGGCAAAAAGATGGGCACCTTCTACCTCGACCTTTACCCACGGCCCAACAAATACACCCACTTCGAGACCGCGCCCATATCAGCATACCGTATAGCCAATGGCAAGGAAGTACTGCCCGTAGGTTCGCTTATCTGTAATTTCCCCGAAGGCACGGCTGATAACCCGTCGTTGCTTGATCACCAGGATGTGGTAACGCTATTCCATGAGTTTGGCCACCTGATACATTTCCTGGTTTGCCACCCGGCTATCGCGAGCCAGTTTTCATTTGCCTGCAAAGGCGATTTTGTTGAGGCGCCATCACAATTCTTGGAGAATTTCTGCTGGAATTATGATGTGCTGAGTTTATTCGCTAAAAATTACAAAACCAACGAGCCATTGCCAAGAGCCTTATTCGACAAGCTGAAGGCCACTGAAAAAGTAGGCGTGAGTTTACAATACATAAGGCAGGTATGGCTGGCTAAAATGGATTTCACTTTCGAGGATCGCTTCAACACAGTAAAAAATGGCGACCTGGATGCTGTTGAAAAGAACCTTTACACCATGACGCAATCGGCTTATCCCGATAGTGTACACTTTATATGCAGCTTTACCCACCTGAACGGCTATGGCGCTAATTACTACGGCTATTTATGGTCGAAGGTATACGCGCAGGATATATTCTCGGTATTTGAGCAGCATGGCGTGTTAGATCAGGCTACCGGAGTACGTTACCGGAAGGACATTCTACAGGAAGGCGGTCAGGAAGATGAGATGGCCATGTTAAGGCACTTTTTAGGCCGTGAACCAAATTCAAACGCATTTTTGAAATCGTTGGGGTTAAAATAGCATACCTTTGTCATGTATACCTTTGTCATGCTGAGCGGTAGCGAAGCATCTATTATACGAGCGATTGGTTACCTTGCGCTTGGTTGAACGCGGATAGATTCTTCGCTACCGCTCAGAATGACAAATTTAATTTTATCTATCCATGCTCGATATACTCATCATAGGCGGCGGCCCCATAGGCATAGCCTGCGGATTAGCAGCTCAAAAGGCGGGTTTAAGCTTTTTAATTGTAGAAAAAGGCTGCCTGGTTAATTCGCTGTACAACTATCCATCTACCATGACCTTCTTCTCCACATCGGAGAAACTGGAAATTGGCGGTATACCTTTCGTCACCATTAACAACAAGCCCACACGTGCAGAGGCTTTGGAATATTACCGCAGGGTTGCTACATCAAACCATTTGCCTATCAATTTATTCGAGGAGGTTACACACATCAGCAAAAGTGATGACGGTTACACCGTATCAACCAAAAAGGCTACCTATCACGCCAAAAATGTGATTATCTCCACCGGGTTTTATGATATAGCCGTAAACCTGGATATACCCGGCGAGCACCTGCCTAAAGTGCAGCATTATTATAAAGATCCGCATTATTACGCCATGCAAAAGGTGGTAGTGGTAGGCTCAAGCAACTCAGCAATAGATGTAGCACTGGAAACCTATCGCAAAGGCGCCGAGGTTACTTTAGTTATCAGGGGCGATGAAGTTAGTCACCGGGTAAAGTATTGGGTAAGGCCCGATATTATCAACCGTATAAAGGAAGGCAGTATTAAGGCTTATTTCAATTCAAACCTGCAAGAAATAAGAGAACACGAAGTTGTTATACAAACAACGGACGGACAAGTTACCATCCCCAATGATTTTGTGATGGCGATGACAGGCTATAAACCCAACTTTGATTTCCTTAAAAAAGTCGGCATTAAACTTACCGATGATAAATATATACCCACCTACAACCCTGGTACCATGGAAACCAACCTGCCGGGCTTGTACCTTGCCGGTGTAGTGGTAGGCGGCATGGATACCCACCTGTGGTTCATTGAAAACTCGCGTATACATGCTGATATGATCGTTAATGATATTGTGGACAAGTTGGGGTAATTATCGGCCAAATAACTTTTAATAACAGATGTTTGTAATAAAAATGCGTTTAAATCATTTAAACGCATTTTTTACTTGCATAAGTAAAAATTAATGCAAACTTTTGCACTTAATTAAAAAAAGCATAAAAATGAGCTTACAAAGCATATATAAGTTAGTAACCAAGGCAATTTTCGCCCCGGTTGCCGCTGCTTTGTTTACCAACTTCGTTATTACTCCATCACGACGAAGGCTATTTATGCCACGGGTTTAATTACTATTAGCTGCCCAAATCCCAAAAATGAAGTTTAAACTAAACTTCTTCCCTAAAATTCATCTAAATAATTACGGCCTTACAGCCAATAATTTACGATTACATTCTTTTATACAATAATGACTATACAAGATTTTGACATACAGGTTGCTTCAGCACAGCATGTTGACTACGCACAACAGATATGCGAAGAAATGGCTGAATCTGCTAAAGCGCGGGGCACAGGTATTGCCCAGCGCTCGCCTGAATATGTCGCAGATAAAATGATGGAAGGCAAAGCGGTTATTGCCCTGCACAAAGATGGCACCTGGGCAGGTTTTTGCTACATCGAGACCTGGAGCCATGGCGATTTTGTGGCCAATTCGGGGTTGATAGTTAATCCCCAATTCAGAAAAGTGGGTTTGGCTAAGGCTATCAAGCATAAAATATTTGAACTTTCGCGCAGCAAATACCCCGAAGCCAAATTATTTGGGTTGACCACAGGTTTAGCCGTAATGAAAATAAACTCGGAGTTGGGCTATGAACCGGTTACTTATTCAGAGCTTACGCAAGACGAGGATTTTTGGAAAGGCTGCCGCAGCTGTGTTAACTATGATATATTAACCAGTAAAGAACGGAAGAACTGCATGTGCACCGCCATGCTCTTCGACCCGGTTGAAAAGGCGAAAGAGCACGAAGAAAAAACAAAAAACATGTCGCGCAAAGCAAAGCTGTTTCAGCGTATAGAAAGTGCTATTAAGAGTTTTAGTCAGGATATCAAGATTTTTTAATCCGTAGAGACGCTATACCTCGCGTCTCTTGAAAAATAACATACATCAAAGACGCGAAGTATCGCGTCTCTACAATGAAAATAAAAAAATGAAAAAAAAGGTTGTTTTAGCGTATAGCGGTGGCTTGGATACTTCTTTTTGCTGTATCTATCTTACACAGGATCTGGGTTACGAGGTTCACTCGGTAATCGTAAATACAGGTGGTTTCAGCGATGAAGAATTAAGGAACGTTGAAGAGCGTGCTTACAAAATGGGCGTTACCTCGCATCACGTAGTTGACGAGACCGAGAATTTTTACAACACCTGTGTACGCTTTTTGATATATGGTAACGTGTTGAAAAACAACACCTACCCGCTGTCAGTAAGCGCTGAACGTGTGAGCCAGGCTACAGCCATTGCCAACTATGCTAAAGAGATAGGTGCCGAAGCAGTTGCCCACGGAAGTACCGGTGCCGGTAACGACCAGGTACGTTTTGATATGATATTCAATATTTTGGTACCTGAAGTACAGATCATCACCCCTATCCGCGATTTGAAGTTGAGCCGTGAGGCAGAAATAGAATACCTGAAAGAGCATGGTGTAGATATGAACTTCGAGAAAGCAAAATATTCTATCAATAAAGGTATATGGGGTACATCAGTTGGCGGTAAGGAAACGTTGACATCTAACTTAGGCTTACCTGAAGAAGCATGGCCCACACAGGTGAGCGAAACAGGCACCCGTGATATTGAACTGGAATTTGAAAAAGGAGAATTAGTAGCCATCGACGGTAAAAAATACGATCACCCAACCAAAGCTATACAGGCTTTACAAGCTATTACCGGGCCTTACGGCATCGGCAGGGATATCCATGTGGGCGATACCATTATCGGCATCAAGGGCCGTGTAGGCTTTGAAGCAGCTGCGCCAATGGTGATCATCAAAGCGCATCATACTTTGGAAAAACACGTATTGACCAAATGGCAGTTATCATGGAAGGATCAACTATCATCTTTCTACGGCAACTGGCTGCATGAAGGCCAATTCCACGACCCTATCATGCGCAACATAGAGGCATTTTTAACCGATACACAGCAAAATGTAAGTGGTAAAGTATTTGTACAACTGAACCCCTACAGGTTCCAGGTGGTGGGTATTGAATCGAACCATGACCTGATGTCGAACAAATTTGGCAGCTATGGCGAGATGAACAATGCCTGGACAGGTGATGACGTGAAAGGTTTCTCGAAGATATTCGGTAACCAGGTTATGATATACCATAAGGTTAATACCCCCCCCGCCCCCTGAAGGGGAGCTATCAAGCTTAATAAAACAAAAATGGAAAACGCTCAAAATAAACCAGACATTCAAGCTCCCCCTTCAGGGGGTTGGGGGGCTTCCTTTAGTAAAAGCGAATGCATTAGCCACTATAAATGGGGTGATGATTGTTATGGCTGGAATTTTATCGATACGGATGCACTCTCGGTAAAACAGGAGCTAATGCCACCTGACACTGCCGAGCAACTGCATTATCATGAGAAGGCCTCACAGGTATTTTTTATACTGAAGGGCAAGGCCACTTTTTCCATTGATGGCAAAGAATGTATTTTGAAACCGGAGCAGGGAATTGAGATAAAACCCGGTCAAAAACATTTCATCAGCAATAAGGAAACCAGCGACCTTGAATTTATTTTATACTCAACACCATCTACAAAAAATGACAGGATCAACCTATAAAATACGTGCAGGGATTATTGGCGGTGCAGGTTATACCGGCGGTGAAATGCTGCGTATATTAATTAACCACCCCAATGTGGATATTGCCTTTGTAAACAGCAAAAGCAACACCGGCAACTATGTTTACGAAGTGCATACCGACCTTTTTGGCGATACGGAGCTAAAGTTTACTGATGATCTGTCGAATGATATTGACGTGTTATTCTTGTGTGTAGGTCATGGTGATGCTATGAAGTTTTTGGAAGCCAATGACATACCTGATAACATAAAGATCATTGATTTGAGCCAAGATTTTAGGTTAAGCCAAAATTCAAAATTCAAGAATAAAAGCTTTGTTTACGGGTTGCCTGAATTGAACCGTGATACTATCAAATCGGCACAAAATATAGCTAATCCTGGTTGCTTTGCTACTTGTTTACAGTTAGGCCTGTTGCCTTTAGCTGCAAATAACAAACTGAACAGCGAGGTACATATCACCGCTACAACAGGTTCAACAGGCGCGGGTCAAAGCCCATCGGCTACTACACATTTTACGTGGAGGAATGATAACCTGTCGATATATAAAGCTTTTGACCATCAGCATTTAGGCGAGATCGGCCAGTCCTTAAACCAGTTACAACCCGGGAACGAACAGACTCTAAACTTCATCCCTTATCGTGGCGATTATACCCGCGGCATCATCGCATCTATTTATTTAGACAGCGATCTAAGCGGCGATGAAGCATTTAAGCTGTATGAAGATTATTATGCAGGCCATCCGTTTACGCATGTTACTAAACGTAATATCGATTTAAAGCAGGTGGTTAATACCAATAAATGCTTTATACAGATAGCTAAGCATGGTAATAAATTACTGATAACGAGCATTATAGACAATTTAACTAAAGGTGCTTCGGGCCATGCAGTGCAGAATATGAATTTGATGTTTGGGCTGGAGGAAACCGCTGGTTTGCGTTTAAAAGCGACTGGTTTTTAAAAAGATAATAATACACCACGCGTCATTGCGAGAAGTGAGCAGGACTGCGCGAGCACAACGACGAAGCAATCTCTGTACGCCACGTACAACAGGTTGCTTAGCATAGTTCGACAGAGATTGCTTCGTACCTCGCAATGACGTTAAAGAATAAAAGAAGAAGATGAAACTATTTGATGTTTACCCAATCAATCCCATCAACATTGTAAAAGGTGTTGGTAGTTTAGTGTATGATGACAAAGGTACCGAGTACCTTGACTTATATGGCGGCCATGCGGTTATCTCCATCGGCCATACTAATCCGCATTATGTAAAGCGATTGGAAGACCAGTTGCACCAGATAGGTTTCTATTCAAATTCTATCGAAATACCTTTACAAGTTGAACTGGCTGAAAAGCTGGGTAAGGTTTCAGGCAAGGAAGATTACCAACTGTTCCTGTGTAATTCAGGTGCTGAGGCTAACGAGAATGCTTTGAAACTGGCATCTTTTTATAATGGCAAAAAGAAGGTTATCGCATTCAGGAAATCATTTCATGGTCGTACTTCATTGGCGGTAGCAGTTACCGATAATCCAAAGATCGTAGCACCGGTTAATGAAAACGACAACGTGATATTTCTGCCTTGGCAGGATGAAGCTGCATTAGAGCAGGCTTTTGCCAATAACGAGATCTCATCAGTAATTATCGAAGGCATTCAAGGTGTTGGCGGCATACAGGTAGCCAGTGAAAGCTTCCTTCAAAAAATACGCTCGCTGTGCGACCAGTATAATGCTGTTTTCATCGCCGATTCAGTACAATGTGGTTACGGACGGACAGGAAAATTCTTCTCGCATGATTTTGCAGGTGTTAATGCCGATATATACAGCATGGCTAAAGGTATGGGTAATGGTTTCCCTATCGGTGGCATTATCATATCGCCTAAAATACAGCCGGCTTATGGTATGCTGGGCACTACATTTGGCGGCAACCATTTGGCTTGCGCGGCAGGATTAGCAGTATTAGAGGAAATAGAAAAAAACAACCTGATGCAAAATGCTGCCGAAGTTGGCGGTTATTTAATAGCTGAACTTAAAAAGTTTGATAAGGTTAAAGAAGTACGTGGCCGTGGGTTGATGATCGGCATTGAACTGCCTGATGAACTAGCTCATGTGCGTAAAGACCTGCTATTCAAACATCATATATTTACCGGTGAAGCTAAACCAAATGTAGTAAGGCTGTTGCCGGCACTGAATTTAACCAAAGCTTATGCTGACAGATTTTTAGAGGCATTTGTCAATGTATTAAACAACTAACACTTGTCATCCTGAGCGATAGCGAAGGATCTATCATACGAGCGGACGGCTACGGAGCGCTTGGTGCAAAATGCGGATAGATCCTTCGCTATCGCTCAGGATGACAAAAAACATTAGATTCTTATGAAATTATTCACCTCCGTTCACGATGTAACCGATATTAACGCGCTTGCTGCCGAGGCATTGCAATTAAAGCAAAACCCTTATGCGCATCAGCATTTGGGTAAGAATAAAACCATTGGGTTGGTTTTCCTTAACCCAAGCCTGCGTACCCGTATGAGCACCCAAAAAGCCGCGCTTAACTTAGGCATGAATGTGATGGTGCTGAACATTGACAAAGAAGGTTGGGCATTGGAGTTGAAGGAAGGCGCTATTATGAATGGTACTACTGTTGAGCACGTTAAAGAAGCTGCCGCCGTTATGGGTGAGTATGTAGATATCATAGGTGTACGTTCATTCCCTGGTCTTAAAAACCGTGAGGAAGATTATAACGAGGAGATATTTAACAAGTTTGTAAAATACTGTGGTGTACCTGTTGTGAGTTTGGAATCGGCCACCCGTCACCCATTACAAAGCCTTGCCGACCTTGTTACTATAACCGAATTGAAGACCAAACCCCGCCCGAAAGTAGTTTTAACCTGGGCACCGCATATTAAACCGTTGCCGCAGGCTGTACCCAATTCATTTGCTGAATGGATGTGTAAGGCCGATGTTGATTTTACCATCGCCCACCCTGCCGGTTACGAATTGAGTACTGACTTCACAAATGGAGCAACCATCACCCATAATCAGGATGAAGCATTGAAAGATGCTGATTTTATTTATGTAAAAAACTGGTCGGCATATGAGCCTTACGGAAAAATTCTGCCGGGTAATGAAGATTGGATGTTGACCAATGAAAAGTTAAACATAACCAATGATGCTAAAGTAATGCATTGCCTGCCAGTCCGTCGTAATTTGGAGCTATCTGATGAGATACTGGACGGACGGAATTCTATTGTAGTACATGAGGCAGGCAACCGCGTTTGGGCAGCACAGGCGGTTTTGAAGCAGATGTTGGAAGAATTATAATTGGGTGTCACCCTCATTCTATTATTTCCCTACTTCGGCTCGGGATCAGCCATCATGGTTTCTGTATTAAAATACCTTACCACCAACCGGTTGTCACTGTTTTTATTAAAGTAATTAATAAACCAGGTTAAAAACACGCTCAATTTATTACTAAAGCCAGCCAGCGACATGATATGTACAAAGCCCCAAAGCAGCCAGGCAAAAAATCCCTGAAAGTGTAGCTTACCCAAATCAGCAACGGCTTTATTGCGGCCTATGGTGGCTAAAGTGCCTTTATCGTGGTATTTAAAAGGTATCGTTGGCTCTCCTTTTATAATATGAACCAGATTTTTGGCTAAATGCTGACCCTGCTGTATGGCGGCTGGCGCTACGCCTGGTAATCCGTTAGGTGTCTCAGGGGTGATCATTGCGGCAACATCACCTATGGCAAAAATATTATCGAAGCCCTGTACCCGGCTGATGTTGTCGGTCAATACGCGGTTACCTTTGGTTATGGTTTGCGCAATACCTTCGGGCACTTCGCCTTTCACACCTGCGGCCCAAAAAACATTGCGGGTATGTATAATAGTACCATCGTCTATTTTTAATTCGTAACCATCATAGCTTTGCACGTGTACGCTGTTATAAATAGTTACTTCGCCTTTGGCTAAAAATTCTTTAGCTTTTGCCGATGCCTGGGGCGACATAGCGGCAAGTAACCTATCTTTCCCTTCAACCAAATAAACCCGCATATGCTGCTTTTTCAACCCATGATAATCCTTCATTAGAATTAGTTGCCGCATTTCTGCTAAAGCACCCGAAAGCTCAACACCTGTTGGGCCGCCGCCAACCACCACAAAGGTCATCAGTGCTTCGCGTTCGTTATAAGTTTTGGTCACCAGCGCTTTCTCCAGGTTTTGCAGGATAAGGCTGCGCAAATTCAATGCTTCAGGGATATTCTTCATCGGCATGGCGAAATGCTCAATTTCTTTATTGCCGAAAAAGTTTGTGTTTGCCCCGGTGGCTATTACTAAATAATCATAATTGATATCGCCCATATCCGTAGTCACCGTATTGCTTTCAGGGTTTATTTTCTGTACATCGGTCAAAAAGAACCTGAAATTATCCTGGTGGGTGAATATCCTTCGTATCGGGAACCCTATTGAATCGGCAGCTATGGCGCCCATTGCAACCTGGTAAAGCAGGGGTTGAAATGTGTGGTAATTATGCCTGTCGAGCATCATTACTTTAACAGGCGCATTTTTTAGATGTTTGGCTAATTGTAATCCGCCAAACCCTCCGCCGATAATAACAACACGAGGAATGGGAGTAGTAGGTGTATCCATATTTATTATAGCAATAAAATTACTGTTTGTGTTTTAATTAAATGGTTAAAGGGCGTTTTTTTATCTGATTACGTTAAAATGACACAATTCAAGTGCTATAATATTATATGACCAAAATCATATAATATGGCATTTCATTATTGTTTTTTATACGTTTTTCATGAATTATATACCAGTTTTGTATATAAATACCTTAACAAAGCAGCATTTTATAGCAATAATATATCATAACGGCATCAAATTTTACTTAATTTGCCCATTAATAAACAAAAATTAGTATTTTTAACCGCATTATTAAAAAAATCGAATAAAAGCGCACTTTTATTTATGATTTTACCAACATGAGGCTTTAAAAAAACGCATGACTTAAACCATATTGATTATGCGATTTGGTGGGTTTTAATTACAGGATGGACAAATTTAATAAAAATAACCTGGAGAGCGAAAGTGAAAACGGCGACCTGTACATTATAAAGATTGGTGGTAACGTTATTGATAACTCAGAGAACCTGTACAATTTTCTAAAAGACTTTACCGCATTAAAAGGGGAAAAAATATTGGTGCATGGCGGCGGCAAAGTAGCCACACAATTATCAGAAACATTAGGCATCGAACCAAAAATGGTTGAAGGCCGCCGGATAACCGATATTGAAACATTAAGGGTAGTTACCATGGTTTATGGTGGCCTGATCAATAAAAATATTGTGGCCCAGTTGCAAAGGTTCGGCACTAACGCTATCGGGCTTACCGGTGCCGACGGTAATTTTATCCGTACGAAAAAACGCCCGGTAAAAAACATCGATTATGGTTTTGTGGGCGATATTGATGAAACATCGATAGATAATACAAATATAAAGCGGTTAATGGAAAGTGGCTTTACGCCCGTGTTTTGTGCTATAACACATGATGGGGACGGACAACTACTGAATACGAATGCCGATACCATTGCGTCGGCTTTGGCAGTATCATTGGCTAAGTTATATAATACCACGCTTATTTATTGTTTTGAAAAACGCGGGGTTTTGAAGGATATTAATGATGAAGATTCACTGATAACCGACATCGACCCAACATATTACGAAGAATTAAAAAAAGAGCAGATCATCCATAGCGGCATGTTGCCAAAGCTGGATAATGCATTTACAGCTATTACCTGTGGGGTTAAAGCAGTAGTTATAGGCCATGCGAATGACCTGGGGCTACTGAATGAAAATAAAAAATTTGGAACTCGTTTAAGCAGAAACGTATGAATTCACAACAAAGCATTGCCATAATTGGCAGCGGGAATATTGGCTTATCATTAGCTAAGGGATTGGTAAAAGGGGGGATATGCAAACCGCAGCAAATTATGCTTACCCGCAGAAACATTGCATCGTTAGCGCCACTTGCCGAGCAGGGGTACTATGTAACTGACAATAACCTTAAAGCGGTAAAAAGAGCCGACATAGTGGTTGTAGCCGTATTGCCGCAGCAATTAAACAAACTGCTTGATGAAATTAAGCCCGCCATAAAATCTGAAAAGCAATTACTCATATCGGTAGTATCGGGGGTTACCTGTGCCGATATTCGCCAGCAACTCGACCTGAATGTGCAGGTAGTGCGTGCCATGCCTAATACGGCGATAGCCATTGGCCATTCCATGACCTGTATTGCAACCGATAACGGCACTACCAAAAACGTTAACCTGGTAAGGTCGCTTTTTGATACTGTTGGTGTAAGCATACAAATAAACGAGGAACTAATGACATCGGCAACGGCACTTTGCGCCTGCGGCATAGCCTTCTTCCTGCGCTCTATACGTGCTGCTTCGCAAGGAGGTACCGAGATAGGATTCCATTCTGCCGATGCCCTTAAAATGGCCGCACAGACCGCAAAAGGCGCCGCCGACCTGCTGTTGCAGCTCCACTCCCATCCTGAACAAGAGATTGACAAGGTAACCTCACCAAGCGGCTGTACCATTGCCGGTTTGAACGAGATGGAGCATAATGGTTTTAGCTCGGCTATGATAAAGGGCATTAAGTTATCTGCTGATAAGGCGGGCGATCTGTATCATAAGGAAGATGAATAATTGATTTCGGATTTAGAAATCATTACATTCAGCTTTCTTTTTAAATCAAAAATGAAAGCCTTATTGCTTATTACTCTCTTAGTAATACTCTCTTTTAATTATTCAAATGCGCAATACTCGCTTTTTATAAAAGATGGCAGTGTAAAGATGCAACCGCTATCTGAAGCCGAACTAAAAAAGCAATTATCTAATTACGATTTTTCAAAGTTATTTACCTGTACCGATAATTCGGTTATATATGGATTTATAGGTAATGATCATCAACGTATCAGGATAAAATTCATTTCAGTTACCAAAGATTCATCGGCACTAAACACGTATAAAGTTTATGGCAAATCAATGGTAAAAAACAATGTCGATGAGTTTAATGGAAGTATTGTTATCTCAAATATTTCCAAACAAAAAGTAATGTCGTATGGGGTTGATGATGAATATAAGAACAAGGGATTTAAAGGTGAATATGTGATTTCAGGCTCTTATTCTTTCTTGGAAAAACCTGAACAAAATCATACAGGAACTTTTAACGGCACTTTCCGCACGGGTTATTACCTTGATAGAAAATACAATGTTCACTATGATGATATTAATAACTATTCTGACGGCTATACAAACAATTTATTCAGCGGCAAATGGAAAAGCCATAATGGTAAGATAGTTCAAATTTGCAATTGGGGGATTACAGGATACCAAATTCAGGTAATTTTGATGTAGGCGCAGCAGAATTTTCTCCTAACACCGGCGACACAACACTTGGCTGGCAAAGTATTCATGACATGTGGATTAGAGATAAAAATGGCAAACTTACAGCTAAGGCAAAACAAGCCAAACGAATTGAAGAAGCCAAATGGTGGCAATAATTTTATATTTTAGCACTTAATGGATTTTGTACCCTTTGATACTGTTGGCCTCTCTGCTACTGATTTTGATAATTTCTATCAAACCTATAAAGCGCTCGACCAGAAATTTGACATACACCCTACAGGTGATATTGATTTTCACCTGGAAGATTTTGAATCATTTCGGTATTATAAAGATGTACATATTCGAGGGTCTTTTGTTATAAAAAATGCTAAAACAGATTGTTATATCCTTTTTATAGAACTTGGATACACAGCACCTAATACAGGCAGGGGACCGAGCATAAATCATAAGGAATACCAGGTTTGGGCGCTGGCTTATGTAAAGCATAACTTTGGCCGTGTATTGATACGCCCTGAAACGTTAGCCGATAAAATAATTGAGATAGTACACCCCATCGAGATAGACTTTAAAGAAGATAAAGCCTTTAGCGACACATTTTATGTTTTAGCGAATGACACCGATAAAGCCATCCCCGGTATCGACCGTAGTTTCCGTAACGCGGTAATGGATGTTCGTCACGACCATTTCACCATCGAAATATTCGACCATACACTTATCATCGGCGACCGTAAACTAATCACCCCGGAAAGGTCGGTACATTTATGTGAATTTGTAAGCAGGTTATGCGCTTCGTGCTAATTTATTAAGATATGCAGACTTCTAACAAACAACATTTATCATTAAAGTTTATAACAAACCGTTCATATGTAATATGGGGAGTTATAGGTTTAATTATGAGTATATGTTTTGCCATAATTGCTATAATTGGCAATGATACACATACTAAAACTGATTCATACAGTTGGGTAATTTTAGTTTCAGCATTGATTTTTTGTGGTATTAAATTAATAATGAATGGATTAAGCTTAAGGCTATTTATCAGCGATGATAAAATTGAAGCAAAAAGTGTTAATGGTGAGGTAAAAACCATTTTATGGAAAGAAATCAGCAGTGTCACGTTAAGCAAAACACCGCCTGCCCTTATAGTTAAGGGCCAGCATGAAATCGTTGAAATCCCACTTAAACTAAAAAACTGGGAACTGGTACTCGAAACAATGGAAGATAAATTATCTGACGATAAGTTTTTAAATTTCAATTAACAATCAAACCTTAGCCGTATCCCTTGACCTGTGAACGTCGGTGTTCACATAGTCATTCTCTATCAAGCCATCGCGCATACGCACTATACGGTGGGCATGTAATGCAATGTCTTCTTCGTGGGTAACTAATATAATGGTGTTGCCTTTATCATGTATATCTTCAATAAGACCCATAATTTCAATGGAGGTTTTGGTATCAAGGTTACCTGTAGGCTCATCGGCTAAAATTATTGACGGGTTGTTTATCAATGCCCTTGCTACTGCCACACGCTGCCTTTGTCCGCCGGATAATTCGTTGGGTTTATGATCAACACGATTACCGAGCCCGACGTTTTCCAATGTTTTTTTAGCTCTGTCGAGCCTGTCGTCCCTACTTATACCTGCGTAAACCAATGGAAGGGCCACATTCTCCAGCGCGCTATTGCGCGGCAGCAGGTTAAACGTTTGGAACACGAAACCAATTTCAGAGTTACGCACCTCGGCAAGGTCGTTTTCGGTCATGTGGCTTACATCAATCCCATTCAGAATATAGGTACCCTTGGTGGGTGTATCCAAGCAGCCCAAAATATTCATCAGGGTTGATTTCCCTGAGCCCGAAGGCCCCATTAAAGCCACAAATTCACCTTTATTTATACTTAACGATACCGATTTAAGCGCGTGAATAGTTTCAGCGCCTATCACATATTTACGTCCGATATCTTTAATGGTAATTAATGGCTCCATGCGTTTTTGTTTGTTTTGACTACGAACCCTACTTATTTGTTACAACGGATTATCAAATTCGAAATCCGAACTTACTTCTCTATTACTTTCGCCACCAAAAAATAATCATCTGTATGTTTAGGGGCGTTTTGTAAAGCTTCTTCAGTACTTACAGTTTGTTTCACTATATCCTCGCGCAAAACGTTCACTTCATTGGTCATATAAACTAAAGGTTCTATTCCTGCTGTATCCAACTCGTTCAGTTTGGCCATAAAGTCAAGTATTTTGTTCATGTCCTGTATCATCGCTTCCTTTTCATCTTCTGCAAGTTCAAGGCGGGCAAGGGTGGCTACTTTTTCTACTGTTTCCCTATCAATTATCATGCGTTATCTAACTTTTGTTCCATTATATCATGCACTTTATCTCGCAATGCATCAGCATCATCTATGCATAAATTTGCCGTTTCAATGGGCTTATGTACAAATATATGGCAAATCCCTGGCTTACTGCCATATTCTAATCCATCATCCCACAAAACGCGCCAGGTATCAGGCGAAGATATTGGAATAATCGGAATTTTCAACTCAATAGCCAGTCTAAATGGGCCATTCTTAAATTCCTCTAATTTTGGTGGATAGTTGGGCGGTATCCTGCCTTCGGGAAATATTACCAGCGTTTGCCCGCCTTTCAGCCTGTCGCCCGCTTTTTTAAATGCGCGGAACGATGACATTTTGCTTTCCCGGTTCACCGGAATATCCACAGTGCGGAAATACAGGCCGGTAACAAAACCATCCAGTAATTCATCCTTACCCATAAAAGAGTAATTGTTTTTTGCCAGTATACTTATGGCGGTAATATCGAGGTTTGAAGTATGATTAGGACAAAGAATGTAAGTGCGCGACCAGTCAATTGGTTCCTCCATATCAAACCGGTACATTATTCCTGAAAAAAGCGAGCTTAAATACCCCCAAAAACCCCGTATCCTGTTCATGTCGCGATAGCGTTCGGGTTTACGTGAAAAATAGTACATCAGCGGCCACAATACAATGTAAAGAATGCCCACATTAAACCGGTAAAAATAAGCGTGGACCCTTTTCAGAAATAATTTCATTGTCTCCAAAAGTAGTTAAATACTTAGCTTTTGAGCAATATTATATAGTTGGATTTTTTGGCTGATGGTATGGCAAATGTTATTCAATACCGTGTACTGATAGCATGGATGCCGTTGAATACCTTTTTTAAATAGTTCATTTTTACCAGAAATATAAAAATTACTTACTTTCGCCCCATGGAAACAGTTGTAAGTGGTATACGCAGTACCGGGAACCTGCACTTAGGTAATTATTATGGCGCGATACAGAATTTTATAAAAATGCAGTATGAATATAACTGCTATTTTTTTATTGCCGACCTGCATTCGTTAACCACACACCCTACCCCTGCCGACCTGCACAGCAATGTGAAACAGGTTTTGGTTGAATATTTAGCTGCCGGTATCGACCCGGAAAAAGCGACCATTTACGTACAATCGCATGTACCTGAAGTTGCTGAACTTTACCTTTACCTGAACATGAATGCCTATTTGGGTGAGTTGGAACGTGCTACATCATTTAAAGACAAGGTACGCGCTCATCCCGATAACGTTAATGCCGGCCTGCTTACCTACCCCGTTTTAATGGCTGCCGATATATTGATACACAAAGCAACTAAAGTGCCCGTAGGTAAAGACCAGGAGCAGCACCTGGAAATGTCGCGCACGTTTGGCAACCGTTTTAACAGGCTGTATAATAATGATTACTTCCCTGAGCCCTATGCCTTTAATTATAGCGACAGCCTGGTAAAGATACCGGGGCTTGATGGCAAAGGAAAAATGGGAAAATCGGAAGGTGAAGGCAATGCAGTGTTTTTATCAGATTCGCCTGAAGTTATCCGCAAAAAAGTAATGCGCGCGGTTACCGATAGCGGCCCGACCACAGATAACCAGGAAAAACCGGTTGAGATACAAAACCTGTTCGACCTAATGACCGTAGTATCAACCCCTGATACTTACGAGCACTTTGACAACCTGTACAACACCTGCCAAATACGCTACGGCGACCTGAAAAAACAATTGGCCGAAGATATGATCATCGCTACAGCCCCTATCCGCGAACGCATAAATGATATTGCCAACGATGCAGTTTATTTAAGGCAGGTTGCCCGCCACGGCGCTATAAAGGCCCGCGAAAGCGCAGAAAAAACCATCCGCGAGGTAAGGGAAATTATTGGTTTCAGGAGTTTTTAATTTTTGTTAATAGTTGATAGTTCATGGTTCGTGCTGTATATTAGGCGGAAGTTAGGTTCCGATCAGCATACCGTTTAATTGCATAAAACTTATGATTTTTGATCTATGAACTATGAACCACAAACCATGAACTGATATGCACATTGCTATTGTAGGCAACATCGGAGCCGGAAAAACCACCCTTGCTGAACTGCTGGCCAAGAGCTACGCCTGGGAGCCATTATTTGAAGCCGTTGATAACAACCCTTACCTTGAGGATTTTTACAACGACATGAAACGCTGGAGCTTCAACCTGCAGATCTATTTCCTCAATAGCCGCTACCGCCAGCTAATGGATATTCAAAAAGATGGCCGCAATGTGATACAGGACCGCACCATTTATGAAGACGCCTTTATCTTTGCTGAGAACCTGCACGATATGGGCCTCATGACCACCCGCGATTATGAGAACTACCGCGCCATATTTGATAACATGACCAGCTATATCAAACCACCCGACTTGCTGGTTTATCTTAAAGCATCGGTACCAACGCTAGTTAACAATATACAGCGCCGTGGCCGTGAGTATGAAACCGGCATCAGGCTTGATTATCTTTCAAAACTGAACGAAAAATACCAGAAATGGATAAGCGGTTACAAATTGGGCAAGCTGTTAATTATTGATAAAGACGTAATTGACTTTGCCAACAATACCGAAGATATGGCTACTGTAGTGCAGTTGATTGAAAGGGAGATAAACGGATTATTTTAAAAACAATTTGTCATTTCGAACGATAGTGAGAAATCTTCTACGACATGCATCTACGCTATGCAAATCCACTATGTATAATGTACAAGATTTCTCCTCGTACCTCGTCGAAATGACAAATGTTTTATCCTGTTATATTAGATATTAAACTCCAATGAAAATCCTCGGCATCATTCCAGCACGTTACGCATCTACCCGCTTCCCGGGTAAGCCTATGGTGGATATTGCCGGGAAAAGCATGATACAACGCGTTTATGAGCAGGCTAAAAAATGCACCTCATTAAGCGAGGTGATAGTAGCTACAGATGATGACCGCATATTTGCTCACGTAAACGGTTTTGGCGGTGTAGCCGTAATGACCTCGCCCAACCACCAGAGTGGTACAGACCGTTGTGCAGAGGTAGCTTTACAGCACCCGCAGTATGATGTGATCATTAACATTCAGGGCGATGAACCTTATATCGACCCTGAGCAGATCACCAAGGTTGCCGCCTGTTTTAACTCGGCAGATGTACAACTGTCAACGCTTATAAAAAAGATAACAACATTGGATGAATTGAATAACCCCAATTCGCCAAAGGTTATTATCAACCATAATTCCGAAGCGATCTATTTTTCGCGTACGCCGCTACCCTACCTGCGCGGGCACGAACCGCAGGAATGGCTGAAACATTTCACTTACTTTAAGCATATCGGCATTTATGGCTACCGTGCCGATGTTTTGCAGGCGGTAACCAAACTGGCCATTTCATCGCTCGAAAAAGCCGAAAGCCTGGAACAGTTGCGTTGGATAGAGAATGGTTATCGTATTAAAGTGGCTGAAACCGAACTGGAAACACATGCGATTGATGTGCCGGAGGATTTAAAAAAGCTAAACCTCTAAATGTCATACCTCTCCGTACCGGATAGAAATGACATTTTTTTATTGGTTTTATTTGGAGAAAAACTATATTTGCAGCGCTTGTCAGAACATTGACTATAAAAAATGAACGGTTTTAACTTACATCATCTCCATCTGCATCATCGCCACCATATGGCGATCAGATAATGTATGTTTCCACGCGAAACGCGAACCTCATTTTATTACTTATAGTTTTATACACCCAATCATCTTGAAAACACTAAAAATCGCGATCCAAAAATCGGGTCGGCTCAACGAAAAATCCGTTGAACTATTAAAAAACTGCGGCCTTAATTTTGAAAATTATAAGAGTTCGCTCATTTCGCCTGTTTCAAATTTCCCGCTGGAAATTCTTTTTCTGCGCGATGATGATATCCCCGAATACGTACAGGATGGCATTGCCGACCTGGGTATTGTAGGCGAAAACGTAATTGAAGAAACTGAAGTAGATGTTACCTATCTGCAGCGCCTGGGCTTTGGTAAATGCTCGCTGAAAATTGCTGTACCCAACAACAATTCCATTACTGAACTTAACCAGTTAAACGGCCGCTCTATAGCCACCACTTACCCTGTCATTTTGGGCAAATTCCTAAAAAAACAAGGCATACAATCAGATATCCGTACCATATCAGGCTCGGTTGAAATATCACCCGGTTTAGGTCTGGCCGATGCTATTTGCGACCTGGTTTCAACCGGCGGCACCTTAAAAAGCAACGGGCTTATCCCTTTTGCCGATGTAATGAGCAGCGAGGCGGTGTTGATCTGTAGCAAAAGCAACGGCGAATCGGAGCTGATACAGGAATTAGTACAAAGAATACAATCCGTGTTGCGTGCTAAAGAAACCAAATACGTGGTATTGAATGTAAACCGTGATAATTTACCTGCCATAATCGCATTATTACCCGGCGTTAAAAGCCCGTCAGTAGTGCCATTGGCCGAAGATAATTGGGTAGCTGTACACACCGTTATCCCCGAACGCGATTTTTGGGACAGGATAAGCCAGCTAAAACAAGCCGGCGCGCAGGGAATTGTAGTAATGCCGATTGAGAAGATAATACTTTAGCCCCCCGCCCCCCTGAAGGGGGAGAAATTAAGCATATGGAACCGAACAAAATTAAAAAAATAGAATATTCAAAAGCTCCCCCTTCAGGGGGCGGGGGGGGCATATATAACTATGCCGATTTAAGTAGTGCCGACATTGCAAACCTGGTTCAGCGCAATGTTGACCCTGCTAACCATGTGCGCGATGCGGTAGAAGAAATACTAGCCCGCGTTCATTTGCATGGCGATGATGCCCTGTATGATTATGCTGTTAAGTTTGAAAAAGTAGTTTTAGATAAATTATTTCTGACCAGATCCGAGCTTAACGAACTGGCATCGGGTGTATCTGCCGAACAAAAGGCTGCTTTAGACACTGCTTATAAAAACATTTACACCTTTCACCAAAGTCAGCTTAAAACCGAGGATAAGGTGGAAACCATGCCCGGTGTAACCTGCTGGCGCGAAATAAGGCCGATCGAGAAGGTTGGCTTGTACATCCCCGGCGGTACAGCAGTATTACCAAGCACCATGCTGATGTTAGGCATCCCGGCACAAATTGCGGGTTGTAAAGAAATTGTTGTTTGCACCCCACCGCAACAGGACGGTAAGGTAAATCCGTTCATAGCTTACGTGGCTTTATTGTTAAGGATTGATAAAATCTACCTTGCAGGTGGCGCGCAAGCTATTGGCGCTATGGCTTATGGTACGGATACCATCCCGAAAGCCGACAAGATATTCGGCCCCGGTAACCAATATGTAACCAAGGCTAAAACTATTATCCAGTCGACCACAACTACAGCTATCGATATGCCCGCAGGCCCATCGGAAGTTTTAGTTATTGCAGACGAAAATGCTAACCCGGTATATGTAGCCGCCGACTTGCTGGCGCAGTCAGAACATGGTGTGGATAGCCAGGCCATTTTGGTGACCAATTCAGTCATCATCGCGCAGCAAACTATTGAAGAACTGAATAAACAACTACCAGTTCTGCCCCGTGCTGAAATTGCAGCCAAAGCTATTGAAAACTCCTACATCGTGCTAACAAACACACTGGATGAAGCAATGGATTTCAGCAATCAATACGCTCCCGAGCACTTGATACTGGCTACTGATAACTGGCAACAATTAACATCAAACATCATTAATGCGGGTTCGGTATTCTTAGGCAATTTAACCCCTGAGAGTGCGGGTGATTACGCATCAGGCACAAACCATACCCTGCCTACCAGTTCATTTGCTAAAGCCTATTCGGGTGTTTCGGTCGATTCGTTTGTGAAGAAGATCACCTTTCAGCATATCACGCCGGATGGTATCAGGAACATCGGGCCAACAGTTGAGGTATTGGCAGAATTAGAAGGTTTACAGGCGCATAAAAATGCTGTGAGCGTTAGAATGAGCCCCCAAACCCCCTGAAGGGGGATTACGTCCTAAAGTACAAAACAAATGGAAGAATCAAATAAATCAATATATAGCGGCCCCGATGGTAACTCCCCCTTTAGGGGGTTAGGGGGGCTCCTTAGAGAAAATATAAAAAACCTTACCCCCTATTCATCCGCGCGCGATGAATTTAAGGGCGAGGCCAGTGTGTACCTTGATGCCAATGAAAACGCCTACGGTTCGCCATTGGATAAACAATATAACCGTTACCCCGATCCGTTACAATACAAGGTAAAAAAACGCCTTAGCGAGATAAAAGGCGTGCCACCCCGCAATATATTTTTAGGCAATGGCAGCGATGAAGCTATCGACATCCTTTTCCGCAGCTTTTGCAATCCCGGCGTAGATAATGTGATACTGGTACCACCAACCTATGGTATGTATGAGGTATCGGCCAATATAAATGACATTGAGGCACGCAAAGTGCTATTAACCGATGAATATCAACTCAACCTGGAAGGTATTGCCGAAGCTATCGACAAACACACCAAGATGATATTTATCTGCTCACCCAATAATCCCACGGGCAATTCTATCAATCGCGATGATATTGAAACGCTGCTGGCCAATTTTAGCGGTTTGGTAGTGGTGGATGAGGCTTACATCAATTTCAGTCGCCAAAAAACGTTCATACAGGAACTGACGGAGTACGCCAATTTAGTGGTGCTCCAAACCCTGTCAAAAGCATGGGGATTGGCCGGTTTACGTATAGGCATGGCCTTTGCCAGTGAAGAAATCATCGAAGTGATGAACAAAGTAAAGCCACCTTATAATATAAACGAGGCATCGCAGGAACTGGCATTACAGGCATTGGAAAATGTTTCGCTGGTGAATGTTTGGATAAAAGAGATACTGGAGCAGCGCGATAAACTGGTGCTTGCCCTTAAACATTTTGATTTTGTGCTGGATATTTACCCCAGTGACGCTAACTTTATACTTGTAAAAACAACCGATCCGAAAGGCATTTATAACTTTTTGGTCGAAAGGGGTATTATCGTGCGCGACAGGTCGAAAGTCGATCTGTGCGAGGGAAGTCTGCGCATAACCGTAGGTACGCCCGAAGAAAATGATATTTTATTAAATACGCTAAAGGAATATAAATGAGCCAACCTAAAAAAGTACTATTCATCGATCGCGATGGCACCTTGATACTGGAAACGCCCGACGAGCAGATAGATTCATTTGCAAAACTGCAGTTCTATCCAAAAATGCTGCAATATCTGCCCAAAATAGCTGCCGAACTTGATTACGAATTGGTAATGGTAACCAACCAGGATGGCTTGGGAACCGCATCATATCCTGAAGATACTTTTTTGCCGGTGCAGAATTTTGTTGTCGACACCTTAAAGAATGAAGGAATAGTTTTTTCATATTTCGCTATCGACCGCACATTCCCGGCTGAAAACGCGCCAACACGCAAGCCCAATACAGGTTTGCTTACACAATATTTCGACCCTGAAAAATACGATCTCAAAAATTCATACACCATAGGCGACCGTAAAAACGACATTCTGCTTGGTTATAACTTAGGCGCGAAGGCTATCTGGATAAATGAAAATAGCGGCTTAGGCGATCACGAATTTAAGGCTGATGAGGCAGAAAAAATAAATAGCACCGTCGCCCTTGAAACTACCGACTGGGCCAAAATATACGAGTTTTTAAAAGTTGGCGAACGTTTGGTTGAACATCGCCGCACCACAAAAGAAACGGACATTTACATCAAACTAAACCTTGACGGAAAAGGCGAGTCGAAAATAAATACCGGGCTTCATTTTTTTGATCATATGCTCGACCAGATCGCGCGCCACGGCAACATCGGTTTAGAAGTTACCGCCAAAGGCGATCTGCATATCGACGAGCATCATACCATTGAAGATACCGGCATAGCCTTGGGTGAAGTGTTTGCAACTGCGCTGGGTGATAAAAGAGGTATTGAACGTTACGGTTTCTGCTTGCCTATGGACGATTGTTTAGCGCAAGCAGCCATTGATTTCGGTGGGCGTAACTGGATAGTTTGGGAAGCTGACTTTAAACGTGAAAAAGTGGGCGATGTGCCTACCGAGATGTTTTACCACTTCTTCAAATCGTTTAGCGATGCGGCCAAATGTAATTTAAATATAAAGGCCGAAGGCCAGAACGAACATCACAAGATCGAAGCCATTTTCAAAGCCTTCGCCAAGGCAATAAAAATGGCCGTAAAACGCGATGTGAATAATATGGTTTTACCAAGCACTAAAGGCGTGCTTTAGCCCCCTAACCCCCTAAAGGGGGAATTTTTGATTAGCATGGACGAAAGCATAAAAAATATAACATCGGGCAATGAGCCGAACCCAACTGAAAGCTCCCCCTTCAGGGGGCGGGGGGGGCTCGGCATCATCCGATACGGCGCCGGCAATATCTTCTCGCTTACAGCGGCACTCGACCGCCTTGGCATTGCCTACGGTATGGTACACACTGAAGCCGATTTTGAACAGTTCGACCGTTTTATCATACCCGGCGTGGGCCATGCAGGTGCGGCGATGGATAAACTGGTAAATACAGGGCTGGTACCTAAAATAAAGGCGCTTGATAAACCCGTACTGGGTATTTGTGTAGGTATGCAACTGCTTACCTCCTATTCAGAGGAAGGCGATTCAAACCTGCTTAATCTGTTTCCTGTACGTACATTACGCTTTACAGATAGCCCCGACTACAAAGTACCACATACCGGCTGGAATAAGGTGTTTCCCGAAAAAGAAAATGCACTTTTTAAAAATATTCCGTCAGGTTCACATTTTTACTTTGTACATTCATACTTTATTGAGTATGACCCCACATATACTTTGTCTTCAACAGATTACAACAATAAATTTTCGGCATCAATTTGGCGGGATAATTTCTACGGTGTGCAATTTCACCCCGAAAAATCCGGCAAATACGGTGAAACCCTATTAACTAACTTCTCAAACATATAAAAACATGTACATTATTCCTGCAATTGATATTTTAAACAAAAAGGTCGTGCGCCTGCGCGAAGGGGATTATCAGCAGGTAACAGAATACGATGTTACTTTAGAAGAAATGATAGAACGGTACCAATCGTATGGTACCAACCTCATACACATAATCGACCTCAACGGCGCTAAAAACGATTTCACCAACCAGCAATACCTGTTCGATACCATTAAAAAAACCGACATGCTGGTACAATACGGCGGTGGTGTGCGCAGTATCGATAAAGTTAAAGAACTGATAGACGCCGGCGTGCATCGCGTTATCGTAGGTACACAAGCCATCACCAATCCCATGTTTTTGCATGAACTAAGCAAAGAAATTTGTGGCCGCGACAAATGTTCCGACCAGGTGGTTATTGCCATTGATGTGCTGGATGAAGTAATAAAATATTCCGGCTGGATGGAAAGCTCACCCATAAAACTGATGGATTATGTTGATAAATGCTTGGGACTGGGCTTCTTCCGCTTCCTGTGTACTGATATTAATAAAGACGGCAAGCTCGGCGGTGCCGGCATCGACCTGTATCGTAAATTACTCGATCATTCGCCATTCATTAAGCTGATAGCATCAGGCGGTGTAAGTTCAATGCAGGACATTGAGCAGTTAAGTCACATTAAGGTAGAATCGTGCGTAGTAGGCAAAGCGATCTATGAGGGCCATATCTCTATTGAAGATGTGAAGAATTGGAATTTGGAATCCTTAATATCAATATAGTTCGCCCCCCAGCCCCCTGAAGGGGGAGCTTTTGATTAGCGTAATGAGCAAGAAACTTTTTTTAGGTGCAGATAGTCTTGTATTTAAAAATGCACAGCGACTACGTTATAATATGACGGACGCCGAAATGTTGCTTTGGGGATATTTGAAAGGCAGCCAATTAGGCGTAAAATTCAGGAGGCAACATCCGTTAGGAATTTACATAGCAGATTTTTATTGCCATCAGTATAAATTAATCATTGAATTAGACGGAAGCATTCACAATCTGCCTGATGTGATAGCAAATGATAAGGAAAGGCAATTTAATCTTGAAGCGGATGGATTTGTTTTCCTACGATTCACCAATCAACAAGTATTTAATCAGTTAGATAAAGTATTGAACACTATAAAACAAGCGTTAGGCTCCCCCTTCAGGGGGCGGGGGGGGCTAAGTAAGCGAATTATTCCTTGTCTTGACGTTAAAGACGGCCGTACCGTAAAAGGCGTAAACTTCGTCGACCTTCGCGATGCCGGCGACCCTGTTGAACTGGCCTGGAACTACTCCCAGCAAGGCGCCGATGAACTGGTTTTTCTCGACATCACCGCCACTCACGAACGCCGCAAAACAATGGTGGAGCTGGTGAAGTCTGTTGCACGACAAATAAACATCCCCTTTACCATTGGTGGCGGCATCAATGAAATTGCCGATGCAGATGCCCTGCTTAATGCAGGTGCCGACAAAATATCTATCAATTCCGCAGCGGTGCGTAACCCGGCTTTGATCGATGAACTGGCAAAAGCATTTGGTGTTCAGTTTGTGGTGATAGCAGTTGACACAAGGGTAAATGGTGATAAAAACATCGTCCACCTTAATGGCGGCCGCATCCCTACTGAAAAAGAAACGCTCGACTGGATAAAAGAAGCCGAAAGCCGCGGTGCAGGCGAGATATTGCTTACCTCAATGGATCACGACGGTACTAAAAACGGCTTTGATAATAAATTACTAAAGTTAGTTAATGATACCGTGCATATCCCCGTAATAGCTTCAGGCGGTGCAGGCTCAGTGCAGCATTTTGTTGATGTATTTGAGCAAACCAATGTTGATGCGGCATTAGCTGCTTCGGTTTTCCACTATGGCGAGATATTGATCCCTGATCTGAAAGAAATTTTAAAGCAAAATAATATAGAAGTTCGTACACTTGCCAAACAATACTAATGGAAATAGATTTTAACAAAACTGACAGCTTAGTACCCGTAATTATACAGGACGAAAATACCCTTGAGGTTTTGATGCTCGGCTATATGAACCAGGAAGCCTACAACAAAACCTTACAGGAAAATATCGTTACCTTTTTCTCCCGTTCAAAAAACCGGCTGTGGACAAAAGGCGAAACCAGCAAAAACTTCCTGCACGTTAAAAGCATTGATATTGATTGTGATAACGACACGCTACTGATTAAAGTTAAAGCCGATGGCCCAACCTGCCACACAGGTTCACGTAGTTGCTTTGATACCGCTTATAACCAGAACTTTATATTGCAACTGGAACAAATCATTGCCGACAGATATGAAAACCCGCAGGAAGGCTCGTATGTAAACAGGCTGCACCAAAAAGGCCTTAACAAAATTGCCCAAAAAGTAGGCGAAGAAGGCGTTGAAACCGTGATAGCCGCCTTAGCCGAAACAGAAACAGACCTGATAAATGAAGCATCCGACCTGGTATTCCACCTGCTTGTTCTACTGCGCGAAAAAGGCCTGTCACTCGAAACCATAGCTAAGAATTTAGAGGAAAGTCATAAATAGTAGTTAAAAGTTTAAGATTGAAAGTTCAAAGTCTGAATAGCTTACTTTCAACCTTCAACCTTCAACGTTCAACTTTCAACTCAACAATGATCACCGTACAAAAAACAGCCGAGCTTACAGGGCACAGCAACCCAATATTCACTGTGGCGCTTTCGCAAAAGCCGGGCATACTGTTTACCGGCGGCAACGATAAAGGCGTGGTAGAATGGAGCTTGAAAACCAACAGCTTTATTAAAGTAATGTTCCCGGTTCCGGCATCGGTATATGCTATTTATTGCCCTATAGGTTTCCTCCTGCTATTTGCCGGCCTGCGCACGGGCGATGTAGCAGTGTTTGATTTTTTGCAGCAAAAGGTAATATCTATATTAAAGCATCATACAAAACCTGTTTTCGATATTAAATCAGTAACCGGCAAAAAAGAACTGCTGGTAGCATCAGAGGACGGCACAGTTTCTATCTGGAACATGGACACCCTGCAACTGCTGCATACCATACAGGTTTCCAACGATACGGTGCGTTGCATCAGTATCACCCCCAATGAAAAGCAAGCCGCTTTTGGCTGTCGCGATAATCAAATAAAAATATACGATCTGGAGGATTATACATTGATAAAAACCATACACGGCCATACCATGTCGGTATTTTCACTGCAATATTCACCAACTGGCGATTACCTGGTATCAGGCAGCCGCGATGCACAGGTAAAAATATGGGATACTATTTCCTACAACCAAATACAAAATATCCCGGCGCATTTGTTTGCAGTAAATTCCATCGCCTTCCATCCTACCCAGCCTTATTTCGCAACCGCCAGCATGGACAAAAGCATAAAACTTTGGGGATCAGATGACTTTAAACTATACAAAGTTATCAGCCGCGAAAAGAATTACCCCGGCCATGTATTGTCTATCAATAAGTTGGTTTGGAATGGCGACGACCTGATCTCCGTTAGCGATGATAAGCGTATAATTATTTGGAACCTCCAATTCGACTAATCTACACCGATAGCTTACTGTGGCGCCTTACCGAGTGCAGTTTGTGGGTATAGCGCTTCAATTCTTCCGAATAAATGCCCTTATCATCAAAGCTATCTATCTTAACTTTTCCTGATGCATGTATAATTTGCCCGCCATTCAGCATAATGCCTACGTGTACCACCCGGTTTTCTGAATTATGGAAAAATGCCAGGTCGCCGGTAGTGATATTATGCCGATCGGTAATCAGAGTGCCCTGCTCCACTTGTAATGATGCATCGCGTTTTAGCTGTATGCCATGCAGTTTAAATACAGTTTGTGTAAACCCTGAGCAATCGATGCCGAAATGGGTACGGCCACCCCACAAATAAGGCGCATTTAAAAAGGATTTAGCCGTAGTAACAAAATTTTCAATATCACCTTTTGGCCCAATTATTTCAAACTTTTCGTTTACTATTTTGCAGGTTTTACCTTCCAAAAAAGCCAGTGAACTGCCCACAGGCAAATAAAGTACGGCGTTGTCTGATTTTTTCCAGGCCTGCGTTACCGCCCCATAAGTTAAGGGCGAATGCTCCCTTTTTAGCTGCTGATACGCTAAATGGCCCAGCATGGTAAACTGCAAACGGCTTATCCAACCGGTGTAATTATCGTTGGTTGTTATAATACGGGCCCACTTTTCCACCCACTCCACTATCTCAAATGTCTCACCAAATAGCAGTTGAGATACCATTTCGCTCAACTCATTAGCTTCAGCGCGTAAGGGTATCACTGCTAAATTACAAATCCCGTATTCCATTAAGTAAAAATATAAATTTCTGTTGTAATTAAAAGTAATAATAATATATTTGTAAGTACTTACGTAATTAAATACATAATAATAATGTCGATAATTAATGACCTTAATGAATTAGCTATAGGCGCACGGATGAAACGCTTGTACGATCTGTTTGCGAAAGATGTTATATTAATATACCAGGATGAAAAACTAAACTTTGAACCCAAATACTTTACACTTTACTATCTCATAAGCAGGAAAGGCGAAATAGGCATTACAGAAATTGCCGATGAACTCAACCTCACCCACCCCGGGGTTATTCATTTGGCAAAAGAACTGGAAGACCTGGGTTATATCCAGTCGGGAAAATCAGCTTCGGACAGCCGTAAGCGGATACTTAAACTTTCGGAAAAAGGTATAGCCTCGCTTGAAAAATTTGAAAGGGTTTGGGGAAAGATATTGCTTTTAAATCAATCCTTATTCAATAATCAGCAACACCATTTACTTACCGCCATTATGGAAACAGAGAATCAACTCAATTCTAAACCCTATTATCAACGTTTTAAAGAAATGTTTGAACCGGTTGACAGTGCCGGTGTAAATATCCTCGACTATGAGCCTTCACTTGCCAAATACTTTAAATCGCTAAATATTGAGTGGATAAACACTTATTTTACTGTTGAAGAGCATGATCTGGAACAATTAAACCACGCCGATACACATATTTTAAATGACGGCGGCATAATAATTTTCGCCGGAATTAACAACGAAATAGCGGGCACCTGCGCGCTTATCAAAACAGGCGATAACGAATATGAGCTTGCAAAAATGGCTGTCGACCCAAAATATCGGGGCCGAAAGATAGGCAATGCCTTAATGGAGGCCATTATTAAAAAAGCAATGGAATTGGGTGCAAAGCGTCTGTGGCTCGAATCAAACACCAAATTGTTGCCTGCACTAACTATGTATGAAAAGTTTGGTTTTAAAGAGATACCTATTGATAATTCACCATTTTCACGAGCCAATATCAGGATGGAACTTTTTTTATAAAAAGGAGTTCTAAATTTCCCTCTTGAGAAGGGGAGCGAAAGAATGTGTGGCAGCAAGGTATGTTTAGCCGCCATGCCGCGTTCATGAGTAAAACTTAATCCACAAAAAAAGGGATGCACAAAACGGACATCCCTTTTTTAATATCAATTCAAAGGGCTTATTCGCCCATGTGCAGCCATTCTTTTTTCGATAGCAATTCTTCCTGTGTTTCACGTACGTTCTCGTCATCAACACAGCAATCAACCGGGCATACGGCAGCACATTGCGGCTCGTCATGAAAACCTACACATTCGGTACACTTATCGGGTACTATGTAATAAATATCGTCAGATAAAGCAGCTTGTGATTCCTCTGCATTCAAAGTAACCCCATCGCCAAAATCAATAACGCCTTTTAAACCCGTTCCGTCCGAAAAACGCCAAGCTGCACCTGCATCATAAATTGCATTATTCGGGCACTCCGGTTCGCAGGCCCCGCAATTAATGCATTCATCGGTGATTATAATCGCCATATTTTTATAAATATCTTATATTCTCAATTAACTTTGCGCCATCAGTTAATAACGCTGCGCAAATATAACAAAAAAACCTTTTAAGGGTTTATTATACTTACCATTTATATGTCAAAATACGATATTAACACGTTAACGGTTGCTTTTTCAAAGTTGGGCTCCCTGATGGCAAACCCCAACAATGGGTTAAACGAAATGATCGGTAATGAGTTACACTATAATGCCTGGTTCACGCCCGAAAATGTAAAAAAAGCAGTAACGTCAATTGGCAACATGCTCAATAACACCGACCTGAAAATCTGGCTTAGCAAATATACGCCCAACCATTCAGGCAAAAAAGTAGGATTGATATTGGCAGGAAATATCCCTTTGGTTGGCTTTCATGATGTTTTATGTGTGCTGGCCAGCGGTAACCATGCTTTGATAAAAGCCTCATCGCAGGATAATCACTTGATAAAATATATCCTGGAAAAATTAGTAGAGATGGATGCAAGTTTTGCCGGGCAATTTAGTTTTATCGAACGGTTGGAGAATTTCGATGCGGTAATTGCTACCGGCAGTAATAACACCTCGCGCTATTTCGATTATTATTTTGGCAAGGTGCCCAATATTATCCGTAAAAATCGGAATAGCATAGCTGTATTAACAGGTAATGAGACGGCTGAACAGTTACATGAACTTGGCCACGATATTTTTGACTATTACGGCTTAGGCTGCCGCAACGTATCAAAACTGCTGGTGCCAAATGGCTATAACTTCAATTTCTTTTTTGAGTCGATAGAAGATTATAAAGCCATCATCCATCATCATAAATACAATAATAATTACGACTATAACAAATCCATTTACCTTGTAAACCGCGATGAACATTTAGATAACGGCTTTTTATTATTGAAGAAGGATGAAAAACTAACCTCGCCCCTGGCAGTGTTATTTTATAGTAATTATGCCGATATAAAAGACGCCGAAAACATAATTAACACCGAAAGCGAAAAGATACAATGTGTGGTAAGCGCCATACATTTAAATGTAAACAACCAGGTGGTAACATTCGGCCAAAGCCAACAGCCTAAATTGTGGGATTATGCCGATGGCATTGATACGATGGAGTTCTTGTCAAAACTGTAAAATAACAATACCTTTGGGGGAGTTGAAAGTAGAAGGTTAAAGGTTGAAAGTAAAGCCAATTTTAAAAGAACCTTATACTTTTAACTTTAAACTTTCAACTCAAAATGTATATTATAAAAGTTAAAGGCGTAGCTAAAATACCCGATTATGTGCAGTTGAGGGACGATAAGTTTACGCTGCTGGCTTACTTCAGGGTCGACAGGCCCGAAAAATCATTAGATAAGGTAGGGCTTGGCGACAGGGCCGATTACATTATGAACATTGTTAAAGAATTGCCTTTTGGGCAGATATTGAAACTGGACTTATAACATGATTGGAAACTCAATAATAAAGCTGAATAAGGTTAATATTTTTCAGCAGAAACACCTGGTATTGTCAAATGTTGATCTGCACGTTGATAAAGGCGATTTCGTATGGCTGATAGGTCAGACAGGCTCGGGCAAAAGTAGTTTGTTGAAATTGCTTTATGGCGATCTTAAACCTGCAAATGGTACGGGGCACGCCTGTGGTTACGAACTCGACAGATTAACCACCCGCGATATCCCATTCCTGCGCCGCAAGCTGGGTATAGTTTTCCAGGATTTCCAATTACTTACCGATCGTTCGGTAGAGCAAAACCTGCAATTTGTAATGCGCGCCACCGGCTGGACAGATAAAAAACTGATAGCTGAACGCACATTAGACGTGCTTGAAAAAGTGGGCCTGCGCTCAAAGCTTAAAAAAATGCCGCACGAGCTATCGGGTGGCGAACAGCAAAGGGTGGTTATTGCCCGCGCTTTGGTTAACGACCCCGAAATTATACTGGCTGATGAACCCACCGGTAACCTCGACCCTGATACTTCCGAAGAAATTGTATTGTTATTGAAACAGATCAGCAGCCAGATGGGGACAGCTGTACTTATCGCTACGCATGATTATCACATTATCCGCACTTTCCCGTCGCGCATTATTAAGTGCGAAAATGGCAAGGTGTTGGAAGATGTGCAGATAGCTTGATTAATTCAAAAGTCAAAATTAAAAAGCTAAAAAACTGACAACTTGCGCTCGTCTGTGACGAGTGCTTAACATGTAGGGCATTTGCAATGCCCCTGTATATGCAATATAATCACAACTAAAGACTGCCAACAGTACACTTCAAACAAAAAAACACTGTCACCATGTCGCTTTTATACAAATGGCAGGATACTTGTTTTGCACTGTTTACTATTAATATTTAATATGCTTAAGAAGAAAAAGACAGAAAATATGGATTCACCTGAAAATATTGCAGGCGAAATGGATGAAAATACACAGGGTGCTGCTACTGCCGGGCAGGGCCTGTCTGCCGAAGATAAGCTGAAAGAGGAGTTGGTTGCTGCTAATGATAAGTATCTGCGTTTATTTGCTGAATTTGATAACTTCAGAAGGCGCACCTCGAAAGAAACGATAGATTTAAGACAAACAGCCGGTAAAGAAATTATTGTTGCTTTGCTGCCTGTTTTGGATGATTTTGAACGTGCCATACGTTCGATGGATAACGCTACCGATGTGGAGGCTGTTAAAGCAGGTGTTGAACTGATATATAATAAACTAAGCAACACACTGGCGCAAAAAGGCTTAAAACCGATGGAAGCTTTAGGCGAACCATTCGATGCCGACCTGCACGAAGCTATAACCAATATACCCGCCCCAACAGATGACCTGAAAGGCAAGGTGATTGACGAAATGGAAAAAGGCTATTACCTGGGCGACAAAGTGGCAAGGTTTGCTAAAGTGATAGTAGGAGCTTAATTAATTACTGGATTATTGATTTATTGAATTATTGATTTTGGCGTTTGGTACTTTAAAGTTACTCAAATTGCAAATTGAATAGTTAGGTATATCTATAAATTAACCATATGGAGTTAATTCAGTAAATCAATAATTCAATAACTCAATAAATAAAAAAATACATGGCTAAAAGAGATTATTACGATGTGCTTGGTGTTGCGAAGGGTGCTGATGCTGAGGAAATAAAGAAGGCATATCGTAAAATGGCTATTAAATATCACCCCGATAAAAACCAGGGGGATAAAGAAGCAGAAGAAAAATTTAAAGAAGCTGCCGAGGCGTACGAGGTATTAAGTAACCCCGATAAGCGCCAGCGCTACAACCAATTTGGCCATGCGGCCAATGCATCATCGCCTAACGGCGGTGGCTATGGCGGCGGCAGTATGAATATGGAGGACATATTCAGCCAGTTTGGCGATATATTTGGTGGAGGCGGTAGTCCGTTTGAAGGTTTTTTTGGCGGTGGCCAAAGGCAGGGCGGTGGCGGCAGGCGTGTAGCGCGCGGCAGCAACCTGCGCATTAAGGTACGGCTTAGCATTGAAGAAATTGCCAACGGCACCGAAAAGAAGATAAAGGTAAACAAGCAAATAATTTGTAAAACCTGCGATGGTACAGGCGCCAAGGATAAATCGAGCTTCCAAACCTGTAAAACCTGCGGCGGCCAGGGCGCGGTACGCAGGGTAACCAACACCATACTGGGCCAGATGCAAACTACCAGCACCTGCCCCACTTGTAACGGCGAGGGCAGCGTAATTACTGCAAAATGCCCTGTTTGTCATGGTGATGGTTTGGTGCGTGGGGAAGAAACCATCAGCATCAATATTCCTGCCGGTGTTAGCGAAGGTATGCAACTGAGCATGAGCGGCAAAGGTAATGCTGCCCCACGCGGCGGTGTTCCCGGCGACCTCATCATCCTGATTGAAGAAATACCGCACGAAACTTTAAAACGCGACGGTAACAATATCATATACGACCTGCACATCAATTTTGTTGATGCCGCTTTAGGCACCAGCGTTGAAGTACCAACTATCGATGGTAAAGCCAAAATTAAGATAGATCCCGGCACGCAGGGCGGAAAAATCCTGCGCCTGAAAGGCAAAGGCATCCCCGAAGTAAACTCCTACCACCGCGGCGACCAATTGGTGCACGTAAACATCTGGACACCAAAGGCACTGAGCAAAGAAGAACGCGAACTGCTGGAAAAACTCCAAAGCTCGCCCAACTTTAAACCTAACCCCGGCAAGAACGAGAAGAGTTTCTTTGAGCGGATGAAGGAATACTTTGAGTAAGTTGAAAGTATAAAGTTTAAAGCCCGGAATCGCTATGATTTTGGGCTTTTTGATTTTGCATATATATAAATATCATTATTTTAAGATTCTAAACCTATAACAAAATGAAAAAGCATTTTTTATTAATCATAATGATCTCTACAACAATAGTTGCACATGCGCAAGATTATTTTCATATATACGCTGATACATTAAGTGTTTCAAATGATGCAATGTCAACTAAAACTATGACAAAACGCTTGAAACAAGATGCTGAAAAGTATGCTCAATATGCACCTATCCCCCGAATGGCTGAAATGGATATTTCATTTGCTGCCGACCCGGATGAATTTAAAAAACTTAATGGATATGGTGTATTATATATACCATCACTAAACCGCGACAATTCAGAGTATCCTATTAAAAAGGTTTATATTAAACAAGGAAACGTAATTACCGAATTAAAAAAAATAGGTGAAATAAATATAGGAGTTCAGGACAAATACCTTATCACCATTTTTGGTAAAAACAGGATTGATTATTACTACCTTATTCCCTATCAATTAACCCAGGTTTATGGCGAACTAATGATAGATTGGAGTAATAATCGTAAAGAATTTTTATTAAACAAATTCCCTAATGAAAACGCTGTTGACTATGATACAAAAAAGATCAACATGAAAAATGCAACAATTGACAATGCATCTTTAAAAATCTTCTTAAAACGAGAATATAATTTGGATACAAATTAATACTACATTTCTACACACCCACCACCACAAACAAACAAATCGCCTAAATTAGCCGCATAACCAGTTATTCCCATGCGCCGTTTTAATCTTGTTGTGTTCTCCTTGCTTTGGGTAACAATATGTTTCGCCCAACACCCCGGTCAAAAAACCTATTGTAACCCGATGGACGTCAACTATCGTTACAATTTTGAGGAATTAAATGAGCATATCTCCTACCGCTCCGCCGCCGACCCGGTTATTTTAACCTACAAAGGCGAATATTACCTGTTCGCCACCATATCCAACGGCTGGTGGCATTCAAAAGATATGGTGAACTGGAACTTTGTAACGCCTGATAAGTGGCCAATGGAAGACATTTGCGCCCCTGCCGCTTTAGTAGTTCGCGATACCTTGTTTTTATTCCAATCAACCTTTGAGCAGCGCCCAATATTTTATACCACTACACCACAAACCGGTCATTTAGAATTCTACAATAGACTATTGCCCATGATGCCCGGCGCTCTCGGCCCCTGGGACCCGGATATTTTTCATGATGATGAAACTGATAAATGGTTCATGTATTTTGGTTCTTCAAACACCTACCCCATTTATGGCATCCCACTCGACCCAAAAACGCACCTTAGCTACATTGGCAAGGCTAAACCACTAATTAAGCTCCACCCTAAAGAACATGGCTGGGAACGCTTTGGCCAAGATCACCGCGACACCCTTACCCCATTTATCGAAGGCGCATGGATGACCAAATATAACGGCAAATATTATCTGCAATACGCCGCGCCGGGCACCGAGCATAATGTTTATGCCAACGGCACTTATGTAAGCGATGACCCGCTTGGGCCGTTCAATTATGCGCCCTACAACCCGGTATCATACAAACCCGGCGGTTTTGTAGAAGGCGCTGGCCATGGCAACACTTTTCAGGACCGGTATGGCAATTATTGGAACACCGGCACACCATGGATAGCCGTAAACTGGAATTTTGAACGGCGGATAGCTATGTTCCCGGCGGGTTTTGATGCTGATGGGCAACTGTATTCCAATACCCGCTTTGGCGATTTCCCGCATTATCTGCCCACAAAAAAATGGCAGGATAGGAATGACCTCTTTACCGGGTGGATGCTATTATCCTACAGGAAACCTGCTTATGCCTCATCTGTGCTTGATACCTTTAAGGCTGCTAATGTAACAGATGAAAATCCCCGCACTTTTTGGGTAGCCAAAACAAACCATGCAGGCGAAAATATAACGGTGGACCTGCTGCACCCCTGCGTGGTAAAGGCCGTGCAGGTAAATTTCACCGATTATAAGTCGAATATTTACGCTAGTGATTCAACAGTGTATATTCAATTCAAATTGTATGCATCGGCAGATAACAGGAAATGGACAAAAATAGCCGACCTCACCAATGAAAAACGCGACCGCCCAAATGCTTATATTGAACTGGATGAACCAATTAATGCCCGCTATATAAAATATGAGCACATCTACCAAAAGGCCCCGAACTTAGCTATAAGTGATATTCGTGTATTTGGCAATACAGCAGGTAAGGCTGCAAAAACGCCTTCCGGGCTTACCGCAAAACGTGATACCGATACCCGCAATGCCTTTATTAGCTGGAAACCGGTGCCGGATGCGGTAGGCTATAATATTTTGTGGGGTATAGGCAAAGACAAGCTATACCAAACCTACCAGGTTTGGGCCGATAAAGGCAATAAGCTGGAATTGCGCGCGCTTAACGTTGGCCAGGATTATTATATAGCTGTCGAGGCTTTTAATGAAACAGGCGTCTCCCCGCAAAGCGAGGTGGTGCATATTAAGTGATAATTGCTATTTTAGTATCGCTTAAAATTATCCCCGCCGTTAAATGAAAGTCAATAAAAAAAACAATACACTGATGCGGCGTTTGGCGATTGTAAGTATCGCTATTACTTTTTTTGCCTTCATCCTTGAATTTAATTATACACCGTCTTTTATCTTACATTCTTTTATTGCGATAGTAAATGTGTTTCTTTTATGGTATTTAATAGGCGTGCTACAATTAGCCGGTGAAGACCAGGCAATTCAAACACCATTTTCAATTTTATTAGGGATAAGTATCATATCGGTATTTTCAAATGTATTATTTATAGGCACACAAATAACCGGCGCATTTGGTGTTTTAAATTCGATATTGATTGTTTACATCTTCCTGGCGACATTCAAAATAAAAAACCCGGAATTCTCAAACCCTTTTCGGTTTTATAGCGCTGCACTTTTATTAGTAACGGGAGTTACACTTGCATCAATATTTTTTATTGGCTTTGATTCATTAGGGTTTTATATAAAATTTGTTACTGTATTTGATGTTTTACCATTATTCGCAATACTCATGATCATAAATAAAACAGGGAAGGTTTTAAATAATGATGCAGCATCAGCACCGAACGATAATTTAACCGCGTAACATTCTATAAGTGCCTGTATCTAATTAATAATCTAAACAATAACTATTAATATGCTAAGCATCCGCAATATTGTAAAACAGTACGCCGGGCACACCGCGCTGAACGATGTAAGCCTTGAGGTTAATAAAGGGCAGGTATTTGGCTTGCTTGGGCCAAATGGCGCCGGGAAAACCTCGCTTATCCGCATTGTAAACCAAATTACCGCGCCCGACAGCGGCGAAATTTATTTCAACGGCGAAAAGCTGAACCAGTCGCACATAAACCGTATAGGCTACATGCCCGAGGAACGCGGCCTGTACAAAAAAATGGAGATAGGCGAGCAAATGATATACCTCGCCCGGCTGAAAGGCATGAGCCGCGACGAAGCCATCAAAAGACTGCGCTACTGGTTCGAAAAACTGGAGATACAAGCCTGGTGGAATAAAAAGATAGAAGAATTATCTAAAGGCATGCAACAAAAGGCGCAGTTTGTATCAACCGTGGTGCATGAACCCGACCTTATTATTCTGGATGAACCATTCAGCGGCTTCGACCCGGTAAATGCTGAATTAATAAAGGACGAAGTATTAGAGCTTAACCGCAAGGGCGCTACCATCCTGTTCTCCACCCATCGCATGGAATCGGTAGAAGAACTATGTGATTCCATCATCCTGCTTAATAAATCAAAGAAAATACTGGATGGCACCGTTAAGGATATTAAAAACTCCTATCGCAACGCAACTTACTTAATTGAATATACCGGCGACAAGCTAACCTTCGATGGTTCGCAGCCTTTTAGTGTTGATGAAGAAACCGTTACCGACGATTCAAATACCATCAAGGTAAAACTAAATGCCGGGACTTCGGCCAACGAAGTATTAAACTACCTAATCCCCAAAACCAGCATCAATATGCTGCAGGAAGTTGTACCCACCATGAACGAGATTTTTATTGAAAAAGTAAGCAAACTAAACTAAGCCATGGAAAAAATATTACTCATTATACAACGCGAATATTTAACTCGTGTCAGGAAACGCGCCTTTATTGTGATGACGTTGCTTGTGCCCGGCCTTATCGCAGCCATGTTTGCCATTGTTATATACATGGCTAAACAACAGGAACAAATTGTACATAAAATATATGTTCTGGATGAAAGCAGCGCCTTCAAAGGCAAATTTCATGACTCTAAATCAAAAAAATATGTGACCATTGATTATCCCTTAACAGCAGCTAAGGATACAATGCAACAACATGAAAATGACATGTTGTTGTACATCCCATCGGCAACTGATAAAAAAGACAGCGTAACAGTATACGCAAAAAAGAAGAGTACGCTATCGCTGGCCGATGATATACAAACCGAACTTAACAATATTGCAACCGGCAACAGCATGGTGCAGGCACACATCGATACCGTGCAGTTGCATAAAATAAAAAGCAACATACATGTGCAGGCCCAGGAGCTTACTGATGCCGGGGCCAAAAGTGCCAATGTTGGTGCAAGTTACGCGTTGGGATTTGCCGGGGCCATATTAATATATATGTCGTTATTTATATATGGCGCACAGGTAATGCGCGGGGTGATTGAAGAAAAAACCAGCCGTATTGTGGAAGTTATCGTATCATCGGTTAAACCATTCCAGCTAATGCTAGGTAAAATAATTGGCGTTGGCCTGGTTGGCCTAACCCAATTTTTGCTATGGATAATACTTTCGACTATTGTAACCCAGTTGATAGGCGGGGGTGGCGGCGGGCACAATGCACAACCAAGCCCTGTTACGCAATTCACCAGCAATCTGGGCGAAAACATTGTATATGAGCTTAGCTGTTTTATATTTTATTGGCTAACAGGCTACATGCTTTACAGTGCCCTGTTTGCCGCTGTAGGCTCTGCGGTCGACAGCGAGACAGAAACACAGCAGTTCATGTTCCTGATAACCTTACCACTTTTGTTCGCTTACCTGCTTTCGGTGTCGTATTTTTTCCAGGCGCCTGATAGTCCGCTGGCTGTTTGGCTGTCTATCATACCGTTAACCGCACCGGTTGTTATGATGGTAAGGATTCCGTTTGGCGTCCCCGGCTGGCAGTTGGGTTTATCTATGGCCCTTATGATAGCAGGTTTTTTATTCGCCACCTATGTTGCCGCGCGTATATACCGTGTGGGTATTTTAATGTACGGCAAAAAAGCAAGCTATAAGGAATTGGCGAAGTGGTTTTTTTATAAGGAGTAATGATATAACAGACCCTTTTTTGTCATCCTGAGCGACAGCGAAGGATCTTCTGAAACGGACAGGTTGCCAATATGCAGGGCGTAGAAGATGCTTCGTACCTCAGCATGACAAAAAACTTATTTAAACTATTCCTCTGATAGAGGGTTTAGGACTATATATGACTGATAAACCATCAACCCCATCAGCCAATGGCAGCCCGGTTGCTGTAATGGACCTGGGCACCAATACCTTTCATTTACTCATAGCCCGTGGCAATGCTGATGATCCCGAGGAACTTTATCATACCACCATACCCGTCAAACTTGGCGAGGGCGGTATTAACAGCGGCATCATTCAGCCTGCTGCCTATAAACGGGGTTTGGATACCATGCTGCAATTCAGCGAACGTATAAAAGAATATAATGTTAAAAGCATCAGCGCCATTGCCACATCAGCATTGCGCAGCGCATCCAACGGGAAGGATTTTATTGATGAGGTAAAAGACAAAACTGGTATCAGCATTAAAACCATTAATGGCGACCGCGAGGCGCAATATATTTACGAGGGCGTAAAGGCAGGCCACTGTTTAACCTCAAGAAACTCGCTGATACTGGATATTGGCGGCGGCAGCGTTGAGTTCATTTTAGGAAACGAAGAAAAGATCCTATGGAAGCAGAGTTTTGAAATTGGCGCGGCACGGATGCTGGATAAATTTCACCGTACCGACCCTATCCTGGCAGCATCCATTAATGAAATGAACAGTTATCTTGAGCAAACGCTGCCGGCATTTTTTGAAGCAGCTAATAAAATCAGGGTTGATAATGTTATCGGTTCATCAGGCGCGTTTGAAACATTTGCCGAGGTTATCGAACTGGACAAAGGCCATGATTTTGAACTTAAACAGAACAGGAAATACCAATTCAAAGCAGATGAATTTATAGCCGTGACCGACAAACTTATCAACTCATCACACGCTGAACGAGAGCAACATAAGGGGATAATCCCTGTACGTGTGGACATGATCGTGTCATCAGCGCTGATAACCCGCTTTGTAATGGACAAGTTGGGTGTAAGTGACGTATTAATGTCGACCTATTCGTTAAAAGAGGGGGTGTTGGCGGAAGCGTTGGGTTAGTATCTTTTCCTATCGAATACTTTATGAACGGGTCTTTTTATAAAGCGGTAAAACAACCTCTTAAAAAATGGCGGCTTGGTGATCACTACTTCTCCCATAAATGACTCCATTTGTTTTATGTTTATGGCATACTTCATTTTAGCCTGGTCTATCTTAATAACCTGTGCACTATAACCTATAAATCTTGTAGTAAATTGCGTATCTGTTAATGGTACGTGTAATTTAAAATTACCGTTGGTATCGGTAATAGTGCTTACATTCGAATTACTAAATACCCTTACGCCCGGCAAAAGTGAGTTATCCTGACTATCTGTCACCCGTCCGCATATTTCACGATATTGCAGCATAGCTACCTTGCCCAACATCGGCTCTGCGCACTTTACCCGCTGACTATCCGCAGTTATTTGTGCTATCGGAGCACCGGTTTGCGCAACCGCTTTATATGATGCCATCGACCATAATAAACCAACGGCCATTGCCCAACCTTTCAACCTCCCTTTTAGCGGCATATTATCAATATGCAACTGTGTGTTAATGTTGCTTAGCTGGTGCTTTTCAAACCTGCCGCAGGTGTTGGTATTAGAGCTCAAATAGTTAATGATCTCACTGTTGGTCATTTTTGTAAAATCAGTCACTGTTTTACAGCAACTTTCACAGTGGCGGCCTTGTGTTACCGGAGTCATTTGCTGCCATGACTGATGGCAGGGTTCGGGGATGCTGATGCTTTTTAAGTTTTGCATGGTGTAAGTTTTTATTACATGATGCGATCAGCATTGATTTTCCATAAAAGAAATCAAAAAATCGGATTACAATTGCATATCTAAAAAACTAACACAGGTAGAAAAGCCAATTAAAAGGATTAAAAATGCGGTCAATACCCACACCCATTTCCTCACAACTATTCCCATTATTAAGCAGATAAAAAATTGACCAGCAATAAGGAAAGCATCGATTATAACGCCTCCTTCTATCATCTTTGAAAGTATGGTATATACAGCCAGCACGCCAATATTAATACCGATTATATATCCATTGTAATCTTTGGGTTTATAATTATTTTCTTCTGTCATACGGCTATTTCGTTTCGTAATTGTTCAAGATAAGCAGCTTTATCGTCGCGATAGAAAATATTCATAGTTTCAAAAGGGATGATCTTCATATCCTTATTAACAATATGAACGCATGATTTTTTTATGGCCCTTACGTCAAAATTCTGCGCGTCAATAAACTGCATAATAATTATCCTGAAAAGGTTATCATAGCCCAAGCCCGGCGCGTCAATTTCGGGCAGGCAACACATGATTGAAGCCAAATGCTCTTTTGCTTTGTCAACTGAATTGCCGGTGCTAAACATATTGAGCATATGCATTTTCAATTGCTCATCCTGCTCATAAATAATGGTGTTTTTTGAATTATCGAGCAAGTCATCCGGGTTTATCATCCTGGTAAGCGGGAACACCTGTCCTCCTAATTTCAGGGCATAACCCATCACCAGTGCATCAGGATTGCAGGGAACAGGTATTAGGTCATTAGCATTAAATATATCCGTTTGCTCCAAAATGGCCGAACGCACTTCGGTTAATGTGTACCTGTCTGTTTCTGGATTAAAGTTCTCTAATCTTCCCGCCTGTTGCGTTGGCTGGAATGTTACACCACGCACACAAGGTTGTTTTAATGCGTATTCAATAATTTCCCCTATTTCATCGGTATTCAAGCCTTTTTGCAAAGTAACCACCAATGTGGTAGAAAGGTTATACTTGTTTAAGTTTTCTATCGCCTTTATTCGCACCTCGCGTAAATCCTCACCCCTCAACAACTCCAGCGCTTCTTTTTTAAAGGAATCGAATTGCAGGTATATTTCAAAGTCGGGAGCATAACTTGCCAAACGTTTTACAAAATTTTCATCCTTGGCAATGCGTATGCCATTGGTATTAACCATCAAATGCTTTATCGGCTTTGTTTTGGCGATATCCAATATCTCGAAAAACTGCGGATGGACTGTTGGCTCTCCCCCGCTTATTTGTACTACATCGGGCTGGCCTTCATTTTCCACAATCACATCCAGCATCTGCTCAATTTCTTCAAGCGTGCGGTGGCGACCATAGTTTGGCGACGACATGGCGTAACAAGTGGGGCAACTCAAGTTGCAGCGATCGGTAACTTCAATTACAGTTAGGCATGAATGCTGTTCATGATCCTGGCACAAACCACAATCATAAGGGCAACCGTAATGAGTTTTTGAATTGAATTTTAGCGGCATCTCGCTGCGCTTAGCGTAGTTACGGCAGTTTTTATAATATTCAATATCGGTGGCTATTAAAACCTTTTCAAATCCATGCTCCTTACAATTTTTAAGCATATAAACCTTGCCATCTTCAAACACAATTTTAGCATCAACCCTGCGTAAACAGGTTGAACAAATACTTAGCGTAAAATCATAATAAATATAAGGGCGTTCAGGCATAAGGTTTAATTAGTTTTGAAGGATGCAGAAAAACTTTATAATAATACAAATACCTGCTAAACAAACCAATTGAATTACCGATAAGCCGAAGCTGAAAAAGTAATCCGGCTTAATAAATTCGATCAAAAAACGGAATAGCAAGTATGATGAAAGGAATATTTTAAATCGTGCGCCATCAACCAACTGGTAGTGTTTTTCAATTGTTTTTAGCACTATCTATAAAATTATCCAAAATATTATCTCATATAAATTGGTAGGGTGACGAGGGATGCCATCGCCAAAATCAATGGCCCAGGGTAACTTTGAGGGAACTCCATAAGTACCATCATCCAGTCCAGCCAGAAAACAACCGGTACGTCCAATTATCATGGCCAATATCAATGGATAAACCATAAGGTCGCCTGATGAAACCTTTATTTTCAGCTGCTTTTTTGTTAACTCTACAGCTATTAAACCGCCAAGCATACCGCCAACTATAGTTTTATTACCTAAAAAATAAACGGCATTAAAGTGTGCCAGTAATAGCGGATTCTCGAAAACACCTACTATATGTGATCCAAGAAAAGCCCCTGCCGCAGCGCCAATAAGAATAAGCAGGCGATGATCCGTGCTTATCAGGTCGTTAGTTTTACTTTTTAAATAACTGTAATACCTGTACCCGATTATATACGCCAGTGTTTCGCATATAAAATGTATCGGGATGTACGATTTGCCTAAGGGTATGTTAACCGGGAAATGCATTTATTTTTTCACGGAAATATAGTTTGCTTTATAACAATGACAATACAATCTTAATCTTTTTCAGTTGACGTAAAAAAATAAAAACATCATTTGTATATTGCCCTTCTATTAACTGACCCCTTCTATGAAACTGAAGTTTACCCCTTTTGTGTTTATTGTATTGTTTACTCTTTCGGCACAAGCGCAACGCCGACATCGTGTGGCAAGTACTAACGACACCATATCATCGAATTATAATCCTGCCCTGCTGTTCGACCCCGGTTTTTATGCCGATAAAGGCAATGAATTCCATTCTGCCAATGGCGAACCCGGCCCAAAATACTGGCAAAACCGTCCTGATTATGTTATAAAAGCCGCAATAGATACTGTTACCAAAGTTTTAAGCGCTACCGAGAATTTAGTTTATACCAACAACAGTCCCGATGCTTTGCAGTACCTGTGGCTGCAACTCGACCAAAACACTTATAAAAAGGATGCCCGCTCTAACTTTTATTCCACTAATCAACCGGCAGTTAAGGACCATACACAAGGTTACCAGTTTGAATCGGTTGAGGTAGTGCAGGATGGCAAAACTCAAAAGGCAGATTATGTAGTTAGCGATGCCCGTATGCAGGTACGCCTTACCAAGCCGCTCGCCCCTAACGGTGGTAAAATTACTTTACTTATAAAATACCATTATACCATACCGGCTGCTTTTGGTGGCCGCACCGACTACAGCGACAGCAAAAACGGCCGTATGTATGAGATTGCCCAATGGTACCCCCGCATGTGTGTTTATGATGATTCGCACGGCTGGGATACTTTGCCATTTTTAGGAAGCGGCGAGTTTTACTGTGAATACGGCGACTTTGATTATTCAGTAACTGTGCCATGGGATATGATCGTGGCAGGATCGGGCGAATTGCAAAATCCAACAGAAGTATTGACTGCAAAAGAAATAGCCCGCCTTGCAGCCGCCCGCAACAGCGATAAAACGGTATTCATACGCACAGCAGCAGAAGTGAATGACCCTGCATCGCGCCCGGTACATACAGGTAAGCTTACCTGGCACTTTAAAATGTTTAACACCCGCGATGTAGCCTTCGGCGCATCGAAAGCTTATATATGGGATGCGGCAAGGATGAACCTGCCGGGCGGTAAAAAATCGCTGGCCATGTCGGTTTATCCAGTGGAAAGTGTGGGCGATACCGCGTGGACGAGGGCCACAGAATTTTTAAAAGGTTCGGTTGAGCATTTCTCGAAAAAATGGTTCGTATACCCCTACCCGGTTGCTATAAATGAAGCAGGCATTGCGGGTGGCATGGAATATCCGGGGATCACTTTTGATGCGTTTAACTCGAGCGGTAAAGACCTTTTTGGATTGATAGCCCACGAGATTGGGCACAACTGGTTCCCGATGATAGTAGGCTCGGACGAGCGCCGTTACGGCTGGATGGATGAAGGGTTGAATACCTTTATCGACATCTATGCTCATGATGAATTTAACAAAGGCGAATACGCCCCCAAGCGCGACGGCGAATACGCTCCGAAAGGCGGCAACCCTGCAAACGAGGTGTTGACAGGCATGCTCGACCCTAACGCCATCACTATTATGACGCCTGCCGATGGCGTGACTGAAAAGTTTCGCCACCCCATTACTTATTTCAAAACTTCTTTCGGTTTGGTTTTGCTGCGCGAACAAATGCTGGGGCCGGAAAGATTTGATTATGCTTTCCGCAATTATATTAATAAATGGGCCTACAAACACCCACAGCCTGAGGACTTTTTCCGTAGTATGGACAATGGCGCAGGCGAAGACCTGGCATGGTTCTGGCGCGGCTGGTTCTACAATAATTATAAACTCGACCTGGCTTTAGTAGATGCAAAATATGTGAATGGTGATCCTAAAAACGGCATACAGGTAACCATTGCAAATAAAGAAGCTATGGCCATGCCGTTTACGCTTGAAGTCAAAATGAAGGACGGCAGTAAACAGCGCATAAAGTTCCCTATTGAAACATGGCTGCAGCAGCACGCTATTACTTACACTGTGCCTACTGTTACCGAAGTGGAGAGTGTAATTATCGACCCGGATAATGCTTTGCCTGATGTGAACAGGCCTAATAATACGATGAAGGTTAAGTAATAGCCTTCATCGTATCAGTACTATTCACTCCTCAGGCTTTTTACCGGGTTGGCAATTGCGGCCTTTACCGTTTGGAAGCTTGATGTACATATCGCAGCTACCAACATTCCGGCAGCGCTGGCCACAAATATCCACCAGCTGATGGCGGTGCGGTCGGCATAGCTTTGCATCCATTTATTCATCGACCACCAGGCGATCGGGGTAACGATAACCGAGGCCAGTATGATAAGCATTACCAACTCGGTTGAAAGCAGGGTTACTATTTGCGCAACGGTAGCGCCCAATACTTTGCGTACGCCAATTTCTTTGGTACGCTGGTTTGTAGTATAAATTGCCAGCCCTAATAAACCCAGGCAACTGATAAATATGGATAAGCCCGTAGCCCAGGTAAGCAAAGTTGAGGTATGCTGCTCGGTATTATAAAACTGGGCTATGGTTTCGTCATAAAAATGATGGTCAAATCTTCATCAGGGTACATCTGCTTCCAAACTTTTCCTATGCTTGCAATGGCGTTTTTCCACTCATTCCCCCCCGGAGTTTCAGGTTTTAAAGCTATACTAAACATGCCGGTTTGATAAGCCCCCCTTCCAAACTGGATGGCCAGCGCGTTTATAGGCGAGTGTAACGACCGTTCATAAAAATCGGCGGCTACGCCTATTATCGTAATGTTTTTATCACCGTTGAGTTTTTCAAGCTGTTTGCCTATCGCATCGTTTGGCTTTTTGAAGCCCAATATTTTAGCATAGGTGTTATTTATAATAATGGCTTTGCCGGTATCCGAAGGCTGTATGTTTCTGCCGGCAAGTAATTTTATCTGGTAAACTTTAATATAATTTTCATCGCCCGATTTTAGTTCCACCTCTGTTTTAAGTTCCTTTTTCCCATCCTTATAAAGCCCGATAGTGCTTTGGGTACTACCCGATGAGGGCGATGCATTACCAATACTTGCCATAGCTACCTGTGGTATGGCGCTCAATTGATTTAACATTACCCGGTTTTTGCTTTCAGTACGGTTTTTCCAGGGGCTGTTTACAATAACAATAGCATCCTTTTTAAAGCCAAGGTCTTTATGCAAGGCGTAATAGATCTGCTTGCTAACCAATATAGTGGCCATTATAAAGAATTGGGCTATCACAAACTGTGATACGGTTAGCGATTTGCGCAACCAGGCGTTCCTGGTTTTGCTGCTATTGCTTTGCGATTGATTTTTAAGCACCTGTACCGGCTTATAGCCTGAAAGCATTACTGCCGGGTAAAAACCCGATAACAAACTTACCACTAAGGTTAAACCTAACAGGAACAGGATAATATCGGGCTGATGGATAAAATCGGCCTTAATATTAGGCGAGATAAAATCAGCGAACAGCTTTAATACAAGCGGCGTAAGCCCTATCGATATAATAACGGCAAACAGTGTTATTAAAAATGTTTCGCTTAAAAACTGCGAGATTAACTGCCGGCGGCTGCTGCCCATAGTTTTACGTATGCCAATTTCTTTTGCCCGTTGCGCGGCTTGGGCGGTGGTTAGGTTAACAAAGTTTATACAGCCAAGCAGTAATAGAAAAGCCGCTATTACCAGCAGGCCGTAAAGGGTGTTTTTGCTTGCCGTTGAGCCAAAATCAAATGCGCCATATCTTTCATCAAAATGAATATCTGTTAATTTTTGTAAGCCAAAACTATGAGTACTTCCCTTGCTTTCAGGTGTTGGTGGGTCGTTCTTTGCTAAAATGGCGTTCAATTGTTTTTCAACTTTTGCCGAAGATGTATTTGGGAATAACTTTACAAAGGTATCGAATGCTGAATTTGTGCTATCCCACTGGTTTAACTGCATTTGGTCGCCTACGCCTTTGTTGGCGGTGGCGGTAGTAAAGGAGATAAAATCGTGGAATGAAAGGTCGGTGTTCTGTTTAATGGTTTCCACAATACCGCTAACCGTTGTTTTCAAGGTATCGTAGGTGATAATTTTGCCTATCACCTGGTCGTAAGGCAAATTGGGGAAATAAAGTTTAGCCCTCTCTGATGTGATCACCACATGATATGGCGCATCCAGCGCATGTGTTGATGAACCTGCCAGCCATACATAATCAAATATCTGGAAATATTGCTGATCGGCGAATGTTACTCTGTCCTGGGCTTTGAACCTTGTTGGCTGGTTTTTGCTTCCGGGGCGGGCGATAAATACATCGGGCGATATGGTGTAGGTGCGTGCAGTGAATTGAACACCCGTAGCCTGCGCTTTTATGGCAGGCGCTAAAGGGGCGCAAACGCCGCCATTATAGCCAAGCTGGCCCTGGAACGTGAAGTTACTTACCACGCGGTATATGCGGTCGCTGTCGCGATGAAATTTATCGAACGTAAGGTCGTAATGAACAATAAGGTAAATGGCTACTGACGCAGTTATGCCTATGGATAAACCGATGATATTTATCAGCGTGAAAATTTTGTGTTTCCAAAAGCTGCGAAACGCGATCTTGAAGTAATTTTTTATCATGGTTCGTACGTTTATAGTTAATTAGCAGGGTTAACAAAAATACTATTGAAAATACAATGCCATTATTGCAAGTATCTGATTATTTGATATTTGTAAATTATATTAAAGAATGATTGTATCAAAACCGAACAGGCAGACGTTCGTTTTTATAGCAGAGTAAAAAGTGTACTTACAAAAAGGCAAACAGCAAAAATGCTGTTGTTAAGAAGTGGTTATCAGGGCTTTTATCTTACGTGTTATCCTCGTCAAGTTTCTCAGATATATTCTTTATCGCTTCATCCAGTTTTTCGGCGGAATAAAAGAGATGTTCTTCGGTTTCATGGTATTCTTTTGCCTTGTTGTCGCTCTTTTTCATTATCTCGATAATGCCTAATATGTTTGAAAGGTGGCGGCGTATCTCGTGCGAGTTGATAAACGAGATCTCCTGTTTCTTGGCCACAAATAAAAGCCTTTCATAATGGCGTTTTTGTTTAGCATTTCGGTATGACATGGCCACAACAGTAATTATTAACACGGCCACAATAATTATAAATATGAGCCACTGGCGCTCGTGTTTGTATGCCTCCTCCTGCTGCATATAGGCATTCTCCATATCGCCCACCTTCATCCGCGATGATATATCCCCTACCTGTATCAATTTATTAATATTATCTTTTGAAAGCTGGAAAGCCATTTTAAAATTTGCCGATGCTTGTTCAGGGTCATTCTGCTGCTCGGCAACCTGCCCTAATATCTCGTACAAATGATATTTAATTTCGGGATGATTTGTGAGGCCCTTATCCAACAGCAACTGGTTAACGATATATTTTGCCGAGTCGGGCTTACCGGCATCAAAATAAGCATCGGCCAGGTTTTGCCAGTCAAGGTTGTCATATTTATACATCCTATCATTCGGCAGACTCTTTATTAAGCTTATGGCGTTGCTGTAATCATGGTTCAACAGGTATACGTAATAATCGGTACGCTTTATATAGGTGTATAATTTATATGTTTTATTAGGCGTAGAGCTTAGCTCAGAATTATATTTCTGCAGCGAATCGGGGGCATTCATCCTGAAATAATTTTCGCATAAATTATAGGTGATAATATTTTCGAGCCGGGGCTGAACTAAGTGTTGTGTTATGATGATACCACGCGCCTGGCTAATATAATATAACGACTGGCTGTAAAAATTATAGCGGTAATATATATCAGACATATTGATATCTATAATTACCTGCAATAAAGGGTCATCAAGTATTATCGCTTCTTTTTGGGCGGTGCCAAAATTCGAAATGGCTTCAATGGCATTGCCCTCGTATATTTGAATAAAGGCTAACTGGCTAAAAAATGTATATAACAAATAATGATCAGGTGCTTTAGCCGCAATTTCAATCGCGTTAAAAAGATCGGCTTTTGCCTCATCGGTACGTAGCAGCCTGTTATGAAAAATACTTTCAATATAAAATTCATAAGCCCCGCTATTTGCTATATTATACTTTTGAAAATATTTATGCAGCCTTGTTTTGGCAGTGATAAAACTATCGATCCGGATTACACCAAAGTAATTTTTGATGTGCGAAATAAGCTTTTTTTCCTGCGATGGGTGTTCTTTTAACTGTAAAATGCTTAAAAGACTGTCGGTTCTAACCGACAAAGACTGGGCACAGGCATAAAATGAAAAGAAAAAAAATAAACCAGAAAGAAAAGCCTTCTTAAGCATTAATTTACATTTTCGCACAAAGCTAAACTTCATACGTTAAATACATCATATAGGTTGTAAAATAACTGCTGGAACCGGTAATTAAACCAAATATAAAACGTGTTGCAACAACAAATGTACGTATCTATGAACATTTGATCACACAAAAGAAAACACCACCTACTACTTTTATATAACTATATATTATAAAGTTCGAAACTGTTGTAAAAATAATATTAAATAAGTAGCATCCCAAATCATTTTTTTAGCCATGCACCCAACGCCAGGCTAATCAACTGTCGAATTTCTCAAGCAGCTTTAGCAATGTTTCAAAGTCCTTGGGATAAGGCGCGTGTATGGTAATAGGGTTACCATCAGGCAGTTTAAAACTAACCTCGTAGGCATGCAGGGCAAAACGTTTCATGATGGGTAGTTCTTCCTGGTCTTTACCCAAATGATATTTACGTTTTAGGGCTGAAAGAAAAACCGGTTTGCCTTTATACATTTCATCGCCTGCTATTGAAGCCCTTTGCGTGGCCAGGTGTATGCGTATCTGGTGCATCCGGCCTGTTACCGGGCGGCACTCCACCAACGTATAATGCTTAAAATACTTTAGTGATTGAAACCATGTTTCGGCGCGTTTGCCGTCCTGCTTACTGATGGTTACATTGCCCTTACCCACATTAAGTATCGGCAGGTCGATAAATAATTGCTCAAACACATGGGTGCCTTCAATAACGGCATGGTACACTTTCTTCACCTGCCGGTGCTCAAACTGCATGGATATGCTGCGGTATGCTTCTGGGTTTTTGGCTATGATAAGCGCGCCTGAAGTTTCCTTATCCAAACGGTGGCATATCTGCGCATCATGCGAGTATTGTTTGGCCAGCCGCAGCATATTTATCTCGCCTCCCTCACGTTCATCTAATGAACTGATGAACGGCGGTTTATTCACCACAATTACATCATCATTTTCAAATAAGATCAGGTCGGCAAACTTGGGCACTTTCATATTGGTGCAAAGGTAATGATTTCAGTTCGCAGTTTGCAGCGGGTGGTTGGCAGATTGTTTTCAAATAAAAAAGCGATGAGTTTAAAACCCATCGCTTTTTTATTTGAGGCAGTAGTTAATCGCAAACTATTAATTAAACGTCACATCAATATTATTATTAGCATGTACATCAACATGTGCGCCGCCGCCATTTACGCTGCCGTTTACATTGGTTTTAGTCCATGTGCCATGAAAATCGCTGGCTATCTCGTCATTGATCTTTTCGGCATTTAAATTAAGGTCGAGGCCTTGTTTAGCCGGTAATTTTAAGGCGATATTACCTGAACTTGTATTTAATTTAAGGTATTTGCCCACATGGTTCATTTGCACGTTTACACTGCCAGCGCTTGAGCTAGCATCGAGGCTGCAATCCATATTATCAAGCGATATGCCGCCCCCCGAGGTATTGGTAACCAATTCGCCGCTTATATACTTGCCTTCAATTCCGCCGCCGCTGGTATGCGCATTTATAGTACCGTCAAGGTGTTTAAACTGGATGCCGCCCCCACTGGTAACCAATTTAATTGTACCCTTGCAGTTTTTGGCCTGTATGCCGCCACCGCTGGTTTCGAGGTCGATATTATCGCCTGAGTTTGATACTTGTATGCCACCGCCCGACGTATGGCCGTGGATATCGCCATTCAGCGCGTTAACAATTAAGCCGCCGCCACTGGTAGTAAAATTCTCTTTACCTCTCAGGTTATCTAACTGTATACCACCGCCACTTGTGTGCAGGTTGGTAGATACATTTTCAGGAACATAAATTTTAAAGGAAATGTTCAGGCCATCTCGTTTCCAGTCTATATTATCGTGTTTGGCTTTTACTGTGGCACTTAATTCATGCCCGTTAACAGCAATGTTCATGTCATAGCTTTTGTCAAGGCGTTTTTGAATTTCTTCTTTATTTAGCTGTTCGCGATTGTTTGAGCCATTGATATATACTTCAATACGCGGCGACTGCCCGCCACCACCTGTTACCATAATACCACCGCCTGAGGTGTTTACCACAACGCTGCTTATGGCATCGCCCGATAATGATTTAGTTAAATAAGGCGTTTTGTTGTTCCCGTCCTGCGCCTTGGTGGCTACACTTAGGCAGGTTACAAAACATAAGGTTAAAATTCTTCTTTTCATGATGTTTATGATTTATATGCAATAGACCCGGTTAGGAATGAATTCGTTGCATGGGAGGAGATATTTATTTTTCAATGAATTAGTGAGTTATTGAATAATTAATTGGGGATAGTGTTCCACACAATGGAACACCCAGTATTTTTATATTACTGGCAATCAATTAATTACATGTTCAGGATTGTTCCTGTGCGTTCCACACTTTTGGGGTGTGTTTTGGTAGTGCTTCAGTAGCGTTCCGGTGTTGTTCCGGTTAGGTTTAGGTGTGTACATGCCGTGTTAAATTTTAGGTTTTTAGTATACACTACCAAAAAGGAACGCTAAATTTTTTAGAATTTATCGGTGGTTTTGGTTCGGGATATGGTGGTAAAATCTTAATTTCGCCACTACAGAAAAGAGGAAAAAGATTTGGATTATTTACAGGGATTAAACCCCGAGCAGAAGGCAGCAGTACAACAAATTAATGGCCCGGTGATGATCATCGCGGGTGCAGGCTCGGGCAAAACCAGGGTTATTACTTATCGTGTGGCCCACCTTATCCGCAACGGTGTGGATGCATTCAATATACTTGTACTAACCTTTACCAATAAGGCCGCCCGCGAAATGCGCGAGCGTATAACCGGCCTGGTAGGGCCCGAAGCCAAAAATATATGGATGGGTACTTTTCACTCTGTTTTTGCCAAGCTACTGCGTGTTGAGGCCGATAAAATAGGCTATCCGAACAACTTTACCATTTATGATACCGATGACAGCAAGAGCGTGCTAAGGGCCATTTTAAAGGAAATGAACCTTGACGATAAGCTGTATAGCCCCAATTTTGTACATAACCGTATATCGGCTGCTAAAAATAACCTGGTGTCGTGGGGCGAATACCAAAAGAATGAACAGATACAGGCCGATGATTTTTCAACCGGCCGCGGTCAATTGGGCAAGATATATGAAACTTATGTGAACCGCTGCTTCCGCGCCGGGGCAATGGATTTTGACGACCTGCTGTTTAAAACAAATGAACTGCTAAAAACCTATCCGGAGGTACTCAACAAATACCAGCATAAGTTTAAATACCTGATGGTGGATGAGTACCAGGATACCAACTTTTCGCAATACCTAATTGTTAAAAAATTAGCGGCGGTAAACGAGAATATTTGTGTGGTAGGCGATGACGCGCAGAGCATATATGCCTTCCGTGGCGCCAACATCCAGAACATACTGAACTTTGAGAAGGATTACCCTGACCTGAAAGTATTTAAACTGGAACAAAATTACCGTTCGACCCAAAATATTGTAAATGTTGCTAACAGCATCATAGCCAATAATAAGGAACAGCTAAAAAAGAATGTATTCTCGGAAAAAGAGGCAGGCGATAAAATAAAAGTGATGCGTGCCTTTAGCGATAACGAAGAAGGTAAAATGGTAGCTGAGGCCATCATGTTCCAGCGTACAACTCATGGGCTTAAATGGCACGACTTTGCCATATTATATCGCACCAATGCTCAATCACGCTCAATGGAGGAAGCATTGCGCAAACTGGGGATACCTTATAAAATATATGGGGGCCTCTCCTTCTATCAGCGCAAAGAAATAAAAGACCTGATTGCCTATTTTAGGCTTACGTTCAATCCAAACGATGAGGAAGCTTTAAAGCGTGTAATTAATTACCCACGCCGGGGTATTGGCGATACCACAGTCGACCGCATTATAGTAAGCGCCGACCAGCACAGTATTACACCCTGGGAGGTGATCGTCAATCCGTCAAAATATTTGGATGGGCGTACATCGGCATCGGTAGGTGTGTTTGCTACCATGATACAGAGCTTCCAGGTGATCACCAAGACGCTTTCAGCTTATGAAGCGGCGCTACACATTGCGCAGCATTCAGGCTTGCTAAAGGATCTGTATGAAGATAAATCCGTCGAGGGCCTTAATCGCTATGAAAATATACAGGAGTTATTGAACGGTATTAAAGAGTTTGCGGAACGCGAGGATATTGAAGAAAAAGGGTTGGATGTTTTTATGCAAGACATTGCCCTACTTACTAACGATGATAACGACAAAGATAAAAATGCCGATACTGTTTCATTAATGACCATCCACTCGTCCAAAGGACTGGAATTTCCACAGGTGCATGTAGTTGGACTTGAGGAGAACCTGTTCCCGTCGCAAATGTCATTAAACTCGCGCAGCGACCTTGAGGAAGAACGACGCCTGTTTTATGTAGCAATTACCCGTGCCGAAAATAAGCTGACATTGAGTTATGCCACATCACGATTTAAATTCGGTACGCTTATCAGTTGCGAACCCAGCCGTTTTTTGGATGAGGTAGATGCCAAATATCTTGAGCTTGATTTCTCTGCCAAACCTGAACCAGCCCGCGGTAGTTCATTCTTTGATGATGAACGCGAGGCATGGAGTACTAAACGCAACACAGGAACCGGTGGCGATACATTTTCAAAACCCAAGCCCGCTACAATCAAAACTACATCAATACTTGCAAAGGCGCATGTACCATCACCGGGGTTTAAACCTTCTGATACAACAAACCTGCAGGTGGGCATGGAGGTAGAGCACGAACGCTTTGGTTTTGGCAAGGTAATAAGCCTGGAAGGTAAGAAACCTGATATTAAGGCAACCATCTTTTTTAAAGAAATAGGCCAAAAACAACTACTTTTAAAGTTCGCTAAGTTGAGCATCATCAGCAATTAATTAACCAATATTCATACAGTTTTGGGCAACAAATTCCCCACTTTGTAACGTATAGTTTTACGTATTGTGCTTATACGTTTAAATTTCGCCCCAAATTAATACTGGCATAACTTTAGTTAACCAATTAATGCCCTTTCCCTAAATAATTTAATTGGTAATTAACCATGAACGATAACTTAAGAAAAAAAACAAACAAATCTGTTGGCATGAACATCAGGACCCTTCGCCACCAACATGGCTGGAGCCAGGAAGATGTTGCCGACCGTTTAGGCATATCAATTCCGGCCTTCTCAAAAATAGAAACCGGTGTTACTGATATTAACTTATCACGCCTTGAACAGATCGCTAATGTTTTTGAAGTTAGCGTAGTTTATTTACTGGCTATGGATATTAAGGAAGCTGAGCATGAGCCATCACATTTAAGCATAGCCCAGAAAAAACTGATTGACCGCGAGAATGAAATAGCCAGCCTGCAGCGCAAAGTAATATTACTTTATGAAGAACTGCGAAACAAGACCACTGTAGCTGTTTAGCACCTTGTTTACAAAACACGACACTTTAGTACTATAGTTTTTTTTAGGTTTTCAATTAAAATTACGCCCTCGTTTAATTTATTAAAACGAGGGTTAATTTTTTTAATGCCTGGTACATAAATAGTTTACCATCAAGGTTATTGTCCTGTTTGGAGTAAAAATTGTAATACACCGTGTATACCAATAAACTATACTTATGTCAAACTATCTGTTATCCATATCAACCGACGATGTTTTAAAAGACAGCACCATCCATGATCCTAAGACAAAATTAAAGGTAAGGGTGTTTGATGTATTAAAATCAAAGTTTAAACCAAGTAAAGGCGAAGTTAGTTTCTTTGTAACAGCAGGCAAGAAAACCCTGGCCTTTGAAACCCGCGGTTATAAGCAACACCGTGAGTTGCTTATATTACATATGATATCATGGTACTGTATGTATTTAGGCCTGATTGAAGCGCAGATACATGCTAACTGGCCTTTATAAGGCATAATAATGAATTATACCCCATTGTAAATCAAGTGTGAATATATAAAGAGCCGGGGATTTATGGGAGGAATTTAGCGGTTTACTTTAGTATCGTGCATCATATCGCTCATTTCAATTATTTTCTCATCAATTTCCGACACGCACTTACCCATCATATTAATACACTCCTGGTTATCAACAAGGCCTTCTTTTTCAAGGTTCATTAAACCCTTAAGGGTAGCAATAGGCCCGCGTATCTGGTGCGACAGGTATGATGAGTAATCCGAAAGTTTTCTGTTTTTGATCTGAAGATCTTTGGTTCTTTCGTCAATTATTTCTTCCAAATGATGGTTAACACGGTCAAGGTTATCTTTTTGCCTCGATACTTCAGCGTTAAGTTCAGTAAGCTGTGCGTTGGTTTTTGCCTTGCTTTTTACATTGCTCACAAGCAGGCCAACCACAACAAGTAATAAGCCGGCTACGCTGGTTACACCCCAAAACCTTACACGCTCATATTGATTTTCTTTTTCGGTAAGTTCGTTTTCTTTTTCCTGGTCCTCGCGCTTCTTCTTTTCTTCAAACAACATTATTTGTGCTGATAATTGCGTTTTTTTTTCGAGGCTATCCTTAGTGTAAACTTCGCTAAGGTATTTTACGGCTCCTGCAAAGTTTTTACGCTTGAGCTCCAGCTGATAATTGGTATATTTAAAATCATGCTCAAGCTTATCGTCTTTCAATATCTGTGAAAAGGCTATCCCTTCTGCAATTATTTTTTCAGCTTCAGCAAACTTATTGGTATTTACATACACCAGGGCAAGCGTAAGGTCAATACTGGCGACTGTTTCATTTAGGTCCCGCTCTTTAGCATCTTTTGCCGCTTGCAATAAAAATTGTTCCGCCAGGTCCATTTGGCGCAGATTAAAATAAATAACCCCTTTATTCTGCAAGCACTGTATGATATCTACCGAATCCTTTAGTACTATAAATGCCTTTAAGCTTCTGTCGTAATAGCTTAAAGCCTTATTGAAACTATTTTTCCGGTAATAAAAGTTACCATAGCTAAAACTAACAGTGGCAATCAACGATGGATCCTTTAATCTGTCGGCTATTTCCATTGCCTTATCGAAAAATTCTCTCGACCTGTCATAGTCGTTATCACGGTATAAATTACCTATGTTATTATAAATTTTGGCCACCCCACGTTCATCTTTACATTTCTGGTAATAGCTTAAGGCATTCAGATAGCTGTTTATCGATTCAATAAGCATATTTGAATAGTATTGCCCCAACCCTCTTACCCGGTATGCCTCAGCTATGCCTTTATTATAATTTAACTTTTGGGCCATATCTAAAGCTTTATTAGCCATGGTTATAGCCTGGGCGGGGTCTATTAGCCTGTTTTTAAGGGCCTCCTTATTAAGCGCCTTTACCTCACTGGTATCATCCTTCGAGATATCATTTATCCCGTTAGCATAAGCAGTAAAAGCAAGCAATAAGAAGAATAAGGCTAATAAGATTCTTTTCATCTAACGAGTTATACGGTTAGTTGTTAACGAAGGTTTGAAAAACATACCAATATACCATAATATTCAACCAATATTCAAAAACTGCTTCTCCAATTATTTCTTGTTGACATTTCTTTAAAAATAAATAAAACAATTTTTTATTTCATAAATAACTTATAATCAGACATATAAAATAACAAAAATAAATTTTCAGGGAAAAAAATGCGCTAAAACAGAAAAAATATTTAGGCAAAATGTGGAAAAAGTTTGCGTATTAATAAAATATGCCTACCTTAGTATTAAAATTACCATAATTGTCCACTTAATTCATCTATTATCAAGGAATGCTTTGGAAAATTGTGGTAAGGTTTTTGTACTAAGAGCACAGCGTCTTAGTATAAAAAATTGAATTAGTAGGTTATTTATACTGTAGATTAACGCAAAAAGGGTCTCTTATCACTCTAAAAGTTGAGTAATTAAAAGACAAAGCGAGGAAACTATTGCACACAACGTGGCAATATGAGGAAAAACCTCGCAAAAGGGGCGATATTTAAGGATACTTATTTTAAGCCATGCAGTTAAATAAACTATTAATAAAATTATAACATAATGAAAAAAGTAATCATCGCAGCAGCAGCACTATTATTAATAACAGGTGCACTATCATCACAAACAACAAATGTGAGTAAAAGCACACAGCCTGTTATTGCTACGCAATGTTTGTCAACAGCATCGGTAAGTAAAAACCTGGCGAGTGCTGATTGAGGTTTTATACGCAATAAAAAACTAAAGGTTACGGCCAATTGAAAAAAAATAAAAAAAATTAAACAAACCCATAAAATATATAACACACGAATAAAATGAAAAAGGTATTAGTAGCAACGGCATTAATTTTTACAACAGGCATCACAGCATCTTACATCAGCAGCACACATGCTGCAACTTTTACAGCTGTAAACCGCGACAAAAAAGACATTGGTAATGCTGACGGCTTTGCTGTAAACCGTGATAAAAAAGATATTGGTAACGCTGACGGCTTTGCTGTTAACCGCGATAAAAAAGATATTGGTAACGCTGACGGCTTTGCTGTTAACCGCGATAAAAAAGATATTGGTAACGCTGACGGCTTTGCTGTTAACCGCGATAAAAAAGACATTGGCAACG
>Ga0105237_10000227_pt1 | contig 79785 bp, 79 predicted proteins | sample KBSC24metaG_FD_81520 | JGI IMG/M metagenome (GOLD analysis project Ga0105237, IMG submission 81520) | Corn rhizosphere microbial communities from Kellogg Biological Station, Michigan, USA - KBS C2-4 metaG | ecosystem: Host-associated > Plants > Roots > Rhizosphere > Soil | place: Michigan, USA...
CGGCGATCTTTTCGTAATATATTTCTAATGCTTTATTCACTTCTTAGCAAATTCTATTGAGCCTAAGGTGTCATACTGAGGCTCTCGAAGTATGAGCGTAGAGGCCAGCCCGCATGCTTCGAGAGCCTCAGCATGACACCCCTTTTTGTTATGCTTTAGTCTATTCTAATTCCTTTATAATATTTATCTACAGTTGTATAATCCTTCCTTAAAGGAAATCCTTCCCAATCATCAGGCAACAATAAGCGCCGCAGGTCAGGGTGCCCTTCAAAATATATCCCCAGCATATCGTATTGTTCACGCTCGTGCCAGTCGGCAGTGCGGTAAACGGAGGTTACGCTTGGGAAAGTTGGCAGATTATCCTCATTTCGGTCGTTTTCTTTACTTATTTTTAAAGTAAGCTGTGTTTTGTAAGGTATTGATGCTAAATGATAAACAACGCCAAACCGACCTGCCTCAACGCCATAATCAACGCCGGTAATGCAGCTTAAAAAGTCGAAATAAGTATTCGGGTTGTTGCGCAATTCGAGGCATACATCAGCAATACGGTTGGGGTCGATCAATAAAGCAGGTTGCAAGCCGTTCGTTTCTTCGCCGACAATTACATCAGCGCCAAATTTTTCGGTAAGCAATAATTTAATATCCTCAAAACTCATGGCGCTAAACGTACTTTTTTCCAGTTTTTGTTGTCGATCTTTTTGTAAAGGATACGGTCGTGCAGGCGGCTGCTGCGGCCCTGCCAAAATTCAATAAGGCGGGGTTTCAATACATAACCACCCCAGTACGATGGTTTAGGGATCTCGCCGTCATCGCCATATTCTGCTTCCAGTTGTTCTAATTTCTTCTCTAAAATATCGCGGCTGGCAACTTCCTGGCTTTGAGGCGATGCTACGGCCCCTAACTGGCTGTTGCGCGGGCGACTATGAAAATATTTATCCGATTGTTCCTTACTTAATTTCTCTATCGTTCCCTCAATGCGTATTTGTCGTTCGAGCGTTCCCCAAAAAAAGGTTAGTGCGCCAAGCGGGTTTTTTGTTATCTCTTTGCCCTTGCGGCTTAAATAATTAGTATAAAACATAAAGCCGGAAGCATCAAAGCCTTTCAATAGCACTATCCTGCCTGATGGCCGACCGTCATGTGTAGCAGTCGATAACGTCATGGCATTAGGCTCGTCTTGCTGCGATTCCACGGCCTCGTTAAACCATTTTTCAAATTGTTTTATAGGGTCGGCTTTAGTGGTATCTTCTGATAGCGAGGCAGAACTATAGTCCTGCCGCATGTTTTGTAGCTCGTTTTGGTCCATTAGTGCAAACTTACTAATTAATTATGCCGTACATATGTAAAATATATTTCATTTTTAGGAAAATGAACATATTTTTACCTTCTATGTTACAATAACAATATACCAGTATGCTTAGTTCAATATCGGCAGCCGTGGGGCATTTATTAATCTCGGAGCCATTTATGCTCGATCCTAACTTCAAGCGCTCGGTTATTATCTTAACCGAATACTCTGATATGGGTGCCGTTGGCTTCGTATTGAACCACCAGAGCGATTATTTATTGGGTGATATTTTGCCTGATACTTCATACTCCGAAATGCCGGTATATGTGGGCGGCCCGGTTGGGCTTAACACGCTGCATTTTATTCATAGCTGCCCTGATAAAATACCTAACGGGATCGAAATAGCTAATGGCATTTACTGGGGAGGCGATTTTGAGATTGTAAAAGAACTGGTATCTAACTATCAATTAACCGAAGACGAAATAAAATTCTTCACCGGCTACTCAGGCTGGACGGCGGGGCAACTGGAAGGTGAGCTGCGTGAAAATACCTGGATAGTGACCGACAAATTCAGCATGGATACCCTGTTTAAGCACGACGAGCAAAACCTGTGGAAAGACGTGGTAAAAGGCCTCGGCCAGCGGTATGCACATATCGCTAATTTCCCCGAGAACCCGGAACTAAATTGATTGTTGATTCTATTGATCACGCGGATTGCGCTGATTTTTTAATCAGCGTAATCAAAAGAATCACCGAAAATCAGCGGCTCATTTCTTCTGCCGATTCTTCAACTTTTTTCTTCAATTCTTCTTTGAATTTGATTAGGTTTTGAACCAAAAGTTCGTCGCCTGTAGACAAGATCTGCGCGGCCAGGATACCCGCGTTCTTTGCCGCGTTTAAAGCCACGGTAGCAACCGGTATACCATTAGGCATTTGCAAAATAGACAGTATCGAATCCCAGCCATCAATTGAATTGCTCGACTTAACAGGGACGCCAATAACAGGCAAATGCGTTAACGAAGCTACCATGCCCGGTAAATGCGCCGCGCCGCCTGCACCTGCAATAATTACTTTAAGGCCACGATCGGCAGCAGCACGTGCGTAGCTGAACATGCGGTCGGGGGTGCGATGGGCAGATACTACGGTGATCTCGTAGTCAACGCCTAATTCCTTTAAAACGTCGGCAGCGTCTTGCATAACTGCAAGATCAGATTTGCTGCCCATGATGATACCTATTTTGGGTGATGTACTCATATTATTTTCTTATAAGCTACTCTTCGTACTAAAAATACAATTAAAAGCCCAATAATAATTACAAAAGATATGGTTAAATGCTTGTTACCAATGATATGCCTCAGGTCATACCCTTTGTCGGTATATTGTTTGGTTTTATCCTTATCGGCAATAATTGCTATGGAATTTAAAAAAGCGTCTTTATTTGGCAAGTTCTTTTGCAAACTGTCGCTGCTCGTCCAGTAGGAGAAGGTGATCATGTAATGGTCAAGAAATATAGCCCGTTGAAAACGCACATCGGGCAAACCATGCGTACTGTCAGCTTTGTAAGAGAAATCTATCGCCTTAAAACCATTTACGGTTATTTCGTTCTTCGACAATAATTTGCTGTGTGGCGCGTGTAAATGCCCTTCCACAACTCCCTCATAAAAAGCCGATAAGCTATCCTGCCGTAAGCTGAATTTTTTATAATAGTTGAAGTTTTGTAAGTAGACGATATATTCAGAGGCATACTTTTTGAAAAAATATACCGCCCCTGTATCATTCTTTTTTGAAGCAGGTTTACCGGGCAGCGTAACCGTAGCCAGGCTGTCTATTTTTAGCTTAAAGTTCTGGCTAAAGGCAATGCCCGTATATAATAGGAAGAATAATAGAAGTAACCTTTTCAAACTATGCTATTACTTTTAATGTTTCCTGCACAAATCTTGCCTTTTCTATCGCCTGTTCCCGGTCGGCATCCACAATAGTAACGTGCCCCATTTTGCGGAACGGTTTGGTTAGCGCCTTTCCATACAGGTGTACATATACGCCATCACGTTGCAATATTTTCTCAATACCCTGGTAAACAGCAGGCCCTTCATAGCCGGGTTCCCCTAAAATATTTACCATGATGGCGTTATTAAGGCAGGCGGTATCGCCTAATGGCTGGTTAAAAATTGCCCTTAAATGCTGTTCAAACTGCGATACCACATTCCCTTCAATAGTTTGGTGGCCGCTGTTATGCGGGCGCGGCGCCAGTTCATTTACCAAAACGCGGCCATGTTTATCTAAAAACATCTCTACCGCCAGCAGGCCTACTATTTTCAGCGTTTCGGCTACTTTTTTGGCGATGCTTTCAGCTTCCTGGTGTATCTCAAACGGCAGGGTAGAGGGTGCTATTAAAAACTCCACCAGGTTAGCTTGCGGGTTAAACTCCATCTCCACCATCGGGAAAGCCTTAACTTCTCCGCTTTCATTGCGGGCGACTATCACAGCAATTTCTTTTTCGAAGTCTATCCAGCGTTCTACCAGGCTCGGTTCGGTAAAGGCATTTGCCAGATAGCTCTCGTCAATCACTTTATACACACCCTTGCCGTCATAACCATCGCGCCTTAATTTTTGTATGTAAGGAAAGGGGATATAACTTTGTTTTAGTTGTTCTGCCGATGATATAACTTGGAAATCAGCGGTGGGGATGTCGTTTTCCTTGAAAAACTGTTTTTGCAAGCCTTTGTCCTGAATCAGCCTGATAATGCGCGGCTGCGGGTAAACCATCACACCTTCTTTCTCCAGCTGCTCCAGCGCCTCTACATTCACTTTTTCTATCTCGATAGTCAGCAGGTCTACCTTTTTACCAAAGTTGTAAACCGTTTCATAATCGCCCAGCGATCCTACTACAAATTCATCGCATAGTTTGCGGCAGGGTGCCTCGCGGTCAGGGTCGAGTACCTTAACCGTTACGTTATAATTTATGGCCTGTTGTATCAGCATCCGGCCTAACTGGCCGCCGCCTAAAATGCCCAATTTTAAATCTCCGTAGAATGTTTTCATTATTAGTGCAAGTTTACCCTAAATCTTTTTAAAACGCCATTAATTCATGGCCTTTGCTGTTTTATGGTAGAAAATATAATGAACGATAATAAAAGTAAATACCGTTATCATTTCGGATATGGTATTAGGCGTATTTGCTTTTTGGGTAAAAACCGCTATTAAAAACGCTGCCGATCCCGAAAAGTACAGGAACAGCCTGAGTGGTTTATTGTTCCAGTATTGCCTGTTAACCAAAAACAAGACGGGCAATGTCATTATTAATAAAATAACGGTTAGCTCTACAGTGCCACCTGCAATTTGGGCGACCGCATGTTTATAGTCATAATCCTGCCCGCGTTCTGCATAAGCATAATAAATGCAATTAGCCGCGATAGCCACTACGGTTGAAATAATAAAAGTTTTGAAAAGGTTATTGAGAAGTAAGCGCATGATGTTAAAAGCGGCAAATTTAAGCAAATAAATAAGGACTTTGCTATGAGATATATTTAAGTAGTATGTACTTTTCACCCTCTTTCACCGCAGCTAAGAGAGGAGCGACGAGCGTAGCGCAGTCGGGGGTGAGTTAACATGGCGCAATACAATAGGGTTATATCGCTTCATTAATACTCACCCGGTCATTGCTTCGCTAGACCACCCTCTCTTCGCCTGCGGCGGAAAGAGGGCAAGACAATTATAAGTTTTACCCCTTTACCGCGTTCTGCCACGCATACGCCATTAAAGCCGCGCCTGCCGCCGATGGATGTACTCCGTCTAATGACCAATAAGTTGCCGGCGCCAGTTTCAGCGCCTCGTCCATAACTGTTTGATAAGGGATAAAGGTGGCGCCAAATTCAGCAGCCGTTTCGCGCGACACCTGGCGGTAGCCGTCAAATGCCGGGTACCAGCTATCATCAACAGCCTTTACGCCCCTCATGGCAAACGGTTCGCCGATAATAAATTTTACGCCCGGCAAAGCTTTTTGAGTGCGGTTGAGTAGTTTGCGGTAATCGTTACGGTAAACATCCAAAGTGCCTTTATAACCCGAGGTAATAGTGTGCCAGTAATCATTCACGCCTATCATTATGCTTAATACATTGGGTTTTATGGTCAATGCATCGGTATCCCACCTGTCTGATAGCTGGAAAACCTTGTTGCCGCTTACGCCTTTATTATATATCTTAAGATTTTTGGTGGCATACTCCCGCAACAGACTGCTGGCTGTAAGCAACACATAGCCCGAACCCAATGTGCCAAAGTCATTCGCCACATTTTTGTTATGGTCGCGGCCCCAGTCGGTTATCGAATCGCCCTGGAAAAGCACCACATCATCCTGCGCCAAAATGGTTTTTTTACTGCGCTCCCCGGCAAATGCCGAGGTAACAATGGATGGAATACTTAATGATGCGATAACACCTGTTGCTGCGGTTTTAACAAAATTTCTGCGGTTGCTCTTTTGGTTCATAATTAGTAGTTCATAGTTGATGGTTCATAGATCATAGTAAAATGCTATGGTTTACAACGCTAATATAACCATTCATTCAAATGGTCAAGTTTTATGTCGAAATATTTACAGAAAAGGTTAAAAATTTATCAGCCTAAAATACTATGAACCATTAACTATCAACTATGAACTGCCATCCAAAACCCCTAACTTCGCGGCATGTATTTTTTGCTTAAACCCATTCTATTTAAGTTCGATCCTGAAAAGGTACATTATTTCGTAACTAAAAATCTTAAGCGTTTCAATCGTTTCCCTGGCGGGGCGGCATTGAGCAGGGCTATATGGGCCGTTAACGATGCGCGACTGGAGCGCAAAGTATTCGGACTGAAATTTAAAAACCCTGTTGGCCTGGCTGCCGGTTTCGATAAAAATGCCGATGTAATAAACGAAATGGCTAACCTGGGATTTGGATTTATTGAAGTAGGCACTGTTACCCCTTTGCCGCAGGACGGCAACCCTAAGCCCCGCATGTTCCGCCTGCCTGCCGATGGCGGCCTCATTAACCGCATGGGTTTCAATAATATGGGGATGGATGTGGTAGCCGAACATATTGCCGCATATCGCAAAAATGCCTCATCAGCTCAAAAAGGATTGATAATAGGGGGGAACATCGGTAAAAATAAAGTAACGCCTAATGAAGATGCTGTAAGCGATTACATCAAATGCTTCGACCGACTTTTTGATGTGGTTGATTATTTCGTGGTGAACGTAAGCTCGCCTAACACCCCTGGCCTGCGCGAATTGCAGGAAAAAGAACCACTGATGCAATTGCTGAATACACTACAGCAGCGCAACAATAAAAATGGCATCAGTCGCCCCATATTGCTAAAAATAGCACCTGATTTGACCGATAGTCAGCTTGATGATATAGTAGAGATCGTACAGCAAAGCGGAATAGCTGGGGTAATAGCTACCAATACAACCATCAGCCGTGAAAACCTGGTATCGCCTAATGAAATAAAAACCGAAACCGGCGGCTTAAGCGGCAAGCCCTTAACCAAGCGCTCAACCGAAGTTATAAGCTACCTGGCGAAAAGGTCAAAAGGAGCGTTCCCGATAATCGGCGTCGGAGGGATACATTCACCTGATGATGCCATGGAAAAGCTGGCAGCAGGCGCTTCACTTATTCAATTATATACAGGCTTTATTTATGAAGGGCCGGGATTAATAGGAAGAATAAATAAAAGGATATTGAATAATTAACCATAGAGACGTAACACTTGCGTCTCTTTTTGCCCCCATTCCAAATCTTGCCCTAAAAAAAATCCCGCCGACAACAAATCAGCAGGATTTAAAATATCTTAAAAACTGTAGGGGCGCGAGACATCGCGTCCTAAATTGCTTAATTATTTACCCGCAGCTTTTAATAAAGCAGCATTGTTTTTTGCAATTTGGCTGTTCTTAGGTTCAGCCGAACGGCTTCCTGGTTCCAAATTAGTAGCATTTTTCAGGAATTGAACTTCTAACCTCGAAGTTGTTTTGTTTTTCCTGTCTTTTCTTTTTAAACGTGTAACACCCATGATCTTGTTATTTTTTAATGTTTTTATACCTTGAGGTCGGGAGCGGATTCGAACCGCTGTAAAAGGTTTTGCAGACCTCTGCCTAGCCACTCGGCCACCCGACCATTTTTCAAGGCTGCAAAAATAGATAATTATTTGTTGGCTGCCAACTTTATTTGTACGATTTTCGGTTTATTTCTGAACAAAATATAGCCGTCGCTATCCCAACGTTCAATGATTCAGCGTTCCCCATCCGCGGAATGGTTACCGCGTGCTGTACTAAATTTATTATTTCGGGCCGCAAACCATTGCCTTCGTTACCCATTATTACCAATCCTTCACTGCCAAAATCGGTTTTGTATATGTTCGCGCCATTAAGTAAAGCACCAAAAACCGGTAATTTTATTTTTGTAAGAAAAGCCTCCAGCGTGGTGTAATAAACATTCACATGCGCAGCCGACCCCATGGTGGCCTGCACAACCTTCGGGTTATAAATATCAACAGTATCTTCCGAACAAATAATATGTTTAATGCCAAACCAGTCGGCCGTACGGATAATGGTACCCATGTTGCCGGGGTCTTGTATACCATCAAGTACAATTGAAAATTTATTTTTTAATGTGTGTTCGCTTAAAACAGGCCATTGTGGTATTTTAATGAGGGCTATGATGTCCTGCGGTGTTTTTAAACTGCTTATTTTCTCCAGTTCGTTCAATGAAATTTCATTAAAGTTCATTTTCCGGGATAATTTCAGCAAATTTGGGTCGATTGTTGGTGTGTGGTAAATAGCTTCAATTTGGTAGGCCGAATCAATAAATTCTTTTACTGATTTGTACCCCTCCGCCAAAAATAAGCCATGTTCGCTACGGAATTTTTTATGATGTAAGGACTTTAATAAACTGATTTGAGATTTTGAAAGCATATATTCCCGCTAAAAATTACTGCCTTACAATATTAAGTATTATCCTGGTTTTTATGCTTTCCAATTGCAGTATTACGCGGAGGCTTAATGACCATCAGGCCCTCGTTCGCAAAATAACTATAAAGGGCATGGATAAGGAGTTTGCTACACTGGCAGTAAACTACGTTGATAAACAACAGCAGCCCAATAATATCATCAACCTGCAGATCTATTACATGTTCAGCAAAAATGGCAAGAAAGATATTGGCGAGCCCCCCGCAATATTAGACAGCAGCCTGGTTGAGTTTTCGCGCAGCCAGATCGAAAAATACATTCAGAACAAAGGTTACCTGAAAGCAAAGGTTACCGATACCATCAAAATAAAAAAGAAAAAAGCCGAACTGGTTTTTACCACCGTCGAAGGCCCAATGTTCAGGATACGCACATTTGCCGATAGCATCCCCGACAGAAAGGTGCAAGACCTGTACAAACGATCATCGCCCACATTTGCAAACGTAAAACCCGGCAAACGTTTTGATACCGATAGCCTTGCCGCCGACCGTGACGCGTTTTACCTGGTAATGAAACGAAACGGCTATTATGATTTTTATCGCCAATACATCACCTTCAACTACGATTCGACATTTAATAAATCGGTGGTTGACGTAAAAATGCTGATCGACAACCCTACCGGCAGGTCGTCCCATCCCATATATAAAATTAATAACACGCTGATCACCATTTCAAACAGCAACGGCCGCACAACGGGGAAAGCCGATACCATACAGGTTGATTCGCAATTCAGATTTGTTGATTTTTCGCATAAATTTAAACCGCGCGCGGTTACCGACTATATATTCCAGAAGAAGGGCCAGTTATACGACATCGATAAACAGCAGCTCACCACCAACCGTTTATCGGAGTTAAACGTATTCCGCAATGTGCCAAACCCAACTTACACCAAACTGGCCGATAGCAGCAACCGGCTCGATACCAAGATCGACATCATTCCCCTCAAACGAATGTCGGACAGGGTGGAAGGAGAATTCCTGTTCAATGCAGGCCGCTACGGGTATAATATCGGCAACACATTTACCAATCGTAATATTTTTAAAGAAGCTGCAATTTTACAGGTAAAGCTGAATGAAAGTATCCTGTTTGATAACAACAACAATGTAGCCTCACCCGGTGCTATTGAAAATCAGGATTTTAACGCAGGTATAAGCCTCATTTACCCACGTATAATCTCACCGTTTAATTTTGCAAAGCCCGGTAAATATGGCGTACCTCACACTACGTTCAGCACCAACTATTCGTTATATTTTCAAAAGGGGTTGGTTGAGCGCCAAAGCTGGGTAAACTCCCTTACCTATGATTTTTATGAAACGCCTGATAAACAACACGTAGTAACCCCAATTGATATTGAATTTTCAAGCGGTGTAATTGATCCGGTGGCGAAGGATTCATTGTTGAAGCACAATTTTGGTTCGTATGTGTACCTTATCGGGCGCAATGTTTTTACTACAGGCAGCCAGTACAGTTACATCCTCAATGCCAATAAACTTAATAACTATCAAAATTTCACGTATTTCAGGGGCTCGCTGGATGTTGGCGGTAACCTGTTGAGCCTTATAGGCAACCTTACAAACGCGCCCAAAGATAATCTTGGCGAGCGCAGCCTTTTTGGTTATGTATTTTCGCAATATACCAAAGGCGAAATAGATCTGCGGTTTTATAAACATTTTAGCGGCGATCAGCAGCTTATATTCCGTATAAACCCCGGTTTGGCTGTTCCTTATGGCAATACTTCGCAGTTGATATTCGAAAAATATTTTTATGCCGGCGGCTCAAACGATATGCGCGCCTGGCTGCCGCGTACACTGGGTCCGGGTCAGTTTAACAGGGCCAGCTACGGCATTGGCCCAGCTGCCGATACACTGCGTGGCCGTTTGCAATACATTGATCAGATTGGCGAGATAAAGATCATGACCAATACCGAGTATCGCTATAAGATAGCCGATGATTTTTTTGGGTCGATATTAAAAGGGGCCGTATTTATGGATGCCGGTAATATCTGGCGCTTAAACAAACAAAATCCAACCCCTGCCGATCCTCTTGCAACTAATATTCAAAACCCCGGCGGCCAGTTCAAGTTTAATAACCTGCTACAATCAACGGCTATCGGCCTCGGCGCGGGCCTGAGGTTCGACCTGTCCTTCTTCGTGTTCAGGTTTGATGCCGCATTTAAATTCAAAGATCCCCAGTTCCAGGGTGCGGATCAATGGGTGCTGATTGAACATTTTAATGAGTTGTTCCACTCCGGCCCTTTTAAAGAAGCATACAAGGCAGCGAATAGCGGCACCGGCCTAAGCTATAACTTCATGCAGCTCAACTTTGGTATCGGGATGCCTTTTTAGTCCCCTCTAAATCTCCCCCGGTAGGGGAGACTTTTAAAATATTAGCTTTCAAATAAAGCCCTCCCTACCGGGAGGGTTTGGGTGAGGCTAAAATAGATGCTTCAATCCATCAAAAATACTCTGGAAGAATGTTGGTATGCTTAAGTTATTGTGATAATTAAAAAATACAAAAATTATAAAGATGATGACGGCTATAATGATAAACCGCTTAAACATATAACCCAGCAGCACCAAAGCAAGCGGTATGGCCAGCAGCCACACCCAGCTAATATGTATAGGCACTAACTTGCTCTCGCTTTTATACACATAGTATAACGATGAATGGGTGCCACTATCGTTCACATGCCGGGCATATAAAAAGGTCGACCGGTCTATCTTGTGTTTATAAAATGCTACGCCATCCATAAATTTCAGGGTATCTTCAAAGCCGTTAACAGTAAACACAAAGTTGCCGTTCACATTTTGCATGGTGTTATGCGCCGTATCGGTGGCAACTATCGATACCTGGTCGCGCCCATAAGGGTTTTCCTTTATCTCGAAATTATTAATGACAACCGTATCTGCAAAAACAAAACTGGTAGTTATAGTTAAGCATACAAGCAGGATAAACTTCTTCATTGGGCTGATGTTTTTTTAGTTTGACCGGGAGGCACAATAAAAGTAATAATTTATTAGCTGTTCAATAAATAAATATACAGGTTTAAAAAAGCAGCAAAGGTTACCCAAAAAAAATAGGGGATAAGCAATGCGCTTGCCACTTTGCTATATTTATTGAACCAAACAAAATTAAATAGTATGGTTGCCCACAATAGCATAATAACAACCAGCGCCCCCAAAATTTGGTGCATACCAAAAAACACCAGCGACCATGAAAAATTCAGGAACAGTTGCAGTAGATAAATATTGCGGGTAATGCTATATTTTAGGCTATTGTTGCGGTGTTTCCAAACCAAATAAGCAGCTATGGCAATTAAAACATATAAGATTGTCCATACCGGGGCAAATAGCCAGGGCGGTGGGTTAAACCAGGGCTTTTGGAGCCCGGCATACCATCCGGCTATCTCGGGCCGTGTAAAAAGCGATGCCACAAAGCCAATAGCCAGCGTTATTGCCAGGCTAATAATAAACGGTACGGGCTGGAATTTTTTATTTATAGGTTGTGTTCTCATAAACTTAACTATCAACCAAATAAGCGGTTATTAGTTTTATTTAAGGATATGATAATTCTTGTGAAGCAGGTTCCCATAAAAGTGATGCGAAGTTTAAGGTGGACAAAAAACGCAGGGCCTTCTAAGGAAGGCCCTGCGGCGGGAAAAGAATACGTTCAGCACAAGCCATTTGCTGATAACCAACCATTGCAAAAGGTATGCTTAAATATAATTACAAACCGATTAATGAGAATGGTATCCTCACCCCCTTTGGCCGGTAATCGTTAGGGTCTTCTGAACCATCCGGGTTTGAGCAGGGCGCAAGGCAATTAGCGCCGGTACCGTCATTTTTGCTGTAAAAATTCACGCAATAATTTACCAGTAATTCGTTGTGCCCATTGTTAAATTCGGCATGTATGGTTGGGTTATAGAATACCGGTTCGTGCCCTTGTTTATAATCAGCCAGGCTGTACACCGTTTTCGCAGTTGTAAATGGCCCGGTTGGGCTGGTAGCTGTTGACGCATATACGTTGCGCGACGTTTCATCGCATGAGAACCCAAAATCCATTGTTATTAAAACATACTTGCCATTTACGTAGCCCACAGTATTGTTGTTAATTGGCCCTGTAGCTATTACCGCTGCCGAGGCGGTACTTGGTGTTGATGCCCAGGTTGTACCGTCCCAGAATGTCCAAACGGTAGGTGTACCGGTAGCAAAACGGGCTACGAATATACTGGCGCCTAAAAATCCTCCTTGCCCGTAAACATAAACATAGCCATCGCCTGGCTTAACAAAGCCAATAGAATAAGTTATGGCAGTTTGCCCCGACATGCCGGGTATAGTAAGCTTATTAACGGCAGGAATAGTGGTAGTTGTACTTTCGGTTATATCGCATATAAACTGGTTGCTGGCCGATAGGCTTCCGGCTGGCACTTCAATGTTATGTACATACACATGGTTGCCCACTTCAATACCTGCTCCGGGCCATAACAGAGCGCCCGAAGTGGTGGTATGGAATATCTGCACCCCATCGCTGGAAGTTACATTTACTGTTCCTGAAGGTAGCCAGCTGTGGCTGGCAGGCTGAACCAGGCCCGAGTTATGATAGTTGAATATCTGACCGCAATTCAACTCGTTACTGGCATTTAACTGATTGTAGAATACGTCATTCGTTACCCAAAATACCTTTCCGTTATTGGTACTCCATGTTAGGGGGATAGATGCCCCGCCATCAAATGCCTCCGACCCGCTGGTACGCTGGAAAAAACCAACAACAGCATCATCACGATAACTGTCGGCAGCAAGCGCGTTAAGCGTCCATAGCTGGTTATTTGCCCCGGTATAAGTTTCCTGGGTGATCGGTGTTCCGTTTGATGTGGAGGAGCCGTGGTTAGTTATAGCCAGCCCATTGGCTTTATTGGTTATTTTATAGTTGGTGCCTACGGCTGTTACTGCCCAGTATTGCGCATCGGTACTGTTGCCGCGATATTGATTAAGCGTAGCGCCCGAAGTGGTAGTGCTGCCCGGGACATCGATGTATTTACCACTATTCAGGTTCATAATGGTGTAATAACCGTTGGATTGTTTACTGAATTGCCATTCCTGCCAGCGGTCTGTTTTTCCACCGGAAATAGAGGCCGCATATTGCTGTAATGGTGTTTGGTCCAGCAGCTTGGTGCCCTGGTTGGTAACACCTGCTACTTCAATGTACTTGCTTCCGGACACGCATTGAATAGTAAAAGTGCCATAATTGCTTACAGTGCTGGCAATGAGATTTGGAGAAGCAGTGATATTACTTTTAAGTAATGGCGATGATGTTTTTTCGTTTTTTGTGCATCCGCCGGTAAAAAGCAATGCCGCCAGAGGTGCGTAGTACCATAGTTTTGTTTTCATAATTTTAAATTTTGGTTTACGGTATAATTGGTTGGTTATTTGACTATGAAAGGCACATAAAACGTTTTAGCAATGCGTAACTAATGTTGCATTGTCAAGATGTTTTAAACTTTAAATTTAACTATTGGATTATAATTGGTTATATAATAGGTAAATATAAAAGTATTTTAAGAAAACGGAACGATTTAGCAAAAAATATTTTCGAATCGTAGAAGGCACACGCGGCACGCGTGCGCCAGCGATGGGATGGGGGGAGTTGAAGATTTTTAATAACTTCACATTAAAAATAGACTTATGTTAAGAGAAGTGTTTATTGTTATCCGTACTGATTGGGATAAAGATGAAATACAGGTAGTTTGTGATTCTGAATGGCTCGCTTTAAAAAGGCTCAGTTACTTTGAGACAGCTAACCCTAATCATACTTTTTTAATTAAACAATGTCGATTGGAAATAAGTGCTTTTGATTGAAAATTTAAATGAAGCTCAAATTCTGATTACGTATTTTCTTTAATGATATGACTATCATTTCCGCTGTTATAAGACAGACTTTTATAATCGTAGCTACTGATTCATTATTAGCCGCTAAGCAAAGTGCTGGGACAGTAATAAACAAAGAGTCGTTTCCTGGAAAGCCGAAATTTGTCGCCTTTCCAAAGATCAGATGTATTGCATCTTATTGGGGAGTGGCGTCAATTTTAGGTAATTCTAAAAAAGAAACTTGGACTACTTATGATTGGCTAAAATCCAAAGTGCAAATACAGAGTAACTTTAGTTCAATGGAAGATTTTGGAGAGCATCTTAAAGAAGATTTGACTCGAATATTTGGTCAATACAATTTCAAATCATATAGAATGTTAGGTATTCATTTGACTGGTTTCGAATGGTTCAATAATAAATGGATACCGGAACTTTTTTTAGTAATTGGCGATTCAAATAATAAGAATTTCAATTGTTCAAGAAGAACTTATTTTGACCTGGACAAGAAGGAGGATATTCAACTTGAAATAGCGGAGCAAAGGGAAGTATATTATGATAGAATAAAGGACGGATACTCTATTTACAATAATGGAGATAATGAAATGTTTAACCATTTCTGTAATTCCTTTCACAATGCTATAAAAAGCACTCAAAATAAATCGCAATTAAAAGGTGGATTATCAAAAAGCTTTTTTCTCGATTTGGCAACATTGCCAATTAAACAAGTAGTTTATTTTCAAAACAAATATTACACAAAAGATGCTATCAATGTTGGAGGAAAAGTGCACACAATATGCATGAATTCAGATGGATTCATTGATAGTATTAAATCTAACAGATAAGTTTATAGTCCCTCCGCTGCCGCAAACGTCTCCCCAAACGCTGGCGCACGCGTGTCGCGTGTGCTTCACCAATATTATAGGTATTCTACGTTTAGTAAGCCTTTGCCACCTGAGTAATCAATGGCACTTGAATACTTCCAATGCCAAGCCTCCGAGACAAAACCAGATTTAACAGGATTATCGTGTATGTAATCTGCTTTCTGTTCAATTACCTTCGCACTCCATAACTCGATTGGCTTATTATTGTGTTGCCAAAATTGATAAGTGGTAACATTACTGCTTTTTGAAGCAGCTCTTTTGAACATCCAAAGCATCCATTCTTTTCTCGATTCCTGGATATTTTCGCTAATAGCTTTTACTATTTGTTTGGAAGTATACTCTTTAAAACGTCCCAATATTATTTCCGGGTTATTGTTTGCTGCGCAATAGATTAGGTGTATATGGTTGGGCATTATGCACCAACAATATATTTCCATACCTAAGTTGTTTCTGCACCAATCAAGGCTTTCGATAATTATATCGTTATATAATGGGCGAGTGAATACATCTATCCAATTAACAACCGCAAAGCTTACAAAGTATAACCCTTCTTTATTTAGAAATTTATATTTTCTGCTCATGCTGGTTTATTGTCATATGCTAAGTTAATGATTTGGTTTAATAACAAGTGCACACGCGGATATGGACGTAGAGGGCACACGCGACACGCGTGCGCCAGCACCCGGTTATCCTTTGTTATAATTTGAACGATGCCTTTACCAAATGCGCAATACCGCCTGCCGCAATTTGCAGCCCTACACAAAATATGAGGAAAGCCATGATACGGTTGATAATAACTTCATTGTGTGTGCCGATATAGCTGATGAGCCGGTTGGTATTTAGATAGAACAGGAAAATGAGCAGGCAGATGCCAATAATGGATACCACCAAGGCACCCATATTGACGAAGTAAACGGATAAGTCCTGATCGGCACTTTGCGCGCTTAGCGTAAAGAGTACGGCAATGGTACCGGCACCGGCAGTGATGGGGAAAGTGATGGGATAAAATAATTTATTTTCCACTTGCTTTATTTTTTCCAGTTGTTCAACCTTATCTGCCTGGCTGGCCGCCGGAGCTTCTTTTTCATCCGAAGAAAGAAACTCCCAGCCTATCTTGCAGATCATGATACCACCTGCCAGTTGAATAATAGGGATGGATAACCCGAATAGTTCCAATATCCAATGCCCGATGAACAAGGTGACCACACAGATCATAAACGAATAAAAAGTAACACGGGCAACGGCTTTTATCCGCTCTTTTCGCGACAGGTCGGAAAAATAAGGGCTTAAAATAAATGCTGTACCAATAGGATTAACCACCGGGAAAAGCGCTACAAACCCTATGAAAACCAAATGAATGAAGCTGTTAAAATGTATGGTCATGCTGTTTCAAATATACTTCTTTTGCCTGTACCTTACATTCCTTACTCAAAACATTCACGATAACATAAGGCAGGGTTCTCCGTAGAAAACCCTGCTGGAAATGATCAACTGAATTTTTTAATAGCCTCGGGCGTTACCGGGGTAAAGAAATTGATCAGATTACCATCCGGGTCGCGGAATAACAACGAGCGGTTTCCCCATGGCATAGTGGTAGGTTCCTGCACAACTTCATCAATCACATCTTTAATACGTTCAAATTCATCATCCACGTTCTCCACACGAAATTCTATGATCACGCTTTTGTTACTGGCCGACCGGGCAATTTCTCCTCCAAACAAACTCAAAGTACGGGTGCTTCCTATAGCCAGGGTAAAGGCACCACTAACCAATTCTGCAAAATCTTCAGTATACCACTGTGCCGGTATATTGGTGATTTTTTCTAAAAATTGAACCAAACGTTTAATATCCCCGGTTATAATTCTCAATGATGTTAGTTTCATAATGTTATTGTTTTAATGTTTAATAGAATATTGGACAATGATAGTACGGCTGTATGACAACAGTATGTCAGTAACATTTGAATTTGGGAGATTTATAAATAAGTTAAAATAATAGTAAAGGCAGTGTAATGTTTTCAGCATCTTCGTCTCTAACTGAAAAATAACATTAAATGGATCCACAAAAAGACAGCATTTTAACAGTAAGCAACCTCAACGTAAGCTATGGCAGTTTCCAGGCCGTGAAGGATGTTTCCTTTGACGTAAGGGCAGGGGAGATATTCGGTTTGCTCGGGCCAAATGGTGCCGGCAAAACCAGTACGCTTAGCGCTGTTGAAGGTTTGATAAAGTATACATCGGGCACGGTAATGGTTGATGGCCACGATGCCAAAGTAAAACCGTTATATGCCAAAGCCTCAATGGGTGTACAATTGCAATCGACCAGTTTTCAGCCCGAGCTTAGGGTTGGTGAGATACTTGCCTTATTTGCCGGGATCTACGGTGTTCCCCTAACCAATGGAAAATTAGAAGCCATATTGCAGGAAATAAAACTGGAAGACGCCGCTAATAAAAAATTCGGCGAACTTTCGGGTGGTCAGCAACAGCGTGTGTCGTTATTTATATCAACCATACACAATCCACGACTGGTATTGCTGGATGAGCCCACTACCGGCCTCGACCCGCAATCGCGCCGCCAGCTTTGGGAACGCATAGAAGCCATCCGCGAAAAGAACCACGGCGTATTGCTCACTACCCATAGCATGGAAGAAGCGGAATCCGTATGCGACCGCATCGCCATTATCGACCATGGCTCGATCATTGCTATCGACACCCCGCAGGCACTGGTAGAAAAACATCAGAACGATCCCGAAGTGATAGCGGTATCACGCCGCGGCCGCATAACCCTGGAAGATGTATTCATCGCCCTAACCGGCAAAGCCTTACGCTCATAACTAAACAAACTTTAAACTTTCCACTTTAAATTTTTAACTCAAATGGAAACCAATATACCCAAAACCTCAACTGTATTCAGCGCCCTTATAAAATCTGATTTTACGGTATTATGGCGCAATCGCCGCGCGGTTGTGTTATCAATAGTGATGCCCGTATTTATACTTATAATGTGGAAGGGTTTAATACCCCTTTTGGGCGGCCCGTACACCATGGCGAACAGCCTTAGTTATGGCCTTATAGCTACTACCTTGCTGGGTTATGCCAACACCCTTGCCCGCGACCGCGAAAAAGGTATATTTCAGCGATTAAGGGTTGCACCTATGCCCGGCTGGGTTGTTATGGTGAGCAGGCTGACAGTTCAACTACTCATGATCATTATCATTACTACATTCATATTTATTGTTGGCAATAATTTCGATAAGATAACCCTATCTGCCGAAGGCTATGCGCTAACCTATTTTGTTGCGATAGTAGGGGCAGCGGTTTATTTATCTGTAGGCCAGCTAATTGTAGGATTAATTAAAAATGCCGAAACCGTTAATACTACTTCCAGATTTGTATTTGTAATTTTTATTATGGCGGGGACGTTTGCCACTATTTATTCTGCGCAAAATAAAACCAGCGTAGTCGCCCAAATAACCCACTGGTCGCCTTATGGTGCGGTGAATACCATGATATCCGCCGGTATGGTACCTGCGAACTGGAATATGGACGCGACCTACTGCCTGTTAGCTACATTAGGCTATATAGTCGTGTTCGCAGGAATCGGTATTCAAAAATTTAACTGGGATCCAAAATAATTCAACTAACCTAAAGCTGGTACTGTCTCATTTTGAGACGAAGTGAGACAATAATGGCCAAAAAAGGTGTTTTTTGGGATGAAAAACGTTCAAAAAGTGTGGCATTTCGAGGGTTTTTGGTCGGTTTTTGAGCCAAAAACGAGTGTTTTTGATGGCTTTTTAAGGCTAAAAAATGGTGTTTTAGGGCTTATTCCGACCTGAAAACGGTTATTTTGGCGCATTTTGAGGGGTTCGGGAGGCTTAGCTTTGCTGCTCTCTCAACTGTCTCATTTATTAAATGAGACACTACTTCTTCCCAATTCATCCCACAATTACGCCTTAAATTCCTAAATTTGGCGTTCATACTTTTTACACATCACTTTTATACAAATGAGCAAAGGGGTTATAAGCAAAGAAGAAGACTACTCGCAATGGTACAACGACCTGGTGATAAAGGCCGACATGGCCGAATACTCGCCCGTGCGCGGTTGTATGATCATTAAGCCATACGGTTACTCCATCTGGGAAAAAATGCAGGGCGTGCTTGACAAAATGTTCAAGGATACCGGCCACAGTAATGCCTATTTCCCGCTGCTTATACCAAAATCATTTTTTAGTAAGGAGGCCAGCCACGTAGAGGGTTTTGCCAAGGAATGTGCCGTGGTGACGCATTATCGCCTCAAAAATGACGGCGACGGCAATATCATCGTCGACCCGGAAGCCGAACTGGAAGAAGAACTCATCATCCGCCCGACTTCTGAAACAATCATCTGGAACACCTACCGTGGCTGGATACAATCCTACCGCGACTTACCCATACTGGTAAACCAATGGGCCAACGTAATGCGCTGGGAAATGCGTACACGCTTGTTCCTGCGTACCAGCGAGTTTTTATGGCAGGAGGGCCACACCGCCCACGCCACATCAGAAGAAGCTGTTGCTGAAACAGAACAAATGCTGGAAGTATACGCTGATTTTGTTGAGAATTGGTTAGCCCTGCCCGTTGTAAAAGGCCGCAAAACACCAAATGAGCGCTTTGCCGGCGCTTTAGATACCTATTGCATCGAAGCTTTGATGCAGGATGGTAAAGCCTTACAGGCAGGTACCTCGCACTTCTTAGGGCAGAATTTCGCTAAAGCGTTCGATGTGAAATTTACAGGTAAGGACAATAAATTGGATTATGTATGGGCAACTTCATGGGGTGTATCAACCCGCTTAATAGGTGCGCTGATCATGGCGCATTCTGACGATGCAGGTTTGGTATTGCCACCAAAACTGGCGCCTATACAGGTAGTTGTTGTGCCGATATATAAGCATGATGAGGAATTGGAGAATATATCAAATTATGTAGCAACGCTCAAAAAAGAGCTTGTGGCAAAAGGTATATCAGTTAAGTTCGATAACCGCGATACTCATCGTCCCGGTGCTAAATTCGCCGAGTACGAACTGAAAGGTGTACCTCTGCGTGTAGCCATAGGCAGCCGTGATATGCAGAATGGTACGGTTGAACTGGCCCGTCGTGATACCAAAACAAAAGAGACGGTTAACCAGGAAGGTTTAGCTAATGTGATAGAAAATTTGCTTGAAGAAATCCAACAAAACATCTACAAAAAAGCAGCAGATTTCCGCGCTGAAAACACTACCGAGGTAAACGACTGGGAAGAATTTAAGCGTTTGTTAGATGAAAAACCAGGCTTCCTTTCCGCCCATTGGGACGGCACAGCCGAAACCGAACAAAAAATAAAAGATGAAACTAAAGCAACAATCCGTTGCATACCTTTGAACAACAAACAGGAAACAGGCAAGTGTATTTTTACAGGCAAGCCTTCAACCCAAAGGGTACTGTTTGCAAGGGCTTATTAAGCCCCCCGACCTCCTAAAGGGGGAGGGTATATTTAATTAAAAACATTTAAAAAAAAGTTCCCCCTTTAGGGGGCGGAGGGGGTATGAAATTCGCAACCAAAGCAATACACGCAGGGCAGGAGCCCGATCCATCAACCGGCGCGGTAATGACGCCGATATACCAAACATCAACCTACTGGCAACGCTCGCCCGGTGACAACCAGGGTTATGAATATTCACGCGGTACCAACCCAACCCGTAGGGCGTTGGAGGATTGTTTAGCAGCATTGGAAAATGCTAAATTTGGTTTAGCTTTTTCAAGCGGCATGGGCGCAACAGACACCGTGATGAAGCTGTTAGCTCCCGGCGATGAAGTAATTACCGGTAACGACCTGTATGGCGGTTCATACCGCATCTTTACCAAGGTATATGCGAACTATGGCATTAAATTCCATTTTTTGGATCTGTCTGATCCTGAAATAATCAAACAGCATATCAATGATAAAACCAAACTTGTTTGGATAGAAACGCCTACCAACCCAACCATGCGTATTATCGATATTGAAGCAATAGCTAAAATAACCAAAGCCCACAACCTGCAATTGGTGGTTGATAATACATTCGCCTCACCATACCTGCAAAATCCTATTGACCTGGGTGCTGATATTGTGATGCATTCGGTTACCAAATATATCGGCGGTCACTCCGATGTGGTGATGGGTGCTTTAATGCTGAACGATGAAGAGACCTACAAAAAGCTATGGTTTATTTATAATGCCTGCGGTGCCACACCCGGCCCTATGGACAGCTTTTTGGTGCTGCGCGGTATAAAAACCCTGCACCTGCGCATGAAGGCCCATTGCGACAATGGCAGGCAGGTTGCTGAATTCCTGAAAACACATCCAAAGGTTGAAAAAATATACTGGCCCGGCTTTACCGACCATCCCAACCACAATGTTGCCCGTAAGCAGATGCGAGGCTACGGCGGTATGATCTCCATCGTACTAAAAAATGCCGATCTGCAGGAAACATTCCGTGTAGCATCGTCATTCAAAGTATTTACACTGGCTGAATCATTAGGTGGGGTAGAATCGCTTATCAACCACCCCGTAAGCATGACCCACGGCTCTATTCCCAAAGCCGAACGCGAAAAAGCCGGTGTAGTTGATAATCTGCTGCGCCTGAGCGTAGGAGTGGAGGACATTGAAGATTTGTTAGAGGATTTGAAACAGGCGCTGGCTTAGCCCCCCAGCCCCCTGAAGGGGGAGCATACCAACATGGCAAGGAAAGAGTTTGATTTTCAAGAATTCCCCCTTCAGGGGGTTAGGGGGCTATTGGATGCTAAAGTCGCCCAATACAATCAACCTGATTTTATAAAGAACGACCCTGTTTCCATCCCGCACCTGTTCACCAAAAAACAGGACATTGAGATCATGGGTTTTTGGGCCGCCACTTTAGCCTGGGGCCAGCGTGTCACCATCATCAATAAATGCAAAGAATTAATAACCCTGATGGACGATGCCCCCTACGATTTCATCATCAACCACCAGGAACCCGATCTTAAAAAGCTGCTCCATTTTAAACACCGCACCTTTAATGATATTGATACACTTTATTTTATCGCGTTTTTCCGTTATCATTATGAACGAAATGAATCTTTAGAATCCGCATTCGTACCCCATATTGCTGGCCAAAAGACTCCCCCTTCAGGGGGGTGGGGGGCTGAAGCTGCCCTTAATCACTTTCGTTCCTATTTCTTTTCCCTGCCCGATTATCCCCATCGCACAAAAAAGCACGTATCCTCACCGTCGCAAAAATCAACCTGCAAACGCTTGAATATGTTCCTGCGCTGGATGGTGCGTAAGGATAACCACGGCGTGGATTTTGGCATCTGGAACCACATGAAGCCTGCCGACCTCATTATGCCCTGCGACCTTCACGTTGACCGCGTGGCGCGCAAGCTAAAACTCATCACCCGCAAACAAACCGACTGGCAAACCGCCGTCGAACTCACCGAACGGCTAAGAGAATTTGACCCAACAGACCCAGTGAAATATGATTTTGCTTTGTTTGGGTTGGGGATAGAAGAAAAGTTTTAAGGCCAGCAAATTATTTATGCAATTCATATTTCTCGCGTACAAGCCCTTTATACAGTGGGTCGTACGGGCCGTTCAGATAATCTTTGGCACATTGTAAAGCGCCTTTATCAGTTGCAGGTGTATTCTCAGTCAATAATAATAACATAGCAAGCAAACGTTCTTGTATTTTTCCTTTAGTATGTTTTTTTGCCGATGTGTATTTTTCTGTCCAATTATTCTGCAACTGGAGGTATTTATTATCAACTTCGTTCTGCTGTTCTAAAAAGGCCAGTGTGTTTCTTGAATAGGCCAGCGTGTCATTATAAACGAATTCTTTTCGTACGGGCAAATACAGGTGATATAATGAATTGGCTTTATCAATTGATGTACTGTCGTTAAAAAGGTCGGCCACGTATTTACTTTTCAGGTTTTCGAAACCGTAAAAAACATCGGCCCTCAATATTTCATACGTAATTGAAGGAAGCAAACCTCTAAAATTGTACAGGCTATATAATTGCTCTGTGCGACAGGAATCAAGATATTTAAAATAATGCAACCCCGTCGTGTCTGCGGGCGGATGATACCAATCCTGATATTGTATATGTGCCCAGTATTGATAGTTTGATTTATATGAACCCGCCCCTGAAAATTTTACATCTTCCACCTTTAGAATATTCATATCGAAATGAATACTATCGCCGGGCTCTATTAAAAATAGAGTAAACTTGTTTCTGTTGGTTATTAATGTAAAATAAGCAGGTTCAGTCAATACAAACTTAAATTTGAAATTACTGTCCACCAGGTGTTGGGTAAAAGCGTTTTCAATGATGGTTGAATATTTGTAAAGTGTTAATGAAACCGGCTCATTGTAAGGGCTTTTTATATTGCCTTCAATTATAGTATTTTGTTGCGCGTTTGTGCTTAAAGTAAATAGGCAAAGGCAGATAATAAAATAGTACTTTGTCATGCGTAGCTAAGGTTCAGGTGATGTATGATCACCCTGTAACAAAGTACGGACATACAAACCAATGTATTTGTTAAATAGTGTGAAATGAAGAACGATCTTTCTGCCGAAAATAATGATGAGCTTAACAACTTTTTAGCTGGTAAATCCGAAATAACGTTACATTTATTCCATTATTTTATAGCTGAATATCAAAAACTCGCCCCCGTAACCATCCATCCTGCCAAAACCATGATCGGCATAGCCAATTCGCATCGCCGTATAGCCTGGGTAACACAGTTGGGCAAGAATTTTGTACATATAGTTTTCCCCTTTAAACAGGAATATCCTGATAACCTATGTTTCCAGAAAATTGCGCAGGTGCCCGGCGATGCTCACCAGTTTAATCATCATTTCAGGATGCTGCATCCTGAAGATATAAATGATGAAGTGAAAAAGTTTATGCGGATGGCTTTTGAGGATGAAGTTTAACCCAATTAAAAGTCATGCTGAACTTGTTTCAGCACCTCACTCGCTAAGTAAGCCTTATGATTTGTAATGGGATGCCGAAACAAGTTCGGCATGACAGCATTATTTAAGCTTCCTCCTTAAAATAAACCTTATAATAATTCATATGCTTCCCATCATCAAAACCTTTCTCAATCAATTCCTTATCGCCATGAATATAAATGTGGAAGTTCTTATCCAGCTTTAGCACACTTTTATAAACCCGTTGCTGTTTTTTCACGGCGTTGCCCGATATTTCAAACGTATCCGCGATCGGCGTTTCAAACTCCTTTTCATACTCGCTTTTAAAATTCTTGAACGATTCAATAGCCTTTTCGTTACCGATCACTTCATCAGCAAATTCATCCAGGTCAAAGGTTTCCTTCTCCTTAAAGTATTTCATCGATTTGTTGAGCAGATCGATCTTATCGGCTTTGGTCATCTCAAACTGATCGTCAAGTTTTTCGGTTACAAAGTTTTTGTAAATGCCAAGCGTATTGCTGGTTTGGTTATAACTATCGTTGCGGATCTTTAGCTGCAAAAATTCATCCTTCCAGTACGCAGCCGCTTCCTGCCCACGGTTGGTGTGGTCTATCACCACTACTTTATAACCGTTTTCCTTTTCAATATTAAATATCAAAACGCCCTTATCCAGTTTATTAATGTTGATGGCGTTCTCCTCATAATCCACGTTAAAGCCGCCATCCTGCGGGTAAACCTTCAGGTAAGTTTCTTTATTCTCCGATTTAAAAATGCCTATCGCATCCAGCGGGTTACCCTCTATCTGTACTTGCTTAAAATAGACAACGTATAATTCGCCCGGCTTTATATTAGGGTGATTGGAAACTTTGTATAAATGCTTAGCGATCTGTTCCGATGCTTCGTGGAATTTCTCCTTATCCTCAAAAACCTGAGTAGCGAAATGATGTACCTCGTTCAAGCCCAGATCGCCGCTGCTGTGCATCAGGTGATAAACTTCATTGCCCTTTTCAAAAGGTTTCAGAAAATAATTCATCAACAGGTTAGGGATCACGTCATCCTTCAGCTCCAGCGGCTTGTCCGATAGAGAATAAAATTCATTGATAGACGGATTGCCGACATGATGAACCGAAATAGTATCCAGCGAGGCCTCAAAATAACTTACCATAATAATGGCGAAATTAGAATTTTTTGGGGGATGCAGCCTGCTTTTATCCTTACAAAATAATGGCAGGAAGATTGAACCTAAATAACGACTTTTGTCTGAACCTGAATTCTTGGAATTTAAGAATTTATGGAAGTTTTATTCTATAAATTCAATTAATTCTAAAAAATTCGAGTTCAGATAACTAATGACAGCGTAGCATAATGACTAATAGTGAAACAATAGTAGCCCTTGCCACACCATCCGGAAGTGGTGCCCTTGGTATTATCCGCCTTTCCGGCCCAAATGCTATTACCATAACTCAAAGCGTGTTCAATGGGAAGGATCTGACTAAGCAGCAATCACATACCATCCACTTCGGCAATATTGTTGATGGCGACCTGATACTGGATGAGGTTTTGGTTTCCCTGTTCATTGCACCTCGTTCCTACACGCGCGAGAACGTGGTTGAAATTTCTTGTCATGGTTCTGCATATATTATTGAGTCGATAATTAAACTGCTGATAAAAAAAGGAGCGAGGGCAGCCAAGCCCGGTGAATTTACCCTGCGTGCGTTTCTTAACGGCCAGTTAGATCTCTCCCAAGCCGAAGCCGTTGCCGATCTGATCGCATCCAACTCCAAAGCATCGCAGCAAGTGGCCCTACAGCAGTTGCGTGGCGGTTTCAGCAATCAACTGCAAACCCTACGTGAGCAATTGGTGCAGTTTGCATCTTTGGTGGAACTGGAACTCGATTTTAGCGAAGAAGATGTAGAATTTGCCAACCGCGATCAGTTAAAAAAATTGACGCACGATATTACCCGCATCATCGGTTCATTAATACAGTCATTTGAATTAGGAAACGCCATAAAAATGGGTGTAAACACCGTAATAGCAGGCCGGCCAAACGCCGGTAAGTCAACCCTGTTAAATGCCTTGCTGAACGAAGAACGCGCCATTGTGAGCCATATTCCCGGCACTACGCGCGATACGATAGAAGAAGTGCTGAACATCCACGGCATAAATTTCAGGCTGATAGATACCGCCGGCATTCGCGAAGCCACCGACGCCATTGAGCAGATAGGGGTACAGCGCACCATGGAAAAGATAAGCCAATCAGCACTATTGATTTATGTGTATGATGCTGAACAGACTACCGTGGCCCAATTGGAACAAGACCTCGACAGCCTTCAAAAGCCAGGCATAGCCATATTAACAGTCGCCAATAAGATCGACTTGCTATCCCCCGAACAGATAGCCGCGCTACCGCACACCCAGCAGGACGCCGTAATATCAGCCAAAGAAAAGTTCCATATTGACGACCTGAAAAACAAGATATACCACGCCGCCATAAAAGAAAAACTAACAGGTAACGAAACGCTGGTAACCAACATCCGCCACCTTGAAGCGCTACAAAAAACCGAAGAATCCCTGTTACGCGTTCTCAATGGCATCGATGGCAGCATCACCTCCGACTTTTTAGCAACCGATATTAAACAAGCACTACATTACTTAGGTGAGATAACGGGCACGGTTACAACAGATGATCTTCTGGAAAATATATTTAGTAAGTTCTGTATCGGCAAATAGGGGTGACAAAAACCCTAAAGTTATGACAACTTGCGACAAGTAAATATCTCATTGTTAATAAGTTGTGACTATTTCTCTTGTCCAAATTCTTGGATAATTGGCAGTGTATTTCTTATTTTTGTTACTAAGTTGTTACTCAAAAACGAATTTTTTTGAGATTGAGATTTTGAGGAGAAATAAAGAAGCTTATATACCCTTATTTCCGCTTATTGCGCCTTCTATAAGCTTAAATCGCCTTAAATATGGAGCAATTACAACCGATGATTGAAGAAAATATCGTCAGTAGTTATTTACCCGGTGATCTCACCAGAATAGTGTAACAATCTGAATTTTAATGTTTTAAACAAGGCGAAATTATCGCAGGGAATTGCTTTGCCCAATTTGCCAGTAATGAATTTGAATGAAACTGTTATGAGTTCCAATTTTACTGTAAACCGATTATGTGAACAATGCGGAAATGTTTTCGTGGCTAAAACTACTGTCACAAGATTCTGCAGTAAACTGTGCAATAAGCGACACTATAAAGCCAAAGAGCGTTCTCATAAAATGGCTCCTTTGGATCAGGTGCTTAAAAAAGTACTGGAGGCTAAACCTGAGGAGCAGACTTCTGCTGAGTTTCTTACTGTTAAGAATGCAGCCAAATTACTTCGGGCGTCAGAAAAGATGGTTTACCATCTTATCAATATTGGGAAGATCCATGCAATTAATCTGTCAGAACGAAAAACACTCGTCCGGCGCGCTGATATAGACAAAATATTTGAATTGTCTCCGGTAATTGAAATTAATGAAATCAAACCGCCCCCGATCTCGGAATGCTATCATATGGCCGAAGCACAGGAAATTTTTAAGATCTCAGAATCGGCCCTGTTCAATCTCATCAAAAGGCATAAACTTTTCAAATTTCAGGATGGCTGGTACACCTACGTGGTTAAATCCGATTTGAATAAAATATTTAATACAGAACTATAATTATGGCAAAAGTACACATCCGAAAGAAAGCTTTAACTAAAGGAAGACAGTCAGCATATCTTGACTTTTCACCTCCTTTACGTAATCCGAAAACAGGAAAGCTGCAGAGGTTTGAATTTCTGGATATATTCCTATACGAGAAGCCGTCCAATGTGTGGGAACGAAACCACAATATTGAAACTAATGATCTGCTTGAAAATATCAGGGCGAAACGCCTTCTTGATATACAAAACAGGAAATATAACTTTATTTCTAACCGTGACCGCACTTCTAGTTTCGTGGAATACTTTAAACAGTTTATCTGCACCAAGACCAATTCTGACTGTGACAATAGCGCAATGTCTTACAGGTATTTTGTTGCCTTTGCTGGCCATGACCTGATCTTTAATGATCTGGATGAGTTTATGTGCGAGGATTATAAAAACTTCATGCTGAGCGGCCCCGGCATCAGCCGGCGAGGGCGACCGATCTCCCGTAACACGGCAGCCAATTATTTTGCAAAATTCAGAAACGCTTTAAAGCGAGCTTATAAACAAGGACTTCTGACGATTGACCTGCATAGCCAGGTTGATCCTATTAAACTTAAGGAAACCCACAGGGAACAGCTTGAACTTGAAGAGTTTCAACTGCTTGTAAATACTTATGCTAAATCTGATGTTGTCAAGAGAGCAGCAGTATTTTCAGGGTTAACAGGTCTTCGGTTTTCAGATGTAAAAACACTCACCTGGGGAGAAGTAAGAGGAAAGACAGGAAAATACTATTTGCAGTTTACGCAGGAAAAAACAGAAGGGGCAGAAATTCTACCCGTATCCGAACAGGCCATCGAGGTGCTTGGAGAACGCCTGACACCTGAACATCTTGTTTTTAATAATCTGCATTATTCAAATATCAAGTCATGTTTCAGAGTCTGGCTTGCCAATGCAGGTATTGAAAAAAATATCACTTTTCACAGTTTCCGTCATACTTACGCTACCCTGCAGTTGGAACTCGGTACTGAACTGCTTACAGTTTCGAAACTGCTTGGTCATAAAAGTATCAAAACAACTTTGATCTATACCAAAGTGAAAGATAAAATGAAAATTGAAGCAGCGGGAAAGATCAGGCTTGATCTTAAAAAATTAAAGGCCGGAAAGAACGATTAATTATTGGGGGTTACTTAAATCAGGGAAGTCATTTTAGTGACTTCCCTGATTTATATATGGGCAATTTCTGAATATCAGCAAAATGCATTAGCAAGCTTCATCTGTACAGGATTTCTGCAGTCCGGCTCTAACAACTTAGGGCTGGCTACCATAATAAGTAATGATTTGCTTCTTGACACGGCAACGTTCAGTCGGTTGGAACCGTAAAGAAAATCAATTCCCCGTGGCGCATCTTCAGGATTTGATGTACACATGGAAAAAATAACTACGGGCGCTTCCTGGCCCTGAAACTTGTCTACTGTCCCAACTATGATCCCCGGTAAACTGCATGTAATGTCGTTATCTGTTTATTATAAGGGGCGATGACCTTGATGTCTTCATCTTTAATGATTTTTATTTTACCATGTTTGTCTGTCCAGATCACTTTTCCGCTTATAAGTTCTTTTATAATGGAAACTCTAGCGGCAATTTCCTCTGTTGATCCGCTTTGTTTTCCTTCCTGAATCACTGGCTGGAACCAAAGTGGGTATTCTGCTAAAATTGATCAGGTAAAATGAGATAAAGTGGTCAGACGTTCCGGCGCAAATTGTAGAATACAGAAGAGTGCGAATTATTATTTAAAAATATTTTTCAATACAAAAATAATGCATCACAATAAACAGCTTGTTAGGATTATTGAAGGAGGAAGTGGCGATCGTAGTGTAATTGAACAAAAATTATCAGAACTTGAGCAGTCGAGAAAAGCTATCATTGCAATGTTGTCCGAACGCGATCAGAAAGATCAATTATTAGAAATTGAAGTATTTATCACTATAAAGAAATTTCAAAAACTGCTATAGTGAAACGAGCTAGAAGTTGAACATATCCCTTAATAAAGTCTGTCGGAAGCTATCATAAATTCGAATCCAGTCAAATAGCTTAATTTTTTAAATGAAGTATTCCTGTAGTTAGCTTTTTTTATTATTCAATAATGTTCTTTAGAGTTAGGTATCAGCCAGCAGATCAAAATATTCATCATCTTCGTTCTTACCACCAAAGCCTTTCCCTATGTGCTCGTGGGTTGTTAAGAATTCAATTTTGCAAACCCATTTTACCATCTTATACCCTAGCTGGTTTTCTACCCGCAAACGGAGCGGTGCGCCATATTTTTCCGGCAAGGGCTTATAATTCATTTCCCAGGCTAAAATTGATTCCGGTTTAAGGCAATTATCTATAGTGTGTGTGTCATAATAGGTGCCACCATACAATCCCTCACCAAATGAATAAAATACAACGGTAGTAACTGATGGGTTCGGCTTAACAAGTGCTATCAGCGATTTGAGGGGCAGGCCACCCCATTCCGCTATGCCTGACCAGCCCTGTATGCAATGATGCATGGTAATGTTTTGTTCTAAACCCATTCGTTGTAGGTCTGCTAAAGATAGTTCAACTGGATTCTCAACCAACCCGGCAATAGAAAGTTTAAAATCTTTAAATTGATTCGCAGCTAATTTCTTCCATTCTTCCGATACCGGCATTTTGCCATTTACCCAAAAATAGGGTGATATGTCTTTTTGCTTATAATAGAGTTTAGGTTTTAATTTGTTAATAGTGTTTAGCCACAATGTACCGTTGATAGCAGCTTCTGTCTGTTGTAATGATCTTGGCCGTTGCCAGGAGACCCAATGTGCTAGGAATCCAAAGCCGATGGTAAATAAAATAATACCCGATCCGATATACAAACCCGCATGGCTAATTGCACTATCTATATTCACCGTAATATGGTTCATATTGCGGGTTAACCCGGTTGTAACCACCAAAGACACGTGAATGATGATGAATACCAAGTAGGCCAGCATTACTAAAAAATGTACCGACCTTGCGCCCTGCCTGTTCCCGAACAATTTAGGCAGCCAATGAAAACGATTTTCAATAGCGGGAGACATGGACATGCCGCTTAACATGGCAATAGGTGCCAGCAAAAAGACAACCCCGAAATAAGAGAGTTGCTGTAGGGCATTAAAATGATAAAAACCATTAGGTTCAACCGGCATATGGAATGTGGCATAATGAACAAAAACATTCCAGGAATCAGGTATGATTTGCCAGGACAACGGCACCAGGCGTTTCCATTGGTTTGTATAAAATAACAGTATTGTAAAAATAACGCCGTTAAGCAAGAAAAATGGGACAGTAATAAAATGCCATGCACGGGCAATACCCACAGAATGGCGATAACCCGGCAGACCTATAATGGGATTAAGATAACGGCCATCCTCCTTTGCGGTATAAACACAATCGTCAGGAACTTTTATTGGTGTAAATCTAAGCCACTCCGAATTTGGCGAACAGCCCCGGTTCCAGTACAGACGGGGGTGATCTGCTAAGATAGAGAGCGCGCTTCTGATAATCAGCATTAAGAAAAAGAAGTTAACCCAGTGGCTTAGGCTTAACCATATAGGAAATCCTTGCGGATCCAAGGGAGATAAAGAGGGGAAGTTTACAGAAGGATCGTGCGGTAAGCCAAATAATACAAATTGAAACCAGGCAACGCCAATTGTTAACAAGAATAAAATTAAAACGATAATAAGCGCAATGGGCTTAATGCCCATATACCATCTTCTATCTTTTGGAAAACGTATTTCCCTTTCCGCATCGTTAAAGCTGGTAAACATAAATAAGGAAGAATTAACATGCAGGCTTAATTACCGGTTTTGTTTAAAGTTAGGCTAATTAGCCGGACACTTTCTATTTTAACACTAAATGTTTGTTAACATAAAGCTTAGCCTACCCTTTAATCTTGTTTTGTCCAAACCAGCTTGCTAACTTCATACCCTAAACTTTTCGCTTGTTTTAAATATTCGGTCTTAATTTTCGTTGGAATATTCTTTTCCCTCGATAACAGCCACAAGTAATCCAGGTTGTTTCCGGCAACCATCGCATACTTATACTCGGGATCTATAGCGATCACATTATAACCGGCATAAAATGGCCCGAAAAAAGAAACTTTTAATCGTGCAGATTCAGAACCATCTACAAATTTGGCTTTTCCGATACTTTCTTTCCATTCCTTTTTGAGATAGTTATAACCCCGGTTGTCTACACGGATGGTGCCATCTGTATTCAGGGAATAAGTGGCAGTAACATGATCTAAGTTCTTTTCGAACTTAAAATCCATACGCGCGATCTCGTACCATTTTCCGAGGTATTGGTCTTTCTGAAACGGGCTAACAGCGCGCGCACCTTTCGGAATGGACACACACGAAACAAAATTCATGGCTATAGCAGCTGCGCCGATCCCCATTGCGAGGCCGAGATGCCATTTTTGAAGTTTAAACATATCTTATGAACAAGTATAAGGCCAAGTGGTTTGGATCAAAATAAAATTGAAGTTATTGTAACTAATTTATAACATGAACACATTTGTTATTTTAATGCAATTTTGCACTAAAAAAGTAAATATAATACAATATAGAATTACTTTTGAATTTAGAATTTATGTTCTGTGCAAACAAATGAAAAGAAATAAGACGACTCATAATCCCAAAAATGTAAGGTCATCGGTAGCAATTATCGGTTCAGGGTTTTCAGGTTTGAGCGCGGGAGCTTATTTAGCCAAAGCGGGATTTGAGGTCGATGTTTATGAGAAGAACGCAGAAATAGGCGGTCGTGCCCGGCAACTTTTCAGCCATGGCTACAACTTCGATATGGGGCCGAGCTGGTACTGGATGCCCGAAGTGCTTGAACAGTTCTTTAATGACTTTGGTTATAAAGCTTCAGATTTTTATGAGTTAAAACAACTCGATCCCGGCTTCACCATTGTTTTTGGAGAACAGGAGGTGATGAATGTTCCGGCGAATTATATGGAATTAGAAATACTGTTTGAATCTATTGAGCCCGGCAGCGCAAAACAATTGGCGCTCTTTTTAGAAGAGGCAGCCTTTAAATACCGCACAGGTATGAATAAACTGGTGCAAAAGCCAGGCCTGTCTTTATTGGAGTTTGCAGATTGGGACTTGATCAAAGGCGCTTTTAAACTCCAGGTATTTACCTCCTTCAGCAAACACGTCCGGCGCTTTTTTAAAGACCAGCGCCTGATTACACTCATGGAGTTTCCGGTACTTTTCCTGGGCGCGATGCCGGAAGATACCCCTGCTCTCTATAGCCTGATGAATTATGCCGGACTAAAGCTGGGTACCTGGTATCCGAAAGGCGGTTTTGGTAAAGTGATCGAAGGCATGCAAAAAATCTGTGAGGCACAAGGCGTGATTTTCCATACCGATTCCCCTGTCAGCCATTTCCAGGTTGCGGACGGACGGATCGACCGTATAAGCACTAAAAACGGGGACAGTCATTACGATGGCGTTATCGCTTCAGCAGATTATCACCATGTAGAGGAACAGCTACTGGATGAGGAATATCGCAATTACGATACGGATTATTGGGCTAAAAGGGTGATGGCCCCTTCAAGCCTGATCTTTTATTTAGGCGTAACCCGTAAGATCAAAAAACTGGAACATCATACTCTCTTCTTCGACGCAGATTTAAAGTTACATGCGCAGGAGATATATAAAGATCCTAAATGGCCGACCAAGCCGCTTTTCTATGTTTGCTGCCCGTCTAAGTCCGATGACAGCGTAGCACCTGAAGGGCATGAAAATCTATTTATATTGATGCCGCTGGCACCGGGCATCGAAGACACGGAGGAATTGCGGGAAGAATACTACGATCTTATCATGGAACGCCTGGAAGACTATACTGGCATACCTATCCGGACTGCCCTCGATTACAAAAAAAGCTTCTGCGTTAAGGATTTCAAAACTGATTATAATTCTTTCAAAGGGAACGCCTACGGCTTAGCGAATACCTTGCTGCAGACCGCGAACCTCAAACCTTCGATTAAAAATAAAAAGGTGAAGAACCTCTTTTACGCCGGGCAGCTTACCGTACCCGGTCCGGGAGTGCCGCCTTCAATCATCTCCGGTAAGGTTTCCGCCCAATTGCTCACTCAATACCTCAATCATAAATGAAAGAACGATTTGATACCTTATCAGCTACGTGCAGTAGGGAGGCGACCCGGCTTTACAGTACCAGCTTTTCGCTTGGGATATTATTCTTCGAAAAGGAAGTTCGGCATCCCATTTATGCCATCTACGGATTTGTGAGGCTTGCCGATGAGATCGTGGACAGCTTCCACGATTATCCCAAATCTCAAATGCTGGCAGAATTAAAAGAAGAAACTTTTACAGCCATCGAGCGTGGAATCAGTATTAACCCGGTGATCAATTCTTTTCAGCGGGTGGTCAACCGCTTCGGCATTAAGCACGACCTTATCACGCTTTTCTTAAAAAGCATGGAAATGGATCTCGGTGAACAGGTTTACACGCCGGAAAAATATGAGGAATATGTGATGGGTTCGGCCCAGGTTGTGGGGCTGATGTGCCTGCATGTGTTTACCAAGGGCAACGAGGAAGAATTTGAACGGTTAAGAATACCGGCTATGAAATTAGGTTCGGCGTTCCAGAAAGTAAATTTCCTTCGCGACGTTAACGCCGATTACCAGGGACTGAACCGCACGTACTTTCCCGATGTGAACCTGTCAGCCTTTTCTGATGAAAACAAGCGGGCTATCGAGAACGACATTTTAAAAGAATTGAATGAAGCGTTAAACGGCATCCGGCAGTTGCCCCGTTCCTGCCGGAAAGGGGTTTACCTGGCCTATGTATATTATAATCAACTATTCCGGAAGATCGCTAAAGTCCCCGCCGAGAAAGTGATGTCGGAAAGGATACGGGTATCAAACGGCCACAAATTCTATTTAATGTTTGATTCATTAATCAGGTATAAATTGAATGTATTATGAAAATCTTACTGTTGCTTTCGCTGATCCCATTTGGGATACCCGCTGTTCAGACTTTGGATCTTCACCAGATACGCGGGCTTTATCACCGTGCTGCGGAGGTTAAACAAGATGCGCTGCAACTCAATCATCTGATGTCACAGGTGGATACCAGCGCAGCACCTGTACTGATTTGCTACAAGGGTGCCAACGAAATGATACAGGCGAAGTACGCACTAAATCCTATCACGAAGCTTGACCAGTTTAACAAGGGAAAGTATCTGATAAAAAAAGCATTCAGCCGGGATACGCTTGACCTGGAAATGCGGTTTATCCGGTTTTCTATCCAAAGTAACCTGCCGTCCTTTTTAGGCTTCCATGACAACCTGGAGCAGGATAAAAGGTATTTGCTGGACAACACCAAAATCAGTAAAGACCCGGAATTGCAGGAAATGATTTTTAACTATTTATCCGGCTTTGCCACGATTAAACCGGAGGAACTAAAACAACTGAAAAATTGAAAGAAAGTGTAATGATCGTCAATGCCAGTGGCCAGACCATTGGCACCATGGATAAAATGGCTGCGCACCGTTCAGGCACGCTGCACCGGGCATTCTCAGTTTTTATATTCAACAGCAAAGGACAACTACTGCTGCAGCAAAGGGCTTTGGATAAATATCACTCCGGCGGGCTTTGGACCAATACCTGCTGCAGTCACCCGAAACTGGGGGAATTTACTCTGGATGCTGCGCACCGCCGGTTGCAGGAAGAAATGGGAATGGATTGTGATTTGAACGAACTGTTCCAGTTCAGTTACCGTCATGAATTTGATAACGGCCTGATCGAAAACGAATACGATCATGTATTCATTGGTATCAGTGATGAACTGCCACTACCAAATCCTGCTGAAGTAGCTGATTTCAAATATATGGACCCAGATCTGTTACTCTTTGAACTAGTTGAGCAGCCGGCTGACTTTACGGCCTGGTTTAAAATATGCCTGGAAAAGGTATTAGAAATCTATTATCAAATTGTCTGAATATGAATTTGCTGATTCACATCGCTATCGTCCTGGCCGCATTTTTCGGCATGGAAGGTGTTGCCTGGTTAACGCATAAATATGTAATGCACGGTATTTTTTGGCCGTTGCACCGAGATCACCATTTGAAAGAGCACTATAGTTTTTTGGAACGCAATGACCTGTTCTTTTTGATATTCGCGCTACCAGGTATTGCCTGTCTTGCAGCAGGTACCTTTTATCAATTACCGGTATGGACCTGTATTGGCACAGGCATTACGTTATATGGTGCCTGTTACTTTTTTGTTCATGACCTGTTTATTCACCAGCGGATCAAAGTGCTCCGCAATTCGGAGAACCGTTACCTGAAAGCCATCAGGCGGGCGCACAAGATGCACCATAAGCATACGGGAAAATATGATGGTGAAAGCTTTGGGATGCTTTGGGTGTCCTGGAAATATTTCCGCAATACCTCGAAAAAGAACCCGGCATGAAATTTACCTATCTCCTGATCGATTTTTTTTCGGTGTTGGTGCCGTTTATTTTCTCGTTTCATCCCAGCCTGAAATTTTACAGGAACTGGCTGGCTTTTTTTCCGGCCATGTTCATCACCGGATCGGTATTTATCGCCTGGGATATGTATTTCGCTCATTTGAAAATCTGGGGCTTTAATCCAGCTTATCTGACTGGTATTCATATCGGAAACCTTCCTGTTGAGGAGATCTTGTTCTTTTTTTGTATCCCATATGCCTGCGTATTTACTTATGCCTGTTTAAATATGATGATCAAAAAAACGCTATCCAAAAAAAGCCAAATGATCATCAGTTGCGTGCTGATCGCCCTATCTATTTTTATGGCAGTGTGCTTTCATGGTTTGCGTTACACCGGTTATGCTTTTGCGATGCTGGCGACACTATTATTTACGGCCCAGTTTATTTTGAAAGCGAATTGGCTATCGCGGTTTTATGTGACCTACCTTTTGCTTTTGCTGCCCTTTGTCATCGTCAACGGATTGCTGACGGGCACAGGTTTAACCAGCCCGATAGTTTGGTATAACCCGGCACATATCATCGGCCTGCGTATTTTAACCATACCGGTCGAGGATATTTTTTACGGGATGGACCTGATCTTGCTGAATATCATGATCTATTCCGGTCTGAGCGCGAATCTGTATGAGCGGCGTAAAAGCCGTTTAAAGGCGCAAAACCGCTCCCAACAATTAACCTATACGAATGAAATTTCATGATAAAAAACGAAGCTGCAAATGACTTAACGCTGGAACAGGTCGTAACCGATCTGGAACACGAACATTACAATTCCGCTTTCGACACACCACTGCGTCCGGACGCTTTTGAACTGGACGACGAGACGAAGATGGAACTGATCGCCAAACACTTTACCGGGATCATGGAAGTGCTGGGTATGGATCTGGAAGATGACAGTCTGAAAGATACGCCAAAGCGGGTCGCCAAAATGTATATCAAGGAGATATTCAGCGGATTGAACCCTGCAAATAAGCCCAAGCCCACTTTATTTAAAAACCCTTTTAACTACAACCAGATGCTGGTGGAAAGGAACATCGCGGTATTCAGCAACTGCGAGCACCATTTCGTCCCTATAGTGGGCAAAGCCCATGTCGCCTATATCAGCAACGGGCAGGTGATCGGTTTATCAAAGTTAAACCGGATCGTGCAATACTGTTCACAACGGCCGCAGGTACAGGAACGGCTGACGATGCAGATCGCCAACATGCTGAAAGAAGCTTTGGGAACGCAGGATGTGGCCGTCATTATTGATGCCCACCACCATTGTGTATCAAGCCGTGGCATCAGGGATGCGGGCAGTACCACGCTGACCGCCGAATACAGCGGACAGTTTTTACTAACAGAAACCAAGAATGAATTTTTAAAGTATATCGGATGATGGATCTTAATGGAAAAAATATCCTGGTGGTTGGAGGCAGTTCCGGCATCGGCTTATCGCTGGTTAAACTGCTTCACGAGCAAAATGCGAATATTTATGTCGTATCGAGATCGGCGGCTGAAGAATGGCCGGAGAACGTTCAGTTTCTAAAAGCCGATGTGACCGGAAACCTAGATGCTGTGGAGATGTTCCTGCCCCAGCAATTGCATGGGTTGGTGTATTCCGTCGGAAGCATTAACCTCAAACCATTTACGAGGTTAACGGTGGAAGACTTTTTAAATGATTTCCAATTGAATACCCTGGGCGCGGCGCGCATGATCCAGCAAGCTATTAAGCCGATGAAAAATGCAGCCGGATCGTCTATCGTATTGATCAGTAGCGTAGCTGCCAGAACCGGGATGCCTTATCACGCCAGTGTAGCCGCAGCGAAAGGCGCAGTAGAAGGTATGGCGCTTTCTTTGGCAGCCGAACTGGCTGCGCAGCAGATCCGCGTAAATGTAGTCGCACCGTCCCTGACAGATACACCATTGGCCCAAAACCTGCTTAGCACACCTGAAAAAAGGGAAGCATCCGCTAAGCGCCATCCGCTGGGTAAGATCGGCCGGCCGGAAAACATCAGCCAACTGATCGCCTTTCTGTTATCTGAGGACAGCAACTGGATGACCGGGCAGATCATAGGAATCGACGGCGGATTAGGAAATTTAAAAACAAGTTGATATGCTAAACATACAAAGTGAACAGATCGCGCAGTTGGAAAAACAATACCGGATAAGCTTGATCAATAGTCTGATAGGTTATCGTTCTCTTAATCTGCTGGGTACGGCAAGCGGAAGTGGAATTACCAATTTATGTATCATTAGCTCTGCTTTTCATCTGGGTGCAAACCCGCCCCTTATTGGATTGGTCATACGACCAGAGCGTGAGCACAATGACACCTTGCGTAACATCAAAGCAACCGGTCAGTACACCCTGAATAATGTGTTGCCCGAATGGTATATGCAGGCGCACCAAACCAGCGCCAGCTATCCTGCCGGTGTTTCTGAATTTGATGCCTGTGGTTTCCATAAACACTATGTTAAGGACTTTAAAGCACCTTTCGTTGAGGAATCAAATATCCGCATTGGTTTAGAGCTACGTGAGACTATAGATATGGAGATCAATGGCACCACTATTGTTATCGGTGAGATCGTTCACATCTTAACGGAAGATCATTTGATCGCTAAAGATGGTACCCTGGCACATAGTGCAGCGAAAACTCTCTCGGTGGCGGGATTGGATACTTACTATCTGCCGTATCCGGTAGGGCAACTGGCTTATGCCAAGCCGGGTATTGAACCTCACTTGCAGGAAGACCCTATTAATGTTCAATCGTAGATCATGAAAAATGCTGCAGAGGTGATTATTATTGGTGCCGGTATAGCTGGCCTGACTGCCGCTAAACTGTTAAAAGCGGCGGGAAGATCCGTATTGGTATTGGAGGCCTCCGATGGAGTGGGTGGCAGGGTAAGAACAGATGAGGTGGATGGCTATCTGCTCGACCGGGGTTTCCAGGTTTTTTTAACGGCCTATCCCGAGGCCAAAAATCTCTTGGATTATAAGGCATTGGAACTTTGCAAATTTGATCCTGGCGCTTTGATTCTGAGCAGGGATGGTATCACTAAGATGGGTGACCCGGTCAGGCAGCCGGGTTCATTGGTGAGCACGTTATTGTCTTCGGCAGCTACATTCACCGATAAAATGCGGATGCTCAGACTAAAGCTTAAGCTATCCGGGAAAACTATTGACGGGATCTTTTCCGAACCCGAGATGACGACTACCGAATATTTGAAAAGAGAGGGTTTTAGCGGAACGATCATGAACCAGTTCTTCCGGCCATTTATGACCGGCATTTTCCTGGAGGACCAGTTAAATACCTCCAGCCGGATGTTCGAGTTCGTGTTTAAAATGTTCAGCGAGGGTGAGGCGGCCATCCCCGCGAAAGGCATGGGCATGATCCCGAAACAATTAGCGCAGTGCCTTGCTCCGCAGGAACTCCTGTTTCATCAAAATGTATCCGCAGTCGATGGTGGTGTGGTAACTACAGCAGATGGACTTGCTTATAAGGCTGATGTTGTTTTGATCGCTACAGATCCTTTGCATTCACCGGTACGTTACGGCAAGGCCATCATTGCGCACCATTCGGTCAGCAATATGTATTTCACCGCTAAGAAACGCCCGTTTGAAAGCCCCCTTATTGCTTTGACTGCTTTACCCGGAAAAATCGTGAACAACATCGCGGTGATGGATCGTATTTCACCGGCCTATGCAACAAAAGGCAATACTTTAATTTCACTTTCACTGATCGGCGATCATTCAAATACCGATCAAAAAGAACTGCAGGAAAATGTGGTCAGCGAACTCAAATTCTGGTACCCTGAAGCAATCAGCTGGAAGCACCTGAAGACCTATCATATCGCTTATGCGTTGCCAAATGACGACCAGGTCACTAATGAGCCGGATCACAAAGCCCTGAAATTAAATGCCCAAACTTTTGTCTGTGGTGACTACCTGATGAATGGCTCGATTAATGCAGCGATGAAAAGCGGCAGAATGGCTGCTGAGTCTATAATAAATATCCTACATTAATGATCGATCCTCACCCATATAGCAATGAATTATTAAACCGTAAACGGTTGTCAGGCGATCCGCAGGCGGATGATTTTATAAAACGTGTCTTTAGCGATCCGGTAAAGACACAGCAATTACAACAATGGATGAGTGCCCCGTCTGGGGCAGCGCAATTAAAGTTGTTACCAATTGCATTTCCCGGTTATGCTTTTATCGAGAAAGCTACGGAACTGCCTTCCTGGGCACAGCCACGATTAATGAAAGCCGGTTCTATTTTCTACGCCCGGCATTCGGAGATCATTATGAGCTTACTCGGCTTGTTATCGTTACCTTATTGTTATAATGCAGCTAATGGCGCGATGGTACTATACTTATCCGAACTGATCCGCAAACAAACCACTAAAAGGCTTTATGATACGGCGGTGTTTGTTTGGGAAGTGATGGGGCCGGATGCTTTCAGTAGCTACGGCAACGCGTATGAAGAGATCTTAAAAGTTCGCATCATGCACGCGGCTGTCCGGTATTACACGCTTCAAAGCGGCCAATGGGATGATAGCTGGGGACTACCCATTAACCAGGAAGATATGGCCGGAACCAATCTTTCGTTTTCGCTGATCGTTATTCGTGGTTTACGGATGCTGGGTTATAGTGTGAGCCAGGAAGAGCAGGCAGCCTTTATGCATATCTGGGCTGTAGTAGGCTATTTTTCAGGGTTGGATGAGGACCTGATCCCTGAAAATTCTAAAAGGGCGCAGCAACTTGACACGATTATCAAACAACGGCAATTCTCTGTTTCCGCGCATGGACAAGAACTGACCCATTCATTGACCGATCACATCCTTTCCGTTAACAAAAGCAAGGCGACAGCCAACGATATCCTGGGCTTAATGCGTTACCTGCTGGGAAAAGAAATAGCGGATATGCTGGCGATCGAAGCGCCGGAATTGCCGGCTTATAAGCTGACCCTGATCAAAACGCTTAATCTGCTGAAAAGCTTTAAACTGCAGGGTGACCCTAAGCAAAATTACCGTACTGCTTACGCCACATTTAAGACACAAAACCCGGAACTCGTTAAAAGAAACTAAATTTGAAAAATTAGCGGCTGCAAATAATTTATAACAACATGAAATCATACCAACTCATTCATCAATTGATCAACCTCGTAGCGGAACTGGAGGAAGAGAACCAGGGGCAGGAAGCTTCTATCCAGGATTTTACAGGTTTTTTGCTGAATAAAGTTGGTGATCCTACCGGTGATCGGCCGAATACTGAAGTGAGATTCGGTGAAGGAAACAGCGCCGCACTGGATATTGCCTACCAGCTGGACAATAACATCAGCCGGCTATTTGTTTTCATGAGCCGTTACGCCAAATCATATATCAAAAAAGCATTGGAAGGTACGCCACTACAGACCGCAGAGGATTTTACCGCACTCGCGATCTTATTGACACATTCCCATTTATCCAAAAGTGAACTGATCAGCCACAACCTGCAGGAAAAAACGTCAGGGACAGAAGTGATTAGGCGGTTAATCGCATCCGGGCTGGTCAGGCAATGGGATGACCAAAAGGATAAACGGAGTAAGCACATCGCCATTACTGATGCCGGAAAACAACTGTTATTCCAGATTTTTGAACATACCAACTATGTGGGTAAAATAATTACTGGAAAACTTACAGTTGCGGAAAAATTCACTTTACAATACCTGTTGCAAAAGTTGGAGAACTTCCATTTGGAACATTACGAAAAGAAAACCATTCTCAGCAAAGAAGACCTCAAAATTGTGGCAGAGAAATTAGACTAAAGGCGTCTTAGAGCTATGAGTTTTATGAAAAAGTTGCCGCAACCAGTTATATCCCATTGTACGTTAAAATGATATTTTGAATAGTAAATAGCGATTGTTTAGAAAAAGTCGCTTCATCCCAGTCTTCGTTCTGCCACTTTCTGTCTTTAAGACAACATTTTAATTGTGTTCCTTTAGACCTTCTCAAGACCAGATTAGATTATTTGATATATCAAATGGAAGCTCCTTTCAATCTTAAATTATCATAAATAGTTCATATTACAATTGATTTTTCTTGTATAGATTATTACAATTGGCTAATTTTATACCTTAAGATTGCAATCAATCCGTACAAAAAAAGTGGTGCTTATTTCGGTGAGTAAGAAATAAAATCCGCATAACATATTGAATATCAAAACGGTTTTAGAGGTTAACAAATCCTTAACTCCATATTGCCTGCGATGAGCCGGGACACCGGCTGAATACGACTGCTGATGAACTAGTATTAATAGATAAGTAAAAGCTAGACCTTAATATTGTTCATTGTTGAAATTTTCAGGATGACGGTATTTTACAGTTTGTAAATGTTCACAATACAACACCAGTTCACCATCATTTTTAAATACTTCATATGCGGCCCTGTATAGCCCCATATCTTTGTACTTTGATCGCTTATCCAGGTCTGTTTTAATGGTATAAATAGTATCTCCGATAAATACAGGTTTGATAAATCGGAGCTTGTCATAACCATAACTAAAAGCATTAATACAATTAGTCGCAACCAAACCTAAACCTGCGCTGAAAACAAATGCACCAGCCACTAGTCTCTTCCCAAAAATGCCTTCGTTCTTTGCGAATAAATCGTCTGCAACATAGGGATGCATGTCTAACACGAGCGTATTAAAATGCATACTTTCGCCTTCGCTGATAGTGCGGCGAATGGATCTTATTCGAGTGTTGATTACAATATCTTCATAAAACCAATTTTCTGCGTTCCATACAGGGATGTCGTTATGTTTTGTTGAATCTGGGTTTGGGTTCATTATTTTATTGTTTTGATGTGTTTATGTTATTTTTAAGAATTACTATTCCGTTAGCCTATGCTGCTTAATTTTATAGCACCTTCTGCATCTGAAATATAAGCGGCTTCAACACATGCCATTGTATGAATACAATCTTCAACCGAGTTATCCGGATGTGGTATTGTACCTTCTTTGGCCTTCATCATTTCGGCCATAGGGCCAATAAAAGCATGTGGAAACCAACTGCCTTCGATGTCCACCACTTGCCATTTTAATGCTTTTCCGTTTTCAATAATTATATATTCAAATTTATCAGGAACGCCAGACGGATAATTCATTAATGTGCCCATCTTGATTTTGATTGCACCCCTTGTGCCTTCAAATTTGATATAGGATTGTTGATTATCTAATCCAAACTGATGGCAATGGTTCGTGAGAATATTGGCACGAACCATATCACCATAATCCATGATAATGTTACTGCGTACAGTGGCTAATTCCTGCATCTGAGGATGTTTGACGGTTTTAGCATAAATGCCTGATGGGTTGCCTAAAAAAGAGCGCACCAAATCTATATAATGAATACTATGATAAGGTATTTCCACACGCGGAGCTTTGTATAAAAAATCCCATAAATGCCAGGGTGTAAATACATTTACATTTATTTCTATATCACATAAATCGCCTATTGTTCCCTCGCCAATCATATTTCTGGCTGCGATAATAAACGGAGCGTATCTTAATTGAAAATTCACTCCGGCAAGCATCTTCTTTTCTCTCGTCAACTGAAGAATTTGTTTAGCCTGTGTATAGTTTTCGCCTATAGGCTTTTGCATTAGCACCGTAACATTGTGAGGTAACTTCTCTAACATTTTTATAATAGCATTTCCGGGCAGTGCGATATCAAATACTACATCCGAAGGTGCCGATTCTATGATTTGTGCCACACTTTCATACACTGTAGGTATGGAAAATCTCAGCGCTGTGTTTTTTGCCTTTGCCGTATTGATATCATATATACCAGTTACTTCAAATCCGGCAATTTTATAAGCTGGAAGATGCGCATCGTTAACTATTCCACCTGCGCCTATGATTATTATTTGCTGTTTAGTTTTTGGCAAGGAGCCCCGTTGTTGTATAATCATCTGTTCTTTGCTTTAAAAAAATTTGAAGGCACATAACGTCATACTACTTCACAGTGCCTAAATAATTGCCATAGGTTAAAACTGACACGGCTACAATAAGCAATGTTATTGCAAATGCCAACATCCATTTCGTTTTGCTTTTCACGCCTATCCACTCCCTGAATACAAGGCCAATCACGCTGCTAAATAGAACCAGCATGATCATATGAATAGCCCAGCTACTGAATTTATAAGTCCCCATTCTATTGTGACCAAGACCATAGAAAAAAAATTGGCCATACCACAATAACCCGGTAATCGATGCCATAACATAATTTAATGTTAACCAGGAGGAACCCTCTTTATTTCCAGATCTTATAAATTCTGTAAAAGTTTTTTGTTTGATATGTAAATAAATGCAGTAAATTAATGTTGACAAAAAAGCACCTGCATTTGCAAAAATATAAATGACGTTGTCCTGAAATTGCCCCGAGCCATATTTTACAGCTACATCAGCAATAGGTTGCCCCTGATCAAGTGCAAAACCATAAACTGCTGAAAGAACGCCTGCTAATAAACACAACGGTAAGCCTTTTGTAAAAGAAAAGGAAGAATTATAATTTTTATTGTTTTCCAAATCCTTCTCTTTAAATCGTCCGGCGAAACCGCAGATGGCAATACCGAATGCACCGATTGCCACTCCGGATATAATCCACCCTGAACCTGTATTATTTAATATAGCCCGCAATTCGCCATGCACTATGGGCGGGAGAAGCGTACCTAAAACACAAGAAATACCTACTGAAATGGCATAAGTTAATGAAAACCCTACATAACGAATTGCAAGGCCAAAGGCTGTTCCGCCTATGCCGTAAGCAGCTCCCAGCAAGAATGATTTAAACATGGCTGCTTTGGGGGCTTCTATTAATACTTCCTTTAGATGCGGTATCGTAATCCAGGCGACGATTATAGGCAATATGAGCCAGCAAACCGCTGCCTGTGCTAACCAATAGGTTTGCCACGACCATGACCGGGTTTTTTTTTGCGGTGTATAGCAAAGGGACGCGCTGGAAGCTCCCACCGCATGAAAAGATATCCCGCAAATTATACTCATAATCCGTTAATGTGTTAAATTATAAAAGGAAACTGCATTATTACACAGCACTTGCAATTGCTCATCCGCTGTCAATTCTTCTGAAAATATTTGCCGGTAGGCTAGCCAGGCTGTTTCATAGCGCCCGGCCAATAATGCAACTGGCCAGTCGCCACCACAAAAACAGCGGTTTGTTCCAAATAGCTCCAATGCCTGCATTATATAAGGTTTCAAATCATCTTTTGTCCAGTTTTTGTCATTGCCGGCAGTTACGCCAAGTCCAGAAATCTTCGCATATAAATTTTTATGTTGCGAGGCTACTCTCATTAGTTCTCCCCATTCTCCAAACCTTTCTTCATTTGCAATAGGTGGCTGATTCAAATGATCGAAAACCATTTTCAGGTTGGGCAATTTTTCCGCTACCCTAATAGCCGTTTTTAAATGTTCTGTATTGATTCCAACTATATCATAAGTGAGCTGATGTTCAGCCAGAATACCCAAACTTTCAATTACTTTAGTTTGCAATAGCCATTTGGGATTTACCTCATTGTGGATAAGATGGCGGCACCCTTTTAGATAACGACTGTCAAGAAATCTTTCCGTTAACGCTTTTTCTGTTGCTTCCGGGTTTAGCAATGGCAGCCAGCCAACAACTCCCTTTATCCAAGCTGTTTTTGCAGCCACTTGCATCATTAAATCCGTATCTTCAAAATTATTGGCCGCTTGTACCAATAGTCCTTCTGTAACACCTGCCTTTTCAATTTGCGGCGTTAATTGTTTAATAGAATAGGTTTTATTCAATATGCTGGTATCTTCTTTCAACCATGTATATTCAGCTTTTTGCAAATCCCAGATATGAATATGTGTATCTATAATACAGTTCGCCATAAAGAAGATGTTATTTTGTCATAAATTAAATTCTCTGTCGATCAATGCGGAATGTTCGCCTAATATTGGTGCGCCCTTCGTGGATGTTAATAGTTGCCCGTCTACCCTTATAGGGCAACGGGTTGTTTTTATAGAATGGTTACCTATGGCAATCATCTGTTCCATTTCAAGTATTTTGTACCCTTCCTGCTTCATTAAAGCATCGTAGTCAAAAACTTCTGCACACCATATATCTGCGGGCTCTAATATAGCAAGCCATTGATAAGCTGTTTTTTTACTTAAGTGATCCTGAAGTATGGTTTTTATTTCATCTCTTTTATTAAACCAGTCAGCAGGATTTGTATAATCTTTTAATGCGTTACAATGCAACAACGTCCCGAGCCTCAATATATTCCCCATTGCCAACGCCAGATAACCTTCAGCTGTTTTGTAAACACCATATGGCGCTGCAATGTAAGCGTGAGCATTATTTATAATACTTCGCTCGGGTAGCTGATGACCATCATTGTAAAAGCATGTAAGGACTTCAAACTGAAAATCTAATAGACTTTCCATCATGCTAACTTCTATCAAAGCACCTTCATTTGAAGTAAGGCGGGCAAAAATAGCAGCCAAAATTCCTTGCACCAAATGAGTTCCGGTCAATATATCTGCAACTGCAACCCCCATAGGGGTTGGGTCATCGTCCCTGTTCCCGCTTAAATAGGTAATGCCTGAGACTGCTTGTAACAGTAAATCCTGCCCCGGCTTATCCTTCCAATTGCCCGTTTCGCCATAACCGCTGATACAAGCATAGATAATTTGAGGATTTAGCTTTTTCACCTCCTCGTACGAAAGGCCAATACGTTCCATTACGCCCGGACGGAAATTATGCATCATCACATCTGCTTTCGCAACAAGCTTTTTTATTTTATTTAAGTCGTCTGCATTTTTCAGATCAGCTTCGTAACTTTCTTTATTACGATTAATAGCATGAAAAATGGTAGACTCGCCATTGACCACAACGTCGCTTACGTAAAGCTCCCGGCAAATATCACCAGTTACCGGACGCTCTATTTTAATTACCCTGGCTCCCATATCGGCCATCCTCAAGCTGGCAGAAGGGCCAGATAAAAACTGGCTAAAGTCCAATATCAATATATCTTCCAAGAGTTTCATTGGCCTTCTTTTACTAATAATCTTTTGATTGCATTTGTATGTTCGCCAAGTTTTGGCGCAGCTTTGTCTGATAAAAAATATTGTCTGTTATAACGAATTGGGCAACGGGTGGTCTTTATTTCTTTATCCTCAGCCCAAAATCCCTGCTCAATATTCAGCGATTGATATGTTGATGATTGTAACAGCTGGTTCCAGTTTAAAACCGGCATTATCCATAAATCATGTGCTTGCATTTTTTGTAACAAGACATCCGTAGTAAAGGCTGCGAAATATTGAGCAAGTATCGATTTTATTTCATCCCTTTTTTTAAAGGATTCGTTTTCTTCAAATTGCCTCAAAGGATCGTATTGAATAATGGCATTTAATTTTTTCAATGGCATCATAGCAACAGCGATATACCCATCCAATGTCTGATAAATTCCATATGGTGCACTTAATAAAGCATTCCCGTTACTGATTTCAGACCGTTGGGGCTGCTGGTTGGTTTCAAAATAAGTTGTAAGAAATTCAAACTGAAAGTCTAATAAAGTTTCCAGTAAACTCAATTCCAGAAAGGCACCTTTACCTGTTTTGTGACGTCGGATAAGGGCCGCGAGTATGCCTTGTACGGCCTGATTTCCACATAAATAATCGCTCATCGCCAAGCCGAACGGAATAGGATCGTCATGTTTATTTCCGGAAGAATAAGCCAGGCCCGATATTACTTGTGCCAGCAGATCCTGACCGGGCTTTTGTTTCCATGGACCTTTTTTGCCGTACCCGGAAATTTCTGTATAAATTATACGCGGGTTTATTTTTTGGACACTGTTATGATCTAAACCCAATGCCTCCATTACACCAGGGCGAAAGTTATGCGTAATTACATCGGCCTTTTCAATAAGCTGTTTAATAAATTCCAGGTCATCAGCATTTTTTAAATCGGCGGTAACGCTTTCTTTGTTCCGGTTAATCGTATGGAATAATAAAGAACTTTCGCCTATCCATAAATTGCTTATCGCCAACTGGCGCCCGGCATCGCCTTTTTCCGGCCGTTCAATTTTGATAACTCGTGCGCCCATATCGGCAAGGCGTAACCCTGCACAAGGGCCCGACAAATATTGGCTGAACTCTAAAACCGTAATTCCTTTCAATGGTAAATTCATATGGTAATCAGCTTTTTAAATCCGGTTTACTATCCTTGTACAATTTGTTTATTTCTTCAAGTACCCTTTCAGGTCTTCCTCCGTGCAATAAAAATTGGTGCAAAGGGATTCCCGCATGGTCCTGAAAATAGAGGTATCCGTTGTATCTTGGCCTTTGGTACGCATTGTCCAATGTGGCCAAGGTGTTTGAAAAAAAGTTATTGCAAAGGCTGTTCGCCATTGGATTGTTCCAGGCAGAACGATGACCCGGCTGTCCGCCATGCTGCACATACAGCGTAGATTGAATTTCTCCGGAAACAACCCAGGCTGCAAACCTGGTGGCCCACTCTTTGTTTTTTGTCGTAGCAGATACCGCCAATCCGGTTCCGCCGATTGTGCTCCTTAGCCGGTTATTGCCTTCAAAGTTCACAAGGTTACCATAAGTAAGTGGGAAAAGGGCGTACCCTTTGCGCGAATAGTTGGAATAGCCATAAGCAAAAGGGCAGTAGCAATAATCGTTTGTTGAGGACATCAATTCTGCGACATCAACAGGATTATAGCCAAACATTTTTATGTCAGCCAAACTCCATAATTCTTTCATGCTATCCAATGCCCTCATCCCCGTTTCCTTATCAATCACTTCATTCTCGTTCAAAAAAGGTTCAGCGCCATGTGCTAAACAAAACATATAAAAATTCATCAGCAAATCAATCGGGATGCCAGGCACAGCTACTTGTTTTTTTTGAGCCAGTTGCAAAACTTCCCGCCAGCTGCCAGGAACAGGTATATTATTACGCTTTAATAAATCTGCCCGGTAGCTTACAACAGGTGTAGCCGCATCAATTGCCAATGCCCATTGATGCCCTCCATAATGATAGCTTAAGTGAGAATTACCTACTGAATTTTTCAACTGATTTTCCAGATATTCTTTTGATAAATATTCTTCCAGTGGCAGCACACATTTTGTTGCCGAAGCGCAACCGGCCCAGGGATGATCAATAATGAGCAAATCGTAATTTGTGGTTAATTTTTCAATAGGGAAATCGGCAAACTCCTGGAGGGTACGTTTTTCCCAATTAATTCTCACCTGGGGGTATAATTCAGAGAATCGTTGCGAAGCGGCTAATAATGGGGTGATGCCTCTACTGTGGCCCCAGGTTATACCATTTAAAACAATCTCACTCATCTTTTAACTTATTAATTCTTTTTTTCAACGAGTAAAATATGGTCACATATCATTACTAAATCATTATGCTGATTGAAAACTTCTAATGTTTCTGTCACCCTGCCATACCCCGGTTTTTTGTAATCCAGTTTTTCTTGAATAGTGATTTTTCCTGTGATGGTATCTCCAATAAAGACCGGTTTTAGAAAACGTAAGCGTTCATATCCATACGTCATCGCAATGGGATTAATTATATTAGCAGACATCCCCACAGCTATACTGAAAATGAGTGTACCATGCGCTATGCGTTGTTTATATGATTGCGACTTACACCATTCCGCATCCATGTGGTGCGGAAAAAAATCACCGGTCTGTCCCGCATGGATTACAATGTCGGTTTCTGTTATGGTACGGCCTGTGGTTTGCCGGACACTGTTTAATTCATAATTTTCAAAAAATATTTTTTCAAACATATTATCTTCCTAATAATTTAATCATGGTGGAACATTTCTTCCATATCAGCCCACCATTCACCCTTTTTGCGGCTAGATAATGGCTCCTGGCAAGGCTTGCAGACCTCCCACCATTTTAAGGTAACGGGATCAGTTGCCATTTTATCCATATCTGCTTTAAAGTCATTTCCCGTATATTCAAAATAGCTGAAAAGCAAACCATCTTTGTAATAAATAGAGTAATTCCGGATATTACTTTGGCTAATTGCTTTTAAAACCTCTGGCCAAACCTCAGCATGTAATTGTTTATATTGTTGAAAATGTTCAGGTTTTAACTTTATAATAGAACCGTGGCGTTGTACCTGTATCATAATTTTATAATATGTAATTTTTATTTCACGATATTCAAAACTACGGGGAATAATAGTTGCTTATATGCTCAATACAACCTCATTTATACATTTTTTATTCCTATGATTGAAACTCCAATGCACCGAATGCCGCACCATAGCTGTATTTTTGACTAACCACTTTAAATAACCTGGAATGAAAGCTGAATTAATTATTGATGCACCTATTATTGATCAAAAAAAAATCTGGATAAAAAAGGTAGAGAAAGCTTACTTAGATCACCCTTTTCACTTTCATCATTTATGTGAACTGACGTGGATAGAGAAAGGCTATGGCAATCTTATTCTTGGCGATTATGTGGGTGGTTTTTCTGAAGGAGAATTATTGTTCGAAAATGCGAGATTGCCTCACCTTTTTAAATGTGATGCAGCTTTTTATGATAGGAACCAGAATTTATGCACAAAAGCAACGGCGATCTATTTTCCCCATACCCTTATTCCAAAAATAACTGATGATACTGAGAGTATTTCACTTTACCAGGAAATTTTGAATAAAGCAGAAAGAGGGCTTCGGTTTTATGGGCAAACTAAAGAAAAGGCAATTGAACTGATTAAAATAATGAGCAGTACTAACGGGCTGGAACAGATGGGATACTTTTTACAGCTTATCGCACTTATCAATCGTAGTAAAGAGTTTGAATGCCTTGCAAGTGTTGGCTATAAAAACAGCAATAATGAACAAGATATGGACCGTTTTAATAAAGTATACCAATTTTTGCTCCGCAATTTTAACCGCGATATTATGGTAAGCGAAGTTGCGGCCATCTGCTACATGACCCCCAATTCTTTTTGTCGATATTTTAAAACCAAAACACAAAAAACTTTTACTCGGTTTTTGAATGAACTCAGAGTTGGGCATGCTTGTAAATTGCTGCAAAACAGCCATGCTTCCGTTTCGAATGTATGTTATGAATCGGGCTTTAGCAGCCCGGTTAATTTTTTCAAGTTTTTTAAACTCGTTACTAATAAAACCCCCAGAGAGTACCGCAATTCCTGGTTGTCTTCATAAACATTGTTTGCTAAAGCTCCCGACCTCTATTACTAAAGAATAAATTCTCAAAAAGTTAAATTGAGAATTCTGCTGCATACAAAGATCAGGAGTAACATTAATTGACATCATTTGAAAAATGAGGTTGATCAATTTGCATTCTTAGGAGCGATAAAGAAAGGAGTGTATTGACTTAATTTTGGCAGTACGCTAAAAAGAATACTTTAGAAACTTGGTAGTAATCCATATCTGCAGTCGGGGGAGGTTAATATGTGCCGGCATAGTTTTAAAAGATGCGGAACAAAAAATAGTCCATGTATTTCAAAATATGGTCAATGGATTTTACCATTTTAATCATGAGATTTGTTTACTTAGTTTAATCCGGTAATGAATACACGTTTTGCGCTTCTGCTGTTTTTCTGCATATGTTTTACTAGAAATAGGGCATATGGTCAAACCATAACTATAGATGATAACGTTATTGGCAGAACATTTGACGGCATAGGGGCACTAAGTGCGGGTGCATCGTCGAGATTATTGATCGATTATCCAGAACAGTATCGGTCGCAGATACTTGATTATTTATTAAAACCCAATTTTGGTGCCTCTTTGTCAGAGTTAAAAGTTGAAATTGGGGGAGATGTAAATTCGACAGCTGGAACTGAGTCAAGCTATCAACACGAGAGAGACATTTTATCGCCAAACCAAGGATATGAATGGTGGTTAATGGACGAGGCTAAAAAACGAAATCCGCACATTTATTTAGATGCACTTGAGTGGGGCGCTCCATATTGGGTTGGCAATGGGAACTTTTATTCCGAGGATAATGCGAAATACATAGCAAATTTTGTAAAAATAGCGCGGGATATACATGGCCTTAATATAAATTATGTTGGGATATGGAACGAAACCTTGTATAATACCGCCTGGATAAAAAAACTGAACCAACAACTAAAGCGGTTGTCACTTACCACTAAGATTGTTGCTGCAGACGAGGTCAGAGCTTGGACTATTGCCGATCGGATGAAGGAAGATCCGCAACTAAATGACGCAATAGATATATTAGGTGTGCATTATCCCAGAGGACAGGGAGAAGGTTTAACGGATACCGATATGAAAATTGATCCAGGTGCATCCAAGAACCTTTATGTTACCCGTACTGCTTTGACGATCGGTAAGCCGTTATGGGCTAGTGAAGACGGGCCGTGGCGCGGAGATTGGATTGGCGCAAAGGCTTTAATAAAAACATATATTAGAAATTATATTGACGTTAAGATAACAAAAACAATAATCTGGAGCCTGATTACCTCCTATTATGATAATGTTGCTATTTCCGGATCTGGATTAATGAAAGCAAACCAACCCTGGAACGGCCATTACGAAGTGCAGCCGGCAATTTGGGCTACGGCGCATTTTAATCAGTTTGTCCAGCCAGGTTGGATATATCTCGAGGGACAGGGCAATGGTTATTTAGATAAAAAGGGAAGTTACGTGACCTTGATATCTCCAGATAGGCAGAATATGAGCATGATTATCGAAACAGTGGACGCTAAAGTGGAACAAAAATTTAAGGTTAACATAAAAAACCCCGAATATGGCAGCAAGGTATTTCATATTTGGCGCTCTGATTCATTACAGCAATTTATAAAGTTGAAGGACGAAAGAGCTGTTAATGGCATCTTAGCTATTAACCTTACAGCTGGGTCAATCTATTCTATTACTACAACAACAGGACAAAAAAAGGGTGATTTCAATTCAGCCATACCATCGGCAGGACAGTTTCCTATTCCTTACAAGGACTCATTTAATACTTATAAAATCAATAGCCTTCCAAAGTATACGTCAGATATTTCGGGAGTCTTTGAAATTCAATATAATGGAAAACAAAGGTATTTAGAGCAAATTGTAGAAAAAAAAGGAATTGAATGGCCATCAAGTCTAAATGCTCAACCATTTACAATAATAGGTGACACGAGTTTAAAAGATTACAAAATCAAAATCGACATAAAACTGGAAAAAAAAGGGCAAAGCGGCTTTGTTATGGGGCGTATTCCAAAGGTCATTCAAAACGATGTACTTCCACCGCCAGGTTATTGGTTGGAAGTAAATACCAATGGACACTTTAGGTTTTGCGTTACCGGTAAACCAATCGCAGCTGGCTGGTATAACTGGAAAGATAGCTGGTTCCAAAAAAATGGCTACTTTAAGAACGATACGTCCAACAGCGCTGTGTTTGATGCGAAAGGTTTTTCAAGTATGCCTGACTCATTGAAAAGGCAATTTGGTGATCTAAAAAGGCTTACTAATCAACAGCGTACATCCTCAATCGTTCTCTTAGCAGTATTTAAAGACGGAACCTATTCAATATACAAAGAAAAAATACTTGCTCGGGGAGGGATAAACTTCCCGATGAATCGCTGGAATGACGTCAGCCTCGCTTTTGATGGAAATAACATAGTTGGAGACGTTAACCATATCCGGATATTTTCAGTTATAGATGATAGTTTCCAAAATGGTTATGCAGGTTGGGGATGTGGATGGCACAAGGCCTCATTCGATAATATGTCAATTACAAGGGATTGACGTTGAAAACCGATCCTTTACTATCTGGTTGACTAAATTCAAGCCGTGCGCGATATTCTTTTGGCGACATTCCCATTGTGCGATTGAACAGCCTCGAAAAATAATATGGGTCCTCAATACCCACCATTTGTGCAATTTCATTAATCCGATGTCCGGAAAATTGAAGCAATTGGCAGGCGCGCTGTATTTTGAGGTGGTTAAAGTATTCAATTGGGGAAAGCCCGGTCGTTTTTCGGAACGAATTGCAAAAATGCGCAGCAGAAAGATTTCCTACTGCGGCGATCTCTTTTAGCCCGATCGATCTATCAATATTATCCTTTAAAAATCGGATAACTTTTTCAAAGTTCTCCTCACGGCCATTATAATCATAAACAAGTGAATTTTCAGGATAAAGGAATAAACTAACTAAATGGTTAAGATTTAAACAGCAAAAAAATATATTTTCAATACTATATCCTAGCTGCAAGGTATGATAAATGGTTTTAAAAATATTAATCATTTCGTTTGACTTCAACATTTTATTATTACCAATCTGCATTTTGCGATATAGTAAATCCGTTATATATCCTGAACCGGTACCTTTTAAATGTAACCAATAAATAGTCCATGGCGTTTCCGAATCGGCCCAATAAACGTGCCCTTTTCCAGCAGGCACAATAAGGTAATCGTGAGGAAATATTTTGTATTTTTTATTCTCAATAATCGCTTCCCCACAACCTTCCGTGCAATAAATTAAAATATTTTCGTCCGTGCCTGATTTGCGTTCCCTGTAATGATAAGCCGCAGTTGGATAGAATCCCAGCCAAGTTGTGTAAATATTACTTACATAAGAATTTTTGTCGCATTGATCCAATACTTTATTCGGTAGGGCAATGGCCTCCTGACCGCTAAACCCTTCTCTCTTCTTTAATATCATAGTTCGCGTTATTCTTATGTATTATGGTTTATTTAAAACCTTCAGTCTAAACTCTTACAAATAATTTTAATTATTAAAACTAACGATCATAAACGAAATATAGTCCATCAATTTAAAAATATAGTCAATCTTTATTCTTTTCGGAAAGGTGAATTTTACTAAAACCAATTAAATGTGCATTGATAAATGCAAACGTCAATGTTCAACAACTTAAAATAAACTGAATTAAGTGATGAAAAAGTATCCCCAAACATGAGCTATGCCTCACTCATCCTCAAGGAGCATGAGGAGCTTAAAATGAAACACGATTTAACAATTTAAACTACAAAGATGAATAGAGATTTACTAAAAATTAGCAATTACCGAATAGCATTGAGGCTATCTGTAATAATGTTTTTCCTTCTGTTAAGTTATATCCCAGCCAGTGCGAAAACCAGTCCTTTCATAAAGTATGATGTACAGGTAATATCCGGCAAAGTAACTGATGAAAAAGGACTTGCGCTACCTGGGGTTACAGTACAGGTTAAAGGAACGCGCACTGGAACGGTCACCGATAAAAATGGTTACTATTCAATTAGTGTAAATGACAATAACGCCATTTTGGAATTCAGATTTATTGGATTTGTGACCAAAGAAGAGCAAGTCAATGGAAGAGGTGTAGTCAATATAAGTTTGATACCTGATAATAACAATTTAAATGAAGTGGTAGTAGTGGCTTATGGTGTCCAAAAAAAGGTTGACCTTACCGGTGCTGTGAGCCAGATCAGTGGAAAAGAACTGCAAGACCGACCTGTAGCGAATGTCAGCGATGCTTTACAGGGTATGATCGCCGGCTTAAATGTTACCACTAATAGCGGAGGGGGAGCGCCAGATGCTAATAAAACATTAAATGTACGCGGTTTTACAGGTTTAAATGGTAGCCTGGCCGGGCCTTTGGTTTTAGTGGATGGTGTTGAGACGAATATAAATTCTATTAACGTAAATGATATTGCATCTATAAGTTTACTGAAAGATGTGGCATCATCTGCTATATATGGCTCCAGAGCGCCAAATGGAGTTTTGCTCATTACTACAAAAGAGGGCAAAAAGAACCAGGCACCGGAGTTAACTTACAGTGACAATTTTTCTTTTGCGCAGCCACTAAATCTGCCCGTAATGTCTAATTCATTGGTTTTTGCCAATACTTATAATGAAGCGGCTGTTAATGGCGGGCTGGCACCGATTTTTCCTGACGATGTCCTCGCCAGGATAGCCGCCTATATTAACGACCCTAAGCACACACCGACAACAATAGTTACCCCAGGTACAACTACTTGGTCTAACTATAGTTATCCCTATGGTAACTCTAATAATGATTGGTATAAGATCTTTTTCAAAAGCTGGGTACCTAACCAGCAGCATAATTTGAGCTTAACCGGCGGAAGCGATCGTGTTACCTATTTTGTTGGCGTTGGAACTAATGATAACGTAGGACTGTACAATTATTTTAATGATAGTTATAAACGTGATAACCTGCGCTTCAACCTAACAGCCGATATTAATAAATATGTCAGTTTCAGTCTTAGAACTACATACTCGCAGGAAAATGACAATAATCCTCAAACTCAAGGTCAGAATCCAATCCAGGGTATATACCGCACATGGCCTATTCTTGCTTTAACTGATCCAAACGGAGGTGGGGACGGATTAAACTTTGTAACCAGGTATTCACAGGATGGAAGATTAATTACCCGCACTGATGACAGTCGTATAAACGGTGAAATTACGATTAAGCCTTTGCCTGGCTGGAACATCATAGGAGACTATAGTTACGATTATAACACGTCTAACTTTTCAGGGTCGTATTTCCCATATCTTTTCGCTACAACTACCAGTACGCAAAATACGGATGGCAGTATATCGTCTGTTGAAAAGCAAAATACTTTCACAAATTATTGGACCTACAACGTTTTTACCAGCTACGAAAAAAATATAAATGGCCATTACTTCAAAATATTGGCGGGGCAGCAGGCTGAAGAGAACACCTATTCACTTTTAAATGGTTATAATAATTTTCTTTACAGTAATAGTCTGCCTTCCCTTGCGCTCACCAGCGGTCCCAATCCTACTACCACAGATGCCGGCGGTTATGCCTGGGCTACAGCACGCACCTTTGGAAAACTCGATTATAATTACAAAGAAAAATATTTATTCCAAGCCAATGCGGCTTATATGGGTACCTCCTTGTTTCCGCAGGATAGCCGTTATCATCTATTCTCATCCTTTGCCGCAGGCTGGAATATCTCCAAGGAAGGTTTCTTTAAACCGCTTAGTAAACAGATCCAAAATTTTAAGATTCGCGTTTCTTACGGAGGTACAGGTGATATTGCTTCTTTGTTAAACGCGGGTAATTATTACCCGTCCCAAAGCTTCTTAACTACTCAGCCGCAGTCGAGCACCTCCTGGATATTTACACCGTCAAGCGGAGGAAGGCAACCTTATGTTTCTTCCCCAACTAATCTGGTAAGCCCAACGCTTACCTGGGCAAAACCTTCAATGCTGAATATTGGCGCGGATATAGATTTCCTCACCGATTTTAACCTGACCGCTGATTGGTACAGGAAAAATATAACTGACCAGTTCGGCGGCTCCACAACTCCCCCGGCTACTTTAGGTATCGCGGCTCCTCTCGTAAACGTTGAATCATCGGTTACCAAAGGCTGGGAGGTTACATTAGGCTTCTCACATAAATACGGTGATTTTAATGTTACCGCGCGAGCAAATATCAGCCATTACTCAGGTGAGGTAACACAATTTAACGGCAATCCGGCCGGGCTCCTAAGCTCGCCTTATGCAGGAGAACCGATAGGAGCGATCTGGGGATACACAACGGTTGGTAAATTTCAATCACAACAGCAGATAGCCAATGCGCCAAGTCAAAGTTACTTCGGCGGCGGCGGTTTTCTGCCAGGCGATATTCAATATGCTGATTTAAACCATGACGGTAAAATTACCCCGGGAAACAGCACCGTAAGCAATCACGGCGACCTTAGTATTATTGGAAATACTACTCCTAAGTTCCTGTATGGTTTTAACTCTGGTGTGAGCTGGAAAGGACTTTCTTTAAGTGTATTCATCCAGGGGCAAGGCAGGGCAGATATTTGGGATAGTAATATCTTTAATCTTAATGGTGGCCTCTACTTTAGCGAGGTAACCCCTAAGTTGGCAGACCGATGGACACCAAGCAATCCCAATGGTTACTTTCCGAGGATTGATCTCAGCAACGGCCCATCTAAAGACATGCAGATTCAATCATACTACCTGCAAAACACGAAATATTTGCGGCTTAAAAATGTGCAGCTTGGTTATACTTTGCCAAATCGCATAACTCAAAAATACCACGTTTCAGATGTTAAAATATATACGAGCGTGGAAAACCTCCTGACATTTTCACCGGTGTTTGCCCACCAGTACGTGGATCCGGAACTAATGGATAGCGGCGATCTCCTATATCCATTACAGCGGACTTATTCCTTTGGTATACAATTGAATGTGAAATAATAAAAAAAATAAAATGAAAAAGATATATATAATTTTCATGGGTGTCATTACAGGTTTAACGTTTAATTCCTGTAAAAAGAATAACCTGCTAAACCAGGTGCCGCCCACTCAGTTAACCGACGCCGCCTATTGGCACACAACGTCCGACCTTCAAAACTATGTTAATAACATGTATAATTTTGCTGATGTGTTCCCTCATTACCAGGGTTACGGGCAATCAGGAATATATGGCGTGGATGTTAACAGCGATAATATGGTTCCGTCAGTTCCGGATGTCCGTCTTACAGGACAGGCTACTATTCCTGGTAATGGAACTTATGCGAACTACACGGAAATACGCGATGTGAATTATTTTCTCGCGAATTATTCGAGAGTATCAGCTTCCGCCGACCTTGTTGCACCGTTTGTAGGCGAAGCCTATTTCTTCAGGGCTGTCCTGTATTTTAACGCATTGCAGGCCGTTGGCGGGGTGCCGTATATCACCAAGGTATTAAATATTAACGACCAGGCAGCGATAAACGCCCCGAGGCTTGCCAGGAACCTGTTGGCAGACTCTATTATTAGTGACTTAAATAAAGCCATCGCAAATTTGCCGACAAAGGCCAATGCCCAAACCCAACGCCTGTATAAAGAGTATGCCGAGGGTATGAAGGCAAGGGTATGTCTTTATGAAGGTACCTGGGAGAAATACCATTCCGGTGATGTATTTGGTCTTAGCGGCCAGAATGGTTCAACCTTTTTGCAGGAGGCAGCAGATGCTGCAAACAGCGTAATGACTTCTAATATTTTTCAGCTGGATAACGTAGGCATACCGAACGGGTATTATAAATTATTTAACCAGACTGATTACTCTTCCAGCAAGGAAGTCATGTTTTGGGCGGCTTTCAACCAAAGTGAGGGAATTGTTAATTATTGGCAGGACTCGTACCAACTGGGGTCCAATGGCACTTATTCAGGTGGTTTGTCCAAGGCCTTGGTTGATGATTATCTCTGTGTAGATGGAAAGCCGATTGCTGCAAGTCCATTATATGAAGGCGATGATTCGCTAAAACAGCAGTTTGCTAATCGAGACCCCAGGTTACACCAGACGGTTTTTTCTTATGGCGATACAGTTATATCAAATGTTCCGGGCCCTAATCCAATTACCATATACACGTATCCCGGCTTGCTAGGGACCCCGGTTTGTACAACAGGCTTTGACCTTAAAAAAGGTGCAAGCACTGACTTCTTCCAGGATAGCCACCATAGCGTTGGCAGCATAGATGCAGTGATCTATATGCGCTATGCGGAAATATTATTAACCTATGCCGAAGCTAAGGCGGAATTAGGAACGCTTACCCAGGGTGATGTAGATGCAACCATCAACTTACTAAGGGACAGGGTACACATGGCGCACCTGAATATCGGCGCGATCACTTTCGACCCCAACTGGCAGTATCCAGGACTTTCACCTCTTATAAACGAAGTCCGCAGAGAAAGAAGAATAGAATTGTCGTGTGAAGGCTACAGGTTGAATGACGTTTTGCGATGGGCCGCCGCGCCTTCTGTTATAGTAGGCAAGCAGCCATTGGGCGCCAAAGTGAAGCAATTTTTAACCGTAATTCCCGGACTTGTTGTTGGAACCAATGTTTTTGTTAACCCACAGGGATATATTGAGCCTTACCAAAAACAGCCTATAATGGCAAATGGCTATCAATTCAAGATAAACCGTGACTATCTATTGCCGATAACACAACAGGAGACCGTTGTAAATCCTGCTATAAAACAAAATCCAGGCTGGTAAAAAATCAAAATTTAAAAAAATGAAAAAAATACTTTTAATATCTGCTTTTGCAATATGCCTGTTTGCCGCTTGCAAAAAAGTGGGCTCTGATACTGTACCAGGTAGTAAAGCGATGGTACTCGCTTACCCCGCCACCACTTCATTTAACAACGCCAGCAGCGGGTTAAATTATTTTGATGATCAAGCGCTTAATTTAAATTTGTCCGATATTGCGGATACCGTAACGCTTTCGGCTGATATTGGTACAGCGTCCGATAAAGCGCTTACGGTAACTATCAGTGTGGATGCAGCCGCATTCAATGCATTCAACTCGGCACCACTTGAAAAAGTGAAGTATGCACCAATGCCAGATTCAACTTATTCCATTGTAAACAAGACCGTGGCTATTCCTGCGGGGCAAACTAACGCTTTATTTAAAATTGCATTTAAGCCCACGTTAATCAATATTAGCGATACCGGTTATATGTTACCGATCACTATTTCCAACAGTTCAGGCTATGCCTTAAACAATGGCCTTAAAACAGCATACCTGCACCTCAACCGAAATCCACTTAGGCTGTGCAATAAGTCTTTATTTAAAACGATCGTCCTTGCTAATGATGTTCCTTCGTATGGCGCCCCCTCCCTTACATATGGAATACAAAACCTTTGGGATGGGCTTAGTGCAGCTAGCGGTGGAACAATTTGGAGCGCTGACGGCAACCATGCGCTGCCTTTGTCGATCTCATTTGATATGGGTGCCACTTATCCAAACCTGACCCAGGTAACCGAGATTGGCAGGTCTAATGCTGGGGGCAGCAATCCTACGCAGATGGAAGTATGGGGTATCGCTGATACTACCAATGCTGTTCCTTCATTGATTTCACAAGACCCCGGTTGGCCGGCGGCAATGACTGCTAAAGGCTGGACCCTATTGGGTACAATGATGAGATCAGACAGCGGCGGTGACCCATATGCTCCTCCTTTTACGTTTAACCTGAATAGCGGGGTTCCCCCAGTTAGGTTCATCAGGTTAAGAATCATTAGTACCGGGTTGTCCGCCTCCGGTGGTCCATATGCTAATATGACGCAAGTTTCATTTTGGTATTTGCCGAAATAGAATATATAATCGTTCTCTCTGCACACTATATAGTTGTGGTATTACAGACAGGGCCTACCTGGGACTATGGTTCTGGTTAATGAGAGAATTATTAGACCTTTGCCAATACGTGATCGAATTATATAACCGATACGTTGGCTCGAAATCCTGGCTGGTAACCAGTGGATTAGTTTAGTGAAGAACTGAGGCTGTAACCTTGGGTTACAGCCTCTTTCTTAATTACAGTGATTGATCGTTAGATCAACTTTATCAATAATTTAATGAAGCGATTATTTTTTCTTTTTTCTTGCCTTTTTTTAACTGCCACATTTGCTGTTGCACAAGTTGGTGCAAAACATAAGTTGGCTTTGCCCTCCAATACACAATTAGAATGGCAAAATGGAGAACTGACAATGTTTGTTCATTTTGGCCCTGCTACCTGGCAAAATAAGGAGTATGATGACCTTTCTACGCCCTTAAATCGCATTAACCCAAGTAAATTAAATACTGATCAATGGGCCTTGGTGGCTAAATCTTATGGTGCGAAGATGATCATTTTTGTCGCAAAGCACACCGGGGGATTCTGTTGGTGGCAAACAGGTACGACGCCATATTCAATCAAGAACACTCCGTGGAAAGCTGGTCATGGTGATGTTATGGCTGATCTCTCTGCCTCTTGTAAAAAATATGGCCTCCGGCTCGGCGTATATTTGAGTCCCGAAGACCGGTATCTGAAGGTTGGGATGGGCGGCAAAGCAAAAGATTCCACATTCCAGTCAACCTATGAGAAAATATATCGCGAGCAACTTACCGAATTATTGACAAGGTATGGCGAAATAAAGGAGATATGGGTTGATGGTAGCCTGGTATTCAATGTTGGTGACCTGATAAAGAAATACTCGCCTAATGCGGCAATACTGCAAAGTTCTGCGGCTACCATACGGTGGGTCGGGAACGAACTTGGATATGCACCGTATCCGGCTTGGAATGCCGTCAAACACGCCGACGCCAAATCGGGTAACAGTACAGCCAGCAATAGTGATCCTAATGGGGATACCTGGCTGCCAATCGAAGTAGATGTAAGCTTAAGACGCCCTAATTGGTTTTGGAAATTCAATAATGAAAACGCTGTTCTTTCGTTGGATGAACTGATGAAACTGTATTATCTGTCGGTCGGAAGAGGCTGTGTATTTCTGATCAATACAAGTCCCGACACAACTGGATTAATACCTCAAAAGGACGTCACCAGGCTGGCAGAATTTGGAATGGAGATTAAGCGTCGTTTCTCAAATCCATTGGCTTCGGTTTCGGGACAGGGGAAAACGGTTACGCTGAAATTCCCTAAACCAACCGACATTGATCACATTATAGCGATGGAGGATATTAAGTTCGGCGAACGGGTTCGATCGTTTACGGCTGAAGTAGAAAAAAATAATGGCGATTGGCTTACTGTATTCGAAGGATCGGCAATCGGACATAAATTAATTATTCAATTTCCTGAGGTACAAGCAAAGGCGGTAAGACTTAATGTTAAGGAGTCCATCGGTGTGCCACTTATTAAGTCTTTGACTGTATATGATGTCAAAGCGCCATTGATCACATTACCCCAGGTAAAGGATAATTGGAACATCAAGGTTGCAGATGAATTGCAGGTCAAAACAAACCAGGATGGCGTAATGGATGTCAACGTCGATCTCACTAAATTCTGCAAAGATGCTCAATCTTATGAGGTAGCGTTTGTAATCCAAGACGAACAGGCTAAGGCCGCACAATTTTCTTACGACTGGTCACAAACCGGTCTTTGGACTGATAATATAGCGAAAGGTAACCGGCTGGCGGTTCTAAAAAGCCATTTGGATTTTGATGGTGTAAATTCTGATCAATATCTTTTCCATGACGAAAAGTTCCAGGATAGGGTACATTTTAATTTAACCGGAATCCCGCCTAAACTGATACTAAACGCTAAACTTAAGATACCGGGAAAATTCCAGGGAAAAACCGTTCAGGTTTATATTTTGCGTAAATAATGACGGGTACTTTGATCATCATGTAATCTTTTAATTTAAATTCTAATTCTAAGCAAGTGACTATTTACTAAACCGCATTAATCATCTTGCAATAATAAATCTCTTTATGTCTTTTAATATTGATCTATCTAACAAAACAATTTTAGTTACCGGCGTTTCATCTGGGATTGGCTCCGGAATTGCAAAGATGTTTGCAAAAGCCAACGCGAACATCGCAGGATGTTCACTTGATGAAGAAAACTCACCTGGCGTACAAAGTTTTATTGAAGAAGTTAAACGGCATTCCGGCAGGAGCCCACTCTATGTAAAGACGGATGTCACAAATGAATCGCATCTTGAAGAATTTGTTAATCGGGCGATGGAAAAGTTTGGCTCTATTAATGTTTTAGCTTCAAATGCCGGGACAAATGTCTATAAAGGGGCCGATGCTTGTACTAAAGATGACTGGCTTTATAATATGAATGTGAACCTGGAATCGCACTGGAATATTTCACGAATAGCAAAGCCTTATCTGGAAGAAACAGGTCAAGGCGTTATTCTGTTAAATGCGTCCTGCCACGCATTTAATACGACAGCAGGCAGTTTTCCTTATAATATCGCGAAATCTGGTATGAAAGCGTTGGTCCAGACCTTAACAGTTGAATGGAGTCCATTGATCAGAACGGTAGGCATAGCTCCTGGGTTTATAGATACCAGACTGGCGCAGGAATGGTTTAATGGATTTCCCGATCCCGCGGAAGCACGGCGCAAGACCGAGGCATCATATCCCCTTAAGCGATTAGGGACAACGGATGAAATAGGCGCATGGTTTGTCTTCTTGGCTAGCGAATATGCGGCTTTTGCAGGAGGACAGACTTATTTAATTGATGGCGGGCGGTCCGCCGTAATGATGGAATCTTAATAAAAAATCATGCGCATCATTCAGTTTATTGATAATCAAAATCGTCCCCAAGTGGGCACAGTGCGGTCAAACCTAGTTCGGCCTCTGGATAAAGTTCAATCAGTTTATGAGTTGTTTATGCATTCTGACAAGTTAGGAATTGCATTTTCCGACGCCGTATTATCTCTCGAAACAAACTCTTCATTTGATTATGAGGAACTAATGACGCGGGGTGCGATATTACTTCCCGTCGACCATCCCGATCCCTATCATACGTGGGTTACCGGAACTGGTCTGACTCACCTGGGCAGCGCAACATCAAGAGATCAAATGCACAAGGGGAAAGATTTCAACAGCGATCAGCTGACAGACTCCATAAAAATTTTTCAGGCGGGTATAAAAAATGGCAAACTCCTGGATAATAAGCCTGGTGTTCAGCCCGAATGGTTTTTCAAAGGAAATGGGCTTTCCGTGAGCCCCCCGGGAGCAAATATAATTTCACCGGCGTTTGCTCTAAATGGAGGTGAAGAGCCTGAAGTGGCAGGAATATATATTATTGATAAAAATGGGATGCCAAAACGATTAGGTTTTGTAATAGGTAATGAGTTTTCAGATCATGAAATGGAAAAACTGAATTATTTGTACCTGGCACATTCTAAGCTACGGCCTTGTTCTTATGGCCCTGAGTTACTTATCGGCGACCTCCCCTCAGAGGTTAAAGGCAAAAGTATGATTATTCGTAATGGGGAAAAACTATGGGAAAAAGAATTTTTTACCGGTGAAGGATATATGAGCCATAATATAGCAAACCTGGAATACCATCATTTCAAATATGATTTGTTTCGGCAACCAGGCGATTTACATGTCCATTTTTTCGGAACATCAGTTTTAAGTTTTACAGATAATATTATTGCTGAAGATGGTGATTTATTTGTAATAGAGGCTGAAGGTATGGGCAAACCGTTAATTAATAAATTGTCAATACAGGCACCATCAATCTGAATAATAAATGGAGCGTCCACATCAACTGTTACAAACCGAAACCTATAATAAGGCTTATGTGATTTGGATAAGTTTGATAGTTTCGATGGGAGGTTTACTTTTTGGCTATGACCTTGGTGTTATCACTGGTGTGATTCCCTTTATTCAACAGCAATATTCCCTTGATGGATTTAATTTGGGATGGGTAGTTGCCATTTTTGAACTGGGGTGTATGGCAGGCGCTTTTGTGGTGTCCCCAATTACAGAAAGGTTTGGCAGGAAGAAAGCGTTAATCCTCACCGCGATACTTTTTATTCTTACCACTTTAGGTATTGTTTTAGCCGATAGTGCTAAAACACTTGCCCTTTGGCGATCATTGCAAGGTGTAACCGTTGGTGCAGCATCAGTGCTCTCGCCTATGTATATCTCCGAAATTTCACCGCGCACTATACGTGGAAAGCTGATTTCTATTAATCAGTTAATGATAATTTTTGGAATCCTTTTAGCCACATTTATCAGTTACAAATTTGGAGACCCAGCGAAAATAGACAGTTGGCGAATAATGTTTGGTTTTGCCCTTTTGCCTTCAGGACTGTTTTTAGTGCTGCTATTTTCCATCCCGGAAACACCCCGCTGGCTGTTGAATATGGGCATGAAGCTTAAAGCGGAAAAAGTGCTGAGCCGGTTTGGAAATGAGAATTATGTAAGTCTGGAACTAATTGCCATGCAAACATCTATGACATCAAAAACGCAGGGTAGCTTTCGTGAACTTTTTTCTAAAGACATGCTGCCATTGCTACAGTTAGGTATCGTATTGGCCGTTTTACAACAGTTTTGCGGATCAAATAACGTCACAGCCTATCTGCAGGTGATATTCCAAAAAGCACATATTGACATTAAGGATGGCCTTTTAAACGCTGTATTTGTGGGACTGGTATTTTTTTCTTTCACTGTACTGGCGATCTTTTTGGTTGACAGAATTGGCCGAAAAAAGTTGATGCTCACCGGAACATTATTGATGGCAGCATTTCTCTTTAGCCTGGCCCTTACCTTCAACAGTGATCAGGTAAATGGAAAATTGGTGTTTATATTTATTATGGGTTTTATAGCGACATATGCGTTTACACTTGCACCTGTTACGTGGGTTGTGCTGGCAGAAATCTTTCCAAACAGACTTCGGAGCAAAGGGATGTCCGTCGCTTCTGCCAGCCTTTGGCTGTCTTGCTTTTTGGTAGTGCTTGTTTCCCCATATTTATTAAAATTAAGTCCCGTCATTAACTTTTCCCTGTTTGGCCTTTTGAATATTTCCGGATACGTCTTCGTCCTAAAGCGGTTGCCGGAAACTAAGGGCAAATCCCTTGAGGAAATAGAAGATTACCTGTTAAAAGAAAGCGGACAGGTGAAACGGAAAGGCTGATCCTACTATTAAATTACAGAACATGAAAATAACAGATATTAAAGTGATCGTAGTAAACGCAGAAATGCGCAACTGGGTTTTTGTAAAGGTAGAGACATCTGAAGCTGGGTTATATGGCTGGGGAGAGGCGACACTCGAATGGAAAACCAGGGCTGTATGCGGAACGATAGAAGACCTTAAAGTGTTACTTATTGGACAGGATCCGCGCAACATTACAAAAAACATCGAAATTATGAATAAACATAGTTTCTGGAAATTGGGTGTAATTGGGAAAACTGCCATAAGCGGAATTGAACTCGCGCTTTGGGATATTAAAGGAAAGTGGTTGAATGTGCCCGTTTGGCAACTTCTTGGCGGAAAATGCCGTGATAAGGTTCGGCTCTATACGCATTTAGGACTGGGCGATTCCGGATCGGTTTACTCAAGTATGGATGCCGGAAGTGTTGTCGACAAAGCATTGCAGGTTGTTGAAAGAGGCTATAACGCGCTAAAAGTGGTATTTGTACCTTATATTAACTATACGGTATCTGTTAATGAATTAAAACACGTGGATAAGATGATGTCGCAGCTACGGCTCGCCGTGGGAGATGACATTGATATCATGATTGACTTTCATGGGCGGCCCGGGTCCGCGAGTGCCGCTCTTCAGTTGATTAAGGTGTTAGAACCTTATTCACCATTCTTTGTAGAAGAGGTTATTCAGCCCGGGGAAGTGAACGCATTGAAATCAATTAAAGACAAGATCGCCTGCCCTTTGGCGACCGGCGAAAGACTTATCTCACTTGCGGAGTTTGAGCCCTTTTTTTCCCAAAGAGCGATAGACATAGCGCAGCCGGATTTATGCCATTGCGGTGGGTTCACTGAGGCCATGCACATAGCTGCCGCGGCAGCAGTTGCGGGAGCGGGCATCGCGCCTCATAACCCCCTTGGTCCAATCGCCGGAATCGCTGCTATTCACTTCGATTTTGCCATTCCCAATTTTATAATACAGGAGAAAATGGACGCCGTGCCCTGGTTCTATGAAGTAGTCGAGGGACAGCCGGAACAAATAGGCGGTCACATTTATGCCCAGGACAAAGCGGGACTGGGCATAGAAGTCAACGAAAAAGTGGCAAAGGCTCATCCTTACCGGCAGGAACCAGCCGAAGTCATTCAGGCTGCGCGAATCGGCGATGGCACCATTGTCAATTGGTAACGTATTCAGGATTTCGAAGCATAATATTGGTTAATCTTATGAAAAAACAACTCATCATTCTAATTATTGTAGTCCTTGGAACATTCAGCCATGCTTTCGCTCAAAATGATACCAGTATTGCCATCATACCTTATCCGGTAAAACTGGTGAAATTAAAAGGCTATTTTATTATTAACAGAAATACCAAAATAGTTTGTGCATCAGCAAAATTTCAATTTGCCATTGCTGAAACAAACCGGTTTATGCGAAATGGACTTGGGGTAACTCTCGCAAGCGTAAGGCACAGTGCGAGGCCATCGATTGTTTTTCAGTACGATAGATCGCTTACACGGTCAGAAAGTTACCGGCTGCTCATCACTCCTAAGAGTGTTATTATCTCATCAAAGGATGACGAAGGTGCGTTTCGTGCAGTGGAAACAATCCGGCAATTGTTGCCAGCCGCAGTTGAGCAAGGCAGACGAACGGTAAATATTTTACGGCTTCCTTCGATATCAATATTTGACTATCCGTCTTATTCCTGGCGAGGTATGCATATCGACGTCGCGCGGCATTTTTTCAGTATCGCTTATCTACGGAAATTCATTGATGTAATGGCTCTTTATAAAATGAATAAGCTTCATATCCATTTAACGGATGATCAAGGCTGGCGGATAGAAATAAAAAAATATCCTTTGCTCACCGTTCAGGGAGCATGGAGAAAACTCAACGGCCAGGATTCAGTCTGTCTCGAAAGGGCAAAAACGGAACCTGACTTTAAGATTGATAGTACACACCTTTTTATCCGGAACGGCGAGTTGGTTTATGGCGGATACTATACACAGCTTGAAATGCGGAAATTTGTTGCATATGCGAAAAGCAAATTTATCGATGTTATTCCAGAAGTGGATATGCCTGGCCATATGATGGCAGCGATCAAAGCTTATCCTTACCTTACGGCTAATCGTGGCGGCAAATGGGGACCAACTTTTAGCCAGCCGATCTGCCCCTGCCTGGACAGCACTTACATTTTTGCAGAAAATGTTTTCAGTGAAATTATGCAGGTTTTTCCTTCAAGGTATATCCATATTGGTGGAGACGAAGTGGACCGAACGAGTTGGGGGGAAACACCCGCGTGCGTCCAACTGATGAGGAAGCAGGGAATAAACGGTCTCCCGGCATTACAAAGTTATTTTATCAACCATATGGAAAGATATTTCAACGCCCATGGAAGGAAACTTATCGGCTGGGACGAAATATTAGATGGTGGAATTAGCCCAACGGCATTAGTTATGTATTGGCGGACCTGGGCCCCCCAAGCACCGGTAATCGCTGCTAAAAATGGGAATTCCGTCATCATGACGCCAGGGACGCCCCTGTATTTTGACCATCCCGCTGATAAGAACTCTATTTTTGACGTCTATCATTTTAATCCAATTCCTGCAGGCCTGAATCCGGAACAGGCAGAACACATCATTGGCGCACAGGCCAACATCTGGTCTGAATATATACCTTCGGAGAAACGGGCCGACTTCATGTACATGCCCAGAATGACCGCCCTGGCTGAATTACTTTGGACCGACCGGCCATCTTTATACAGCTCTTATCAGTGTCGGCTAAACCACCAATTTTCCAGACTTGACTCACTCCATTTGAATTATCGGATGCCGGATATTTCAGGACTTGAGGATAGTCATGTATTTACTAAAAACGACACATTAAGGGCCGGAATAATGCCCAAAGGCTTTGTTGTAAGATTTACGACAGACGGAATGCCGCCAAACACACTTTCGCCGTTATTATCAACTTTTCCAATCGAAAGAACATCTCAAATCAAGCTGGCGGTTTTTAGCGCAACAGGCAGACGGGGTGAAATCTTTACCGTCCATTATGACCAGCAAAACCTTGCAGGTGTTGATTCAGTTATGAGGCCAGTGCGAGCCCTGCATGTAGACTACTATAAAAAGAGTTATTTAAAGGTAGCCGAAATATCATCATCATTGCCCGACAGCACTTTTTTGAGTACCAATATCGAGGTACCTGCAACTGTCAAAGCTCCAGCTTTCGGTTTAAAATATCGCGGTTTTATTACTGTGCCAAAAGACGGTATCTATACTTTCCAGCTCACTTGCGATGACGGGGGAGTATTATGGATCGCTAATCGGGAAACCGTTAACAATGATGGTACACACCCGGCTATTGAAAAATTTGGCCAGGTAGCTTTGAAGAAAGGCACTCACCATTTCGCACTTAATTTTATTGAGGCCGGAGGCGGCTTCACTTTGAAATTAGAGTACAGCCTGAATGGGTCTCCGTTACAAAACATACCTGATGCGTGGTTTAGTCACAGCCAAACTGATGAAATTTCTAATTAATAAATACTTGATTTAATATGCTTACATCAAATTTCATAGGCTATAATCGAAGCGCAAACGGGCAAGATTCGTTTCAGGCGGAATCTCCGGAAAGCGGCGAAAAATTACCAGAAAGTTTTTATTGGGCGACAGACGGGGAACTTGAAGAAACAGTCGCTCTCAGTGCGAATGCTTTTGAAGTGTATAAGAAAGTTTCCCTATTAGCCAGAGCCCATTTTCTGGAAGCGATCGCCCAGGAATTAAACAATGATTCAACCGCTATCATTGAGCGCGTCTCCCTTGAAACCGGTTATCCCAATGGACGGGCGCGTAACGAATTTGTCAGGACTTGTAACCAGGTGTTACTTTTTGCTAAAATGTTAAGGGAAGGTTCGTGGGTAGATGCCCGGATTGACACCGCAGACGCTGAACGGAAACCTGCTGCTAAACCAGATATCAGGCGACTACTGGTCCCATTAGGTCCTGTAGTGGTATTTGGCGCGAGCAATTTTCCCCTGGCCTTTTCAACAATAGGAGGAGACACGGTTTCTGCACTGGCTGCCGGATGTCCCGTTATTGTAAAAGCCCATCCTTTACATCCGGGAACAAATGCCCTGGTATCTCTGGCTATAGTTAGAGCTGCGCTTCATCAAAGAATGCCGGAAGGAGTTTTTTCTTCTTTACACCTGACAAATGAAATGGCTGAGCAACTGGTAATGCACCCCTATATCAAAGCCGTTGGATTTACAGGTTCGAGATCAACCGGGTTACGTTTATACGAAGCTGCATTGAAGCGCGATTACCCGATTCCTGTCTACGCGGAAATGAGTTCAATTAATCCGGTCGTGGTGCTTCCTGGCGCAATTCATACAAATGGAGCCGTGATTGCTGCAGGACTAGCGGACGCTATCAGCCTTGGCGCCGGGCAATTTTGTACCAATCCGGGCCTTTTAATATTGGTGAACACAGCGGACACGGAGCACTTTATCCGTCAATTGGCAAATGCGACAAATGAAAAAGCGCCTCAACCGATGCTGAGCAAAGCAATATTGAAGAATTATTTTGAAAAATTGACAGGCATTCTCTCCCTTGCCGGAGTGAGTCCCTTACATGATCATCCGGCCGGGCATGAGGAGGCGAAAGGCAGCAACAAGGTTAAACCTTTCCTTTTTGAGGTAAGCGGTGCTACGTTTTTGGCGAATATAGCGCTTCAGGAGGAAGTATTTGGCCCCGCAACAATGATTGTTCGTTGCGATGGATTTGACGAACTGGCCGCTGTGCTGGAGTTTATTGAAAGTCAGCTTACTGCAACAGTTCACGCAACATCATCCGACGACATATTTCTGCAACAGAAAATTATCGGCATATTAGCTAATAAGGTGGGCCGCATAATCTTCAATGGCTATCCTACCGGTGTTGAAGTGGGTGACGCGATGCAGCACGGGGGGCCTTACCCATCAACAAGCGATGTTCGATTTACTTCTGTCGGAACAGCGGCAGTAATCCGATTTGTTAGACCCATAGCTTTTCAGGATTTTCCTGACAGCCTGTTACCCCCGGCATTGCAGCGCTCAAATCCTGAAAACATACTCAGGAAGGTGAATGGTCAATTAACTTCAGAAAAGTTGTAGTCATGCCGTCAGATTATAAAATAAGTTGTCCGGTTAACAGCCGATGCCTGCTGGGGGAAGGGCCCGTCTGGCACGAGTCATCCAATACCCTATTTTGGGTTGATATCCTCGAGCGAAAGGTTTTTTCCTATAATTTGGCATCTGCAGAAGTGAATTGGTGGCAAACTCAGGAATACGTTGGATTTATAGTTTTAACCCCTAAAGGCGAAATATTAGCCGGTTATAAATCCGGGCTGCACAAAATCGCATTGCTTGAAAATCATGAAGTGATTGCGCAACGAATCGATACCATAGATGAATTGGATCCTTCTATAAGATTTAATGATGGGATGATAGACTTGGATGGAAGCATATGGGCATGCTCAATGGATATGGACAATCATCACGGCCTGGGTAAATATTTTTATTATGGCGATGACCTGGTACAACGTATTGTATTGGAAAATTATACAGTTGCCAACGGGCCTGCGCTAAATAATAGCCAGGATAAATTATATACCGTAGAAACAGTCGGAAATACTTATCGGGTAAAAGGCATTTACAGCTATACAATTACAGGGAACGGCTGTGTAACCAACGAACAGTTGCTTATTCCATGGCCTTACAAATCCTGTCCGGATGGTGTATTTACTGATAGTTTCGATAATTTGTGGGTAGGCGAATTTGGTGGTAACATATTGCGAAGTTTTACACCTGATGGTATATTAAAATCAGAGATACCACTTCCTGCGTGGAATATCACAAAAGGAGTGTTTTGTAAAACCGGCGAAAACCGGTTGTTTATCACCTCAGCTCGTATTGCATGTAACGAAGAGATTTTGCAGCAATACCCCCATACTGGTGGAATATTGCTAATAGAAGGCTTAAAGTAGCAAAGATGCTGGTACTCAGTAGCGATAAAATTATTGTAAATGATATAATAAAAAGCAAATTTAAGTATTAAATAGCGTTCTTTTAAATCCGTCCACCGTATATGGGTTCTCACGTTCATGGATGTTGTTTAACCCGGCACCTGGTCTACAAATAGGCATTGAAGAAGGTAATGGCAGCCAGTGGGTAAACAAATCCCCTTACAAAACAGCGACTGTCGTGTTATTAGCATAATTTACTTTAACTATTATTATTTCGTCACAAAGGATGTAATTCTATAAATATGATAACCACCATATCTATTTCTGATTTATTAAACCAACCATCTGAGACAAACGAATACTACATGGGTAGATTTGAAGAAATGGAAAATCCTGAAAATGTGGAATTCCCACACAGGCATGATTTTTACGAGATTCTTTGGATAACAAAAGGCAATAGTAAACAGGCTATTGATTACAACAACTATAAAATAGGTCGTTATAGTTTATTTTTCATTTCACCGGGACAATTGCACCTATTTGAAGAGTGGAAAGGGGTAAAAGGTTATTGCATTATGTTTACAGAGGACTTTTTTTTACAACTCTTCCAGAATAAAAGTATTCTGTTCGAATTGTGTTACCTCGATAACTTAACTGTAAACCCGTATATTCAGCTAGACAACCAGTCGGCTGCAATTCTCCAACCGCTTGTCGATCTTTTGATGATTGAAAGATCAACTGAAATAATACAGGGATTGTTATTTATACTCTTAAAAAAAATCCAGAAGTTATTTTTCGGAGCCGTTGCTGAGCGGACGATCAAACGTCAGATTGTCATTTTTAAAAAATTTAGAAACTTGGTTGAGCAAAATTTTATCAGACAATTAACCTTGACCGAGTATGCAGATATGTTGAATGTCACATCTCACTATCTGAACAATTCAGTAAAAGCTTCATGTAATAAAACGGCCAGCGATATCATCAAAGAACGCATTATTTTGGAAGCTAAACAATTACTTCAATTTTCGGGAAAGACAATTTCTGAAATCAGTGCGATATTAAGTTTTAAGGACAGCAGCTATTTTTCCAGATTTTTTAAAAAGAACACCGGTTTCTCACCGCTGGAATTCAGAAATTTACGTTAAACCTGGTTTTCGGCCACTAGTTGTAGGCATTGCATGGCCTGGGTTCTCCATTGTTTACCCGTCGGGTCAAAAATGATTATATAAGTACCGAAAACCGTCACATTTGTCCTAACACAGGCGGATCGCCGGGTTGTAAATTTGTATCAACGAATTTAAACAGGTTTCAGTGGCGGCTACAGTAAAATCATTAAAACAGTTTTTGGAAGAACAAAAGGATCGTTGGCAAGATTGGAATATTCCGTATGCTGATGGGGAGGCGTTGTACCGGTTGGTTACGGAAAACAATTTCAAATCGGTTTTGGAAATCGGAACTTCCACGGGCCATTCGACCATCTGGCTGGCTTACGCAATGCAACAAACCGGTGGGAAAGTGACAACAATTGAAAACAATGAAGACCGTTACAAAAAAGCCCTGAAGAATTTTGAAACCGCGGGAGTTTCTCACCTGATTGACGCCAGGTTTGGCGATGCTCTGCATGTTATCAAAACTTTAGATAAATCGTTCGATTTTATCTTCTCTGATGCTACTTTGATATCACAACCAAAAGATAGTTACCTCCTTTTTTTCAAGGCGACAGACCCCCTTCTAAAAGCAGGAGGAATCTATACAATGCACAATGTAACAGACGGGTTTGGTGACAACGGCACCTTCATGAGGTTTTTGGAGAAGATGGACAATTATGAAACATCTATTATTCAAGCAAGTCCGGCGGGAATTTCTGTAAGTAGAAAGCTGACGAAAATATGAAAACAATAAGTGAAAGTATAGTCGTTAAAAGTTCGGTTGATATCGTATTTAAAGGCTTGGTCGATCCTCGTGAGCAGTTAAAATGGAATACGCTTTACTTACACGTTCATACTGAACCAGATGGTGATGTAAAAAACGGCACGGTGATGACAGGGAAATTCAAAGGTTCGGGAAAAGCAACCGTATATTTTGAAAATGTTATTCCCAACCAGGAATTTACGCATTATTCAAAATTAATGTTATTCGGTCTTATCTACTTAGGGGAATTTCGTCACAAATATGAAGTTGAAGGTAATATTTCTCAAACTAAAATCACCCAGACTGTTTTTTTTGATCCCAGAGGAATTGGATATATTCTTCAAGCGACCATTATAAAAAAATTCAAAGATCGCCTGCCCGAAAGTTTTCGGGAATTCAGCAATTACCTAGTTTCTAAAAATATCTTACATGAATAAAAAAGTAATCGTTTTTGGAGCAACAGGATTACTGGGGCAACAAATAGTAAAAGAAAATATTAAAGCGGGCAACCAGGTGACAGTTTACACCCGCCGGCAGGCGGATGAACCGGATGATGTAAATGCAGTTACAGGAGAATTAGATGATGTAGGCAAGATCAAGATAACAATTGAGCGTTTTGATGTCATCGTTTCTGCTGTTGGTAACCGGGATTATAATGATCCGACCATGATCGTAAGTCCTTTAACAAGCTTACTGTCCAAATCAGTTAAAGACAGCCAACGCTTAATTGTAGTGTTCGGTGCGGGATTGATGCTTTTAACCAAAAATACACTGATGAGAGACATAGACGATCATAATGAACAGCTAAAATATCAACGTGCAGATCACTGGGAAGCATTTTGCAATTTATTGCCTCTGGATATTAATTTTTTAATGATATGCCCCACCTGGGTAATTCCGGGTGATTTCGATGGGAATTATCTGTATCAGGAAATCTACTTTCCAAAATCTGATGAGTTTCAGGTTTCAGCAGGAAATGTAGGACATTTCATCGCCGGGGAGATCAAGGAACAACGATTCACTAAATCCCGGATTGGTTTAGTCAACGCATGATCATATGAATTTGAAGCAGTTCGTTTTAATTACAATTCTAATTACAGGTACGTTTTCGTGTCATAAATCAAACAAAAAGATGATAGAACTTGTCACAAGCCAGAAGATTTCCTTCAATAGTAATAATTCAAAAGTGGTCGGAATCATTTGTTCCCGGGAAAATTCCGAAAAAAAACCTGCCGTCATTATTTTAGGCCCGATATGTTCCGTTAAAGAACAATCACCTATACAATATGCTACCAGGTTAGCGGGTAGGGGATTCATCGCCTTATGCTTTGATGCCAGGGGGTATGGCGAAAGTGAAGGCGAACCTCGACAGTTCGAAAGCTTGAAGAACAAAGAGCAGGATGTTCAAGCCGCTATTGATTATCTCGTCAGCAGGAATGATGTTGATAAAGCTAGGATCTTATTGCTGGGAATATGTAACGGTACAAACGAAATGATGCAGGTCAGTATTGATGACAGCAGGATCAAATCATTGGCTTTAGTATCAGGAAATTATTTGATCAAAGAAAATATGATACAGCTGTTAGGCGGCGAAAAAGTTTTTAATGATCATTTAACGAGAGCCAAACTGGCAAAAGCGAAATTTGCAAAAACTGGCAAAGTGGATTATATTAACATCGTCAGTAAATCCGGAAGCGACCAGCTATTGCCGCCTGTCGCGATTTACGACTGGTATCATCCATGGGAAAATAAAGCGCCATATTTTAACTACAAAGGAGGTTGGCAAAACAAGGTAGCCGCTATGAGTGAATGGGAAACATTAAACTTTGACGCGTTGGAGATCGCAAAAAAAGTAACCAAACCTACATTGGTCATACATGGTGAATTTAGCGATGGAGGTTATTTATACGCAAAAAAGATTTACAATTCAATTTCGACATCTAATAAAAAGGCTATCTGGATAGATAAAACGGTACACTTTCAGTTTTATGACGACCCTTTAATTATTGAAAAATCAGTATATGAAATTTCACAATGGTTTATGGCTCAATGAGATTTGCCAAAATCAGATTTAATTTCAGCGCAAGTTTCCGGGTTGATAAATGTTGCCTGGTAAAAGATTCTAACAAATGATTGGTCCTCATATAATTGGATGAAACACCTTGGAGACGGCCCGGATTCAGTGCTCGCTTTCACATTTAATACAACGCAGTTGTTCTAATTATTGTAAAGAAGTTCACGACATATGAAATGAAATTAAAGAGTCAACCCATATCCTATGATCTCAACCCGGACCTTTGGGGCGATCGATACGCGAGCATACTTTATGACTGGGCACTCTTGAAAACAAATGATCGTGAAGTTGCCCTCGACCTTGTTCAAGATACTTTCTTAGCAGGCCTGGAACAACTCGCAACGTTCGCTAATAAGAGCTCCGAAAAAACCTGGCTAACTGCAATTCTCAATTATAAAATTTGCCACTACTACCGTAGTAAAAAGCGTAATATCATACTAACAGTTGAAGACTTCGATCAGCTACAGAAGTTGCCGCTGAATGCAGTTGGCGCACCTGGATTGATACTGAAAAAATACCAGATCGATCACGACCAATTGGTGGCCAAGGAATTCCGAAATCATTTGTTGCGTTTTTTAAACGGCCTGCCTGAGTTATGGCGGTCGATCTTTGAGATGAAATATATATCACAATGCAGGACGGAACTGATATGCCAAAAATTGCAGATAAGCCATTCCAACTTTTGGGTCATTTGCCATCGGCTTCGCGCCAGGTTACAGCAACAGCTTCGTCTGTTTTTAGATTGACTACTTGTCTTTTTAAATGAATTTTGTGTGGCGCCTATTCCTCCCGGGATACGCGTACGCCTCTTGACGTATTTCCTGGATCGTTTTTATCTTTCCCGCACTGATCCAATCCATCAGGTCTGTCTTATTAAAATATAATTTTTTGCCAGGCTTGCTTACTGGTATTTCTTTACGGCTTACCCTGGTATATAGCGATGCTACGGACACCTTAAGGAACTTCGCCGCTTCGTCTACTGTAAGCCATTCATGAGGTTCATCTTCGGTGTGCTTCATGTTCACAAGCAACTCTTCTATATGCTCAATTTTTTCAAACAGCAGCCTTACCACCTCCGGGAGTTCATTAAAATTAAAGGGTTCCATTGCAGCGATAAAGGTCGGAAAGCGAAATAGCTTAACCACTGAAGTTTTCCTGTACTACAGCGAATTAAAAAATGTTGGGCGCCCAGTCCGTTCGTCCGACGGGCTATCCGCTGTATCTTCTGCGAAGGATGCCGCTCGTATCCCTGGCGCGGTAGGTAAAACAGCTTTTAATTTTATAGCTTAGTCAGATTGATAATTTATCCGGTTTTAAAAATCCATTAGTTCCTTAAGCGGAATGTCCAATCCCTTTGCAAGCTCTGTTAAAGAAATAAGGGTAAGGTTATATTCACCGTTTTCGTATTTTTTAACATCCGCATGGTCTATATTGCAATTAAGTGCTAATTTTCTCAGGGAGAGATTCTGTTTTTTTCGCACGGATTCGAGATGCCTTCCGAATTTGATTAACATTTCTTTATGGTCGCTTTGCATCTCGATGATTAGTAAAGCGAATCTTGTCTTTTTACTAATCAAAAGCGGTGGGATATATCCCACCAGTTAATAACTTTGTTTGGTGAAAATTAATTGGATAATATGAAAGATCAATTCAGTACTCATACGAAGAATGAGAATATTGGCAATCCTAAGAAAATAAAACAGTGGTATTTTGCAGTTGGCCTATTACTTTTGTGGCTGACAGTATTCCTAGCGGAACACTTTCATTTAATTAAGAGTTAGAATTTAAAATCCAAAAGATCTCTCGGTTCCACATCTAAACCTTTTGCAAGTTCGAATATTGTTGATAACTGAATGTTAGTTTTGCCATTTTCAATCTTTGATATTTGGCTGTAATCGAGTTCGCATCTTGTAGCAAATTCCCGCAAAGGAAGTTTGCGATCATCGCGCAATTTCTTTATGTGCGAGCCAAACTTCTCCTTTAATCCAGTGTAATCGTTTTTCAATTCCCTTCAAACTTATTTGTTTTGAAGTTCATTCATTAAATTAAATAATTTGTGGTATAAATATACCACAAATTAGAATTTTTATTATATTTGTTTTGCGGTACTTCTAATAAAAAATCGAAGCATCGCTTTGTCTCGACTTAGAAACGTGAGAATTTCAAACCAACGAGACGTAAGTGAAGGCCCATTTCCTATACCATAGGTGTGGGCTCGCTTATCGTTGGTGGGCTTCTCACGTGCCCTAAGTCGGTAAGTTGAGTCTCGCCTATGGCTATTTCGCTAGACTCAGCTATACCAATAAATGTGTTATGGAAGCTGAATATTCAAATAACATCCTTTCCTTAAGTCCACCATTCATTAATGTTTTAGCTGATTTCTTTAAAGCTAATTCACCTGAATACGCACATGTGCTATTCTGGAAGTTCTTTCAATGTTGGACAATTAAGGATTGCAAAATTAAAGCGGAAGTTACCGATGAAGAAGTCGCCCTGTTCTTCGATCAGTTAATGGACCTGGTGGCCGCGGCTTACATATTACACCAGGCGAACGGGGTCTCAAAAGAGCACAAAGGAGAAGATCATGACTAGCTATCCTGAACAATCTTGGTTGCTACTTATTTCACCTCCCGAATGAAATTCGCTTCTCTGTTATGACGATGATAATCCTTCTATCGTTCCGATTTTATTAACCATTTTCTAACTAAATTTTATTTAAATGAAGCTAAAACATAGCTTCAGTGGACAGCTTTTGCCTATACTGAAGCAAAATAAAACCCCTGATTTGCGTCGGATCAAGGATGAAAATAATGAACAAAAGTATTTCGCATTCGCCCTGTTACTCTTATGGTTGCTTATCTATTTGATCACTCCTGCAAAGGCGCATGCGCAGGCACAGGGAGGCTTAAAGGTCGGCGACCAAATGCCCAATGTATCATTTGGTCAAATTGTAAACAATAGGGCAGGGATTAAGCAACTTTCTGATCTAAAAGGAAAATTAGTCATCTTGGATTTCTGGAACACGTACTGTGGTTCCTGCCTGGCGGCGATGCACTGGATGGATTCCATTCAAGCGAAATTCGGTAACAGGATACATATGCTCGAAGTGACCGATCAGGGCTTACCCGCGATAAAGTCCTTTTTTAAACTCCGAACCGATTCAAGGGGAAAGAAGTATGTTTTTAACA